>Ga0247727_10018228_pt1 | contig 11063 bp, 12 predicted proteins | sample WisWelCaveWW1625_FD_202498 | JGI IMG/M metagenome (GOLD analysis project Ga0247727, IMG submission 202498) | Biofilm microbial communities from Wishing Well Cave, Virginia, United States - WW16-25 | ecosystem: Environmental > Aquatic > Deep subsurface > Groundwater > Cave microbial mat | place...
GGCCTGGAGTATTTCAGGTCTTGACATAGAGTGTCTCAATTAATATTGACGGCGGCGCCCCCTCCTCGTTCGCAGGCGCTCCTAGGGTCGCGCTTGCCATTGTCTTTGCTTTCTAGTTTCGCGTACAGTCTCTTCCGCGCGTACGCGATTTGAATTTTCTTTTACGATCTCAGCTCGCTGCGGGTGGGCACTCCTTGCCCCCTCCGGCCAGAAGATGAGTGTGCTGGCCGGTTTCCCCCACGCGTCGAAGACTTGCGCGGGGGAGCCCCCACCTTCTTTATTGTACCCATGTCCAGCGTTCGCACCGCTTGCGCGCCCGCTTATAGGTAAGCGCTTCGCGCAAGACTTTTATTTGAGCGCCCTGCGCAACTAGTTCGGTTGTTGGCTGAACGCGCGAAGACGCGCGTCTTTTCGCTCGTACTACCCGTAGGGGTGGGGGCGCGGAGCCGCCAAGATATTTGAATCGGCCAATTCCCACCGTTTTGGCCGATTGTCTTTTGGTGTATTCTAGAACTATGGCAGACGATGCTGTCTCACTACCAACTTCAGATGTGAATACGCCTCCGGCTTCCGACGTTCCGATTCGGCCAGAACCGGCTTCAGAATCCTCAGCGCCGAGCGCGGAAACACCGTCGGCTTCGGAATCGGCCAATACCCAACCAGAACCCACGCCTGTTCAGGATCAACCACAAGCAGGCGGAAGCGTCGTTGCCCCACTTTCGCCAGAGCCCACACAATCGCCGGAAGTGCCGTCAGTCGAGCCAGTATCTACGCCCACTTCTCCTCAAATCGAGCCTTCCGCCAGTACTCCACTTGCCCAAGATGTGCCTCCAACAGTCGAGCCAATCAAAGAGGATAATCACCCCGTGCAGGCCGATACAGAAGCCCAGAGTGTAACTGAGGCGGAGGCTATTCCACCGCTCCATCTTCCATATTATAGTAGCTATCCCATCACCTTTGACTTTGGCGCAGTATCGGCAGACGAGAATATCAAGAAGAAATATGAGCAGTGGGGCATCGTCGGACATAACGGGATAGACTTCGGGCTACCAGAAGGCACAGAGGTGCTCGCGTGTGATGAGGGAACCGTCACACAAGTTGGTGATAACGGCGACTTTGGGATATCCATCACGATCAAACATTCATGGGGTACCAGTATCTATTGTCATCTCCAGTCTTTCGGCGTCTTAGTGAACGATCATGTTTCAAAAGCACAAGTTATCGGCGCTTCCGGCCAGACAGGGTTTGTGACTGGTCCACATTTACATTTTGGTATTCAACCCAACAATCCCAACACCAACAACGGCTATCTCGGCTATATCAACCCCAATCCGTATTTGTCCGAAACATCAGAGAAACCACAACCACAAAAACCTGCCGACTTGTCGGGCGACTTGTCGGTTTATCCATCACCATCTCCGGTTGCGCCTCCACCAGAAAATGAGACGCAAGTTGTTCAACCAGAACCGGTTATAAATGAGGAGCCTGTCAAGCAACAAGCAGACTTGTCCGCCGAAGTTTTAACGAAGGCGGAGGCTATGTTCGACGCTCGGGTCAAAGAAAATTCCATCAAAGGCAATCAAGCGAAGAAAGCCAAGCGCGACGAGGCATTACAAAAAATCTTTAACTTTGCCCAAGAGAAAAAGAAAATAACTAACGAACAAGCGCGTGACCTCCTCCATATTTCTCAAAGCACCGCAACAGAGTATTTAACAGACTTAGTGTCGCGTGGTATGCTAAAAGTGGAAGGAAAAGGAAAAGCAACAGTCTATCTCTTTTGATGTGAGAGGAGGTGGGAATTATATGTTTTCTGTTATTCTTGTTCAGGCACTTGCCGGAGCATCCGGTGGATTAGTCCGTGCACTTGTGGGTATTACCAAGTCCCAGACGTTTAACCCAACGACCTTCAGGTTTGAGTGGAGAATTTTCGGTTTCACTATTCTTGTTTCCATGCTGACGGGGTTAATGTCCGGTCTTATTCTTAATGTCGATTGGAGAATGTCGCTTCTTGCAGGGTATGCTGGAAGTGATTTGTTGGAGAGTTTGTACAAACTCCGGTTTGCACAGATGATCAAAACGCCATGAAAGCAAAGCCAAAGCAAAAATTCAATACAAACAAGCTGGTTCTTGTTCCGGCAGCACTTCTCGTTGCTCTTTTATCCTTTCTTGGCGGGACAAAGTACGAAAGTCAGGTAAAAGATATACTCGAACAACCAAATATCTCAACAACCACCGTTCGGAACCTTCCAACAAGGGAAAAGGTCAAGCGAGTGATTGATGGAGATACCATAGAGTTAGCCAACGGACAGATTGTCCGATTTGTCGGTGTTAATGCTCCAAACAACGGAGAACTGTTTGAAGAAGAAGCCACAGAAGCGAATCAGAAGCTCGTTCAGGGCAAAACGGTTAACTTTGAGTATGACGCCTATACGTCAGATCGCTTTGGGAGAGTGCTTGCGTATGCTATAGTTGGCGGAAAGAATGTATCGGTGGAGCTTGCACGGCAAGGACTAGCAAAAGTTACTATTTATGAGGATAGGCGGAAGCTAAAATATCAGGATGAATTGCTAAAGGCGCAGGATGAGGCGATGAAAAAGAAACGAGGGGTGTGGAGTGATAAAAACAAGTAAAGTTTTATTGACTTTGCACATAACGCAGCGCAACATTCTTTGTATTCTTGAGTGATGCGATTATTTTTCTTTATAGCTTCTTTTTCCTTGGTAACGACGCTACTGACGATTTTGTTTGAGTAACTATGACGGTTGATTGTGGTGGAGAGAATAAAAATAGGAAAATTATGGCAGTTCCCGCCAGAATTGAAATCAGGGGAAATTGGTCACTAAGTGGATTGCGTGCGGATTGAGTGGAAGTCGTACTACCGGCACCTTTCACATAATAATCAAAAGTAACTGAAAATGCTTGAAACGCTATGCCATTTCCGTTTGGCTTGCCTTCAATCTTTACTTGATAACTCCCACCCTCCGGAAACGTATATCGAAGTTGATTAAACATGCCTCCGGTTGTAACCGGCATTTTTGCAAGCTCTTTGTCATTTTGCAGAATTGTGAGAATACAATCGCAATTACCCGGATTTGCCGGATTGAATCTACCGCTTTTATCAGTGATATCTACGAGAATTTTTGACTCTGATACCGCTACCGGTGCGTCATCGGGCTCGATATGTGTATTGACTCCAATATTGCCGTCGATTTTCAGTGTGTGGGCAAATACAGGCGTTACTACATAGTTTGCAAAAATAAGGGATAAGATAAAAAGTATAATTATTTTTTTCATTTTACTTCGATAACGAAATCAGTTACAAAAACCTTATCCATATGCTTGAATTGTGTAAAAAATTTATATTTTCCTGGCTTTGGAAAAAATGTACTAAATCGTACTGTTGGTCCCCCATTTGCGGTTGATGAGAGCGGTGGATTGAGTGGATGAACATGAGTGAATGTACTCAAATCTTCACTCACTGCAGCCATATGACCAAATGCGGCTAAATATACTTGAAGATCAGTAATCGGTTGGCCCGTCTGTGTATCCTCAAGTGTGTAAGTAAAATCAACTGTTTCGTTTGCCTTGAATGGGCCAGGAGGAACAAGTGTAACCTTATACCTAGTCTCAAATGTTTTTGTAAATGCACCAACTGTTAAATTAGCAAACTTGTTGGTCGTCGGAGCGTTTGCTGTTTTGATAGTCGCGATAGAAAGATTTTCATAAAAGTCTGGTGGAGAATAATCTACATAGAGATTATATGATCCCTCCGCAGGAAATTGAGTCGTTATAGTAAACAAACCATCGTTATTATATTCGGGATGGATATGGTTATAGAAAGAAAGATCGTGAGATAGAACAATAACGTGCATGAGTTTTTCTTGGGATATTTGAAACTTTTTCACGATCCGATTAGAGCGTTTATCCATGATGGAAAAAGTGAGTGCAACAGGAGTGTTGGGGAGAATTATTTGTGGATTGGTTTTAGTCGTTAAGATATAGTCCTTGCTATATCCCTTTCTGTGACGTGCGTGTGGGTCGTATTTTTGACTTATACCAACATTACTCATATAAAAAGAAAGTATGATCATAACCGCGAATGTTCCATAGCGGACAAAAGATTGCCGCGTTCTCACAAGTGGATACGTTTTGAGTGAGCGTTTGATTGTTGCTGCAATTTCCAAAAGCAGAAATGTAAGAGAAAGAACGTTAATGATCACAGGGATTGTTGCGGTCGGAGTAGTAAAATGTGAGCCAATAAAAAAGGCGTGAAGTACACTAAGAATAGCGGCAAGATAGACAAATCGATGAAGTTGCTTCCATCGCGCACCCAGTTTTGCCACCATAACATCAAATGATGTAACTGCCATGAGGGTGTAAATAATAAAAGCAGTACTACTGGCCGCAAGAGCAAACTGATGGCGGGGAGCAAGAAAAAGGAGCGAGGCAATATTACCGGAGAGATTATTAAAAAATCCGATCGTCGCATGGAGAAAGACAAAAAAGAACACACTGACTCCCATTGCCCGGCGTAGATGCACAAATAGTCCATTGAGTGGCATACGAGGGAAAAATGTGAGTAAAAGTCCTGGGGTTAAAACAAGATATAGGAGAAAAAGCCCCGTTAGCCCGTAATATCGCATAAGTGAAGCAAGTGCAAAAGGTGCTGTTGGCAGAGTAAACGTGACGTGATAATAGAGAACATATGCCCATCCTATGGCAAGCGCATAGACGACTTGTCGGCCGTACACAAATCCCCACAGAATCCACACAGGTTGTGACTGTGGTTTTGTAGATAAATCCGGCTTTTTTTGTTTCGTAAAATATGAACACGCCATTATGCCCACAGTAATGCCTATGGATAGTAATGGAATGAGAAAGGTAAGCATTTTTTCCATATAGTTTATTTATTCTCTATAAAATAATCTCGTTATAAAGTCATATATGGCATACCAAATCTTTTGTACCGGATTATTGCCTCCAAACGGCAAATCAATCATGACATACGCATCGCTTATTAGACCGCTCTCATCAGTGACTCGCAGTATTGGCACAGGAAAATATTCATCGCGACCGTAGCGATGTTTCGCAATTTTTTTGTCACTGCTTTTTTCATCACCGAAGTCCCATTGATATTTGACGATTTTTCCTGTTGATTTAGATGCGTCAAATGCAATAGGAGTAGATGGTTTCACTTCTACTGTGTCACGCATGGGGTCTACGACGGCAGTGCCTTCGACTATAATTTTAGCAACAGGTCGTGCATAGTCTTTTGTTGGCACAATATCTATTTGCATCGTATTAACGCTTACAAAATCAGGATTTTTCTCTGGATATTTTACCTTCAAATCTATTATGTATGTTCCCGGCTTTGTATATGCGTGTTTTACCGTCTGACCCTCACTTGGTTGTGATCCATCTGCAAAATTCCATTGATATACAGCAGTTATAACAGGTTGATCTTTGGGCATGCCGAATGGACTGAATGTTTGATATGGATTAGGAAAAAATTGTTCATCAATCTCAAAAGTCAGTTCTTGATTCACTAAATACGCTGAAGAAGTACTATCAGAACCGAGAATAATCGATCCTTCTGGTGCAAAACCCAATCCCATTGCATTAACTATAGGGTTCGTGTTGAGATAATTGCCATTTAATTTTACAAAAGGTGGACCTTTGCCGTGAGCTGAAGCTTTTGAAATGCCTAGATTCAGTAGATTCGCAACAGAAATAACTATAGCGATAAAAGAAAAAAATATCAGTATTTTATGTAATTGTTTCATAGTGGTTTCTTCCTGCGCCCCTGCTGTTCACAAGGGCGCAGAGAATGTATAACTCTTATTTACTTTTCCGTCTTACCTCTTCCCTTCAATCCAAGGCCTAAAGCTGCAACTGACAGAAGAAACGCGCCGATAGTTAGCCATTGTGGGCTAGTTTGGGCTTGTTTCTCATTTGCTGTTTTTAGTTGAGCGACTTCGCTTACTAGCGTCTCAACTTTAGATGTTGCCATCACCTCTACAGTAGGTGCTGGGCTTTTTTCACCACTGCCATCCCATGGTACAACTTCACCACCCTCATAGGTTTGGTATGCTTTCCAGGCTAGCTTTCCTGGTTGACCATCATACTTAGCAGAGACTGGAAATTCCATGAATTCACCTTCATGGATCATTCCTCCAGACCATGTAATTTCTATTATCCGACCGGTTTCTTCCTCTGGATGATCCGCAAACACCTGCGGTGCTAGTTGAAACCCTTGTGGCTTCTCCACAGCTGCTTCTCTTTTAAATTTATATTTCCAGCCTGAAACAGGCATCACACTACTCACCTCCACATCAACAGGAACTTCAACTCGAACTTCCGTAGTTGCTTCCTCCTTTTCATTCGGTACGCGGAAAGTGAATACAGAATATCCGGGCACTGTTTCTTTTGGATTGACAGTTACGTGAGCAAAAACCGGATTGGCAAAAGTCAATCCAAGCACGGTTAGTGCAGTAACAAAAGCGAATATTTTTTTCATACAACTGACCTTTCTTTATTGAATTTTTATATATAAAACCGTAAATCGAGCAGAAAAAGAAGAATTGGGACTAGTGATAAACGAGGCGGCAAATAATTCCGCGCCGGAGACAGCGATGCAGCGGGTCATGCAATTCAAGGTAGTTTATGTCCTGCATGCCATGTGGTTGCGAAAGACGAAGTGACAATATGTCCTGTCCATCTTTGTAAAACCTGAATAATTTCCACGTTACCAAAGCGCCTATTGATAAAAGAAATGACCATGCGTCAGGAGAGCACGGTAGAGAGAGAATATCTGTTGTACAGCCCGTAACACTTTGTGGATGATATCCGATAAATGAATTGTGATGGATGCTATTGAGAAGAACGCCACAAGTAATAGCCAATGCAAACAAAATAGTGATTATAGATTTTTTACCTAACGCGATGTGTAATCTATCGAACATATTTTGAGTATATCATAGAGAAATTATTAGAGTTGTCAATGGTTTCAATGATATACTTATTGTGTGGAACACCATCAACATAAGTCAAAAAATATTGGCATTGTAGTTTTTCTTAATCTCTTCTTTACTGTCATTGAGATCATTGGTGGGTTATGGACCAATAGTTTAGCAATTTTATCCGACGCGCTGCATGATTTTAGCGATAGTGTATCACTTATAGCTTCTTGGATTGCCCAAAAACAATCAGAACGAAAACCTGATAGTAAACGCACGTACGGATATCAGCGCGTTTCCCTTTTTGCGGCACTTATAAATGTAATAGTGCTTATTGCCGGAGCACTTATAATTCTTTCACAAGCAGTTCCTCGTTTATTTAATCCAGAGCATGTGAACGCAAAGGGCATGATCGTTCTTGCCATTGTCGGTGTGATATTCAATGGGATCGCAGTTCTTCGATTGCGAAAAGGTCAGACGATGAACGAGAGGGTATTAACATGGCACCTTTTGGAAGACGTATTTGGATGGGTGGCTATATTTCTCGGTGGGCTTATTATGCTCGTATGGGACATTCCTATAATTGATCCAATACTTACCATTGGATATACGGTTTTTACCATATGGGGAGTTGGAAAAAATTTGAAAGAAACGCTCAATATTTTTCTTGAAGGAGTACCCGCACATATTGATGTGGACTATATTCAATCTGGTCTATTATCTCTTTCCGGTGTCAAAGGTGTGCATGATATTCATGTTTGGTCGCTAGATGGGGAAACTGACATGTTTACAGGTCATATTGTAGTGGATGACGAAATGCTTGAAAAAGCTGATGAAACCAGGAAAAGTATAAAAGATGAACTTACTAAGCACCACATTGAACACTCGACGATAGAGTTGGAAAGTCAACGGTTTTGTTCTGGGATTGAATGCAAGGTGTAGCCAGTCTTGGCTGTAATAATTATATGGAATATTCTCTTGAGTCATTTTTTCAATTATTTGTTGGCTTACAAATTATTCATTCTCTCGAAGAAATATATACTCGTTTTGACAAATACTGGCCAGTATGGAAAATGTCACGACGTTTTTTCGTTTCATTTGAGATTATATTTTCATCGCTGCTTCTTTTCGTTGTCTTTTATCAAGAATTTCCGGCAAGACTATTATTTATGCAGGCGTTTAATCTTTTGATGTTCGCCAATGGCATATGGCACCTGATGTGGGCGGGTGTGGTAAAGAAATATGTACCCGGACTTATGACAGCCCCATTGTTTCTTATTGTTTTTTGCTTGTACTATTTTTCACTACTGGCGAAGTAGTACGTTTGATTTGTAATATACGCATGATACCAAGCGTCACCACCGCACCCGATAGAAATAACACTATATCGTTATTCTTCTCGGTCTTTTTTGTTTCAATTATTGGTTGACCCGCTTGTCGTGGTTGTATGAGGTAGTCGATGTGTTGCCACTTTTCTTCATATCCGGTAAATTGTAGTTCCAGACTAAAAAAGTTTTGTTTTGTGAATGTATACGCTAATTCACTAGTGCCATTTGCATCAGTAACAAATGGCTTTGTCAGAATTATTTTGTCTCTTGACTCGTCCCCATAGTAGGTATCAATGAGTTTAAGTGTTCCATGTAAGTTTTCATGAGGTTTGTATTCAGTATCAGTTACGACAAACGTGATTTTTACTTCCTCCCCAATCAATGGCGAAAGAGGCGATTGATAGAAGGTAACAAAAAAATCATCACTCTTTTTCAACACTCCGGCGTGTGCGGATAACTGTTGAAGCGGGAATACGAAGCAAAGAGTCAAAAAGAGAAGAATGATAATTATTTTCATTCAACAAGATCGTATCACACCAAAAAAGCGGATAGTAACCATATCTGCCTGAATTACTATAAAATCAGTTATCGTTGACTTTTAAGTTTAATACTTAAATTATTGAAGAATTCTTTTATTGCAGCTACTTGTTCGGTAGAAAAATTTTCAAGCGCGCAATTTTTTAGAACGTTCATCGCAATTTGATATTTTCTATCTCGTAGAAAATTTCCTGCTTGCTGTTGAGTGAGTCCAAACACATCAGTCATTCGTTTCTTTAATGCATCTATAAGACCCAAAGTATCTATTTGTTGAAGATGTCCAATATCTTCCCATGATTCATCAAAAACCTCTTTCCCTGCTTCATTACAGTATTTAAAAAATACTTTTCTTGGCAACAGGTCTTCGATAGTAAATATTTGCTGTGTTGGTGTGCCACAAAGCACATTAATGTCAGTTGCTTCTAAATGATCTCGAATTGCTTCATCTCTACCTCTGATTCCATCTGGGTCAGAATCAAATAGAAGAAGAGATTTTTTCCTATGAAACTTACATGCCTTACCTAGTTCTATCATTGAGTCATATACACCCATCCCTGGTATCAATTTGAATTGAGTGAATGGATCTTCAGGAATACCGTTATCTTGAAAGATTGTTTTTAGTCTTCGTAACACTTCTAGGTCTACTGGTCCTTCAACAATTAGGTTATCTTGAGCTAACAGATCATTCGACCATGAGACATCTAATTCATCCAAAGGCGGGGGAAGTATATCCTGTTTATATTTACTCCACCATTTACTGGATATGTCTGTTCCTTTTCCTCGATTCTTTATTACTGCATAGACATCGTTTCTAAAGTCCCATTTCACCATGTATTTAGAGTGTGTTGCATAAATTATTTGATTGTTTGTCCCTTCATCGGTTAGTTTATCAAATTCATCTAATAAATCTTGTTGGGCACGTTTATTTAACGCACCTCCTGCCTCATCGATTAGAAATATAACATTATTTGATTGCTCCAAACCATATAAATAGCTTGAGTAAAAGGTAACAAACCACTGAAATCCATAACTTCTATCTTCAGGATATGTCCATATCCATTTGCTTGAATCAAGACCTTCTTCGCCCTCCGATACATTTCCGCAGTCTTTCATTTCGATGACAAGATTAGCTCCATCTGCTGACATTCGAATTTCTACACGTTCTTGCTTCCATGAGGTTGACAGTTTTTGTGCTATGATAGCTGCTTTTTGGTTCAACGAATGGAAGCTTTTTCCAGTATCGGCGTCCGTGATATCATCCGAAGTTATTCCTCCAAGAGATAAAAAATTGTGAATTGTTTTTAGTTCGTTATTTGTTAAAGTGGGTTTTGGTACTGGTTTTGCCTTATCAGGAAAAAGTTCTTCGACCGGTATATTTTTTCCACGTATAAGTCCCTGTATTGTTCTTATAGATATTGCACGTGGCAGTAGCTTGGTTATTTCTTTGGTGATTTGTTCTTTTGAAGGAAACTTACTTTCTGCTTGAGGAGATTCTATTGGTTTTTCCTCAGAAATTGGCTTCTCTTCACTAGGTTTTTCTGAGTCAGTTGCAACTGGATCGGCAGATTTCTCTTCGGGAGAGGGTTTTTCTTCCTTGATAGGTGCTACGGGCTCTGTTGGTAAGCTTGGAGAGAGTATTTCATAAAATTCGCCACTTCTTTTAATTGTTAAGATCCCGATCGAATTTTTTTGTAGCAGTTTGCATAATTCAGCAGTCTCAATCTCTGAAAAGTTAGTGAAATCTATTTCTACTTCCGGTTCGTTATTTGAAAGTTGATACTTGTCCTCTGGAATGAATTTTTCCTGATTTAGAAATTTTTGTATTGCCAATAATACGTTACTTTTTCCAGATTCATTTCCGCCGACTAGTGCAACTTTGCCACCAGTGATTTCAAATTGTGTAGAAGATATTGATCTGAAGTTGCTGATTTTTACACGCCCAATTTTCATATATCTTTGGGCAAGTGCCTGTAGTATATAACTTGTGTTATAGGTTGTCGATAACAAATTACAGTAATTTTACAGTAAATTTAGCTTCGAAATATAGAAAATCTAAAACGGCGCCCGACGAGCCCCGCGCAGCGGGGCGAGAGAAACGAGAGAGATTAAAATAAAAGCGCGAAGCGCCACACTTTGGGAAGACTGGCGGCAATTCATTTTTCCCCTTTACCCCTTTTTTCTTGCCGCCATATTTTATGAGTTCTTGATGAAATATGTTCTGATTTGGTTTAGAATAGGTACA
>Ga0247727_10018229_pt1 | contig 11062 bp, 10 predicted proteins | sample WisWelCaveWW1625_FD_202498 | JGI IMG/M metagenome (GOLD analysis project Ga0247727, IMG submission 202498) | Biofilm microbial communities from Wishing Well Cave, Virginia, United States - WW16-25 | ecosystem: Environmental > Aquatic > Deep subsurface > Groundwater > Cave microbial mat | place...
AGGCGCAGTTCGAGCGGCGATGCCGGCGGGAAATCTTCGGGGATGTGTGTATTCGTCTGATAGAGTCCAAGGACCCCCGGAACCAGACCGCTGTAGAGGACGCGGAGCTCGCGGAACCCGAGCGCGGCGCGGGGCCAGGAAGAAATTTCGCGGGCGGCGAGAGGCGCGACGCCGGTGGCCACGCCCGGCGGCGCCGCGCCCAGCCCGGTGCCGTAGATTTCCAGGTACGCGCCGGGCCGCACGCCGTTGGTGACGCTGACCGGACAGGGCCGGCCCGCTTGCAGGATGCCGCGGTCGAAAATGGCGGGCGCGAATTCCCGAATCGAAACGGACACGAGGTTGCTTGCTGCGCCGGCGCGCCAGACCAGCGCCGCGGCCGCTCCGGTGACGACCTCCCAAGGCACTTGGCCGTTGATCTGTGTGGGATCCGCGTAGATCAGCGGGACCGGGAGCGAGTTGAGACACGCCGAGGTCAGCTCTGCGGATTCCGGGTCAACGAGATGCTCGCCGAAAAAAGAGGCCGCTGCGCCGGGCGCGACCAACGGCGCCAGACTGGCGGCGTTGACCACTCCCTGGGGGCGCAGCCGCGGCGGAGCGACCGGCGGCCACGGATCGGGCAGGCGGCCGGGCCATTCCTGAGTGAGAGCCGCGTAGGCGGGGCGCGGGCGGAGCGAATCGAGTCCGGCGGCGTCGGTCGCCTGAAGGCCGAACAGTCCGAACCAGGCGGAATTAGCAATACCGTCGGGAAAGCCCGGGCGAGGATCGCCTCCCGCGCCGTGGCGCGTGGGATCGGGTCCGCCGCGCCACCACTCGTCGGCGAAGCCGAACCAGACGCCGCCGAGGATCGCGGTCGAGGAGCGGTCGGTTTCGGCGCGGAGGAGACCGACGAGATTCCGCAGGCCGCGCGCCTGGGTCTCGGCGTCCTCGACCTGGCGCGCGCTGTCCCAGGCGTCGAGGCCGAACTCGGAGACGAGCGCCGGCCTGGCGGTGCGGCGGCGCAGATCGTCGAATAGATCGCCGAACGTGGAACCCCGAAAAACGTTGACGGACCAGAAGGAGAGGCCGGGGGGATCGGCGTCGGGGCCGAGGCCGGCGACATCGGCCAGGGCCGTGGTGAGGAGCGGAGCCGAAAGACCGAGCGTGTCGCGCAGGACGCCGGCGGCCTCTTCGAGCAGGGCGGGGAAGTCGCGCGGGGAGCCGGCGAACTTCTGGTTGTAGCGATCGGCGACCTCGTTGCCGAAGACGATCGCGATGACGCGCTTCTCGCCGCGTAGTTGTTCGACATAGTCGCGAAAATCGCGGAGTATACGGGGCCGGGCGGCGGCGAGCGGCGCGGCCGGATCGTGGTAGGGATCGAGGGGAAAGCCGGCGAGCAGATAGAGATTGCTCCTCTCGAGGCTCTGCCAGAGGGCGCGGTCGTCGGGCGCGATGCGGTCGTAAACGCGGACGGTGTTGGTGCCGGCGCGGGCGATCAGCGGGAAGTCGCGGGAGTAGAGACAGGGGGAGACTCGGCCCGGTGTCGAGCCAATAGGCGTGGGACTGTAGGCGACGCCCCGAATCGTAAAAGGACTGCCGTCCAGGTAAAGGCGGGAACCTCGAATCTCGAACTGGGCGTGGCCTGACGCGGCGAACAGGACTGCCAGGAGGCTCCCCGCGCGGAGGCGGGGGTTCATGTTGGTGAGACTAGTATAACCGAGGAGGAAGAGAAGGGCAAGAAGGCAGAAGGCAGAAGACAAAGAAACCAGAAGACAGAAGTCAGAAGGAAGGAAGCGCGTGCGAGTACCACGCAGCCTAGGGACGCCGTACCTGGCCGGGCATCTGATCGAAGCGCCGGTCGAGCCGGTTCCGTCAAGAACGGCGTAGAATAGGTGGTGTAGCGATCCGCGAGTGATGTTGCGCACACGTGCCGGTTGACTGCCCCGAGCATCGCCACGCCGTCTTTTGCGGTGAGTCGAGCCGCCGTGCGAAGCGACGACTGGACATTTGAGATCATTAGCGTCGAGCGGCAGGAAATCAATACAATCACCGCGCAGCTCGTGCGCCTGTCGGCATTTTGCTCTGTCATCCACAGCGTCTATTGCTGGAGCCAGGCGCATGAACCGCTGTTGTCCATCGCAAGCACTCGGCAGTGTGCGTATCTTCCAGAGCCGTTATTTCTTTCGAAGATCGTCGCCCCGGGATGTCGAGAATGCCCGGCGTGCTCCGACTAACCAATGAAAGCGCACAAACCCGTGCGTGAATCGAGAGGAGCAAGACATGAAGTACATTTTGATGATGAACACCATGAAAGCGGGCTTTGACGCCTTGGGCGCCTGGCCGAAAAAGGACATCCAGACGCACATCGCATTCATGAAGGGCCTCAACAAGGCGCTCCGTGAATCGGGAGAGTTGGTCGCCGCCGAAGGCTTGGCGTGGCCGGACCAGGCCAAGGTCGTGCGAGCCGGGAAGGACGGCACACCGATCACGGACGGTGTGTTCCCGGAGGCCAAAGAGTTTCTCGCCGGCTACTGGATCGTCGACGTCGAGAGTCCGGAGCGAGCCTATGCGATCGCCGCGCAGGCGTCGGCAGCCCCGGGCCCCGGCGGGGCCCCGCTGAGCATGCCGATCGAAGTGCGGCAAGTGATGAGCGGCCCGCCCGAAGAACTGTGACGTCGAGGTCGTGGGACGCCCGTGCCGAGCATCTGTGGCGCGAACTCGCGCCGCCGGTTCTGGGCGCGGTCATCCGCCGTTTCCACGACTTCGCCGCCGCCGAGGACGCCGTTCAGGAGGCGTTGCTCGCGGCGACCATTCAATGGCCGCGGGAAGGCGTCCCGGACAATCCTCGCGCTTGGCTAATTCAGGTCGCCTCGCGGCGCATGACCGACCACCTGCGCAGCGAGCTGGCTCGCCGGCGCCGGGAAAGCGCCGCGGCCATGCAGCTCGACCAGGTGGCCCCTGCGGCTGACATTGAGAATGAAACGGATCAGGACGACACGCTCATACTGCTCTTCATGTGCTGTCATCCCGCCCTGAGTCCGTCATCGGCAGTCGCCCTGACTTTGCGAGCGGTGGGCGGCCTGACCACAGCCGAAATCGCCAACGCGTTCCTCGTGCCCGAGGCGACGATGGCGCAGCGGATCAGCCGGGCCAAGCACACCATCAAGGCCTCCGGCGTGCCATTCCGATTGCCGACCAACCAGGAGCGGGCCCAACGGCTCGGCGCCGTGTTGCACGTGCTCTACCTGATCTTCAACGAAGGCTATGTCGCCAGCGTCGGCCCTCGGCTGCAGCGGCTCGAGCTATCCGGTGAGGCCATCCGGCTGATGCGAGCCATTCACAGCTTGCTCCCCGACAATGGCGAAGTCACGGGATTGCTGGCACTCATGTTGTTGACGGATGCGCGACGCGCGGCACGAACCGGACCCGACGAGGAGTTGATCCCGCTCGCCAAACAGAACCGCACCCTGTGGGACCAAGAGGAGATCTCGGAGGGCATCGCGCTGATCACCGCGACGCTGTCGAAAGGGTCGATTGGCGCGTACCAGCTACAGGCTGCCGTTGCCGCCGTTCATGCCGAAGCGGCCCGAGCCGAGGATACCGACTGGCCGCAGGTCCTGGCGTTGTATGAACTCCTGAAACACATGTCCGGCAATCCGATGGTGATGCTCAATCATGCCATCGCGACGGCCGTGGTCCGCGGCCCGTCCGTAGGACTCGAGCTGCTGAATACGCTCGACAAGGACGGACGGCTGACCGGCCATCATCGCCTCGACGCGGTTCGCGCCCATCTGCTGGAAATGGCCGGCGACTATCCGGCCGCGATTGCACACTACCGGATTGCCGCTGGCCGGACGACGAGCCTGCCGGAACGAAATTACCTCATGACCCAAGCCGCCCGGCTCAGCGAGAGCGCATCGAGATGAAAGGGGCGAGCAAGAAAAGAGCGCTCGCCCCTGAACAGCCCGCTGCAAGCCGGGCGGCGCGGCGCCCCATGTGGATTTCGAAAGATAGCGGCCGGCGTGGATGCGGCTGGCGTTGGCCTCGATCAACGCCGAATCTATCGATCGCCAGTCCTCTTGGCCGCGTAGTCGGCAAATCGGAGACTGACACCCAGCGAGACGCTTGCCAGAAGGGAACTGGATCCGTTTCAAACTGACCCATTACCTCAATCCGCGCCGCAACAGGCCTGGTGGAGCTCGGCGCAGAGCAGCTCGGCCTGGTCGGTCTCGAGCTTCTGGCCGGCGCAGGTGACGTAGAAGACGTCGATGGCTTTGTAGGCCTCCGTGTCGATCAACACGACGTCGATGTCGCACTGCTGGAACGAAAAGGTGCTGGCGAGGTCGTAGAGCAGGCCGGGGCGGTCCGGGGCGATGACGTGGAAAATGGTGTCGTGGGCGGAGGTCTGGTTGTCGAAGGAGATCTGGGGGAGCAGGCGCGGGCGGCGCTGGGCGGGCGGGGCGGGGCGCCTGCGAAGCAAATCGCGCACGTCGAGCTTGCCGAGGATGACGCGATCGAGAGCGACGCGGAAGCGCTCGATTTCGGTGGGATTGAGCTCGAAGGAGCGGCCCGGATCGGCGAAGACGAAAGTATCCAGAATCATGCCGGCGCGATTCGAGAAAGCCTCGGCCTTGAGGATGTTCATGGCGAACGAGGAGAGGGTCCCGGCGATCGACGCGAACAGAAACGGGCGGTCGCTGGCAAGTACTACCAATTCGTAGAACTCCTGGCGGCGGCTGACGGCGATGGCGACGGAGTTGCGGCGGAAGGTCTCCTCCAGGCGGAAGTGCTCGAGAATCTGCTCCGGGGCGTGCGTCCGCAGATAGCGGGTGGGGACGCCGTCGAGAAACCGGGCGATGGCGCGTCGCTCGGCCTCGGTCGAGCCGAGCTGCGGGGGAACTTGGGCGGCGGCGACGCGGTCGGCTTCCATCTGGCGCGTTAGGTGGTTGTGGGCGGCGACGTAGAGCTGCCAGAGCAGGTCCTTGCGCCAGGGGGTGAGGGCGTCGGGGTTGACGGCGGCGATATCGGCGTAGGTCATGAGGGTGAGCTTGCCGAGGCGCTCGATGGTCGCCACGCGGGCGGCGAAAGCCTCGACGGCGGCCGGATCGGCGAGGTCGCGCTGCGTCATCGTGGCGGACATTTCCAGGTGGTGGCGGATCAGAAAGCGGACCGTCTCGCGATCGGTCTCCGGCATCTGGAGGCGATCCATGGCCGGTCCGGCAAGATCCAGGCTGGCGGCGACATGCTCCGCGGCGGAAGCGCCCTTGCCGACGTCGTGCAACAGCAGGGCGAAAAAGAGCACTTCCGGCCGCTCGGTTTCGGCGAGCAGCGCGGCGAAGCGGGCGGTCAGCGGATCGGCGGAGCCGGCGAGATCCTGGAGCGTCTGGATGGCGCGCAGGGAATGTTCGTCGACGGTGTAGCGGTGGTAAAAATCCCGAACGACCAGACAGTCGATGATCTGGAACTCCGGCAAGAGCGTCGCCAGCAGGCCGGTCCGGCGCATGGCGTCGAGGGCGCGATAGGCGTGGGGGAGGCGAAGGATGGCGGCGAGCGAGGGCCATAAGTCGAGCTCTACGCGGCGGGCGCGGTCGAGGTGTACGCGGAAAGCGGGCGCCGTGCCTGCGATGCGGCGCTCCGTCTCCGGGGACAGCGGGACGCCGTGGCGGGCGACGAACTCGAATACGCGGAGGACGAGGCCGGGGTCGGTTTCGAGCGTTTCGGGGCGGCGCAGGTAGAGGCGGCCGCGCGTGACCGCGAAGTCGGCGTTGGAGAGGCGGGACTGGCGGTCGCGGAAAAGCGTGAGCAGCGAGTGGGGCGGCGTGGCGGTCTCGTCGACGAGGCGCTGCGCGAGATGGTGAATGGCGCGGGCATGGCGGAAGTAGTCGCGCATCCAGAGGGCGGGGTCGGTGGAGGCGGCGAGGCGCTCCTGGTGGTCGAAGGTGAGGATGTTGTTGTCGCGGTCGTTGAAGTAGTGCAGGTGGCAGCGGAGGGCGAACAGGAAACGGCGCGCCTCGAGAGGGGCGCCGCGGGAGTCCTCCGGCCAGTATTGCTCAGGGGTAGCGGCGGGCCCGCCGGCGAGCTGCGCCAGCCAGCAAGCGGCATGAAAATCGCGGAGGCCGCCGGGAGCGTCCTTGACGTGGGGCTCGAGGTGGTAGATGGTGTCGCCAAACTTGGCGTGTCGATCGCGAATCAGCCCGGCCAGGCCGCGCAGCAGCGTATCGCGCTCGCGGGAATAGAAGCCGGTGAGTCGCTCGGTGAGCCGCTGAAAAAGGGCCTGATCGCCGGTCAGAAGGCGCCGATCGAGCAGGCTGATGTGCAGCTCGATGTTGTTGGCGGCGAGCGCGGCGCACTCGGAGGGAGTGCGCACGGAGTGAGAGGCGCGCAGGCCCTGGTCCCACAGGTCGCGGAGAAAACCGGCGATGGAGTCACGAGAGGCTTCGGCGGACGCCGTCCGCTCGAACAGAAACAGCAGGTCGACGTCGGAGCAGGGAAAAAGCTGGCGGCGCCCGTATCCGCCCACCGCCAGCAGCGCCACGCCGGAGGCGGCGCCCGAGCCAAAGGCAGACTCAAACCGCGGCGCGACAACCTGGTCGACGGCGTCGGCGCGAGCGTGGACGGCGGCCCAGCCGTCGGCCGTAGAGAGAAACTGCTCCCGGATCTGTTCCAGGCGGTCCATCATGCCGGAAGGGAGGGGCGGCGGCGCGGGCGGCCCGGCTACAGGGCCCCTTCCCCGCGATCATTATTGCGAATGCGGATGGCTTCTTCCACCGGGAAAACGAAGATCTTGCCGTCGCCGAGCTTGCCGGTGCGGGCGGCGCCGCTGAGGGCGCGAACGGTTTCCTCCAGGCGGTTGTCGGGCAGAACGATCTCGAGCTTGATCTTGGGGAGGTAGTCGACGTTGTATTCGTGGCCCCGGTAGACTTCCTTGTGGCCCTGCTGGCGGCCGTGCCCGCGCACTTCCGACACGGTCATGCCGTCGAGGCCGACCTGCTTGAGGGCCTCTTTGACTTCCTCCAGCTTGAACGGCTGGATGATGGCTTCGATTTTTTTCATAGGCGTCCTACCCTTCGAGGTTGTAGGCCTCCTCGCCGTGCTGGGTGAGATCGAGCCCTTCGATCTCCTCGTCCTTCGAGACGCGCAGGCCGACGGTCAGGTCGACGACCTTCAGGATAATCAATGTTCCCACGACTGCCAAGCCCCAGGAGATCAGCGCGCCCCAGAGTTGGTTGAGGATCTGGCCGGCGTTGCCGTCGGCGAGACCGAGGGCGATGGCGTGGCCGGAGGGATCCTTCAGCGCGTTGTTGATGGCGTTGGTGGCGAAAACGCCGGTGATCAGGGCGCCCAGCGTGCCGCCGACGCCGTGCACACCGAAGGCGTCGAGCGAGTCGTCGTAGCCGAGTTTCGCCTTGAGGACGGCGACGGCGAAGAAGCAGATCAAGCCGGCGAGGAGGCCGATGATCAGGGCGGGTATTGGTTTGACAAACCCGGAGGCTGGCGTGATGGCGACCAGTCCGGCCACGCAGCCGGTGATGGCGCCGAGCACGCTGGCCTTGCCGTTCTTGATCTTTTCGGCGATCGACCAGCCGAGCGCGGCGGCGGCCGCGGCGAAGTGGGTGTTGACGAAGGCGCTGGTGGCCAGGCCGGAGGCGCCCACGGCGCTGCCGGCATTGAAGCCGAACCAGCCGACCCATAGCAGGCAGGCGCCGATAGCGCTCAGCACGACACTGTGGGGTTTCATCGGCTGCTGCGGGTAGCCGTGGCGCTTGCCGAGATAGAGCGCGCACACCAGGGCGGAGACCCCGGAGGAGATGTGGACGACAGTGCCGCCGGCGAAGTCGAACGTGGGGATCTTGCCGCCGAGGAAGGCGTTGAGGAAGCCGCCTTTGCCCCAAACCATGTGGGCCAGCGGGGCGTAGACCACCAGGGACCACAGAATCATGAACAGCAGCATGGCGCTGAAGCGCATGCGCTCGGCGAAAGCGCCGGTGATGAGCGCAGGGGTGATGATGGCGAACATCAACTGGAAAATCATGTAGGTCTGATGCGGGACGGTGGCGGCGTAGTCGGCGTTGGGCTCGAGGCCGACGCCGTTGAGGAAGGCGTACTTGAGGCTGCCGACGAACGGGGTGCCTTCGCTGAAGGCCAGGCTGTAGCCGACGATGGCCCACAGGACGGTGACGACGCCCATCAGGATGAAGCTCTGCATCATGGTGGCCAGGACGTTCTTGCGGCGAACCAGGCCGCCGTAGAAGAGGGCCAGGCCGGGTCCGGTCATCATCAATACCAAGGCGGAGGAAGTGAGCAGCCAGGCGTTGTCGCCGGCGGACTGGGCGGCGGCGATCTTGGCCTCGAGCTCGGCGATCTTGGCGGCCGCCGGATCCGGGATGGCGGGGGTCGCGGCGACCTGCGCTCCGGCCCAGGTGGCCGACAGAAATGTGGCCAGGCACACCGCCAGGAAAACTCGTTTCATGGGACGCTCCCGATGTCCTACCCCCGTATCTTGCACGGGACCGGGGCGAAAACCAAACGGAACGTTTCTATGGGGGCGATTGAAAATTTCTATGGAGCGGGGGCCGGGCTGGCCGGCCCCGCCCGAAACGCTACTGGACCTTGATGAAGACGATGAGCAGCGTGTAAAGGGCTAGCGACTCAATCAGCGCGAGGCCCAGAATCAGCGCGAAGCGAATCCCGGCGGCGGCGGCCGGGTTGCGCGCCATGCCCTCGGCGGCGGCCGCCGTGGCCCGGCCCTGTCCCAGCGCGCAAAGTCCCGAGGCGATGGCCATCGAGAAGCCGGCGCTGATTGCCACCCAGTGGCGGTTGGCGGCCGGGGTGGTCGTCTCGGCGGGAGCCTGCGCTAAGACCGGCGACACCCAGCACAGCAGCGCGCCGAACAGCAACAGAATCGAAAGCACTCGCATGTCGTATCTCCTGGTTATGAGCTCTCCTCCGGAGGTGGTTCCCGAACCCCCACGTACGGCCGGGCTCACGCGGAAGAGGAAAAGGCCGTTATCAGTGCTCGTGCGCCACCGCTCCTTGTATGTACACCATCGTCAGAAGCATGAATATATACGCTTGCAGGAAGGAAACGAAAACGTGCAGGCCCATGAAGACGGCCGGGAGCACCAGCGGCGCCAGGCCGAGGAAAATGAGGGTCACCTGCTCGCCGGCAAACATGTTGGCGAACAGCCGGATGGTCAGCGACATGGGCCGCGCCAAGTTGCTGATGATCTCGATCGGAATCATGATCGGGAACAGCCACCAGACCGGCCCGACAAAGTGCTTGAGGTAGCCGACGTGCTGGGCGCGGAATCCGGCCAGGTTGTAGTAAAGGAACGCCGCCATGGCGCAGCCGGCCGGCACGGGGGCCGGCATGAACATGGTCGGCGACTCGAACGACGGGATGACTCCGAGCAGGTTCGAGAACAGAATGAAGAAGAACAGAGTGCCGAGGAAGGCCACGTGCCGGCGCGAGTCATGGCCGATGACGTCATTCGCGGTCGACGTCAGAAATTCGTAGAGCACCTCGAAGATGTGCTGGAACCGGCCCGGCCGCTCGACGCTGAGGCGCGGCCGCAGGAGGGCGAAGACGGCGATGACGATGGCCGCGACCAGCACCTGCATGGCGACGAAGTTGGTCCAGGGACGCGCCGCGATGTGGGCGTGGACCTGGAACAGGTTGAGCACGGCGGTGGCCACGCCGGCGGCGTGGTCGTTCAGCAGCGCCGTGAACCACAGTTCATGCTCTTCCATCGCGATGCGCTCTCAGCTCGGCGACAATTTCCGAGCCGATCTCGGCCAGGATGGCGGCCACGAAGAGAAACAAGCCGGCCAGGAAGGCCTCGATGCGCCAGCTAGTATTCTTCAGGATAACATAGCCGGCGGCGCCGATGAGCAGGTAGCGGCCGGCGAACTTCCACAGCAGCCCGCGGCGTTGGCGTCCCGCGGCGGCCGGTTCCGCGCCGGTGGCCTTGGCGGCGAGGAGGTCGACGCCTTTTTTCAGCCACAGGAAATTGAGAGCGGAGACGGCGGCGCCGGCGGCAAATCCGAGCGCGCCGGGGATTCCCGCGAGCAATCCGGCGGCCGCCGTGCCGAGCGGGCCGAAGGCAAGCTGAAAGCGCCAGATGCGGCGCTCGGCGGCGGCGTAGAAAGAGGCATCGGAATGCGACATTGGGCGGCGCCTCGGCCGCGCCCTCTAAAGCCCGGTAGGGACGGCAAAGCCTACTCGCCGGGCGGCCTGCGCCAGCCGGCGATCGAAACAGATGAAGGGCCGGTTCTGGGGGCGCTGGTCGCACCAATCAAGCGCGGCAGCGAGTTGAAACACGTCGCCAGAGCGGAGGTGGTGCTGGCCGGCCAACTGCTCCGCGAGGCTGCGCACCCGTTCGGTAGGAAGTACCTCGCGCCAAGACTCGCGCAGCAGTGCCAGCCGCGCCAGGGCCGTTTCCGGCGGCTGCCCGTTCCCGGTTCCAGCCGCCGAGAGCCTCGCCAAAGCGCAGCGAACCTCGATCAGAGTGCCCCACCAGACTACGAGATCGCGGTACTGCCGGCGCAGTTGCTGGGACATCTGACTGATGACCTGGGGAAAGCACAGCGGGACGACCGCACTAGCGTCCCAGAACGCGCGCATCGCGATCCTCCCGGTCCCGGACGAGGGCCCTTGCCAGACGCCCCAAGCGCATTCGCGACGCGTTCGACGAGGCCGTCCAAAACGACTCCGGGAGCCGCCGCGACGGAAGCCGCAGGCGGCCGGCCGCGGCGAGAGCCAGCTCCTCGGAGTCAAAGTCGCCGGTCAGAGACAGCGGAACAATTCTCGCCACCGGAATATGACGATCTCGAATCAGGATCTCCTCGCCCTGCCGCACGTGATGCAGGTAGCGGCTGAGGTTATTCTTCAGGGCAGCGATGTTAACGGTTCGCATGACATAGCCATAATAGCCTGATCAGGGATCCTGGCGCAAGGATCTTGCGCTTCCTAGTCGGTACTGGAATCTTTGTTCACTTGCCGGATCAGTTGCACAAACCCCGCGGCGATGCCGAGCAACAAAAACACGATCCGGAGGAAGCGCGTCCCGAAAACGCGGTCGAGCAG
>Ga0247727_10018230_pt1 | contig 11062 bp, 12 predicted proteins | sample WisWelCaveWW1625_FD_202498 | JGI IMG/M metagenome (GOLD analysis project Ga0247727, IMG submission 202498) | Biofilm microbial communities from Wishing Well Cave, Virginia, United States - WW16-25 | ecosystem: Environmental > Aquatic > Deep subsurface > Groundwater > Cave microbial mat | place...
TCTTGCGCATGATCGCGGTAGTTCAACCCCAGGCAGATGATCTTCTCCGGATCGACGATCGGCGGGCCGAGACGCACGGCGTCGGCGTGAACGGCAAACTGCGAGGTCGCCAATCCACGCGCCGCGTTTTCCAACACAGCGCGCTCGTCTGAAGACACCTGGATGATGTATCGATTCGACGTCCAGTCGGCCGCGTTATCTTGCGCCAGGTTCGCGGCTTCAGCGGCCGCCTCGGCATCCACGATCCGATCATCCAGGGCGATCCCGGCGCGCCAGTTGCCATCCGATTGATAGGTGACGAGTTGCATTCATTCACTCCCGATCCAGCGCCGCGCTTTGGCGCGATGGGCGGCGCGCCAGCCACCGCACCCGGCGCAACTGTTTCAGCCCACGGTTGGAATATTGTGATCGGTCAGGGCGATACCTTCGCGCATTTCCTTGATGTCAACTGACAGAGATAGATACCCTTTGTCAAAGCGATGCCCAAAGGTATCCTTCAACACCGCCATCACACGCCGGGCGGCTTCCTTCTGAATCTCAATGGAACGCCCCTCGCGGATCAATAAATTGACGTGAACAAAGGCGTAATCCGGGTTGCCATCGGCGATCCGATATTCAGTGTGCCGAATAGCCCGGCTCTTAATGCCCTTCAGGTTAATGGCGCCGGTGGCCACGACCTCGGCATGGAGGCGCGCCAGAAGGGGCTGGACATCAACCTGCAAATTATCAGTATATTCAAGAGTGAGATGCGGCATTCGATTTTCCTCCTGGGATGAGCGCAAGGTTTATCCCACTGGCGGCGTGCCATAGGTGTGGAAAGACTCAATGGTTTTCAAGCCCCACGCCTGGCCTTTCTTTCGCTCCGCCTCGCTCCAGATGATGGTTTTCCAGTCGGGGGCCAGGATCAGGCGCGCGCCGGCATTGGCAATTTCAACGCGGTTGCCACCCGGCTCATAAACATACAGGAAGAAAGTCTGCTGGATGGCGTGTTTGTGCGGGCCGGTTTCAATGAAAACATTGTGTTCAAGGCAAATATCCGCCGCGCGCAATATGGCCTCGCGATTATCCACCGCGTAAGTGAGATGATGGAGGCGCCCCTGGGCGCCCAAGCTATCCTCGGCGTAGGTCACATCGTACGATTTATTCATAAAAGCCAGCCAGGCGCCCTTCTCGGAGCCGTCGTCGAAAATGATTTGTTCGGTGACCCGACAGCCGAGCGTGGCCTGCATAAATTCCCGGTTGGCCTGCACATCCGAAGCGAGCAGGGCTATGTGATCAATGCGCCGCACGCCGATGCCTTTATCTTGAAAACGCGACGCCTGATTTTTGAGCGCGGGGCGCAGATGATCCGGCGCCCGGTACCATTCGGTTTCGTAGTAGACCTCCATCTTGTGTCCATCGGGGTCGGTGAACCGGAAGGCGGGTCCATGCCCGACATTGTCTTCGCTCCAGCCTAGGCCCCGGCCTGATTTTTCCAGGGCGGCTACCCGCCGTTGGAGGGCCTGCGGACTGGTGGCCCGGAAAGCCAGATGTCCCAACCCCGATTTTGCGGAGGCGGTCAGTTGCAACGAATGATGTTCGTAATCGTCCCAGCCCCGCAGGTAGACCGAGTCACCTTTTCGGCCGCTTTCGGTCATGCCCATTACGTCCACAAAAAAACGCAGACTTTCTTCGGGCTTTGGCGTCAGCAACTCGAGATGAGCCAGATGCGCAATATCATAAACCGGTTCGTCTTGATTCATGGTCTCATCTCTTTCTTTTCCACAAGGTCGCGGAGTCCGTGTACGTCATACGTCAATTCACCGGCGATAAGTTTCTGGCGCAGCAGCGCTTCGCGCTCTAACCTTGCCTCAGAGGCTCTTAATACCTCGCCGGCGCGCTCGCGCTTGAGACAAACCCCGCCATCGGCATCCAGCACAATAATGTCGCCGGGCGAGATTTGCGCCCCGCCAACAGCGACGGTTTTGTTGAGTTCGCCGATCTTTGTTTTGGTTGCGCCTTTGGCTCGGATGTACCGGGTCCAGATAGGCAGTCCGAGTTCGATCAATTCCTTGACATCGCGAACTGAGGCATCCACCAGAATTGCCGCCGCTCCCCGCACCTTGGCCTGGGTCGCTAATAACTCGCCGAGCAGGGCGATGGGGGCAGGCGCCGGCATGCTCAAGACCAGCACCTCTCCCGGCTGGATTTGTTCAATGACCGCATGGACCATGAGATTATCATCCTGACCGCACAGGGCGGTGCGGGCTGGCCCCGCAGCGCGGCTATTGGGCAGGAGTTGAATCAACGGGGCGTCAATCAACCCTTCCCGCCCAGAGGCTTCATAGACCGCCGCCACACCAAGTTCACTTAAGCGGATGATGTCATTAACGTTCATAAGCTGTTCACCACCCAGGGCAATGTTCGATAGTGCGCTTCAGCAAACTTGACATTCGACATACCCGAAATGCGACGCGCATGATTGGCGCGGCGGGAGGCAAGTTCGGTATAGTATTGATGCAGGTAACTCTGGGCTTTCATGGCCTCCATGGCTTTGCTTTTCTTTTCCATCACAGAGGTGATGTCAACGAACACGTTGGGCTTGAAGTCGCATAGTTCAGGCTGATGCGGTTCAAAAAAGTAAAGGTCAGGCGGCGTAATGCGGCTGAATGCGCTGGCAACTCCCGCACCAGATGATAAGAGCCGCGCCTTCTGCACCATCTGTGATGCAACAGGATGGTCAGGATTGAACGGGTCAACCGGGTTGTGTGTGAGTACGATATTCGGCTGGAAATCCTGGAAGATGCCAATCAACTGCTCCACCGCGGCATCTGTGCTGTTCAATGGATAATCCCCCAGATCGAGACATCGGAAATCCGCGCCGACAGCCTCCGCTGCTGTTTTCGCCTCTTCATGACGAATCCGCTTCACGTTCTCGACCGTTTGATTCGGTTCCTTCCACAACTCGCCTGATTCTCCCCTTTCACCATACGAAAGGGCAACGACGCTGGCGCTCCCCCCCTGCGAGGTGAGGGTGGCAATCGTCCCCGCCGCGCGCCAGACGAAATCGGCAGAGTGTGCTCCAACAACGAGTATTTTTTTTGTCATATTTTTTCCCCCGTAATCTCTTTCAATCTCTGCATGGCAGCATGACTTGTAAAGGCAGAAACACCAATCGAATTTAACATCTCGACAACTGCCTCCATCTCATGCACTCTACGCTGAGCATGTTTTATACTGCCATTTACAAAGCGGTCTATCATCGCTTCATCCCGTAAAATCGTCATCATTTGAGCGTGGGCAAATTCACTCATGTTGAGCGCCTCTGCCGCTTCCAAACATTCCATCACAACGGCTGCGATCCCCTTATACACAATACTTCTCACCAACTTATGCGTTGCCGCATTACCCGCTTCATGATCCAAAAAAGTGACAGGCATCCCCAGGGGCGTCATCTTTTCCAAAAATATCTCTGCCCCGCTTCCAGATGCATAGACTTGCGTGCCCAACCCTTTGGGTAGTACGGGATCCATCAGGGCGGCGTCGACGAACAACGCGCCAGTTTTCTCGATGATCGCTGCAACATCACGTTTGTTTTGAGGTGCAGCTGTGTTCAAATCGGCAAAAAGTTGATTCGGTCGGAGCACTGGAGCCACTTCAGCCGCAACTTCAACCGCAACCGACGCCCAATTGACACTGAGTACAATATCTGCTCCTGATGCAGCGGCAGGATTGCTGGATCCAAAATCCAATCCATCAGGGATCATACGGGGCTCGGGATCCCAGCCGCGCACCAAGACGCCTTTTGCGATCAAATCACGGGCAAGCGTGCCTCCAGCTTCACCAATTCCTAAAATTGCAATGATCATGATATCCGTCTATTAACCTTTGGTGCTAGTTGAGTCATGGGGGATCCTCCGAGGTGGCTAAATCCGAGAGGAGGCCCCCCATGACTACAGGTGACATTATCCTTCACATATTCTGTGAGGTGGATGACCGCGTGGCCCGGCTCGCGCAATCTCTTGAACATCAGGTCACTGCCGATGTTGCCCGAGCCCAGAATGGCGACTTTGACTTTATTGTGGCTGGATGCTCCCATCGGTTCAATTGATGGGCATCAGCCTATGCCTGAGTAGTACGCCAACCGGCCGCGTATCCCTCGCGTACGGCTCTGGAGTAAGGCGCCGGGCCCACGATCGCGCGAATCTCGATCTGCCTGTGGCGCTCGACCGTCGTCTTCCGCGAACCGCCGCCCTCTTCGCCCCAGACGAGCGTGACCTCGGCGCCGATCTCGATGTCCGGATCCACTATGCTCAACGAGAGATATGACCGCTCGTTATAGCTGTAACCAGTGAACATCGAAACGCCAACGACCTTTCTGCCCCTCATCACCTTGTCATAGGACGCCGAGGCGTAGTTCGATTGAGGCAGGTCGAGATACTTGTAGATGTCTCCTGGCTCGAACAGCGATCTGAAAATCTTCGTCACGTCATCGCCATTCCAGGCGAACGTCACTTTCTTCCGCTGCGGTTCGCGGGCCATTCTCTCCATCCCTTCTCGACCAATGAAGTCATGGTCGAATTTGATAAATGGCCCGTAACCCATCGCATAGGGGGTCACGTAATAATCTTCGATGTTACTCGAGTACAGGCTGCCAGCCAGGGACCCGGTGGCCTCGTAGCCGGTCGCCGGCAACCACTGCCTGTAGGGCTTCATCTTCTCGCCGGTGTAGACTGCCGGCAGGGGCGACGGAATCCAGCCGGACTCAAGTGCGTTGGTCGAGTAAGCTCTAGCGCCGACCTGTACGATGCCCAACTCCTTCCCGGCCTCAAGGATAGCGGCCCGGATTTCATCGCCTTCCGCGTACGGACCCCAAATCTCTAGTCCGGGTGCGCCGGCCATGCCATGCCGCAAGGCGCGAACCTTTCGTCCCGCGATGTTGATGTAACCCATGTTGAAGAACTTGATGTCCGGATACGGGCCGCCATTCAACTTCTGGATAAGCAGCTCAGCATTCGGCCCCTGAATCTGATAACGGTAGTGAACGCGAGTGACTGGCTTCCCCATGGGCCGAGAGGGCGCCCTGTCGTCGTATGCAGTTGTAACCTTGTATCCGTCTGTCTCTGCGTGGAATTGAATCCAATTGGCAGCCGGCGCGCGCCCGACGTAAAGATACTCATCCTCCTCCAGGTGAAAGAGAATGCCGTCGCCAATGACATAGCCGTCATAGCTGCATGGGAAGATCTGCTTCGCCTTGTTGACGGTGAAGTTGTTGAAGCTGTTGGCGGCAAGGTGAGAGAGCATTTTCCCGGCATCAGGCCCTTTAACAGATACCTCCACCATGTGGTAAGCCTGGTCGTAAAGAACGCATGTCTTCCGCCAGGCCAGTTGCTCGTCACGCCAGTTTGTGAACTCAGGAGGGACAACTGGATAGACATAGGCTCCTATCTGCGAATTCCGCAACCTATCGACCGGGCTCCCAACGGTTTGCAGCGAATCCTCCAAGCTTTGGTGAGTCATCGTGACCTCCTTTTGGTGCTAGGGCGTTGTATCCGTTGCTCAAAGGTGTCAGAAAGACCGACTTTTTCCTCGAGCTGAGTTGGATCGGATTTTTGCAGGGTACGGGGCTGACAACAGCTACTCGGCAGACTGGGCTTCTCCTGAAACCGCCTCCAGTTTTCCAGCCGCCGAGTCAGTTGACTTGGCGGCGCCCGAGCCCTCCAGCCCGCGAATGCGGCGCCAAAGGGAGGACACGGTGGGGATCAGGCCGCGCGGCATCCTCAGAAACAGAATAATGATGAGAATTCCGTAGGCAACCTGCCGTAGCTGGCCGAACTCGATCAGGATCTCGTCGACGATGGTGAAGGTGACTGCTCCGACGATCGGGCCGAATAGGGTGCCGATACCACCGAAGGCCAGCATCACCACTACCACAACGTCGACCTTGCCGAACCCATAGGTGGTGGGGCTGATCCGACCCTCAGTGAAGGCGTAGGTCGAGCCGGCCAGGCCCAGCATCGCCGCCCCAATCAGCGCCGCGTAGACCCGGTAACGGGCGACGTCGACGCCGGCCAGCTTGGCGGCGACCTCGTCGTCGCGCAGGGCGCGAAACGCCCAGCCGACGTGGGCGCGCCGCAGCAGCCCGTGCACCAGGAGAAAGACGAGCACGAGGGTGAGCATCAAGTAGTAGGGCGGGATCCTGTCCCGAAGGAAGGTGTCGGCGCCGGACTTGATCAAGCGACCCGTATCCCCACCCGTCAGGTCGCTGAGCCCGAGCACCAGGGCATCGAACGACAGCGAGAAGATGAGGGTGACGATTCCGGTGAAGATCACCCCGAGGGAGCGTCGCACCGCGACGAAGCTGAGCAGACCGCCGATCAATGTGGCGGCCAGGGTCGCCACAAGGATGCTCGCCACGATGGGCAATCCCACGCTGTCGGCGAGGATGGCGCCGCCATAGCCACCGATGCCGGCCAGGGCGCCGACGCACAGGAACAGCTGCCCGGTGCTGCCGAAGATCACGTTGAAGGCGATGGTGTAACAGGCATAGGCCAGCCCGAGGACGGCGACGCCCATGAGCACGCGCGAGCCGCCGAGCCAGAGGGGGACCAGGGCAAGCGCTGCGCCCACCGCAGCGATGGGCATGAGCAGGACAGCGAGGGATCGAGAGGCGCGGGCCTCGGCCCCTCCGATCAGGGAGGTACCGGTCCCGCCGGTGAGTCGATCACTCATTCCTTGACTCCCAGCAATCCGGCTGGGCGGATGAGGATGGTCACCGCGGCTGCCCCGAGCAGGATGATCAGCGATATATAGGAACCAATGAGGTCGGCGGCGACGACGTTGACGATCCCCAGAATGATCCCCGCCAGCAAGGCCCCGGCGACGTTGCCCAGACCCCCCACCACGGTGACGATGAGGGCGAACACGGTGATGGAGAGCCCGGAGGTCGTGTCCACCGGGGTGACCATCGACCGGGTGACCGCCACCAGCGCAGCCAGGACACCGCTCAAGACGAGGATCAGGCGGAGCATCCGGTTGGGATAGATGCCGACCAGCCTGGCTCCCTCCTCGTCTTCGATCACCGAACGCACCGCCCGCCCCAGGGAGGTGTATCGGAAGAAGACGAACAGGCCCGCAAAGGTGACGAGTGTAATCGCCGAAGCGACCAGGCTTCCCCGCCGCATGGGCACGCCCAAAATCTCGACGGCCCCACCCCCGATGTGCAGGGTCAGGGCTTTCAGGGGATAGCGCCAGTTGAGGAAGCCGTCAACGATGAAAGACACGCCCAGCGTGAGTAACAGGCTGAGCAGGACCCGTGCCTCGCCGCGCAAGCGGTACACCGGGCGCAGGATCGTTAGATCGAGGAACAAGCCCAGCAGGCCGCCGGCGAGCAGGCCGAGCCCGACCGCGGGCAAGGCGGGGACGCCGGCGTCCAGGGCGAACGCCACCACCATGGCGGAGATGACCGCCATTTGCCCGTAGGCCAGGTTGAGCACACCGCCCAGCCCGTAGACCAGCGTGAGCCCGGCGGCCAGGAGGCCGAGCTGGAACCCGAGCACGATCCCGTCCAGTATGTTGGCCGTCATGTCACTCCCAAGTAAGCGCTGCGGATACCAGGATTTGCTGCCAGCTCTTCAGTAGTCCCTTGGAGTCGGATGAAACCGTTTTCGAGGACGTAGCCGCGATCGCTGAAGGCCATTGCCAGCGGAACCTGCTGTTCGGCGACCAGCACGGTCAGCCCTCGCTTCCGCAACACACCGAGGGCCTCGTAGGTCGCCTGAGCCAGCAAGGGGGCAAGCCCTGTGCTTGGCTCGTCCAGCACGAGGAGTCGGGGCTTTGACATCAACGCGCGCCCCACTGCGAGCATCTGTTGCTCGCCACCGCTCATCGTCCCGGCGTGTTGCCGTCGCCGCTCGGCCAGACGGGGAAATAGATCCAGGACGATCGACACGGTCTCGGGGTCGGGTCTGCGTGGATACGCCCCGAGGAGCAGGTTCTCCTGAACGGTCATTCGGGGAAACAGATGACGCTCGGCGGATACAAACCTCATTCCGAGCCGGGCGATGCGTTCCGCCGGGCTCCCGGTGATGTCATCACCCTCGAAGAGAACCCTACCTGAAGACGGCGAGAGCAGCCCGCACATCGCCCGGAACAGCGTCGTCTTCCCGGCGCCATTAGAACCAATGATCATGACCGCCTCACCTGGGTCGACATGAAAGGCCACGTCGTGGACGACAGCGTTGCCCTGGTATCCGGCCGAGAACCCCTCGACCTCCAGCATGTTAGATCTCCTTGCCCAGATAGGCCTTGACGACTGCCGGATGGCGCATCACCTCTTCGGGCAGACCTTCGGTCAGGACATCCCCGAAGTTGAGGATCACCACCCGCTCCGCCAGACTCATCACCGCCTTCATGACGTGCTCGACCCAGATGATGGTCACGTTGAACTGATCACGAATCATTCGGATGATTTCGATGGAGGCCTCCAACTCCGCATCGTTGAGACCTGCCATCACCTCATCGAGTACCAACAGCCGGGGTTGTCCGGCGATGGTCCGGGCCAGTTCCAGGAACCGCTGCTCGTGCAAGTTGAGATGACCGACGGGGTCGTGGCGTCGGTCGGCCAGGCCGACGAACGAAAGCGCCTCACCGGCCAGCTTGAGAGCCTGCTCTTCCTTGCGATGTGCTCCCGCCCTGCCAAAGAGAGCCCCGAGCGCCACATTTTCGAGCACGGTCATCGAGGAAAAGTGGCGGGGAGTCTGTTGCACCATGGCCACCCCCATCTGACGAACGCGGTGGGGAGGGTAATGGGTGATGTCCTCGCCGGTGAACCGGATCGTGCCTCGGGTCGGCGCTTCGAGACCGACGATCAGCTTGAGCAGCGTGCTCTTGCCGGCGCCATTGGGGCCGACGATGGCCAGAATCTCGCCATCGTCGGCCTTCACGCTCACCCCGTTGACAGCGGTGAGGCCGCCAAAGTGCTTCTGGACCCGATCCAGCTCAAGTAGGGCCATGTGGCGCTATGGCCCCGGCTCGTAGGGCTCGAGCGGGTCGGAATGGGTCAGCAACTCGAACCACCAGTCGCCGGCTTCATTCAACCCTTCGGGAGCTGGCCCCGCGCTGATACGAGTGAAGATCGGCCGGGCATCCGCAAGTTCGCCCCACTCGGTCCAGCTTAACGTGTGGGCATAGCCCGGCATGTCGAACTCGTTGGCGTGGACATACTCGGCGATGGCTACCGGGTCGTCGCCGACTTCCCCGACCGCCTGCGCGACGATTTGCACGATCGCATACCCGGCCACTGCGTCGTCCGACATAAACTTGTTGTCGGAGAACGCCAGGTAACGTTTAGCTAGATCAGCGTAGCTGTCGCTCAAGTAATCGGCGCAGGAGAAATCGCTGTATCGCCCGATGGCCAGGTCCTGCAGACCCCCGACCACCAGATCGGGCGGCGTCCAGGCGCCGGTGACCGGCACGTTCCCAGCCAGGTCGGCCGACAGGCTGACGATGGCCGAGGTGCCCGGCGGATGGCCGGTGGACACGATCATCTCGGCGCCGAAGTCGGCCATGGCCCGGACGAACGGAGTGAAGTCGGTGTTCGGCGGGACCGGCGCGACCTCGATGGTGTATTCGATGCCGGAGCCCTCGAACGTGTTCTCCATGGCCGCCTTGAACGCCTGCCCCCAGGGGTAGTCGGCGACGATGGCCCCGACCTTGGTGAACCCCTGCTCCTGGGCGTATTGCAGTATCGGCCCGGCATCCATCGGTGCCGCCGGCAGACAGGTGCGGAAGGTGTACCGGCTGTCCCGGGTGAGGGCAGCCTGGGTGCCAGACTTCACCAGGAAGACCGGCACCTGCCGCTGCTCGGCCACCGCGCCGACCGGCGCGCCGACAGCGCTGGAAATGATGCCACCGACGGCGGACACGCCTTCTTCGACGAGTCGCTCGAAGCGGTCTACGCCGATGTCGGCGTTGTTCTCCGAGTCCTGGACGATGAGCTCGATCATGCGGCCGTTGACGCCGCCGGCTTCATTGATTTCCTTGGCGGCGAGCGCCATCCCGTCGCGAACCTGAACCCCCCACGGCGTGAAGCCGGTCAGGTCGGTCAGCATGCCGATCTTAATCGGCTCCGGTGGGACGGTCGCGGTGGGCACTTCGGTGGGCACGGCCGTGGGGGGCACGGCTGTAGGGGGCACGGCTGTGGCTGCGGGCGCCGAGGTTGGGGCGGGCGTGGGTGTGGCGCAGGCTGCGAGCACCAGGCAGAATGCCGCAAACACCAGAGCAGACCGCCTCATGATTGGGCGCAGAAGTTGCCCAATTGGCTTGTTCATCTTCTCCTCCTTGGATGAGAGGTTAGGGAAAACGATGTTGACCGGGTGGTTGCCAATGCTGCATTTCTATTTTAGCATACTTCCTCCTCTCTTTGAGGCCTTACGCTTCGGGTACGTTACGGCGGCGAGAGTGCTGGCGACGGCGGTTTCGGCTCGAGTGAGTGAACAGGATGACATACGTACCGGTCGGTATGTTTGAGTGTAGCAATTTCTCTGGGCAAAGTCAAGAGATTAGAGCCGCGCATGTCACGCAACCGATCGCTAGCCGTAAGGGTGCAATACTGAACAACCGCCTGATTGCCTGATGCATATGCTCGTCCTTTGATGTTCTATTGGGTCCTCGGCTATCCAACTACACGGCACACGGCGCCGCTGCCGAATGCAGTCTGGTTGGTCACAACAATTGTGCGAAGAGTGTCCGGCGGTGGGCGGGCAGGAATGCGTATAGTATCGGGCAAACGCGGCTGGCTGGCAAGGCGATTGTCCGAAATAGCCGGACTGGATAGGCGGAAATCGAAAGGTTCCCACAACGGGCGAGATCTCAGGCGATCGTCAGCGGCAGGCGCGTGAAGCCGCGGAAGTTGGGCGTCGTGACGCGCGCGGCGCTGCTCAGATCAACCTCCCAGCGTGTGCTGACGGGCAGCAAGGCCTCAAACAGGAACTGCGCCATCGCGCGGCCGAGCGGCGCGCCGACGCAGAAATGAATGCCCTGACCCATGCCCAGATGGCGTTGATCGGGCCGGTGAACGTCG
>Ga0247727_10018231_pt1 | contig 11061 bp, 11 predicted proteins | sample WisWelCaveWW1625_FD_202498 | JGI IMG/M metagenome (GOLD analysis project Ga0247727, IMG submission 202498) | Biofilm microbial communities from Wishing Well Cave, Virginia, United States - WW16-25 | ecosystem: Environmental > Aquatic > Deep subsurface > Groundwater > Cave microbial mat | place...
AAACGAAAACGCATTTCCTGCAGCGCGCATACAAACATGAGCGCGGCAGCGGCAGACATGATTGCTGTAAGAATATTCAATGCGATTGGACCGCCCCGGATAAACAGTACGCTGACTAATTCATGAACCGGAAAGCCGGGAAATCGCGACACCTCGTACTCATGCGTATTAAAAATATTTAAGGCATACAACGCAACGCCCCAGGCATCTTCATCGGTGCCCGGACCGGAAAAAATAAACGGGATTCGGGAAAGAAATATTAAAAATGTGAACAGCAGATTCCTGCGGCTGAAACCGAAAGTGTTGCCGCCCGAATAACGTTCAAAGAAATCGGTCAGGGACATTGGCGGTAAAGTTATACGTTATACGACAGAGTAAACTATTACAGCCGTATAACATATAACTTATAACTACAAACATTTTTCACCATTCCGGCTTTTCAATCCGGTACATGTTGGTAAGTATCCATGATTGCCGTTTCAGGATGTATGCGGTTGGACGCGCAGGCGACCACCGGCGCGGATTGGGCAGCACCGCTGCGAGCAATGCGCTCTCCGAAATGGAGAGTTTTCTGGCGCTCTTGCCGAAATATTTTTTTGCCGCTGCCTCGGCTCCGTAAATTCCATCACCCCATTCCGCCACATTCAGATATACCTCCATAATTCGCTCCTTGCTCCAGAACACTTCGAGCAGAAACGTAAAATACACCTCCAGCCCTTTGCGAACGTATCGCGTCCATCCGCTCCCTCTCCAGAGAAAAACATTTTTTGCCGTCTGCTGCGTAATGGTGCTTGCGCCGCGAAGACGTTTCCCTTTTTTACGGTCGTTATACTTCTGCGCCTTTTCTATTGCTTTCATATCAAATCCAAAATGCTCTGTAAACTTCTGGTCCTCGGATGCCATTACCGCCAGTGCCAAAGAAGGTGAAATTTTTTCTAATGATTTCCATGATTTGTTCAGCCGCAGTTCCTTTCCGTTTATTACCTGCTCTGTGCAGCGTATCAGCATCAGCGGAGTTACCGGAACAGGAACAAAACGAAACAGGATTACCGAACCAACGCTGAACGCGATGAACCACAGCAAAAATTTTAGAATAAATTTGAAAATGCGCATCAAGGGGAAAATGTGTTACACGTTAACCGTTAATCGTTATCTGTTATACGTTATACGTAAAAAAAGTACAACGCCAAAGATAACAGGTGAATTTAAAGAGACAGACGCTCAAAATACCGAAGGCATGAAAGGATTATAGTGCGGACAAACCAATAAATAAGTCGCGAAAGGATGAAATATTTGCAGCGCTAAATTGAATAATGAATATTGATTAACGATTTCTGAATGATGAATTGCTTAATCATCACAACACATCTTTGGGGTTGATTTTTAGCCACAAACTATCATATAATTTTTTCATTGTACTTTTGAGACAAATAGAGTTACGCTTTGTAACCACGGCAATGAACAAAAACAAAACACTGAACATAATCTCATTCGTTATTGCGATTACTTTGCTATGCGGATGCAGGAATGAATCATCAACCATGGATGAAAAATATAAGCTCTATAAAGAAGACATGAATCTTATTCTGAAAGAAGTTGCCGCCTTTGCCGATGCCTGGGAAAAAGGCGATGCAAAAGCAGCCGCAGCATTTTTTACCGAAGATGGATTACGGGTGGGCGCTTTTGGCGACAAGCAGCGCGGGCGTGCCGAGATTGAAGTTGCCTATAACAAGCTGTTTCACGAAACCATGGCGGGAGCCCGGATGACCATGGAGCCGGGCAGCGTTCACATGTTTAGCGGAGAGCTTGCTTTGTGGCAGGGAGCTTTTGAGGTTTTTCCTGCCGGCGGCAATACTTCTTTAAAGGGATATGCCGTTCAGGTTATGAAAAAAGTGAACGGGCGATGGCTGATTCTTGAAGCGCATCCAAAGCTGTATCCCCCTGCCCCGCAACAACAACAGACAAGCCAAACAACGACATCAGGAAAATAAAATAACAACCGGACAAGCCGAGCACCGGCAAACAAAGCAGGCGTAACTTAAATTCTTCAGCTCATGAATGCAAACATCTCCATTCCCTATGAAGTGATTGAAAGGTTCTCTCTCCGGAACGGTATTCCATTGCAACAATCTGTTGAAATCCACAACGCCTTGCTAAACTACCTTGACGAGGGACAGGCATTAAAGCCAAAAGACCACAGCCCTTCTCTTTTGGTTGACGAGGCATGGCATGCTTTCATACTTCACACAAAGCTGTACAGCCGGTTTTGCCAAAACCGGTACGGAACTTTTGTTCATCATTTTCCGATGAGCAGCGAGCACAATATGATGTCGAAAGTAAAAGACCTTCTTCTGCAAAATGCAACGGCTGACTGCAAAGGCAAATGCGAAGGCGGCAATTGTAACGATACCGGCAATTAACCCGCTCCGAAGGATTTCCCGCAATAAGCGGGACAAATGAAATCCTGCGGTACAACGAAACATCTGATTATTCTTCACCATGAAAAAAATTCTTTACACCCTTAGCTTTATTGCTGTAATCCTTTTCTCGTGCACCAAGGATGAGGACTCCCCTTCTGCCCCAACAGCATGTTTTACGGTGGATGCAACGGAAAGCACCGACTCCACCCATCTGTTTTTGTTTGACCAATGCCCGCCGGTGTATGATTTGTCGTACTGGGATTTTGGTGATGGTCAATATTCTTCCAATCCCAATCCTTCGCATGCTTACAATCAGTATGGCAGCTTTAATGTAAAGCTGACGGTTACCAACAGCACCGGTCAGACCCATTCTATTACAAAGACAATTACTTTGGGGCATTATTCGCTGAATAAAATTGTTTATATGCAGACATCGTTGTCAACTCAAATGCCAAAAGCTGTTTCGTTAGATTTTTATTCATTCATTATCAGAGATACCATTGTCAATCAACTGCAATTGCCATATACTCATCAATTAAGCGATTCTTCTTTATATGATATCCCATATTATCCCTATATATTTTTTTATAAAGAGATAGATACAATTGGCGACACGAGTAATTTTCTTTGCAGAGCAATTTATTATCCTCTTGTTAACAATTATGAACATATTTTTGCTACGAATACTCCCGGTGACACCGCTAAATTTTCTTTATATTACAAAATCGTTCCCCGATGAAAAAAATACAACCAAGCGAAGCATTACACCTGTCCCGCTCTGCGGGAAATCCTTCGCAGCAGATATAATTATATATGGATATCGTGTATTTACAAAAGGAGATATACCTTGAAGATGCAGGCACCCATCGTGATATTTACGTTTTAAACACAACCAAGGATGACTGGAAGAAATGGGTGGACATTGTTAACGAAAGGTATGGCGTGGAATTCTTCAATGGGCAGACACAGACAACCGAGAATAAAATAAACTTTCAGGCAATCCTTGACTTTTGGATGGGAAAAACTGATTTAATAAACGGAGCTAAAATCAAGCTTAATGGCATTGATATTCATTGTCATTTTTTTAGCGACCAAGAAATCGAAAACGATGTAGACCCATCACAGATAAAAACAATTGATGATCATAATGAGCTAATGGATTATCTGCGGACTGTTTCGACAGGTCTGGATAAAAGAGTAATCTTGACACCAGAGAACTCGCAGGAAATTGTACTTATTGAATGCGAAAAGGGACAAATAGCTGTGTCCCCCACTGGCTAAAGTTCGTGAATAAGCCAACACGATAGACAACTTCAGCTTCAACATAAAAAACCAAAAGCCGTCCTCAACATAGAAGACGGCTTTTGTATTTACACGCCTTGTTACCCCTCAGGCAATATTCCCGCTAATCGGCTCAGAGAGCGGACCGGTTTCTCCGCGCGTGTTTTCATACTGGAAAACATAAAACGCTTTTTTGCCTGCCTCTGCCGATTCAAATTCCGACCTGAAAAGATGGCGCGTTGCCGTGCCCACAAGCTGGTACTGGCTCACACTTGCCGGAGGCGTATCGCCCACAAAACGAAACACCCGTGTAGCCCTTACGCCTTTGGGTTTGGCATTGGTGGCGGGGTTGGTGGGGTCGTTAATGCGCAGCAGATGCTCGTGCGGGTTGATGCGGTCTATCCGTGCAGCCGGCTGAATCGTTGGCACAGCCACCCGTGTGCGCGTCGTATCATAAACGGTTACACCCAGCTCGCGCCGTTGGTCGTTGGTGACGGCTGCGTTTTCGTTGATAAATTTTTTAACAAAAATCCGAATCGCTCTCACAAACGCTCTGCGCGCATCGTTTTTAGCAATGCGGTCGCTGCTGCGCGGGTTGGCTTCCGGTTTGCCCGCGTCATACTTGGCAATCCAATCGGTTTGAAGCAAGTCAAGCGGCGCTTTTTCGGCAGCCGCTATGCCCCATGCGGCAAGGTTTGCCGTGAGCACTTCCATAAAATTATCCTGCCAATCGTTAAAGTCCTCTTCTGTGGCAGGGATATAATCCAGAGTTGCTGCCAGAAGAATTATGGGTAATAAGATAAATAAGTATTCCATGATTTTTAATTTTTTAAGTTTGATAATAATTGATGTTTCAAATACAGGGCGGCAATAATTTGCCGTGCTGAGCCATTGATTTTATGAGCCGGAGTGATAATTTTCTAATGTAAGGGAAAGATTCCTTTAGACAAGGGAGAAATTTCCTTAGACAAGGGAAACATTTCTTTAGTCAAGTGAAATATCCCTTTAGTGAAGGGAGATATTCCTTTAATCAAGGGAGCTACTCCCTTAGACAAGGGAAACATTCCCTTAGACAAGGGGAATATTCTTTGCTCTAAGCCAATGGCTCCTATAAGCTCATTTTTGGCTCAGGAGCTGTCAAAATACATTAATTTCATTAAAAACTAAACTTGGTAATAAAAGCGGGTGAAAAAAATAAGAGGAGGCACAGGTCTCTCCGCCCGTAAAAACTTCAGGGGCGGAGCATCAGTGGTCTCCCTCTATAAACACATAATGCGCGCGGCTGCGCGGGGTGTTTAAAAAACTGCAGTGTATTGTTGCTTTCATGTTGGCTCTGCTGACAAAAGGACTGCTAAAATAATGCGGGCATTAAAAAATTGTTCTCCCAAGCGCGGAAAAAGTTTTCAACAGGAGGGCACGGAGCAGCCGTCTTAAAAATCAGCGTGGCTGCTTTTGCAGGGGGCATAACGGATATTGGCTTTAGGAAAGTTTTTATCTTTGAGGTGCAGATATTTAAATGTTATCCCTCATTCATGGCGGCAGTCCTAATTTCAAACTGATGAAATCAAGGAATCAATTATTAACCATATTTTATCTGCTAATTTTTTCAGGAATTGGATTCGCTCAAATTACATATTACAAAACATACGGTGATTGGAGCGGTGAGAGGGCAACCACATTAATTCAAACATCGGATGGTGGTTTTATCACCGCCGGTTATACTGGAAGTTTTGGTGCAGCTGGATATGCGGATTGTTATATAATTAAAACAGATTTTTTTGGAGATACACTTTGGACAAAAACTTATGGTACGCTTGAACGTGATTATCCATCTTCTATTCTACAAACAAGTGATGGTGGATATGTTTTTGCAGGATCAATCCAAAATAATGCCACTATTGATCATATCATTTATGCTATGAGGACAGACAGCATTGGAAATATTTTGTGGAATAAAACCTATATACCAGTAGGTTCAAATTCAGCTTGGTCCAGAGCCATTCTTCCAGCCTCTGATGGCGGGTATGTTATTGGAGGTACCACTCATTTTACAGCAGGATATGAAGATCCTTTCCTATTAAAAATTGATACCAATGGAACAGTTTTTTGGAGTAAGACCTATGGCGGGATATATTTTGATGCTGGATATTCCTTTAAAGAAACTAATGATGGCGGATATGTTATTGTGGGCTTCACAGGCAATTTTGGAGTTGGTAGCAGTGATATTTATTTAATAAAAACAGATACTGTTGGTGCTGTACAATGGAGTAAAACCTACGGTGGTATAAACCAGGACGTAGGATTATCAATTCAGCAGACCTTAGATAATGGATACATTATAGCAGGTTACACGCAGAGTTTTGGAGCAGGTAATAGAGATATTTATCTAATTAAAACAGATATAAATGGAAACACTCAATGGAGTAAAGCATACGGAGGAACAAATTCAGATATGGCTAATTATGTTCAACAGACAATAGATGGAGGTTATATCCTTGGTGGAACTACTCAAAGTTTCGGAGCAGGAGTTATGGATGTGTATCTTGTTAAAACAGATTCTTTCGGTGATACACTTTGGACGAAAGCAATTGGGGACACTGCTTATGATTATTGTAATGTTGTGCAAGAAACGATTGACGGAGGATACATTGTTGCAGGTTCAAGAAATGATGATGCTTACTTAGTTAAGACCGATGCAAATGGCAACAGTGGTTGCAATGAAAGCAGCACAAATACAATTGTAACTTCTCCATCCACTCAAACAACGAACCCCGCAACAATTGAAAATACTTCTTCTATACTTTCAACGAATTCACCTTTTAGTGTTGGTAATGGAGGCATCATTACTGCATTTTGTTTTAGCGATGGTATTCCTGAACCTCTGGACAATGACATTATAATAACTATCTATCCCAATCCCTTCAGGACATCAGCGACAATTATTTTTAATTCAGAACTAAGAATTCAGAATGCAGAATTGACAATGTATGATGTGATGGGAAGAGAAGTTTTGAAATTACCAATTATAAATTATCAATTATCAATTATCAGAGGCAACCTGAAAAGCGGAATGTACTTTTGCAAAGTTACAGGCGACAAAGGACAAGGGGCAAAAGAAATAATTTGTACAGGAAAAATAATTGCTGAATGATACTTTAATCGTATGAAAAAAATTACCACTCTCCTCTTCTCTGCCCTGCTCTTTGTCAGCGCTTCGGCCCAAAACACTTTCCAGAAAGCATTCGGAAGTGCCGGTGATGAAACCGGAACATGCATACAACACACGCTCGATGGTAATTACATCATCAGCGGCTACACCAACAGCTTTACTGCTCCCTTCCGCGATGCATACTTAATTAAAACAGATACGGCAGGAAATCTTTTATGGTCAAACACGTATGGCGGCAGCGGGGATGAAGTATGTTATTATGTAACGCTCGTCAATACCGGGGGATATGTTCTTACGGGTGGCACCAGCAGCTTTGGCGCAGGAGGCAACGACTTGTATATCATCCGCACCGACGCGGCGGGCAACCTGCAATGGTCTGCCATTGCCGGCGGCGCTTATGATGATTACGGATGGTCGGCAGTGCAAACTATTGACCGCGGATTTCTTATCGCCGGTTTCAGTCAGGCATGCCTGGGCGGCTGCCTCCAGGGATTGCTGGTAAAGACCGATTCTTCAGGAGCAATACTATGGACAAAAATGCTGGGAGGCAGCGGATTTGAAACATTGTACGGAATAGACCGCACGGGTGACGGAGGATACATTGTTACCGGTGAAACCAGCACCAATTCTTTCGGAAGTTCCGATACCTGGCTCATCAAGCTCAACGCGGTCGGAGATACGCTCTGGACAAAATTCTATGGCTCGGCTAATGAGGAATCGGGCGCCGTAGTCCGACAGACAGCCGACAGGGGATATATTATTGCCGGGGACATTCATAATGCATTCAACATACATCATGCGTCTCTGCTGAAAACCGATTCAATGGGAAACCTGCAGTGGGCAAAGACCTTTGGCGCTCCGGATACCTCAGGCGGAGGGGAGTTCGGATGGGACGTGCACCAGCTTGCCGACCGGGGATATATGATGCTCGGCTCCACTCCCGGCTTTAACAACAGCATGCAGGTATTTATTGTACGGACAGACAGCATGGGCAATATGCTATGGTCAAAAACATTCGGCGGTTCGCAACCTGATGACCCATGGTACAGCATTCAGACAGCCGATGGCGGCTTTGCCATTGCCGGGGCAACACAGTCATTCGGTTCGGGGCAGTGGGATATTTATCTTCTCAAGATTGATTCTCTCGGCTCTGCAAATTGGTGCAACGATTCTTCCATTGTTCCCGAAGCGGTAACGCTTGTTTTGCAAACCGGCAGCGGAACCATTATTACCACCGGAATGCAGACCAGCAATCCGCTGATGGTTACCAATAACCCTGCTACAATAGCGGTAAATATCTGCCCGCCGGTGGGCGCGGAAGAAATTAATTTTGAGGGAAGCGATGTTTTAATTTATCCTAACCCCTTTAATACTTCAGCCACAATCAGGATTTACGATTTCGCCCCGAGTACTCGGGGTACGATTTACGATTTTGTTTTGTACGATATTCTCGGAAGAGAAGTCCTTGTCTCCGAACTCCGAACTCCAAACTCCCGACTTGAGCGAGGCAACCTGCAAAGCGGAATGTACTTCTATAAAGTGACAGGGGACAAAGGGCAAGGGACAAGGGACATAATTGGTGCGGGAAAAATTGTTATTGAATAAAACCCATTCTCATGAAAAAGATTGCACTATTTATTTTCTGCTGCATGTCTATTCATTTGGTAAGAGTTTCAGCTCAGCAGCAGTTTCAGATATCATATCGTCCATTCCCATTGCAGCAAACAAAATATATAGCGCATGCAAATGGGGGAGGTTACCTTCTTGCAGCAGATGTCACTCTTTCTTCGGGAGAAAAAGCAATAATGCTTATCCGCATTAATGACCAATTCTTTATTGTATGGCATAAACTAATTAATGAGCCCGGTGTGGCAGAAAGGGTTCGTTATTTTTACCAGGATAGTAATGGCAATATTTTTATAGCGGGATATATTGATGCAACCGTAAAAAAAGCGCTAACCATTAAAACGGATTCTTCAGCCAATCTGCTCTGGAAATATATTTACAACTACGGAACATTTAATAGCGAGGCCTGGAGAATTTATAAATCCAATACGGGTTCCGTATTTGTTACGGGATACTCGCAGGATACTGCCTTTGCTCCCTCTAATCCTAATATGGCTTTGCTGATGAAGCTTAACTCGTCCGGACTATTGCAATGGGCTAAAACATTTCCCAGTTCCTTTTACTCCAGTTACCATGGTGAAATGCTTCCGTTCAGCGATGGAAAGCTTGTAAGCGGAGGCATTGACTTCTCACTTAATAATATATATGGAAATCTTATAAAATATGACACCCTGGGAAATATTCTCTGGAAACATCGCTATCCTAATGTAGATTATGCCACATCATCTCCCCAGTCAACTGCATTAAATGATATTACCTTTTCAAGCAGCGGAGATTACATAATGTACGGGAGTACCAATTTTATTTTACCCAACGACAGAAATTATATAATGCGTTGCGATAGTTTGGGAACTATTCTCCAGTATAAAGTTTTTACTGTTCCTGTTAATTCATTGCAGCGTTTTATAAGTATTCTTTCTGCCATTCAAACTCCTGATGGTGGGTATGCCATTGCGGGAAGTATATCTAATACAGGGATTGTTCTTTTGAAAATGAATTCGAATTTAGGGCTGCAATGGGGCAGGTTATATTCCGGAGCTAATTATTTCAGCGGTGCTAATTCATTGTTACACTGCTCGGATGGTGGCTATTTAATTGCGGGCAGCTATCCTCAAGACAGCTCCATAACATTAATTAAGACCGATACGTTGGGATGGAGTTCCTGCCACGAAAGTTCTATTCCAATAGCAGATAGCGCTTTTACATTTATTACATTACCACCGCACACAGATATTCAGATTCCATTAATGACGCAGTCAATCTATAATGGAATAATGGCTAACAATACAAATCCATTTAATACAGATTCATTGTGTAGTACTGCTACGTTTACCCCTGAAGAAAAGTTCTCTGATAATGCAATTTTCATTTTTCCCAATCCTTTCAGCGTTTCCGCTACAATCAGGATTTACGATTTCTCCCCGAGTACTCGGGGTACGATTTACGATTTTGTATTGTACGATATTCTCGGAAGAGAAATCCTTGTCTCCGAACTCCCCCGCCTGCCGGACGGGCAGGGAACTGCTGACTCCCCACTCGAGCGGGGCAACCTGAAGAGCGGAATGTACTTCTATAAAGTGACAGGTGACAAAGGGCAAGGGGCAGGGGAAATAATTGGTATGGGAAAAATTGTTATTGAATAAAACCCTAAACTCTAAACCCCAAACCTCTCCCAAACATCGGGACTCAAACCTCAAAGCGCTATGCCACCTAAACCAAAAGACATTGACCAGTACATTAAGGGCTTTCCGGGAGGCACTCAGAAAATGCTGAAGCAAATAAGAGCTGCCGTTAAAAAGACAGCGCCCGGCGCCGAAGAAGTAATCAGCTATGGTATCCCTGGATTTAAGCTTCATCAAAGAGGACTAGTGTCTTTTGCCGGATGGAAAGAGCATGTTTCCATGTATCCGGTTCCAAGAGGAGACGAAGCGCTTCAAAAAGAGATTTCGCTTTACCAGACAGGGAAAGGCACGCTTCAGTTTCCGCTCGGTAAGCCGCTGCCTTTAAAATTAATTACCAAAATTGTAAAGTTGAGGATAAAGCAAAATACAGAGCGGGCAAAGGCAAGTAAAAATTAAGTTATTGGGAGATTAAGTAAAAAAAATTCTCTCTCTTTTCATGGGACTTCTGGGACTCGTGGGACTTTAACAACTCAATAACTTAATATCTTAATAACTCAATTATCTGAACCGCAAGGTGAGCATGGTAATATCATCATGATGTGGTTCTGTTGCGCGGAAAGCATCGAGTTTTTGAAGCAAGCGGGTGTGTAGCTCAGCGAGTAGAATTTTATGGACTCCCGAAAAAAGAAAATCAAAGACCTTCTCCGTCCCGAAAGGTTCGTCTTTGCTGTTGCGTGCTTCGGTAATTCCATCAGTGTAGCAAAGAATCAGCCCCGGTGAGGGTAATATGGTTTTCCCCGGTTTCATTTCAGGTAGCTCAGGGAAAGTACCGAGGAATGTTGAACCGCTGTTGAGCTTGAGCGGAACATTCAGATGAACCAGCACCGGCGGCGGATGACCGGCATTAAAGTAATTCAGCTCGCGTGTCTTGGTGTCAAACCTT
>Ga0247727_10018232_pt1 | contig 11061 bp, 8 predicted proteins | sample WisWelCaveWW1625_FD_202498 | JGI IMG/M metagenome (GOLD analysis project Ga0247727, IMG submission 202498) | Biofilm microbial communities from Wishing Well Cave, Virginia, United States - WW16-25 | ecosystem: Environmental > Aquatic > Deep subsurface > Groundwater > Cave microbial mat | place...
AACGTCCCGATGATCAGGACCAGTAACAGCATGAGAAGCTTTTTCATGTCGAATACCTCCAGTTACGATTCTTGTTTTGTTTCCAAAAACTAAAAAACCGAAGTCGCGGCTGATGCAAGCGCCGGCGCTCCGGTCTTCCCGAAGGCGCTGATACCCGTCAACCGTCAAAAGTTTGCTTGCGCTGATGAGCGCGCCGGCGAGCAGAATTCATCGTCGCCGATGGGCTCGGTTTTGAGTGAACGACACAGCGATCAACAAAGCTTTAACGAACGGGTATAAGCTATCTCCTTAAAAAATGTTGGCTAAATATAGACAGTTAGGCTCTCAGAGTCAAGACTTTTTCTTGAAATGGATTACCGTCCGTCCGGACGGTCATCAAATTCACCTTGCCCTTTTTCAAAACCTGCCAAACAATACCTGCGTGCCCGATAGTTTGCGTAAAGGCGGTAAAACCTCTTCACACTACATACGAAAGCAAAAATGAGGCCGGATTTATTCTCTGCAAAATTTATTCGAAATTTTTCCGGCCAAGCGACGCGAATCAAGACTAACGTTGGCAACTCAGCCACCGACCGTTGGCGAAAACACCACCGGATTGAGAAGCAAAAGGCAAAAAGAAAACAGCAAAAAATTCCCCCCACTGCCATTTTCAGACAGTATTTTACGCTTTTCGCTGTTCGCCATTGGCTATTTCACGCCAACACCGCGTTCAACATCGCCACGAACATGTCCATCTCGGGCCGGGTGCGCTTTTCCGTCACCGCAACCAGCAGGCAGTCGTCCATGCCTGAATAGAATTGCCCGAGATTGATGCCGGCGAGAATCTTCTTTTCGATAAGCTGCGCGATCTCCTGCTTCGCGGGTTTCGGCAGCTTGACCACGAACTCTTTGAAGAAAGGCGTGTCATAAGCCAGCCGGCAGCCCGGCACGGTGCCGAGCTGCTCGGCCAAATAGTGCGCCTTCTGCGCCGAATGCTCGGCAACTTCGCGCAGTCCTTCCTTGCCCATCAATGAAAGATAAATGGTCGCGGCCGTCGCCAGCAGCGCTTGGTTCGTGCAAATGTTGCTGGTGGCCTTCTCGCGACGAATGTGCTGCTCACGGGTCTGCAAGGTCAGCGTAAAGCCGCGGCGCCCCTGCGCATCCACGGTGACGCCAGCGATGCGGCCAGGCATGCGGCGGAGGTTTTTTTCGGTGGTGGCAAAAATGCCCAGATAAGGGCCGCCGTAATTCAAGCTGCCGCCGAAACACTGGCCCTCGCCGACCACGATGTCGGCGCCGTAACTGCCGGGCGGCTCCAGAATCGCCAGCGAAATCGGATCGACGCTGACGATGAACAACGCCTCGTGGCGGTGCGCCCATTCCGCCAGCTCATGGACGTTTTCTAAATTCCCGAAAAAGTTGGGATGCTGCACGACGAGCGCGGCAGTCTGGTTATCCATCGCCGCGGCGACGGCGGAAACTTCCGTGACGCCTTTTTTTGCGACATCCATCTCCACCGGCGACAATGCCAAACCATGGCTGTAGGTGCGGACGATGCGCCGGTAGTTGGGATGGACGGCGTTGGAGAGAACGATTTTCTTGCGGCCGGTGGCGGCGTGAGCCATCAGCACGGCCTCCGCAAGCGCCGAGCCGCCGTCGTACATCGAGGCATTCGCCACGTACATGCCGGTCAGCTCACAGATCATCGATTGAAATTCATAAATCACCTGCAGCGTGCCTTGCGCGACTTCCGGTTGGTATGGGGTGTACGCCGTAAAAAATTCCGGACGCAACAACAGATGTCCCACCGCTGCCGGCACGTAGTGGTCGTAAGCGCCGCCGCCCAGAAATGAAACATGCGTGGACACATTGGCATTGCGGCCGGCCAGCCGGCGCAGCGCCTCGGTGACTTCAAACTCGCTATGCGCGATGGGCAAATTCAGCTCGCCTTTGAAGCGCGCCGATTCAGGAATGTTCGATAATAGCTCTTCAAAATTTTTTACGCCAATTGCCGCAAGCATGGCGCGGCGGTCATCATCGGTATTCGGAATAAAAGGCATGTTCGTCAGCAGGTCTCTGGCTTTTTGTAACTGCTCAGTTACTGGTGGATTCGCTCTTGGCGAGAGGTCATTCTGGAAGAATCTTTTTAATTTCGAGCACCAATCGTAGTTTTCAAAAAGATTCCTTCTGAATGACACGCCCACCCAAAACTGAGCGGTTAAGGTTTTCTTTCATGTTGCCATCACACCAACGCTTTATAGTCCGCCGGGGAAAGCAGATTTTGGATTTCCGCCTGGTCTGAAATTTTGATTTTGATCAACCACCCCTCGCCATAACAATCTTGATTGATGAGCTCCGGCTGATCCGAGAGCTTGGCATTCACGTCGATGATGGCGCCGCTCAAGGGCGCGTAAAGATCGGAAACTGTCTTCACCGCTTCGATGGTGCCAAACGGTTTCAACTGCGTGGTCGCGGCGTTCTTCTGCGGCAGGTCGACAAAGACGATGTCGCCCAATTCGCCCTGCGCATAATCGGTAATGCCGATGGTGGCAACGTCGCCTTCCAGCTTCACCCATTCATGTTCGTTGGTGTATAAGAGGTTTTCAGGAATCTGCATTTGATTCACCCTTTCGATTTCGAGAACTTCTATTTCAAAGGATGGTTATCTGCCCATTGCGGAAATCATAACACGATAGCCGTATCTTTAGGAATTGTCCCGGTGTATAGCATGGCGAATCGTTTGGGGCGCAACCTCACGGCGGTTCGGTAAACCTCATCCCGATCTTTGCTATGAAAGCATACCTTCCCGCTTTGCACCTCAAGAGCTTCGCTTGTCTGGGGGTCCTCAACAAGTACCCACTCTGGCGCAAATCGAGCTTCAATTTCTGCAATGGTCAATACTTCGTCCATAATCTTGAAAGTTACGCCTTTGTAGTTGTAGGTGGTGGAAACAACTTCTCAAAATGTTTATCGACAAACTTGGTGTCAAAATTTCCTTCGCGAAAATCCGGATAGCCCATCACCCGTTGATGAAACGGAATCGTCGTCTTGATGCCTTCGATGACGAATTCATCCAGCGCCCGCTCCATGCGCTCGATGGCCTCGCCGCGGCTCTTGCCATGGGCGATCAGCTTGGCCACCAGGGAATCGTAAAACGGCGGAATTTGATAGCCGGCATACGCATGGGTGTCGACGCGAATGCCAATGCCGCCCGGCACGTGCAGCGTGGAAATTTTGCCCGGCGATGGCCTGAAGTCATGCTCCGGGTCTTCGGCATTGATACGGCATTCCATGGCATGGCCGCGCATCCGGAAGTTCGGGTTGATGTGCTCTATTTTTTCCCCGCTGGCAATCCTGATTTGCTCTTTCACCAGGTCCAGGCCAAACACCATTTCGGTGACCGGATGCTCGACTTGAATACGGGTGTTCATTTCCATGAAATAAAACTTGCCGTCCTGATAGAGAAATTCGATGGTGCCGGCATTTTCGTAGTGAACGCTCTTGGCGCCGGCCACCGCCGCCGCGCAAAGTTGTCGCCGTATTTCCTCGTTGATGTTCGGCGAGGGAGATTCTTCAATCAGCTTCTGATGCTTGCGCTGAATGGAGCATTCGCGCTCGCCGAGCGCGATCACGTTGCCGTGCGAATCGCCCAGCAGTTGCACTTCGATGTGATGCGGCTCTTCAAAATACTTTTCCAGGTAAAGCGACGGATTGCCGAAGGCTGCTTGAGCTTCGGTTTGCGCCTGGTTAAAAGCCCCTTCTAGGGCGCCTTTTTCGCGCACCACCCGCATGCCCCGGCCGCCGCCGCCGGCGGTCGCTTTCATGATGATGGGATAACCGATCTGCTCGGCGATTTCAAGAGCCTCGCGAACCTCTTTGAGAATACCGTCGCTGCCGGGAATGGTCGGCACGCCGGCCTTGCCCATGGTCTCTTTCGCCAGAGCCTTGTCGCCCATGGCGTTGATCATGTCCGGCGTCGGTCCGATGAATTTGATGTTGCACGAGGCGCAGATTTCCGCAAAATGCGCGTTTTCGGCGAGAAAACCGTAGCCCGGATGCAGGGCATCGGCATTGGTGACTTCGGCGGCGCTGATGATGCGGGGAATATTCAGGTAGCTTTCTTTGCTGGGGCCGGGGCCGATGCAAACCACCTCGTCGGCAAAACGCACGTGCAAGGAATCCGCATCGGCTTCGGAATACACCGCCACCGTTTTGATGCCGAGCTCCTTGCACGCTCGAATGATGCGCAGGGCGATCTCACCGCGATTGGCAATCAGTATTTTTTTCAATGATGTCGAACCCGGTTACATCTTCTCCACTTGAAACAGCGGTTGGTTGTACTCCACCGGCTGGGCGGTTTCAACGAGAATTTCGACAATGCGGCAAGGGAACTCCGCCTCAATCTCGTTGAGCAATTTCATCGCCTCGATGATGCACAACACCTGACCCTTTTGCACCACGCTGCCGGCCTGAACGTAAGGCTCGGCGTCCGGCGCCGGGGCGCGATAAAATGTTCCAACCATCGGCGATTTGATTTCTTCCGTCATCTTTCCGGCGGCGGGCTTTGGCGCAGCGGTCGCGGGTATGGCAGATGGCGCGGCATGTGCCTGCGGCGACGCCGGCGAAGGCATGGCCGGCATGTAGATGAGTGACGGAGGGTGCATCGTCGCGTTGGAAGAATTTGCCGGGTATTTTGAAATCCTGACTTTGCGCCCCCACCACGAAGTGACTTCCAAGTCCGCGATGGAGCTTTCCTCGACGATCTTTATTAATTGCCGTATCTCTTCTTCACGCATTCTTCCTCCGCACTTTCGTTCGTTCCATCAACAAACCACCCGAACGCGCGCACATTTTTTGTTGATGGCAAATCTGCAAATCGCGATAGCGTGCTCAAAATCAAGAAGGGAACGGTCACCCGTCCCTTCCTCCTCTCATTTTTCGCGACGGTGAATATAACCGATAATCCAAAGAAAGTCAAATCAAAATTTCCAGGGGCAAGTAAGGTAATGCAAATGCTCCTCGGGAATTTTCTTCTTGCTTGGCATTCATAAAATCCCCGACGGAATCAATGGTGATGGATTGCATCCGGCTACTGACGACGATGGTTATGTCTGCAGTTGTTATCGGTTCCGCTGGGGATTTCATGGTGGGCTGAGCAAGCGGGTTAAAATCCCCAGCGAGCGGCGGCAATCTGCAACTTGCCACTTCTCACTTCTTACTTCTCATTTTTCACGTTGTGCTCGCACCCAAGCCTGCGCAGCTTGCAGGTCAAACGTGCTGACCACACTCTCCCGGCCGTTCTTGCCAATCGCTGATAGGCCGAAAACATACTGGTCAATAGAGCGTCCACGCACCCGGGCTTGATAGACCTTCCCGAGATTTGGCGCCTCGATTTCTGCAGGCACGGCGATGATGCGATCTTCTTGCCAATAGCGGTCGCCGGTTTCACGCATCAAAATTTTGAACCCCTCGAGATCGTCGGCAGGTTGATCGCTATGCCAGCTTAAAACCGTCTCATACGTTTGCGGATCGCGGTTGATCATCACCAGTTGCGGCGGCAATGGCGCATCCGCAAGGCAAGCGAGCGTTGCAGCGTTCACTTTCGCAATCCGCGAGATGTAATCAAAGTCAACATACTCTAAGCGATCTTCGCCGGTGTGTTGGCGGGCAAAGAATTCATTCGGCTCGGTAAAGCGCATGCCAGCAAAGCCGTTCTCGGTAAACGGGCGATGATCGCCGCCGCGGCCAAAACGATCGAGCCGGAAAATCATTTCCACGCGCATTTCGGGAACGAAAACTTCGACGTGCTGCTTGGCAAAACGCGCCAAGTGCCGCGACGGGCTGTCCTCGGGATCGGGCGAAAAACAACGGACATAGCCGTTTTCCATTTGCCCTTCGCCGCCGTGGGTGTTGCCGACGATGTCGTTGGTGATCATCCCGCCGACCCGCCAGCCCTCTTCTTTGCCGCGCTTGGCAAGATGATAACTTCCCCAAAGACCCTGTTCCTCGCCGGTGAACGCGACGAAGACCAGCGTGTGTTCAAATTCATACTGGCTCATCACCCGCGCCAGCTCCATGACGGCGACCGTGCCGGAGCCGTCGTCGTTGGCGCCCGGCGCGTCGATCTTGCCGTCATAGCGATTGTTATTCATCGAATCGAAATGCCCGCCGACGATGTACATGACATTGTCCTTTTTCCCCGGCAACAGAGCGATGACGTTGGCAGTTCGTACTGACGACATTTTCGTTTCCACGGCAGCCCGACCTTCCAACGGCTGGTCAAAATAATCAAAGCTCGCTTGCAATCGGCCGCCGCTATTTTTGCTAAAACGTGTGAACGTGCGATGAATCCAACGCCGCGCCGCGCCGACGCCACGGGTATTCGAGAGGGTGTCGCTGAAGGTGTTGCGCGTGCCGCAAGCGGCCAAGCGCGTCAAGTTGAAGCGAATGGTATCCGAGGAAATCGTGGAAAGAATGTTTTGGACTTTTTGATCGCCGTTGAACATCGGCGATTGCGGCGTGGCAGTATTAACAGCGAGACCCGAGACCACGCCAGCAACAAAAAAGAATTTTCTCATGCTGTCTCCTCATTTAAATGAATTTCGAATCGATTGTTTGCGGCTTTGCTGAATGATGGAGCAAAATCGGGGTAACAGCTATTTTACGAGGGCCATCTTTTTAGTCATGAAAAATTTGCCGATGAACATTTGGTAGAAATATATCCCACTGCCTACTTGCTGGCCCGCTTGGTTTCTCCCGTCCCAAATTACTACATGATAGCCTGCATTTTTCTTTTCATCATTCACCAGCGCCGCAACCTCTTCACCGAGCAGGTTGTACACTTTCAGCGTTACTCGTTCTGTACTTGGTAATCCATACCGAATGGTGGTAGCCGGGTTGAAAGGGTTCGGGAAGTTCTGGGATAAGATAAATTCACTTGGCACAGCAGGAAGTTCTGCGGTTTGTTGCGCGATGAACTCTTCTTTGCCAACGATGAACGACAGTTCCTTAGGATGTTCAGGCGCAGGAGTGCGAAATTGATAAGTCCCATTCTCACGAAGATTTTGCTTATGGCCAAGCGCAAAATCCACGAGGTAAACCGAAAGCTCGTTGGGAATTTCTTCCACCTGGTCAAAGCGCAGGGTGATCACTTCGCCGGTAATGTTGCTTTCCACGACAAAATCCCAACGTCGATTTGGCGTATCGGGCGAGCGCAGGTCGTGGCTGTAGCGGCTCAGCGCCTTTTCCCACTCTTGGTGCGGGAAATACAGCGACACATATTCGCCAATGGGCGGCGGCTCCACCCAATCATTTTCATCCCATCCATCACTGCTTTCCGAAACGACGCCGGCAAAATTCTGCGTGTCGCGGGCTTCGCCGCAGGTCGCAAGGATTTGCACCCGCCACGATCTCTGGTTCGCTTTACTCACCGACGGCGGAGACGAACTTGAAACCGAAGAAAGATCCGGATTGACAAAAAGCACGTCGGAAATCGAACGATTGTTGGCCAGGTAATTGCCTTCCCAAGGGGATAACTCATTCGCTGGAATCCATTCGCCTTTGTAAGTGCACAGCTTGATACTATCACCACTCGTCAACCGTAACTTGCCGGCGGGGATGTTGAAGTTGAAAGGCGAGGCGATCAAATTATGTCCTGGGACCAAGGTGATGGGAAATTCGCGGTCAGTTCTTACCGATTGACCTGGCCCCGCATCGATCACTTTGTCGGGATCCTTGACAATCAAAAATAAGCTTCGGCCAAGGACAAAATCGCCGGCGTCGGGGAATTCCACTAAATCTTGCCCGTTTCCCAGACCGAATAGTCGCCACTTTTTTCGATCATATTTACCGAGATCGTCTAACAAAACCGAGGCAGCCGAAGAATCCTCCAATTGCAGGGGCACGGACACCAGCCGATAGGCCGTGCTTTCGTTGCCGTGGGGTTGAACGTCCGGGTTGCGTTCGCTGTCGACGCGTACCTGAATGGAAAAAATGCCGGTCGCCGGCTCTTGTTGGAGGTGACCACCGGCATTAGCGGCCATGATAAAGTACTCAACTCCCTTGGAAGTAACCGCAGTGCCCGGGATGTTCCCTTCGAAAACATCGCCTTGCATTTTGGACATCGTTGCGGTGTTGAAATCAATTTCTCCACCTTTGCGATAGTGCACGGTCGCGCTGCCAACGCCTTTGTCAAAGACGATGTTAGCCGTGATGGGGATGTTATTGCCTGCCGTCTGAGCCGAAGAGGGAGGCGTATGATTCACGCGGGGGGCAATAGCCCGAAAAACGCCTTTGCCCAAAGTTCCCGCGAAAATATCTCCGTCCGAATTAATAACCAAAGCAAAGATGGAGAAATTTGCCAAACCAGAATTTACGGCTGTCCAATTTTTGCCGCCATCGGTGGTGCGGAATACTCCGCCGCTATTGGTGCCCGCAAAAACGTGTCCACTTGCATTGATGGCAAGTGATCGAACGATTTGATTCATGGGACCGGTGCTGCGCAGCACCCAGGTGTCGCCGTTATTCGTAGAGAGGAACACGTCACCTTGGGTACCGGCAAAAATATGTCCACTGGAATTGATGGCCAAAGCTTGAATGGTTGTGTTTGTCAATCCCGCATTGGCGGGAGTCCAATTGGCGCCGTTAGTCGTTGAGCGAAATACTCCGCCGCCTTCGGTACCGGCAAAAACATGCCCTTCCGCATTGATGGCAAGCGCCGGGAGAACGGTATTGGTTGATAAGACCCGTCTCCAATTGCTGCCGTTGTCCATTGAACGAAAAATTCCACCGCCCTCAGTCCCAGCAAAAATAGTCTGTTCTGGATAAATGGCGAGCGACAGAACAGAAGAATGCGTTACGCCCAACAGGCGCGCCCATGTCGCCCCGTTGTCTGTTGAGCGGAAAAGCCCACCACCTTGAGTTCCGGCAAAAATATGCCCGCTCATGATGATAGCAAGAGCCCGGACAGGGGCATTTGATAAACTGTCAACCTGCCCCCAATTCTCACCATTATCCGTTGAGCGAAAGATTTTTCCATCGCCCGTCCCGGCTAATACGCTCCCATTCGCTTGAATGGCCAGCGAGAAGACCTGCGCTGTTTCCAATCCATTAGTCGCCTGCCAAAACGTCTGAGCGGAGGCCGGGACGCCAATGGTCAGACCCAAAAGCAACATGAGCACGGCGACTGTCGTCGCGCAAACACGGCTAAGCAACAAGCTTAGAGCTGGATTTCGTAACATAATTCCATCGATTTTCTGTGAATGGCGGTCGCTGGAATCGAGCAATCGGCAGTAGGGGGCGCGTCGGAGTAAATCTGGGCCATGAAGTGGATGCATTGCAAGCCGCTGAGGCTGCCCGGCGGCACGGTGTATCGGAATTCACAGGTGTCAGAGCGAGACACGGCGCACTGATTATTGGGGATGGTGTCGTAAAAGTCTTGATCCTTGACCGTGGTGAAACTGAATGCCGGGTCACCACATAATTTGATGTTGCTATTCAAAATCTTTATTGCCGGGTCAGTTAGTTCGACACACGATTCATTGCAAATCGTCAGCCGAATCACCAACGTATCATCCGCGCCTCCAACGCCGCGGATGACGTTTAACTCATCAATACACGCATAAATGTTTTGGTAATTCGGTACGACCACCGGAGTGATGAATGTAGGTGTTTCCAACAAAAAAAGAAGCGCGGACGCCGAAACTGTGTCGTCGACCGAGAAAACGTAGGGATCGTCCATGGGTTGTATAGCAATTCCGCCACCACCTAACGTCGTCGGAAAGCTCGCAACGCTTCCGGTAATATGGACACCGGGTTGCTTGGTAGACAATTGCACGGCGCCAACTGAAATGGGCGCTGAGAGAAGATTTCTGAGCGAGAAGCGTATGTTGATGGTTTCACCCGGACTAACCTTTCCGTCCTCAATGCACCCAGAATCGTCAATAGAAACTACCTTGGCCTCAACGGAAGAGCTCAAGGCCGAAGTGCTCGTGGGTCCCCACATTTTGGACCCAACATAAATCAATATGGCGGCGACCAAAATCGCGCCAGCTACTAACACGACTTTCTTGTTCATGGCTTCCTCCTCAGAAGGCTTGGCGAACTACACACTTTGAGTTATTTGACCAATGCCAACTACTTTGCAGTGAAGATTCACTTTACTTACTTAGGAAGATCCGGCGGGCCAGGAAGGTCAGGCTCTCTCTCGTCTTTTGGAAGATTGTTCCGAATAATTCCTGCTGCCAGCAAGGCGCCGCCGCCAATCCAGTAATACTTTCTCATGCCCCCGAATAATTTTTGTCCCAGCGATTTCGGCCGCGCGGCTTTGACTTCTTCAAATAAATCTATGAAATTCTGCGGATCATTGACCGGATCGGGCTTGTAATTCTTATCCTGGTCGAGAAGTTTATTGATCGCTTCTTTGGCTTGGTCGGGATAATCCTCTTGCAGATGGGATAACGCCAGCAGCCGATACGCCTGCACCTTTTCGATTTCGCGAATGCCATCGGGCAGGCACTGGTTCAGGAGCTCGATGGCAGAGGTGAAGCTGCCGGCTGCGTACATCTTTTGGGCGTCAGCCAGCGCGGTCTCGCACTCGTCCTGCGCCAAAGCCAAACGAACCGGCATCCCATCACTGACCAAGGTCGCGATCAAGATGGAGATCAATGAGCTAAGCAAACGTCGGCAAGTGAACGAATTGTCGGGAATCAGCATGATAACCTCCTTGCGCTTTGCCCTAGAAGGCTCGCTAGGTGAGCTTCTAATATTGAAGACTTAAAAAACAAAGATTCCTCCCACGGCAGATGCAAAATCAACTACAGACGGGCCATCAAACTTTGCGGCGAACAATGGAGAAAGGCGATGAAGAAGTTGTTGAAAATCCGGGAGAAGATCAGTTCTTGCCGCTTCCGAAAATCAATAGGGAACTGGCAAGCGCTTATTTTGACGAACCGAAAGTTTTTGCCGATCGATTTGCCGGCAGATTGTCACAGGTTTTTTCGTATTCGATGTCGGCGCCGATGAACTGCGACCATTCGCCTTCGGTCAGATTCCGCTTAACGACCTGACAAACCTTTTCTGCCA
>Ga0247727_10018233_pt1 | contig 11060 bp, 10 predicted proteins | sample WisWelCaveWW1625_FD_202498 | JGI IMG/M metagenome (GOLD analysis project Ga0247727, IMG submission 202498) | Biofilm microbial communities from Wishing Well Cave, Virginia, United States - WW16-25 | ecosystem: Environmental > Aquatic > Deep subsurface > Groundwater > Cave microbial mat | place...
ATCGACCCACCACAATTGACGAGAAGAGGGCTGCGGCGCGCGATCAACATGATCCACAACGATCGAGACGTGGATTCACGATCTCCAAGACGTATGCACTCAGAAGCGTGGCCTGCCTCACTGGAGGCGGCTGTAAGAAGATCTCCCGAGAAGGGTTATCCCTGTGCCATGCTCAATTCAATGGCTTTGACCCGCGTAGGAGGATTATGGTTGAAACACCTAATTAGATAGATTTATTCACGCGTATTCATAGACGAGGCGGGCGCGGTACAAGCGAGCTTGGTGTGGTAGTCCCAACGGGATTTGAACCCGTGTTTTAACCCGACTACGACTTCGCCCTTATTTATCAGAGTTTTCGAACATTTTCTTCAAGTCAGAAAGGGGGGCGACTAAAACACGAAGGCTTGAGAGCACACCGGGGAAGGCTAGTTCCTGTCCGGTATACGTCGCAGTCTCTCAGAACGCTTCAAGACGATACTTCAAGCAGATAATGGAGATTGAGCGGTAAAAATGGGACTGGTGCCCCTCCGCATCTCCGACGCTCCCGTAAACATTGAGATCTCCAACGGACGGCCTGGAAGGTCTCAGTCAGAACCCGGTACAGTCTGAAACGCCCTGCTTTGCCCGCTCGGCTCTTGCGCCTAGTTAGTAACCCTCCTACAATGAGCCTCCCTGCGAGGTTCCCATGACCTTATCGGTTCGTCCCTACCACCGCTTCCCTGTGCAGTGCGCTGTAACCTACAACGCGGGCCCGTTCCAAGGCCAAGACACCGTGTGGAACTTCTCCTGTACCGGCTGGCGACTCTCCGGTGACCTGCCGATGCGACCAGGAGAAACCCTCTCGTTGACGGTCACGCTCCCGAATGAGCAACGCATCGAAGTGCCTGAGGCAGTCGTTCGCTGGTTGAGAGGGCAGGAGTTTGCGGTGGAGAATGTTGAAATCGAGCCACATACCCATGCTCGGCTCAGGCATTATGTGAAGCGATTGGTGCAGGAACCGACGGAGATTATCTTATGAGCGACGACCGCCCAAGACGCGACACGATGTCCCTCGAAGAGGCGACCATCTCCAACATGTGGGAGATCGCCGTCATGGTAGAAGTGCTCGAACGGAAGGGCGGGGTTCTTGACTATGGATGAGAGCACACAGCGGTCGCGCCATCCTGATTCCATGAGGCGGGCCCTTCTGTGGGCACTCCTTCCGACACTCGTCCTGTTCCTGATTGCGCCGTCTGTCAGCGATGCGCAAGTAACCACGTCCATCACATCGACGACCGGCGCAGGCGATCTCGGGACCAGCGTCACGCAGGCAGGCAACCTCTATGACATTGGCGGAGGAACAAGGCCCGGCAACGGCCCCAACCTGTTTCACAGCTTTGGAGATTTCAGTGTGGGTGGAGGGGATATTGCCAACTTCCTCAACGACACGCAGTTGCCGACCTCAAATATCCTCGGTCGCGTCACAGGCGGAAACATCTCAAACATCTATGGCACCATTCAAACCACCGACTTTGGCAATGCGAATTTGTTTCTGGTAAATCCGTCCGGCATCGTCTTTGGGCCCAACGCCTCGTTGGATGTGGGTGGGTCGGTCAGCTTTAGCACTGCATCACAGTACCTGCGTTTGTCCGACGAGGTCAACAGCGCGAACTTCTATGCCAATCCCGCCAACGACTTCCTGGCCAACAGTGTCCTTGTCGTTGACCCTTTGCCGAACTTTGGCTTTTTGTCGTCGGCCGCATATGGATTTTTGGCTGCGCCAGATCCGAGCGCGATCACGGTGCAGGGGAGCGCCTTGTCCGTTCCCTCAGACCAATCGATCTCGTTGATTGGCGGGAACGTCGTTATCGAAGGCGCGACACTTCCAGATCTGACAGTCCAACAGGCCCATCTGTCTGCGCCGAACGGCAGGATTCTCCTAGGGAGCGCCGCCTCGCCAGGCGAATTCGACGTGACGACGCTTGCGTTACTCCCAAATGTGGAGGGACAATCGTTTACCTCTGTTGGGTCTGTCTCCCTGGAGGCGGGCTCGAGCATCGACGTCAGCGGCGCGGGAACGGTCTTTATCATAGGCGGGCAACTCGTGCTCTCCGTGAAGGATGCTAACCTGAGCACCTCGAATGGCCTTGCTCCGAGCGATGCAATCTTTCTCCACCCAGGGGGCAAGATCGTGTCGTCAACGTCGGGAACAGAGCCAGGGCCCGATATTCAGATCACGGTGGGGAACCTCGTGATAGACCAAACTGTGGTCCAAACGATCCAGAGCGGAGATGGCCCTGGGGGGAATATCTCGATCAATGCAACGACAGTAGGTCTGACCAACAGCGCGACCGTTCTGAGTTCAACCGGACTGGATTTCACGACGAGTACGAGTGGTGCGGGTTCCGGCAACGGCGGCAATGTGACGGTGCAAGGGCTCCAGCCCGGCGGCCCTGCAGACTCGGTCGCACTCTCCAATGGTTCTGGTATCCAGACGCTCACCTTTGGGTTAGGAAAAGGGGGAGATGTGCAGCTTAGTGCTCGCTTCCTGACGATGGACAATTTCTCTGCGATCGTCACGGGGACTTCTCGTGGAGGTGGTGTTGGAGGGGATGTGGTCTTGAATGTAGGGACGGCAAGCCTCCTCGGTGGTGCCTTAATCCAGAGCCAAGGTGAGAACTTCATCCCTGGGTTTGGTCCGGCCGGGAATGTGACCATCCAAGGGCTGCAGGGGGTGGGCAGCGCGGCGGAGTCGGTTACTCTCTCCGGTAGGAGTGGCCTGTTGACTCAGTCGTTTGGAAGCAGCGATGGGGGACGAGTGGACATCATTGCCAAGTCGTTGACGATGGATGGGGCTGGTACCACCATCAATGCGTCAGCAAATGATGTGGGCCGTGGAGGCGACATCGTGCTGAGTCTCCAGCAGGCGAGGCTCTCAGACGGGGCAGCCATCATTACTCAGACCAACAGCGTTATCGGTGCACCACCAGGCCCCATAGTAACGGTGCAAGGGCTGCAGGGGGCGGGAAGCAGAGCGGATGCTGTCGTCTTTTCAGGATCTGGTTCCGGCATCATCGCCGATTCCCTTGGCGCGGTTCGTGCTGGCGAGATAGCGGTCCATGCCAAGACGGTCACCCTGAAGGATGGGGCCTTGATCATAGCTGGTACCCCGGTCACCACAGCGGCGGGATCGAATGTGATCATCGACGCCGACTCGGTCGATATCTCCGGCGGGAGCCGCATCTCGAGCCAGTCGAGCCTTTTAGATGCCGGCCAGGTGACCATCACGGCGAATGCGTTAACCCTGGACAAGGGTTCGATCGCAACGAATACCAGCGGTATCGGCCGGGGGGGAGACGTGGTGCTGAACGTGGGAAGCATCAGCCTGTCGAACGGCGCGACGATTAATAGCAGCAGCCTGTCGCCGGAGCCGAATGCTGGCGATGCGGGCAATGTGACGATCACGTCTTCGGGTCCATTCACGAACAACGCGAGTACGATCACGACCTCTGCTGAGAATGCCAGCGGCGGGGACATCAAGGTGACGGCACAGAGCGTGGCGCTGTCGAATGGGGCGGTCATGTCTGCGAGCAGCGCATCGCCGCAACTTCCAGATGGGGGAGGCGATGCGGGCAACATCACTATTCAGAGCGGATCGACCGTAGTGATGAACAACAGTGTGATGGCGGCCGAAGCGAGCCAAGCCAGCGGCGGCCAGTTTACGATCACCGCTCCGGAGATGGTCCGGCTGATCAACAGCCGAATCAGCACGTCGGTGTTCGGCGGCACGGGCAGCGGCGGCAATATCACGATCGACCCGCAGTTCGTGATCCTACAGAATAGTCAGATTATTGCCGGAGCCTTTTTCGGACCGGGTGGGGCAATCGATATCACCGCAGGAGTCTTTCTGGCCGACCCCGCCAGCATTGTGGAGGCTTCTTCTACACTCAACATCAGAAGCACGGTCCAGAACAACATCGGTGAACAGCTGACGCCCTTATCCCAACAATTCTCCAGCGCGGACGCCCTGCTCTTTGCCCAACAGTGCGCGGCGGATCCCACCGGCCAATTCAGCAGCTTTGTCCAAACCGGCCGCGATGGGGTGCCGCAGGTCCCGGGCGCGTTGTCGCCCAGTCCGCTCTCGTTCTTGGAGGCCCTCACGTCTAGCTCATTGGGCTCGCCGGTGCCGAATTGGGCCGCCGCACGGCTCGGGCTGGACTCCGTTACCTTAGACGACTCGACCCGGTTCCGGTTCTATTCCGCCTGTCGCTCGTAAGAGGGAGGACCACATGACCCCATGCATTCGGTCCACAGTGCGGGTCCCCTCATGCGTGCTGCTCCGCTGGGTCCTGGTGCTCGCCTCGGGAGTCGGTCTTGGTCTCGCCGCTGCCGAACCAGCCATCCCTGCAGGGCCTACCACCAGTCCTGCACCGTCGTCGACGAGCGCCGCGCCACGCGACGCGCCGTCCGCGCTGGAGGAGGCCCATGCCGCCAAACGCGCGGCCGCCTCGTATCGGACCGCCGGCGCCCTGTCGAACGCGGCCGCCAGTTGGACTCAGGCGGCGCAGGCCTATGAACGAGCCGGGAACTTTGGCGATGCGGCACTCGCCTGGACCGAGGCCGCGTCCCTTCACGAGCAAGCGCCTGCCCCGGACAGCCAGGTGCGAGCCTTGATTCATCTGGGGTATGCCCTCCAACAGGTCGGACAATATCAGAAGGCCATGGTGGTCCTCCAGGCGGCCCGCCGGATCGCCGAACACGAGCACAACCCAGGCCTGCTTGCCGCCAGTCTGGGCCAGCTTGGGAAGGCCAACGCCGCGTTAGGCCAGGATGGCATCGCCCTCCAATTCTTCACCGACGCCTTGACGCTCGCGAGACAAGAGGAACGCCCCCCACTCGTGGCTGGGCTGCTGAATGACCTCGGCAACACTCTCGCTACACAAGGGAAGGCCTCCGAAGCCAGTCGCGCCTATCTGGAAAGTGCCCTCCTCGCGCGCGAAACCGGGCAATCGGTGCTGAGCATGACCGCGTTGATCAATGCCGCGATGGCCTCCATCGATGATGGTCAAGTCACACAGGCCAAGGACCGCCTGGAGCTGGCCTATCAACAGCTGAACGAACTCCCCGACTCCCACGACAAGGCCTTTGGGTTGCTCAACCTTGCGCTGTGCTATGAGGACCTTCGCCCTCAGATCTCGCCGGAACGGACCCTGCTGGCGCAATTGGATCCTGCGGCGGTACCTGGTTCCCGTGGCATTCGCCACAACCCGCAACCAGTGGCGTCGTCCCCTGATGCCCCGCGCACGGCGCCACCACCCAACGATTTGAGCAGCCTCTCGGTCGGTCCCCACACCGCTCCGACCGGATCGGACCAGCAGTGGTTCCGCGCTCGGTCTGAGCAGTTCCTCCGGGAGGCAGCGGCCATGGCGACCCGAATCGGAGATCCGACCGCGGAATCGTATGCGCTCGGCTATCTGGGTCAGTGGTATGAGCAAACCGGACAGTTCCCCGAAGCCCTCGACTTGACGCGCCGAGCGGTGTTTGCCGCGCAACTGGGCAATGCTCCCGAGTCGTTGTATCGTTGGGATTGGCAAACTGGTCGCATCTTAGCCGCGACCGGGAAACAGGATGATGCGATCAAGGCCTACCAACGTGCCGTCAGCACGGTGCAACCGATCCGCCATGAGTTTATAGGCTATCAAGGCCGGCGCCATTCGTTTCGCGACTCCATTGGACCGGTCTTTTACGAACTGGCCGACCTCCTGCTGAAGCGCGCCGCCGTGAGCCACGACCCGCACGAGCAACAGGCCCTGCTGATTCAAGCCCGGGACACCGCCGAGCTCTTGAAGGCCGCCGAGCTGCAGGACTATTTCAAGGATGAATGTGTCAAGTCTGCGCGGTCCCGCGCCACCACGCTTGAGGATATCCCCAAGACCGCGGCCCTCATCTACCCCATTATTCTCCCAGACCGTTTGGAGCTCTTGGTGAGCATCGCGGGAACCTGGACGCGTGTGGCGTCGCCGGTGAGCGTCGGCCGGCTGACCGAGGCAGTGCGCGCGTTTCGTTACACGCTGCAGAAGCGCAGCACCCGCGAATATCTGCCGTATGCTCGCCAGCTCTATACCTGGATTCTCCAACCGTTCGAGCAGGAGTTGGCCGCCGCCAAGATCGACACCCTCGTCTTTATTCCCGATGGCCCGCTCCGCACCATTCCGATGGCGGCCTTGCACGATGGGCACCAGTTCCTCATCACCCGATTCGCCGTGGCCGTCACCCCCGGCATCGATCTCACGGATCTGCGTCCGATCGATCGCACCGGCGTGCGCATGCTGTCCTTGGGACTGACGGAATCGGTGCAAGGTTTTCCGGCGCTCCCGAATGTCCAGGCGGAAATGGAGGCCGTGAAGGCCGTCTACGGTGGGACATCTCTGCTCGATCGGCAATTCCGCGTGCCCGCCGTGGAGAGCGAATTGCACGAGCAGCCATATAGTATGGTCCACATCGCGTCTCACGGCTTAGTCGGCAAAGAAGCCAAAGACAGTTTTATCCTGGCCTATGACGACAAAATCACGATGGATCGTCTGTCTCAACTCATCGGCCTGTTTCAATTTCGCAACACGTCGCTGGATCTGCTGACGCTGAGCGCCTGCGAGACGGCGGTAGGAGACGATCGGGCCGCGCTGGGCCTCGCGGGAGTGGCGATCAAGGCCGGCGCCCGCAGCGCGTTGGCGAGCCTCTGGTTGATCGACGACCAAGCCACCGCTCAGTTAGTGACCGAGTTTTACACACAGCTGCAGGATCCCGCCATCTCGAAGGCGGTGGCCCTGCAACGGGCGCAGCTGAAGATCTCCCGCGACCCCCTCCACGACCATCCCTGCTATTGGGCTCCCTTTTTACTGATCAACAACTGGCTTTAACCGGATGCGGTGATGACACGGACCTACCCCCGGGCAAATCCAGTCCCGTGTGAATGTGACACGGGACCGCAACGAAGGAGGTCACCAGCGATGGAGGGGATAGAATGAACCCGAGGACCATGGCGCTGTGTGTTGAAACAGGGCTCGTCCTCGGAACGTTGCCCTACAGGAGCCCGATAGGCCAACCCCGCGCAGGAATGCCCTCCGCGGACGCACAAATGCAGTGACACAACGAAGCGGAGACGCGTGAACTGTAGGGAGCAAGAACAGAAGAGGCGAGAACTGGAGAGGCGATGACTACTCCGAGAAGATCATCAAGGGCCGTCCGTACCAGCGGAAGGATGAGCTGGTCCAGAAGAAGATCATTCCGCAGGCGACCTACGACAGGATTAAGGATCAGATTGGGCGAAACGGAAATGAGTACTGAGCAGGATTATTGAGGAAAAGGGACCAGTCACTGACATGAGAGTTTAAAGTACGAAAACGGGCTGCCTCTTCTCTTTCCAACACCAGGGGGAAACAATGGAAACACTGACTAGTGAGGCTCGCAGATGGTGTGCGACTTCTCTTCTCATCTTTTCACTGGCGTGGCTACTGACAAGTTGTGCTGCAACCGGTGAGCCCTTCAAGCATGGCGAACAGGTTCCTGGGAAATCCTCGCTGTATATTTATCGAGAACATGCAATGACAGGGGCCGCGTTTGCCTGGGACGTGTATCTCGATGGTGAGAAAGTTACAGAGTTGAGGACGGGGGGGTACCTTTACTCAACAATATCGCCTGGAATTCATACCGTTTTGGTGAAAGTTTTAGATGGACTATCGCTTAAATTCTCGACTGAGCCAGATCAAACATATTACTTCCGTCTGGGCGCAGCAACCTATTTCGATGAGTTTAGGTTCGTGATTGAAAGAGTGTCGGAAAGCGAGGCGCTAAATGAACTCTACGACATGAAGTTACAACCCTTGATCAAGTAGTGCTCTTTAATGGACTGAATCAACTTCGTTGGCCCTGGTGTAACATATGGGGCACTGAAAGCATATCTCAAGCTGTGTGTTCAGTGAAGGCTAAAGGGCACATTTGAGCGGCGAACATCAGGTGGCGGACCAGAAGTGAGGCGGGATTATGGCCAGCGCGACTGCCCGAGAAGCCTTTCACAAGAGTAAGCGGCGCGATAAAACCATCCTCGGTATCGCGGCTACATTATTCGGCGTTTTAATGGCTGCCGGTCTTTTGTCTCAGGCCGGAATCGCATTCGTCTGGCTAACAGAAGAGACCCTGGTGGACACGGGGATCATTATCATTGTGGCCGCGTTCGTCTTATTGTCTGTGTTGGCGCCGAGATGTCCGCATTGCGGACGGAAGGTGCCTCAGTTTGGATTAGAAGGAGAGCGCAACGTGGGTCTTGAGGCTGAAGCGTGCCCCAGTTGCCTGCACTCGTTGCCGAGGTAATAACCTGAGGCTTATACGAAGGCACTTGAAGGCGGTTGCCCTTGGTCTTGCCTTTTTCATTGGCAGTCTGAACGAGTCTTCCCTGGCTGGTACGTTCTCTGGTGGGGTCGTCTCGGTCCTCTACGGCGACACGATTGAAGTCCTGCACCACAACCGTCCTGAACGTATCTGCCTCAGCGGTATCGACTACCCCGAGAAAGGCAAGACCTATGGGAAGCGAGCCAAGCAAGCCGCGTATGACCTGGCCATTGGGAAGGAAGTCACGCTCCAGACCTATGGCCACGACAAGTACAAGCGCACTATTGCTGAAGTGATCCTGGCCGATAGCACCAACGTCAATCACACGCTCGTCAAAGACGGCTGGTGCTGGTGGTATAGAAAGTATGCGCCGGGAAACCACGCTAGGGCGCTTAGAAACTGAGGCGAAGACGAGTTGGTACAAGTAGAGAAAGTCCTCTTAGCTGAACACGTCCCACGCGGTGAGAATCGGGGACATGCTGAATTTCCGACGAGTCGCTGCCGGCTTGGGGGACTGTACGGAGATACGAGGAACGCCTGCTTATGACAGCGCCTCTCGACCCACAGGCCTGCCAAAGTCGAGTTCCTCGTGCAGGTTGCGCGGGGTGATACGCTGGGTCAGATCTTCCAACCGATAGGCTCGGCCCTTGTGAGGGCTCAGCACAGGCACTTTTTCTCGAGCTTCAATATCCAAATCATCCTTCACTTTGATTCCTGCCTGATTAGCGATGTTCTTCTGCACACAGATGGCTAAGCTGTACGGAGGGAAATCCCGCCCCCTACAGGGTGCGGGCGCAGAACACTTCGTCTTGGCGGAGGGCTTCGATGGCGGAGGCGGGCACGCTGGTGACGGCAATCGTGTCGCCCAGTGCGTCGAAGACTTCGATGGAGTACCCCTCTGTGCCGTCAGGGGCCACGTGATGGTCCACGAGTTTCACGATGTCGCCACGACGGAGACGATGCTCGGGCACTTCACACTTCAGCGCCACATCCGTGTAGAGATCAAACTTCATTCGGTCCTCCGCTTGTCTGGAATGAGTGTAACGAACTTCGTGACGCCCGACAAGTGTTCGGTCATCCAGATGGTACGAACCGTCAGTGCCACGCCGTTTGGGCCGGTCAGCATGAGAAAACTAGGGCCAAACTACTTTTCTGATAGGCTCTGTGGTGAGGAGGCGCGGCGCTTCCGATAAGTCTCGAATGAGCTGACGCTACGTATGCAGCGTGGAACATGAGTCAAAAACCACGGTCATGCTGGTCGCCTGCTGAGTTGCTTTAAGTGGTCGAGGTCACCGGCAATAAGGGCTTCCTTCTTTTCGGAACTCCAGCGCTTGAGCTGGTGTTCGCGACGGACTGCCGTTTCAACCGATTGGAGGACTTCCGTATAGACCAGACGGACAGGGCGTCGCATTGCTGTATATCGAGCCCCACGTCCGGCGTTGTGGTCTTTCTCACGTGTTTGGGGATTCTTGGCGTGCCCGACATACAGAGCACCGTCAGCACAACGGATCATATAGACGAAATTCATCGTGGAGCCCCTCGACCTGGCTCGGGGCACCATTCGACTCGCGGCGTCGACTGTCCGGCGACATTCGTGTGGCTTGCCATGAGCGAGCGGAGAACCGCTCGATAGAGCGTTTTCGCCGCGAGTCGAATGGTGGTCCCAACGGGATTTGAACCCGTGTTTAAGCCTTGAGAGGGCTCCGTCCTAGGCCAGGCTAGACGATGGGACCAGATTTCAATGATGAGGAATCGACCTCGCACGTTAGCACAGGGACTTTTCGCTTTTCAATTCCTACGATACTGAGCAGTATTCAGGCCTCTGCACCACTGGTTCACCCACGACTTGACAGAGACGGTGGTATAGCCTACCTTGCGGCACACACACGCGGCGGGTCTCTTGGAGAGGAGATTGTTCGGTCGTCGGCCTCCTCTTCCCCTCCGCAGACTCATGGTGGAACATGAACAACCCGCTCCAAATCAAAACTGTCGGCATCACAGACTCTCCGGAACTGATCGACATTGAGAAGCCCGAACAGGGCCTCGAGCTGCACGTCGGCTCGAATGTGTTTCGAAACACGAACGGCGTCGTCAAGCTTCAAGGCAAGGAGCAGTTGGTGTTGGAAACGCAACCCCAGCCATTGGCGTTGCTCCTGACGATGGACTTGTACGATGAGCAGGGAACTCGCGTCGGCCATATCAGACGGAATGCCCTCTCGGCACATAGCGCGGGCCGCTTCACCATCAACGCAAAGGCCAGCGACGAGGCAACCCCGGACGACCCTCCTTCAGTCACCGTAGCAGACCGAGCAACTGGACATACGGTGTTCGAAGCCTGCCTCATGCAGAGAAGAAAAATTCGCATAACCGTGGGGCACCTCTATACCCATAAAGGCGAATTAGTCACCGTCAGCCCGCATTACTGCCGCATCGGCACCGGTCTCACCCTGTTCGGGGATGTAGCGGAAGGCCGCGGCAGCGCGGCGGCAATCGGATAATCGGCTCCCAATAGACCCGGCCTCGATTCACGTGTGCCCGCTCCCTACAATCAAGAGAACGATAACCAGCAGCCACCCTGGCTCCTTGTTGAAAAACACATCCTTTTTGACAAGGCGCAGGACTCCCGTACAATGGCAGCATGTCAGACGTCGTGAAGCCGAGCGTGCAAGCCTTCTTGGTCTGCGACCAGGTCATCG
>Ga0247727_10018234_pt1 | contig 11059 bp, 9 predicted proteins | sample WisWelCaveWW1625_FD_202498 | JGI IMG/M metagenome (GOLD analysis project Ga0247727, IMG submission 202498) | Biofilm microbial communities from Wishing Well Cave, Virginia, United States - WW16-25 | ecosystem: Environmental > Aquatic > Deep subsurface > Groundwater > Cave microbial mat | place...
GCCGAGCCCGGCGTCGGGCAGTTCGTCGAGCGAGCTGCGTTCGGACAGGAGCTCCTGCCCGCTGCGGCGCGCTGACACCGATGTGCGCGGGGGCGCGCCGGACACTTTCCCCCTTGTCCGGCGCCCACCGCGCACATGCCTCTGCCCGGCCTCGTTACGATCCGGCTCGGACGGAGGAGGTCAAATGGCACTTGTCGAGACGAACCCGAACCTCGGAGCCGAGATCGTCGAGGATGCGAAGGAGTACGTCCTCTACTCCTGGTCGACCCAGGACGTGATCAACCCCATCCCGGTTGCGGGGGCCGAAGGTCGCTACTTCTGGGACTACGAGGGCAAGCGCTACCTCGACTTCGCCTCGCAACTCGTCAACGTCAACATCGGGCACCAGCACCCGAGGATCATCGCGGCGATCAAGGAGCAGGCCGAGAAGCTCTGCACGATCGGGCCGCCGATGGCGAACGAGTCTCGCTCGCAGCTGGGACGCCTGCTCGCGGAGGTGACGCCCGGCGACCTCTGCATGTCGTTCTTCACGAACGGGGGAGCTGAGGCTAACGAGAACGCGATCAAGCTCGCTCGCCTGTACACGGGCCGGCACAAGATCATCGCCCGCTATCGCTCCTACCACGGCGCGTCGCATGGCTCGATCTCGCTGACGGGCGACCCGCGCCGCTGGCCGAACGAGCCGGGGATGCCGGGCGTGGTTCGGATGCTCGACCCGTACCCCTATCGCTGCTCGGCAGGACATCCCGACCCGTGTCCCGTGTGCACGGGCGCTCCGCACCTGGAAGAGCTCCTCGAGTACGAGGGACCTCGGAACGTCGCAGCGGTCTTCCTGGAGACGGTGACCGGGACGAACGGCGTCCTCCCACCGCCGGACGGCTACCTGCAGTCGATCCGCGAGGTCTGCGACCGGCACGGCATCCTGCTCGTGCTCGACGAGATCATGGCGGGCTTCGGTCGCACCGGGCGCTGGTTTGCCTGCGAGCACTGGGACGTCGTCCCGGACATCATCACCGTCGCGAAGGGGATCAACTCCGGCTACGTCCCGCTCGGGGCGATGATCTTCCGCAAGCCGCTCGCCGACTGGGTGCGGGACAAGTTCTTCCCGGGCGGGCTCACGTACGCCGGCCATCCGCTCGCGTGCGCGTCCGCGGTCGCTTCGATCGAGGCGTACCGTGAGGAGGGCGTCGTCGAGAATGCGGCCGAGGTCGGCGCCTACCTCGGCGAGTCGCTGCGGGGGCTTGAGGAGCGGCATCCCTCGATCGGCGAGGTGCGCGGCCTCGGCTGCTTCTGGGGCATCGAGCTCGTGAAGAGCCGCGAGACGCGGGAGATGCTCGTTCCCTACAACGCCTCAGGGGAGGCGGCGGCGCCAGTTGCTCGTCTCGCAAAGGCGGCGCTCGAGCGCGGCCTCTACCTGATGACGCACTGGAACGTGATCATGGTCGTCCCGCCGCTGACGATCACGCGCGAAGAGGTCGACGAGGGCGTCGCGATCTTGGATGAGACTCTCGCGATCGCGGACGAGTACGTGGTCTAGCAGCGCTTGCGGGTCATCTTCCTCGGCGGCACGAGCTTCACCGGACCGCATGCTGTGCGGGAGCTCGTGGAACGCGGGCACGACGTCGTGGTGTTCCACCGCGGAAGTAGCGAGGCCGACCTCCCCACGAGCGTTCGCCACGTGCACGGCGACGTCGCTCACTTCGAGGATTACGTCGACGAGCTACGTGTGCTCAGTCCGGACGTCGTGGTCGACATGCTGGCCTTCTTGCCGGAGGACTGCCGGCGGCTGCTTGCATTCAAGGGTGTCGCGGGACGGAGGGTCGTAGTCTCGAGCTGCGATGTGTACCGCGCATACGGCCGGGCGCACGGGACCGAGCCGGGCCCGCTCGAGCCGGTTCCGTTGACCGAGGGCTCCCCGCTCCGCGAGGTCGTGGTCGACGAGGACTACGACAAAGTGGGCGTCGAGCGGGAGGCCTCAGGCGACGTGGACTTCCCGGTGACCATCCTCCGCTACCCCGCCGTCTACGGCCCCGGCGACCCGCAGCACCGCCTACGCGGCTACGTGCGGCGCATGGACGACGCTCGGCCGGCGATCGTGCTCGAAGAGACCCACGCGAGCTGGCGTTGGGTGCGCGGCTACGCCGAGGATGTGGGCCACGCACTTGCGCTCGCCGTCGAGTCGGAGCATGCGGCCGGTCGCATCTACAACGTCGCCGCTCCCGTCGCGCACAGCGAGGCGGAGTGGGTGCACAAGATCGCCGACATCGTCGGGTGGGAAGGGCGCGTCGTCGTCGCCCGGGCGGATCTGCTCTCGGAGTCGTTGCGTCCGACCGTCGATTTCAGACAGCACTACGACGTCGACTCGAGCCGCATTCGCAGCGAGCTCGGGTACTCCGAGCTCGTCGACGAGCGGACGGCGCTCGAGCGGGCTGTTGCCTGGGAGCGGGTGAATCCGCCTGCCGATACGCCGTTGGACTACGCCGCCGAGGACGCCGCGCTCGCGGCGTTGGGGCCGTGAGCGACGTCGCGGAGCTGACTGCCCGGCTGGTCGAGATCGAGTCGATCAACCCCGATGTGGTGTCCAGTGGCTCGGGCGAGAGAGGCGTCGCGCAGTTCGTTGCGGAGTGGTGCGAGCGGGCGGGGCTCGAGGTCTCTCTCGAGGACGCCGCTCCCGGTCGACCGAACGTCGTCGCGGTGGCCCGTGGTAGCGGTGGCGGCCGCTCGCTGATGCTCAACGCCCACATGGACACCGTCGGCATTGCGGGGATGACCGACCCCTTCTCTCCGCACCTGGAGGGCGGGCGCCTGTACGGCCGCGGTGCCTACGACATGAAGGGAAGTCTCGCCGCCTGCATGCTCGCGACCGCCGAGGCCGTCCGCCGCCGTCTTGCCGGCGACGTGACTCTCACCGCCGTTGCCGACGAGGAGTTCGCAAGCGTCGGAACCGCGGCCGTCGCCGCGACCCTCCCGGCTGACGCGGCCGTCGTCACCGAGCCGACGGAGATGCGCGTCGCCGTCGCGCATCGCGGGTTCGTGCACGTCGAGATCGAGACGCTGGGGCGTGCGGCGCACGGATCGCGTCCGGAGGTCGGCATCGACGCGATCGCGAAGATGGGCCGGGTGCTCGTCGGCATCGAGCGCCTGGACGAGACGCTGCGAGCGAACCCGACGCACGGCTATCTCGGCAGCGGCAGCCTGCACGCGTCGCTGATCGAGGGTGGGCAGGAGTACTCGAGCTATCCAGCGCGCTGCACGACTCAAGCGGAGCGGCGGACGATTCCTGGCGAGACGGTGGCCGGTGTCGAGCACGAGTTCCGAACCATCATCGAGCAGGCGGCCAAGGGCGATCCGGACTTCGCTGCCGACGTGCGAGTGCTTGCCTCGCGCGAGCCGTTCGAGGTCGACGAGGGAGAGCCGATCGTGCAACTCGTCTTTCGGCATGCCGCGACTGTGCTCGGACATGAGCCCGAGATCGTCGGCGTCCCGTTCTGGGCGGACTCGGCGCTCCTCGCCGCTGCGGGGATACCGACCGTCTTGTTCGGCCCGGGTGGTGAGGGCGCGCACGCGGAGGTCGAGTGGGTCGAGGTCGCGGACCTCGAGAGTTGCGTCGAGATCTACCTCGCGATCGCTGCCGAGCTCTGCGCGTAACGAAGGAACGCCGCCACAGCCGCGGAGGTCTCCTCGAACGCGTCCCAGAGGACCGTGTGGCCACCCGGTACGACGACGACCTCGAGCAGGTCGCCGAGCGCTTTGCGGTGCGCGTCGAGCAGGTGGTCGTACGGGAGGTACGAGAGCTCGCCGAGGACGAGCAGCGTCGGAATCTGGACGCGCTCGAATGGCGGCGGCTGAGAGGCCATCTCGCCGTAGGCGACGACGACTGCGGACTGGCAGTAGCGGTACCGGTAGAAACCGTCCTCGTTCCACACGAGGTGCTCGCGGAGCTCGTCTGCGACGTCTCGCGCGGCGCGCGCTGGAGCTGGCTCTCGACGTAGCGCTGCTCGATGCCCTCGTCGAAGGAGACGAACGCGCGCTCCTTGCGCGCCTTCTCGGCGGCGAAGAGGGCGACCTCGGGACGAAGGAGGATCGCAGGGTCGAGGAGCACCAGACGACGGACGAGCTTCGGCGCGCGGGCAGCCAGCTCGAAGGCGAGGCGTCCGCCGAACGAATGTCCGACGAGGATGGCCGGCTCCGCGCCGACAGTCGCCACGATCGCCTCCACATGCGCCTCGATGTTCCACGGCGGTTCGTACGGCGAGGACCCGTGCCCGAGGAGGTCTGGAGCCAGCACGTGGAAGTCGTCGAGTGCGTCCTCCGCGAGCATCGCGAAGTGCCGGCCCTGGCTCGTGACTCCATGCAGGCAGATGACGCGCGGTGACGCCGCATCGCCCCACTCGTGGAGGGTGAGCCTCACCCCCCGAGCTTCGCGAGCGAATCGGGCACCATCTCGATCCGGCGCTCGTCTCTCAGCTTCACGAGCGACCAGATGACGGTTCCCTCCTTGTCGATCAGGAACGTGCCGCGGTGCGGCGCGCCGTTCACCTCGTTGAACACGCCGTACGCCTTCGCCGTCTCGCCGTGAGACCAGAAGTCCGACGCGAACGTGTACTCGGCGCCGAGCTCCCGCCGCCACGCCTGTCGAGTCGGGGCCGAGTCACAGGAGACGAAGACGATCTCCGTCTGCGCATTCCGGAAGGACTCGAGGTTCTCTTGCAGGTCGCGTGCCTCCTCCTCGCACACCGCCGTAAAGGCGAAGGGGTGGAAGACGAGGAGAACGTTGAAGCGACCGAGGAAATCGGAGAGCCGGACGCGCTCCCCGCGGGTCACCTCGAGGTCGAACCCGGGCGCCTTGTCACCTGTTCTCACCGCCATCAGCTGCCTCCTCTCCCGCTCCGGAGGGGCGATAGTAACGCCGTCCCCGAAGAGCTTCGGGAAGGTATGCGAGCTCGAAGCCGGCCGTGTCGTCGTGCGGGTAGACGTAGCCCTCGCCATGGCCGCGTGCCTTGGCCGCGCCCTTGTGGCCTGTGGACCGGAGCATCGCGGGCGGGCGTGCGTTCCCGTGCTCTCGGGCATCGCGGCGCGCCTCCCAGATCGCGACCGCAGAGGCGTTCGACTTCGGCGCGAGCGCGAGGTAGATCGCCGCCTGCGCGAGGTTGAGCTGAGCCTCGGGCAGACCGACGTGCTCGAGCGCCTGGGCCGCGGCGACGGCGACGACAAGCGCGTTGGGATCGGCGTTCCCGACGTCCTCCGAGGCGAGGATCACCATCCGCCGCGCGATGAAGCGCGGATCCTCGCCAGCTTCCAGCATCGCGGCGAGGTAGTAGACGGACGCGTCCGCATCTCCGCCGCGCATCGACTTGATGAAGGCCGAGGCGAAGTCGTAGTGCTGGTCGCCCTTGCGGTCGTAGAGGAGCGGGCGCTTCCGGGCCGCGTCAACGACGTGCGACTCGGCGAGCGGAGCTCCCTCCGCCCGCGCGGTCTCGTGGGCGAGCTCGAGGACCTGGAGCGCTGCCCTGGCGTCCCCGCCGGCGCGCCCCGCAACCAGGTCGACGAGATCGTCGCCGACCTCCGTCTCGAGCACCTCTGCTCCCCGCCGGACGACGACTCCGAGCTCCTCCTCGGAGAGCGCGACGAGCTCGATCACGGTGCAGCGCGAGAGAAGGGCGGAGTTGACCTCGAAGTAGGGGTTCTCCGTCGTCGCGCCGATCAGCGTCACGAGGCCGTCCTCGACCGCGTGCAGCACCGAGTCCTGCTGCGCCTTGTTGAAGCGGTGGATCTCGTCGATGAACAGGATCGTCCGCAGGCTGTTCGCGCCGAGCCGCTCCTGCGCCCGTGCGATGACGGCCCGCACGTCGTCGACGCGTGCCGAGACCGCTGACATCTCCTCGAACGCAGCGCCCGTCCGCTCGGCGATGATGCGCGCGATCGTGGTCTTCCCCGTGCCGGGCGGGCCGACGAGGATCATCGAGGGCGGCCGGTCCTGCTCGATCGCCAAGCGGAGTGCAGACCTCTCCCCGAGGACGTGCTGCTGTCCGACGAGCTGCTCGAGCGTGCGCGGACGCAGTCGCACCGCCAGCGGTGCGTTCTCCGCTTGGCGTTCGCCGGCGGCCTCCGTGAAGAGGTCTCCCACGCGCCGAAGTATGCTCCGGCCATGGCTGGCACCGAGGCCGAGGACTACTCTCAGCCGATCCTTCCCGGCGGCGCGGCCTCCGACTACGAGCGGTATCTGAGTACGGACGAGCTCCTCGCGCTCCAGAAGGGGCCGGACGAGTGGGTGCATCGCGACGAGCTGCTCTTCCAGGTCACGCACCAGTCCTCTGAGCTCTGGCTCAAGTTGAGCTGGAACGACGCCGAGGAGGCGGTGCGGCTGATCGAGGAGGGCGACCTGCGAGGCGCCCTTCGTCTTCTCAAGAGGGCGTCGCTCTGCATTCGCTTTCTCATCCCTCAGCTCGAGATGCTCGAGCACATGTCGCCTTGGGAGTACCAGGAGATCCGCAAGGTGCTCGGCCACGGGTCGGGATTCGACTCGCCCGGGTGGAACGAGCTCCGGCGCGTACTTCCTCGGCTGGGTCAGGCATTCCACGCGGCTCGGCGCGACGCGGGCCTCTCGCTCGCCGACCTCTACGTCCAAGGGCGCGACCACGAGTACCTCTACCAGCTCGCCGAGGCGCTCATCGAGCTCGACGAGCAGGCGCAGCTCTGGCGCATGCGCCACTACCAAGTCGTCGCCCGCGTGATCGGCGACCAGGTGGTGGGGACGCAGGGAACTCCGGTCGAGCTCCTCGGCCGCCTCGTCACGAAGACGTCGTTCCCGGAGCTCTGGGAGGTTCGCAACGAGCTGACGTCTCTCTCGAACGCCTCCGGCTAGATGGGGCTTCGCGAAGAGGCGACGCAGCTCCTTCGGGCGCTGCTTCGGGTCAACACGGTCAGCCCCCCGGGAAACGAAACGCGTGCCGCCGAGGTCCTCCGCGACTACCTGGCGAGGGACGGGATCGAGTGCGACTTCATTGCACGCGAGCCGGACCGCGCGAACGTCGTGGCGCGGATAAAGGGGAGCGACGGGCCTTCGCTCGCATTCCTCAGTCACACGGACACGGTTCTCGCAGACCCCGAGGAGTGGGATCGCGACCCGTGGTCGGGCGATCTCGTCGGCGGGGAGGTGTGGGGCCGGGGTGCCCTGGACATGAAGGGACAAGTGGCGGCATCCGCGGTCGCGTTTGCTTCTCTCCAGCGCGAAGGCTTCCAGCCGTCAGGCGACTTGCTCCTGCTCGTCGTGGCGGACGAGGAGGTCGGCGCGGGTTATGGACTCAGCTGGCTCGTCGAGGCTCATCCCGATGCCGCTCGCTGCGACTACGCCGTCAACGAAGGCGGCGGCGATCGGCTCGTGCTCGGTGGGCAGCCCGTCTACGTGTGCGCGACGGCGGAGAAGATGTCGGCTCCCTTCAAGGTGCGCGTTCACGGGCGGAGTGGGCATGCCTCGATGCCCGGGATCGCCGACAACGCGCTCGTGAAAGCTGCTCGCTATCTCGAGGCGCTCGGCGCGTACGAGCCGCCGCGGCAGCTCATCCCGGAGGCGCGTGGCTTCCTCGAAGCGGTACTGGGAGAGGCGCCTCCACTCGAGGACGCGCTTGCGCGCTCTCGCGATCTTCATCCCATGCTCCCTGCGCTCGTCGAGCCGCTTCTCTCGCTCACCCTCTCGCCGACGATGATCGACGCGTCTCACCAGCGAAACGTGATCCCGGCGGTGTGTGAGATCACGGTCGACTGCCGCCTGCTCCCGGAGCAGTCGCCGGTCGACGCCGAGCCCCTGATCCGGGCCGCGCTCGGCCAGGGCGACTACGAGCTCGAATGGGTGCACGCCATCGGCGGCACGCGCTCGGAGCTCGAGACGCCGCTGTGGGACGCGCTCGCCACGTTCACCTCCGAGATCGAGCCGGGGGCCCGCCTCGCGCCGATCGCTTGTCCGGGGTTCACGGACAGCCACTACCTCCGCGAGGCGTTCGGAACGACCGCGTACGGCTTCTTCCCGATCAAGGCGATGGACGCCGAGCAGGCGACGAAGCTCGTCCACTCCGCGAACGAGCGAATCGCGGTCGACGACCTCGAGCTCGGCGTCGAGATGCTGCGCTCGACTGCGCACGCGCTTCTCTCGTAGGCGCCACGTATCGAGGCGATCGAATCCGGCCCGAGCCGCTCCGACTGCTACCGTGAGGCCACGGTCGGTAATCCAGCCGGCCCGTGAGATGAGCTTCTCGTTCCTCCTTCGGACGTTCGAGGTAGGCAAATCTCGACGTCAGAGAAGGAGTGAACAACTTGTCCCAGCAGTCTTTTCGTGAGCTCGGCGTGTCGCCGCGCGTCACCGACGCGCTCGCCGCTCGCTCGATCCACGAGCCTTTCACGATTCAATCGCTCGTCCTCCCGGACGCGCTCGCCGGGCTCGACGTGCTTGCGAAGTCGCCCACCGGGTCGGGCAAGACCCTCGCGTTCGCGATTCCGATCGTCGAGCGCACGACCACACGCGACCGGCGTCCGAGCGCGCTCGTCCTCGTCCCGACACGCGAGCTTGCGCACCAGGTCGCCGAGGAGCTCGTCGCGATCGCACCGGCGAACGGCCTCCGGGTCGCCGCCGTCTACGGCGGCATGCCGCTCCGCGCTCAGGCGGACCGAGCGCGCGCGGCCAACATCGTCGTCGCGACGCCCGGCCGGCTCCAGGACCTCGTTGAGCGGCGTCTCCTCGACCTCACCGCGATCCGCATCCTGGTCCTCGACGAGGCCGACCGGATGCTCGACATGGGTTTCAAGCCGCAAGTCGACCGGATCGTGCGGCGACTTCCGGAGAATCGGCAGACGATGTTCTTCTCGGCGACGCTCGACGGCGAAGTCGGCGAGCTCGCCCGCGCGTACACGAGCAGCCCGTCCCGATTCGAGGCGGACCTGCCGGCTGACCGCGCCGTCGGCGAGATCGACCACCGCTTCGTCGCCGTTACGCCCGACACGAAGGTAGAGACGCTCGTCGAGCACATCCGCTCGGCCGACGGGCTCACGCTGGTCTTCGTGCGGACGAAGCGCGGCGCCGATCGCCTCGTGCGAAAGCTGTCGGGACACGACGTCGACGCAGTCGCGATGCACGGCGACCTCTCGCAGCCAGCGCGACAGCGCGCGCTCGAGCGCTTCGACACCGGCAAGGTGCAGGTCCTCGTCGCGACGGACGTCGCCGCGCGCGGCCTCGACATCGACGACATCGCCCACGTCGTCAACTACGACCCGCCCGAGGAGGACAAGGGGTACGTCCACCGCACGGGACGAACGGGCCGCGCGGGACGCACTGGGACCGCGATCACGTTCGTCCTCCCCGACCAGCAGGCCGAGACCAGCCGCGTTGCGAACCGGCTCGGACACCGTCAGCAGTTCGAACAGGCGGGGCTCCACACGGCCCGGCCGCGACTCGTCTACACGAGCCGTCGCGGTCGACGGTCGAAGTGGTAGACGGCCCCAGCTCTCTCGCCCCGAACCGTGCCCACCCGCTCTGACATCCGCAACGTCGCGATCGTCGCGCACGTCGATCACGGTAAGACGACGCTCGTCGACGCCCTCCTCTGGCAGTCGGGTGCCTTCCGGGCGAATCAAGACGTCGGGGAGCGCGTGCTCGACACGATGGACCTCGAGCGCGAGAAGGGCATCACGATTCTGGCCAAGAACACGGCCGTCCGGTACGGCGGAACGAAGATCAACATCATCGATACGCCTGGTCACGCCGACTTCGGCGGCGAGGTGGAGCGCGGCCTGACGATGGTCGACGGCGTGCTCCTGCTCGTCGACGCGAGCGAGGGGCCGCTCCCGCAGACGCGGTTCGTTCTCCGCAAGGCACTCGAGGCCCGGCTGCCCGTGATCCTCGTGGTGAACAAGGTCGACCGACCTGACGCCCGAATCGACGCCGTCGTCAACGAGGTCTACGAGCTCTTCCTCGACCTCGACGCGGACGAGAGCCAGATCGAGTTTCCGATCGTCTACTGCAACGCCAAGGCGGGCCGCGCATCGCTCGACTCCGACCCGGACGCGCTCGAGCCAGACCTGCAGCCCTTGCTCGAGTTGATCCTCGAGCGCATCCCTGCGCCGACCTACGAGGAAGGCCATCCCCTGCAGGGGCTCGTCACGAATCTGGATGCGTCGCCCTACGTCGGCCGGCTCGCCCTGTGCCGCGTCCTGCAGGGCACGATCCGGCGCGCACAGGACGTCGCGTGGTGTCGTTCCGGCGGGACGATCGAGCGGGCGAAGGTGACCGAGCTGTACGTGACCGAGGCGCTCGACCGCGTCGAGGCCGAGGAAGCCGGCCCGGGGGAGATCATCGCCGTCGCCGGGATTCCCGACGTGACGATCGGCGAGACGCTTGCCGACCTCGCCGACCCGCGCCCGCTCCCTGTCATCTCGGTCGACGAGCCGTCGCTCTCGGTGACGATCGGAATCAACACATCGCCGCTGGCGGGGCTCGACGGCGACAAGGTGACCGCGAGCCTGATCGAGCGCCGGCTCCGCGCGGAGCTCGTGGGCAACGTCTCGCTGCGTGTTCTCCCGACGACGTCGCCGGACGCGTGGGAGGTGCAGGGCCGCGGCGAGCTCTCCCTCGCGATCCTCGTCGAGCAGATGCGGCGTGAGGGGTTCGAGTTGACGGTTGGAAAACCCCAGGTCGTCACGCGGGAGATCGAGGGCGTCGTGCACGAGCCGGTCGAGCGCGTGTCGATCGACGCCCCCGAGGAGTACCTCGGCGTCGTGACGCAGCTCTTCGCGCTTCGCAAGGGACGCACCGAAGCGCTCGTCAACCACGGCAGCGGTTGGGTGCGGATGGACGTCGTCGTCCCCGCGCGCGGCCTGATCGGCTTCCGCACGGAGTTCCTGACCGAGACGCGCGGCACCGGGATCTTGCACCATGTCTTCGAACGCTTCGAGCCCTGGTTCGGAGAGCTCCGCACTCGGCCGACCGGCGCTCTCGTCGCGGATCGCCGCGGCAAGACGACCGCGTTCGCCCTGCTCTCGCTCCAGGAGCGGGGCTCGCTCTTCGTCCCTC
>Ga0247727_10018235_pt1 | contig 11059 bp, 21 predicted proteins | sample WisWelCaveWW1625_FD_202498 | JGI IMG/M metagenome (GOLD analysis project Ga0247727, IMG submission 202498) | Biofilm microbial communities from Wishing Well Cave, Virginia, United States - WW16-25 | ecosystem: Environmental > Aquatic > Deep subsurface > Groundwater > Cave microbial mat | place...
CGTACTGGTGGGTCATCACATAGGCCTGCACCTGGGCCATGAAGTCCATCGTCACCACCACGATGATCAGCAGCGACGTTCCGCCAAAGTAGAACGGCACGTTCCAGCGCAGGATCAGGAACTCGGGCAGCAGGCACACCAGCGTCACGTAGACCGCGCCGGCGAGCGTCAGCCGCGTCAGGATCTTCTCCAGGTAGCGCGAGGTCTGTTCGCCCGGCCGGATGCCCGGCACGAAAGCCCCCGATTTCTTCAGGTTGTCCGCAGTTTCCTTCGGGTTGTACTGCAAAGCCGTGTAGAAGAAGCAGAAAAAAACGATCAGCGCGGCGTAGAGCATCACGTAGATCGGCTGTCCCGGCGAGAGCGTGCCGGCGAGGTCGCGCAGCCAGATGAAGCCCTCGGCCGAGCCGAACCAGCTGAGCAGCGTCGCCGGGAACAGGATCAGCGAGGAGGCGAAGATCGGCGGGATCACGCCCGACATGTTGAGCTTGAACGGCAAGTGCGAGCTCTGGCCGCCGTAGACCCGGTTGCCGACCTGGCGCTTGGCGTAATTGACCAGGATCTTGCGCTGGCCGCGCTCGACGAAGCACACGAAGGCCGTCACCGCCAGCACGGAGACCGCGATGAGCAGCGCAGTCAGCGGGTGCATCGCGCCGGTACGCACCAGTTCCAGCGTGCCGGCGATCGCATTGGGCAATCCCGCGGCGATGCCAGCGAAGATGATGATCGAAATGCCGTTGCCCAGGCCGCGCTCGGTGACCTGCTCGCCCAGCCACATCAGGAACATGGTGCCGGTGACCAGCGTGGTCACCGTGGTGATGCGGAACAGCAGCCCGGGCTCGAGCACCAGGTTCGCCTGCGACTCCAGCGCGACCGAGATCGCGGTCGCCTGGAACAGCGCGAGGAACACGGTCCCGTAGCGCGTGTACTGCGTGATCTTGCGCCGACCGGTCTCGCCTTCCTTGCGCAGCTGCTCGAGGTTCGGGCTGATCGCGGTCATCAGCTGCATGATGATCGAGGCCGAGATGTACGGCATGATGCCCAGCGCGAAGATGGTGAAACGCGACAGCGCGCCCCCGGAAAACATGTTGAACATGCCGAGGATGCCGCCCTGCTGGCCCTTGAACAGCTCGGCCAGCACGTTCGGGTCGATCCCGGGTACCGGTATGTGTGCACCAATACGGAACACGAACAGCGCCCCCAGAAGAAACAGCAGCCGCTTTTTCAGGTCGCCGTAGCGGGCGGTGTTGCCTTTGCCGGGGAGTGCGGTTGCCAAGCCCGTTTACTCCTTTGCCTGCCTGGATTTTTTTTCCAGAGGCTTTTTTTCTTCAACCTCTGCAACGGAGCCCCCGGCCGCCTCGATCGCGGCGCGGGCGCCCTTGCTCGCCTTCACGCCTTTCAGCGTCAGCTTGCGCGAGAGCTTGCCTGACAGGATGACCTTCGCGTTTAGCGATCCGCGCGGTACCACGTGCTCGGCCTGCAGCGCGGCGAAGTCGATTTCGGTCGCCTTCATGCCCTGCAGATCCGACAGGCGCACTTCCGCGGTCGCATCGCGCGCGAGCGATGCGAAGCCGCGCTTGGGCAGGCGGCGGTGCAGCGGCATCTGGCCGCCCTCGAAGCCGACCTTGTGGTAGCCGCCGGCGCGCGCGCGCTGGCCCTTGTGGCCGAGGCCCGCGGTCTTGCCCCAGCCCGAGCCGATGCCGCGGCCGACGCGGTGGCGCGCCTGCTTCGAGCCCGGCGCCGGTTTCAGTCCATTGAGTCTCATGCTAGCTCTCCAGCCTGACGAGGTAGGCGACCCGGTTGATCATGCCGCGCACTTCCGGCGTGTCGACCAGCTCGACCGTGTGGTGCAGGCGCCGCAGGCCCAGGCCGCGCACCGTCGCGACGTGCGCCGTCTTGCAGCCATTGGTGCTCCTGACCAGCTTCACCTTGATTTTCTTCTCGGCCATGGCTTATTCCTGGGAAAGGATCTCTTCGACCTTCTTGCCGCGCTTGGCGGCGATTTCTGCCGGGGTGTTCATCGCCTGCAGGCCCTGCAGCGTGGCGCGCACCACGTTGTAGGGATTGGTCGAACCGAAACATTTGGCGAGGATGTTGGTGACGCCCATCACTTCGAACACCGCGCGCATCGGGCCGCCGGCGATGATGCCGGTGCCCTCGGAGGCGGGCTGCATCAGCACCTTGGCCGAACCGTGGCGGCCGATCACCGTGTGGTGCAGGGTCCCGCCCTTGAGTTTCACCTTGAACATGCGGCGGCGGGCTTCTTCCATCGCCTTCTGCACCGCGACCGGAACCTCGCGCGCCTTGCCCTTGCCCATGCCGACACTGCCTTCGCCGTCGCCGACTACAGTAAGCGCGGCAAAGCCGAGCACGCGGCCGCCCTTCACCACCTTGGTGACGCGGTTGACCGCGACCATCTTCTCGCGCAGCCCGTCGCCGCGCTCGTCCTGCTGCTGGACCCGTCTCGCCTGCATCCTGGCCATGGCTATGTCCTTAGAATTTGAGCCCGCCCGCCCGGGCGGCCTCGGCGAGCGCCTTCACGCGGCCGTGGTAGCGGTAGCCGGCGCGGTCGAACGCTACGCTCTGGATGCCAGCGGCATTCGCCTTCTCCGCGATGCGCTGGCCGATCGCTGCCGCGGCTCTCTTGTTACCGCCGTTCTTCAGACTGGCGCGCAGGTCCTTCTCCAGGCTGGAGGCGCTCGCCAGCACCTTGTCGCCGCCGGAAGAAGTGATCTGGGCGTAGATATGGCCGTTGGTGCGGTGCACGGTCAGGCGCACCGCGCCGAGTTCGCGGATCTTGAGCCGGGTCTGGCGTGCGCGGCGCAGCCGCGCGGGAGTTTTATCTATCATGGGTCACTTCTTCTTCGTTTCTTTGAGCACGATGGCCTCGCCCGTGTAGCGCACGCCCTTGCCCTTGTAGGGCTCGGGGGGCTTCACGTCGCGGATCTCGGCCGCGATGCGGCCGACCAGCTGCTTGTCGATGCCGGTCACGACTATCTCCGTCTGCGACGGGGTTGCCACCTTTATTCCTTTGGGCATCGTCTGCACCACCGGATGCGAAAAACCGAGCGACAGGTTGAGCTTGTCGCCCGCGGCCTGCGCCCGGTAACCGACGCCGACCAGCGACAGTTTCCTCTCGAAACCCTTGGTGACGCCGGTCACCATGTTGGCGACCAGCGCGCGCATCGTGCCCGACATGGCGTTCGCATGGTTCGAGTTGCCGAGCGCCTTGCACTTCAGCGTCTCGCCGTCCTTCTCGACGCCGACGTTCGGGTCCATCGCCCGGGCGATCGTGCCGAGCGGCCCCTTGACCGAAATCTGCACCGGCGTGATGTTCACCTCGACGCCCTTAGGCACCGGAATGGGATTCTTGGCAATGCGCGACATGACCGTCTCCTTACGCGACGATGCAGAGCACTTCGCCGCCGACCCCGGTGGCGCGCGCCTTGCGGTCGGTCATCACGCCCCGCGAGGTGGACACGATGGCCACGCCCAGTCCGTTCATGACCCTGGGCAGGCTGTCGCGATCCTTGTAGACGCGCAGGCCAGGCTTCGAAATCCGCTCCAGGCGCTCGATCACCGGCCGGCCGGCGTAGTACTTGAGGCCGATGCGCAGCAGCTTCTTCGGGCCGTCTTCGCGCACTGCGTAGTCCTCCACGTAGCCCTCGTCCTTCAGCACCTGGACGATGGAGATCTTCAGCTTGGAGCAAGGCATGCTGACATCCACATGCCCGACCATCTGGGCATTGCGGATGCGGGTCAACATGTCTGCGATCGGATCGCTCATGCTCATCGAGGGCTCCTTACCAGCTCGCCTTGATTACGCCGGGCACCTCGCCGCGCATCGCCAGCTCGCGCAGCTTGATGCGCCCGAGGCCGAACTTGCGGTACACGCCGCGCGGGCGCCCGGTGAGGGCGCAGCGGTTGCGCAAGCGCACCGGCGAGGCGTCGCGCGGCAGCTTCTGCAGCTTGGCGCGCGCCGCGTCGCGGTCCTCGTCGGCAGCCTTCGCGTCGTGGATCACTTCGAGCAGCGCAGCACGCTTCGCCTTGAATTTCTGCACGGTGTTGCGGCGCTTCTTTTCGCGCAGCTTGACTGCCAGCTTGGCCATATTCATCAGCCTTTCTGTTCGTGCGTGTTCTGTTCCGGCTTGGTCTGTTCCGGCTTGGTCTGTTCCTGCTTGAACGGGAAGCGGAACGCGATGAGCAGCGCGCGCGCTTCGTCGTCGGTTCTCGCCGAGGTGTTGATGGCGATGTCCATGCCGCGCAGGGCGTCGATCTTATCGTACTCGATCTCGGGGAAGATGATCTGCTCCTTGACCCCGAGGCTGTAGCTGCCGCGGCCGTCGAAGGCGCGGTTGGAGACGCCGCGGAAGTCGCGGATCCGCGGGATCGCGATGTTCACCAGGCGGTCGAGGAACTCATACATCCGCGCGCCGCGCAGCGTCACCATGCAGCCGACCGGATACCCGGTGCGCACCTTGAAGTTGGCGATCGATTTGCGCGTCTTGGTCACCACCGGCTTCTGGCCGGCGATCCTGGTCATGTCGGCGAGCGCGTGATCGAGCACCTTCTTGTCGTTCACGGTCTCGCCGACGCCCATGTTGAGCGTGATTTTCTTGATGCGCGGCACCTGCATCACGGTCTTGTAGCCGAACTTCTTCATCAGGTCGGGCACCACCTTGTCGCGGTAGAGGGTCGCGAGACGGGCCGGCGGCGCGGGCAGCTGGGGTCCCGTTGCCTTGGGGGGAGCGGAAGCCGCCTCTTTGCGCGGCGCTTCCTTCTTCGGCGCTTTCGGCTGCTGTTGCGCCTGCGGCTGCTTGGGTTTCGCGTCCTTGTCCTTGTCTTTGTCCTTGGCCATGGGCTGTCCTTACGCGTCGACCTGTTCGTTATTCGACTTGAACACCCGCACCTTGCGGCCGTCCGCCAGCGACTTGAAGCCGACGCGGTCGGCTTTCTGGGTCGCCGGGTTGAACAACGCGATGTTGGAAGCGTGGATCGGCATGTCCTTGTCGACGATGCCGCCGGTCTGGTTCTTCATCGGGTTCGGGCGCTGGTGCTTCTTCACCCGGTTCACGCCTTCGACCACCACGTGCTCGGCGTCGACACGGCGCAGCACCGTGCCGCGCTTGCCCTTGTCGCGCCCGCAGATCACCACCACCTCATCGCCCTTCTTTATGCGTTGCATCAGATCACCTCGGGTGCGAGCGAGACGATTTTCATGAAGCGCTCGGTGCGCAGTTCGCGCGTCACCGGCCCGAAAATGCGGGTGCCGATGGGCTCGAGCTTGGGGGTCAGCAGCACCACCGCGTTCGAGTCGAAGCGCACCAGCGAGCCGTCGCCGCGGCGCACGCCCTTCGCGGTGCGCACCACCACGGCGTCGTAGATCTCGCCCTTCTTCACGCGGCCGCGCGGCGCCGCATCCTTGACGCTGACCTTGATCACGTCGCCGATCGACGCATAGCGGCGCTTAGAGCCGCCCAGCACCTTGATGCACATGACGGCGCGCGCGCCAGTGTTGTCAGCGACCTCCAGCACGGACTGCATTTGAATCATGGTTCTTTCACTCCATCCAACTTGTGCGTCCAGGACGCACAGTTTTGGACCCCGCTCGGGGCTGAAAAGCTCTTAATTTTAAACGGCTTTTGACTTCTCTACAAGCCGCGTCACCGTCCAGGATTTGGTTTTGGAAATCGGCCGGCACTCGGCGATCTCGACCAGGTCGCCCTGCTTGATCTCGCCCGTGGCCACGTGCGCGTGGTACTTGCTCGAGCGGGTGATGATCTTGCCCATCTCCGGATGCCTGACCCGGCGCTCGACCCTGACCACCACGGTCTTGTGCATCTTGTCGCTCACCACGCGGCCGACCAGCTTGCGCTGGTTCCTGGCGGGGCCTGCCTGCTGGGTCGCTGCGGCGCTCATTTTGCGGTTTTCTCCTTCATCACGGTGCGCACGCGCGCGATGTCGCGTCGCAGCTTCCTGATCTGGCTGATGTTCGCCAATTGCTGCGTCGCGTGCTGCATGCGCAGTCCGAACTGCGCTCTCAGCAGCTCGTTGAGCTCCTTCTGCAGGTCGTCGCCATTCTTGGCACGAAGTTCATTCGCTTTCATGGACAGCTATCCCTTCTACCCCAGCATCCTGTGCACGGCGGTGGTCCGGAACGGCAGCTTGGCCGCGGCGAGCGCGAAAGCCTCCTTGGCGAGCGCGGCGTCCACTCCGTCCATCTCGAAAATGATCTTGCCGGGCTGGATCTCGCAGACGAAATACTCGGGGTTGCCCTTGCCGTTGCCCATGCGCACCTCGGCGGGCTTGCGCGATACCGGCTTGTCGGGGAATACGCGGATCCAGACGCGGCCGCCGCGCTTGATGTGGCGCGACAGCGTGCGCCGCGCGGCCTCGAGCTGGCGCGCCGTCAGGCGCCCGCGGCCGATCGCCTTCAGGCCGTACTCGCCGAAAGAAACCTTGTTGCCGCGCGTCGCAATGCCGGTATTGCGGCCCTTCTGCTGTTTGCGGTACTTGGTGCGTGCGGGTTGCAGCATGGATCAGTCTTTCTTCTCGGTGTCTTCTTTGACGATCTTCCTGGCGCGCTTGATCGTGGTCTTGGGCGCGGCAGCCTCGGGTTTCTTCGCTCTTTTCTCGCCTTCCGCCTTCGGCCTGGCGGGCGGGCGCCTGGCGCCGACCTTCGGCGCGGGTTTCTTGGCGCGCCTCGGCTCGGCCGGCGCCTCGGGCTGCGCGACGGCCGCAACCGCGCCCGCGGGCAACGCGCCCTGCGCCTCGCCCTTCGGCATCACCTCGCCCTTGTAGACCCAGACCTTGATGCCGATCACGCCGTAGCTGGTTTTCGCCTCACCCATGCCGTAGTCGATGTCGGCGCGCAGCGTGTGCAGTGGCACGCGGCCTTCGCGGTACCACTCGGTGCGCGCGATTTCGTGGCCGTTGAGCCGGCCGGCGCTCATGATCTTGACGCCCTGCGCGCCCAGGCGCATCGCATTCTGCATCGCGCGCTTCATGGCGCGGCGGAACATGATGCGCTTTTCCAGCTGCTGCGCGATCGAGTCCGCGATTAGCTGCGCGTCGGTTTCGGGCTTGCGGATTTCCTCGATGTTCACGTGCACCTGTTGCACGCCCATGATGCGCCGCAACTCGGCCTTGAGCGCTTCGATCTCCTCGCCCTTCTTGCCGATCACCACGCCGGGCCGCGCCGAAAAAATGGTGATGCGCGCGTCCTTGGCGGGGCGCTCGATCAGCACCCGCCCGACCGAGGCGTGCGCGAGCTTCTTGCGGAGGAAGGCGCGAACCTTGATGTCCTCGGCGAGCATCGGCGCGAAGTTGCGGTTGTTCGCGTACCACTTGGAACTCCAGTCGCGGTTGACCGCAAGCCGGAAACCGGTCGGATTTATCTTCTGTCCCATGCGTTCCCCTCGGTTGCCTGCTAGTCCCCGACCGTGATGTAGATGTGGCAGGAGTGTTTCTGCACCCTCGTGCCGCGCCCCTTGGCGCGCGCGTGGAAGCGCTTCTGGAACGAGCCGCGCTCGACATGGATCGTCTTCACCTTGAGCGCGTCGATGTCCGCGCCGTCGTTGTGCTCGGCGTTGGCAATCGCCGATTCCAGCAGCTTCTTCACCAGGCCCGCGCCCTTGTTCGGCGAGAAGGCGAGGATGCTGATGGCCTGGTCCACCGGCTTGCCGCGGATCAGGTCCGCGACCAGCCGGCCTTTCTGGGCGGAGAGCCGCGCGCCGCGCAGGGATGCCTGGGTTTCCATGCCGCTTCCTTACTTCTTCGCCGGCACCGCTGCGGGCGCAGCTGCCGGCGCCGCCGCCGCGGTCGCGCCGGCCGGGACGCCCCTTTCCGCGGCCTTGGCCGCCAGGGCCGCCTCCGCGGTGCGCTTGCCGGCCGCCGAGTGGCTCTTGAAGATGCGCGTCAGCGCGAACTCGCCGAGTTTGTGGCCGACCATGTTCTCGGTGACGTACACCGGGATGTGCTGCTTGCCGTTGTGCACCGCCAGCGTGAGGCCGACGAAATCGGGCATCACCGTCGAGCGGCGCGACCAGGTCTTGATCGGGCGCTTGTCGCTGGTGTTGCGGGCCTTGTCGACCTTCTGCATCAGGTGGTGGTCCACAAAGGGACCTTTCTTGATTGAGCGAGCCATGTCCCAGCCTTCCCTATTTCGTGCGCCGGTCGCGGACGATCATCACCTGCGTCCGCTTGCTGCGCCGGGTCTTGAACCCCTTGGTCTGCACGCCCCAGGGCGAAACCGGGGGTTGCCCCGCCGAGGTGCGGCCTTCGCCGCCGCCGTGCGGGTGGTCGATCGGGTTCATCGCCACGCCGCGCACCGTCGGGCGCACGCCGCGCCAGCGTTTGCGCCCGGCCTTGCCGATGGATTCCAGGTTGTGCTCTTCATTGCCGACTTCGCCGATGGTGGCGCGGCAATCGACGTGCACCTTGCGGATCTCGCCCGAGCGCAGCCGCAGCTGCGCGTAGGAGCCCTCGCGCGCAAGCAGCTGCGCGGAAGCGCCCGCCGAGCGCGCCAGCTGCGCGCCCTTGCCCGGCAGCATCTCGATGCAGTGCACGATGGTACCGACCGGAATGCTCCTCAGCGGCAGCGTATTGCCCGGCTTGATCGGCGCCTCGGCCCCGGACAGCAACTGCGCGCCGGCGCCCAGGCCTTTTGGCGCGATGATGTAGCGCCTCTCGCCGTCGGCGTAAAGGAGCAGGGCGAGATGGGCGCTGCGATTGGGGTCGTAATCCAACCGCTCCACCGTGGCCAGGATCCCGTCCTTGTCGCGGCGGAAATCCACCACGCGGTAATGCTGCTTGTGGCCGCCGCCCTTGTGCCGCATCGTGATGCGGCCGAGGTTGTTGCGGCCGCTGCCCCTGGTCTGGCGCTCGATCAGCGGCCAGTGCGGCTCGCCCTTGTGCAGGTCGGGCGTCACCACCTTGACGAGCGCGCGCCGGCCCGGCGAGGTCGGCTTTACTTTCATCAATGGCATGGCTTACTCCGTCACCGCAAAGTTGATTTCCTGGCCGGCGGCGAGCCGCACGTAGGCCTTCTTCCAGTTGTTGCGGCGGCCCATGAAGCGGCCGAAACGCTTTTTCTTGCCCTTGACCCGGCTCACCGTGACCGAGTCCACCTTGGTCTTGAACAGCAATTCCACCGCCGCCCTGATCTCCGGCTTGGTCGCGGCGTCGGCGACGCGGAATACATACTGGCGGTTCTTGTCGGCGACCCGCGTGCTCTTCTCCGACACCACCGGCGCGAGCAATACCTGCATCAGCTGCTCGGCGTTGTACTTGCGCAGCGCGGTCATTTGAACATCTCCTCGAGCCTGGCAACCGCGCCCTTGGTCAGCAGCACGGTCGGGTAGCGCACCAGCGCGACCGGGTTCGCCTGCTTCGCCGCGATCACTTCCACGTTCGGCAGGTTGCGCGAGGACAGCGCGAGGTTGCTGTCCATCTCGTCGGTGATCACCAGCACCTGGTCGAAGCCCATCGACTTCACCTTCTGCGCGAGCAGTTTCGTCTTCGGCTGCTCGAGCTTGAACTCGTCGACCACGCGGATGCGGTCTTCGCGCGCAAGCTGCGACAGGATCGATGCCATGCCGGCGCGGTACATCTTCCGATTCACCTTCTGCGAGTAATTCTCCTCGGCGGTGTTGGGAAAGATCTTGCCGCCGCCGCGCCACAGGGGACTCGACGTCATGCCGGCACGCGCGCGCCCGGTGCCCTTCTGGCGCCAGGGCTTCTTGGTCGAATGGCGCACTTCGCCGCGGTCTTTCTGCTTGCTGGTAGCCAGGCGCGCATTCGCCGCATACGAGACGACGATCTGGTGGATCAACGCCTCGTTGAAATCGCGCCCGAAAATCTCGTCTTTCGCGGCCACCGTGCCCGCCGCGCCCTTGTCGTTGATCAGTTTCAGTTCCATGGCCGGCCTTAGGCTTTCACCGCGGGGCGCACGACGATGTCGCGGCCCGCATAGCCGGGAACCGAACCCTTCACCAGCAGCAGCTGGCGCTCTGTATCGATGCGCACCACCACCAGGTTCTGAGTGGTGCGGCGCACGTTGCCGAGGTGGCCCGCCATGCGCTTACCCGGGAACACGCGGCCCGGATCCTGGCGCTGGCCGGTCGAGCCCTGCGTGCGGGTGGTGATCGAGTTGCCGTGGGTTTCGCGGTTGGAGGAGAAGTGGTGGCGCTTGATGACGCCGGCGAACCCCTTGCCGATGGTGGTGCCCTGCACGTCCACTTTCTGACCGATCTTGAAAATCTCCACGCCGATCTTGCCGCCGACCTTGAGGCTGGCGATTTCATCGGCCTTGGCGCGGAATTCCTTCAGAGTGTGGCCTGCTTCCACCGCGGCCTTCGCGAGGTGGCCGGCGAGCGGCTTGCCGACGCGGCTCGCGCGGCGCTTGCCGAACGCGACCTGCACGGCCGAGTAGCCGTCCTTGTCCGCCGTCTTGATCTGCGTGATCCGGTTGTCGGAGACATCGAGCACGGTCACCGGCTGGGCGTCGCCCTCGTCGGTGAAGATGCGCATCATGCCGACCTTGCGGCCGACCAGTCCTATCGTCATGTTTTTGCCTTACTGAACCTTGATCTCGACGTCCACGCCGGCCGGCAGATCGAGCTTCATGAGCGCGTCCACCGTCTTGTCGGTCGGGTCGATGATGTCCATCAGCCTCAGATGGGTCCGGATCTCGAGCTGGTCGCGCGAGGTCTTGTCGGCATGCGGCGAGCGCAGCAGGTCGAAACGCGCCTTGCGGGTCGGCAGCGGCACCGGGCCGCGCACCACCGCCCCGGTGCGCTTGGCCGTATCGACGATCTCGAGCGCCGACTGGTCGATCAGCCGGTAGTCGAAGGCCTTCAGGCGAATGCGGATGCGTTGGCTTTCCATGGTTAAGCGGCCCTTGGGCTGCTCCTTTGCTATTCGATGACCTTGGCGACGACGCCGGCGCCGACGGTCTTGCCGCCCTCGCGGATGGCAAAGCGCAGCCCCTGCTCCATCGCGATCGGGGTGATCAGCGTCACCACCATCTTGATGTTGTCCCCCGGCATCACCATCTCGGTGC
>Ga0247727_10018236_pt1 | contig 11059 bp, 6 predicted proteins | sample WisWelCaveWW1625_FD_202498 | JGI IMG/M metagenome (GOLD analysis project Ga0247727, IMG submission 202498) | Biofilm microbial communities from Wishing Well Cave, Virginia, United States - WW16-25 | ecosystem: Environmental > Aquatic > Deep subsurface > Groundwater > Cave microbial mat | place...
GCACGACGACGAGCAGTCGGTTCCGGGCCTCGGTGTAGTGCTGGTATTGACCGCCCCACTCGGCACGGTAGCTCGGCGGCAGCTTCAGCTCGCGCTCGATCCTCGACTGGCCTTCCCTGACGAAGCCGACCGTATCGCGGCCCGACACGTTCATTTCCACCGTGAGGCGCCGCGACCCTCCTTCGCGGCTGATCTGCGCCGGGCCATGCTCCAGCTTGAAGGTGGCCACGTCGCCGAGCGGCACGATGCGGCCATCGCGCGCCTTGAGCGGCAGCGCGCCGAGCGCGTCGAAGCCCTGAGCGATCGCGGTCTCCTGGCGGACCACGAGCGAAAATCGTTTCTGGCCCTCGAAGATCTTGCCGACCTCGTGTCCGACGGCCAGCGTCTCGGCGGCGATGTTCACGTCGTCGATGGAGAGGCCATAGCGGGCGAGCCGGACACGGTCGGGCAGGATGCGCAGGTACTGCTGGCCTGCCACCTGCTCGACCTTGACGCCAGTGGCTCCTCGGACGCCGCGCAGGATCTCGCCGGCCCGATCGCCAAGCTTGCGCAGCTCGGCGAGGTCGTCGCCGTAGAAGCTCACGGCGACATCCGAGCGGATGCCGGCGATCAGCTCATTGGTGCGCATCTGGATCGGCTGCGAGATGCCGTAGGCGATCTCGGGCGTGACCGAGTCGATGGTCTGCGACACCTCCGCGGCGATGTCGGCCTTCACTTTGCCGGGGCGCCATTCGCTCTGCGGCTTCAGCAGGATGTAGATGTCGCTCTGCTCGATGCCCATCGGATCGTTCGCGAGCTCGGGCGCGCCGATCCGGCTGACCGCGCCCTGCACCTCGGGAATCGTCTTGAGGGCACGTTCCAGGCGCAGGTCGGTCTCGATCGTCGTCGTCAACGCCGTGCCGGGAAGGCGCCGCGCCTCGATGAGCAACGAGCCCTCGTCGAGCGTGGGCAAGAACTCGGCGCCCAGGTAGCGGAAGCCGACCAGCGCCCCGGCCACCAGGACCAGGCCCGTCGTCACGACGATGAGCGGATGGCGCTGGGCGTGGCCGAGGGCCGGCTCGAAGATCCGGCGCGCCAACATGAGCAGGCGTGGCTCACGCTCTCCCTCGCCGCGCAGGAACAGGCTCGCGAGCACCGGCATCAGGGTGAGCGACAGCACGAACGCGCCCGCGAGCGCGAACAGCACCGTCGTCGCCATCGGACGGAACAGCTTTCCTTCGAGGCCGGTGAGCAGCAGCACCGGAACGTAGACGATGGCGATGATGGCTTCGCCGAAGACGCTGGCGCGACGGACCTCGGTGGTCGCCAGGGCGATGACTTCGTCGCGCTCGCCTCGTGAGAGCGCACGGCCCAGGCCTTTCTGCTTCTCCGTCAGCCGTCGCGAGGCATTCTCGATGATGATCACCGCGCCGTCGACGATGAGCCCGAAATCGATGGCGCCCAGCGACATCAGATTCCCGCTCGTTCCCGTGGCCCACATCCCGAGGATCGCTGCCAGCATCGCCAGCGGGATGGCGGTGGCCACGACCAGGCCGGCGCGCATGCTCCCGAGCATGAGGAAGAGGACGGCGATTACGAGTAGAGCGCCCTCGCCGAGGTTCGTCGCGGCGGTGCGGATGGTGCGGTCGACCAGCTCGCTGCGGTCGTAGAACGGCTCGGCGACGACGCCCTCGGGAAGCGTCTTCTGCACCTCGGCGAGCCGCTCCTTGATGCGGTTGGTCACGGTCCGGCTGTTCTCGCCCATCAGCATCAGCGCGACCCCGACCACGACCTCGCCCTCGCCGTTCATCGTCGCGGCACCGCGGCGCAGCCTTGGCGCGAAGGACACCTTGCCCAGCGCGCCGACGGTGACCGGCGCGCCGCCGGCGCTGGCCGCGACGACGACGTTGCGCACGTCGTCCAGGCTGGTGATCAACCCTTCCGAGCGGATGAGGATGGCGTCCCGGTTGCGCTCGATGTAGCCGCCTCCGGCGTTGGCGTTGCTGCGCGAAAGGGCCTCGATCACGTCGGAGAGACCGAGACCGACCGCCGCGAGCTTCTTCGGATCGAGCTTGACCTCGTACTGCTTGTCCTCGCCGCCGAAGCTGTTCAGCTCGACGACGCCCGGGACCATGCGGAGCTGCGTCACCAGCGTCCAGTCCAATAGCGTCTCCAGTTCCATCAGCGACTTCCCTTTGCCGCGCAGCACGAACTGGAAGACCTCGCCGAGTGCGCTCGAGATGGGGCCGAGCTCGGGCCGTCCGTGGCGCGCCGGGATGGCCTCGGCGATCTCGCGCATCCGCTCGCTGACCTGCTGCCGCGCGAAATAGATGTCGGTGCCGTCGCGGAACACGGCGGTGACGACCGAGAGGCCGTAGCGGGAAATGGAACGCAGCTCGGAGAGCGCCGGCATGCCGCCCAGCCGGCGTTCGACGGCGAAGGTCACGTATTGCTCGACCTCGAGCGGCGAGAGCGCGGGCGCGGGCGTGATGATCTGCACCTGGACGTTGGTGACGTCGGGGACCGCGTCGATGGGCAGCCGCCGCGCCGCGATGGCTCCGAGGACGATGAGCAGCGCAGTGCCGACCAGGACCACTGCGCGGTTCCGCAAGCTCCAGTGGACGATCGCGCTCAACATGTCAGTGCTCCTCGTCGGCCATCGTCGCCTTGAGGACCACGGACCTGAGCGTGTGGACGCCCGAGACCACCACCTGCTCGCCCTCGCGGAGACCGCTGAGTACCGGGACGAGGTTCCCCGCCGAAGGGCCAAGCCGGACTTCGTGCACTTCGAAGTCTCCATCCGGGTGGCGAACGAACACCGCCATGTGGTCGCCGATATCCGTGATGGCGGAGAGCGGGACAGCGATCTGCGGCTCCTCGCGCACGTCGGCCAGCGAGATGCGCGCCGTTCCGAAGAGCCCCAACCGGATCTTCGCGCCGCCAGCTTTGAGATCGATGCGTGCCGTCAGCGTGCGCGATCCCGGGTCGACCTGGGAAGCGATGCGTGCGACGCGGCCGGGGAAGGCTATCTCCGGATATCCGTTGAAGCGGACTTCGGCATCGGCGCCCTCGCGGACGTGCGCGAGGTCCTTCTCGAACACCTGCGCCTGGAAGAAGGCGCGTGACAGGTCGGCCACGGTTGCGAGCGTGTGGCTCGGCCCGACGATCTGGCCCGGAGCGGCGTTGCGCTGCACGAGCTGTCCCGCGATCGGCGTCACGACCGTCACGGTGGACGGATCGCCCTGCGCGTCGAGAGGAACGCCGAGGCCGCGCAGCGCCACTGCGGCGGCGTTGCGTCCGGCCTCGGTCGCCGTCGCCTCCGCCTCGGCGGCGGCCGCATCCTGCTCCGCGCCGAGGCGCTGGCGCACCAACTCGCGGAGTCGCTCGGCGTTCTGCCGCGCTGCACGAGCCCTGGCGCGTTGAGCTGCGTGCTCCGCGCGGAGGCGCGCCACATCGGGGGACGAAACAGTGGCGATCACCTGGCCGGCACGAACGGAGTCGCCTTCCCGGGCGAGCACCCTGAGGACGCGGCCGTTGACGCGTGCACCGAGCATGGCGATGGCGTCGGGGTTCGGGACCACCTGGCCATTGAGGTCGATGGTCGCGGCCAGGCGGCGGCGCTCGACGGGCGCGGTCTGGATGCGCGCCTCCTTGATGACCAGCGCGGACAGCTTGATGACCTTGGGCACCTCTTTGTGCTCGGCCTCGTGTTGGTGCTTCGCGGGCGTGCTCGCGCCCGCCGGCTTCTCCTCGGGCGGATTGCCCCCCTTGCACGACACGATCGAGGCAGCGGCGACCATCAGCGCGATCGCGCCCTGGCGAGGAATGCGATTCATCGGGGAGTCTCCGCTCGGGCAGGAACGTTCAAGTCGACGGCTGCGGCGCGAGCGAGCCGTAAAGAGGTGGTGACCACGTCCGCCCGCGCGTCGATCAGGGCCTTTCGCGCGCCCTGGGTTTCGCGCAGCGCCAGGAGCGCAGCGGTCAGCGACATCGTTCCGCGTTCGTAGGCGTTGCGCAGCGACTCGACGTCCTCCCGCAACCGCCGCTCCAGATCCGGTGCCGGCGCGCGCTCGATCTCGTCGGCCCGTTGCCACGCCTGGAAGGCGGCGCGGACGTCGAGCCTGACGCGCAGCTCGGCCTGCCGTACCGCGACATCGGCTTGCGCGGAGCGGGAGCGCTGCTCGGCGATCTCGCCCTGGCTGCGCGCGAAGAGCGGAATGGGAACGCTGAGGCGCACGCCGATCCCACTCGAAAAATCCTCGTGCCTGGCCCCGGCCGCGACCGTGACGTCGGGAATCCGTGATCGTTGCAAGAGATCGATGCGCCCCTGCGCTGTCCGGCCCTCCGCGCGCGCGGTCAGGACCTCGATCCTTCGAGCAACCGCCCCCTCTTCGAGCTCCAGCATCGGTAGCGCTGGCCGGTACTGCGCCGGCAGCGGGGCTGCCTCCGCGAGGCCCACGTCGTTACCCACGGCCAGAGCCAGGCGCGTCTCTGCATCCCGCCGCTCTGCCAATGCGTTTGCGAGTGCCCGGCGGGCGCCGATCTGACCGGCCTCGGCGAGATCGACATCGAGCGCCGCACCGACGCCTTGTCGCTCGCGACCGCGGCTGACCGCGACGAGTTGCTCGGCCGCCCGGACCTGGTCCTGTGCGAGTTGCGCTGCAGCGCGGGTTTGCCAGACACCGGCCACAGCCGAATAGACCTCGGTCACGATGGCGCGCTGCGCCGCCTCGACCGAGGCCTGGGCGAGCGCAACCTCGGCGTCTGCCACGCGCCCGCGAGCGCTCCGCTGGCCGCCGATCTGGACCCTCTGCGCCACTTCGACGCTGCGGTCGAAGTCCGTCGAGCCATCGGGCCCCGAGCGGCGGCCGAGGCCGACCTCGACCGTAGGATTGTCGACAAGGAAGCGGCCGGCGGCCGCACGGCGTGCCTGGGCAGCATCGAGCTCCTGGCGTGCTCTCAGTACGGGCTCGCTGCGCGCCAGGGCGCATCGGACGAGCGCGGCTGCCTCCGCGATTCGCGGGCACTCCGGCTCCTCTCCATGCGCCCGTGACGCGACGAGCAGGACCGCGATCGCGGCCCCGATCGATCGGGACACAGGTACCTCCTGGGCTGTGGGTTCCTAGAGGGACTGCGATCTAGGCCACGGCGTTCGGAGGCGGCGTCGGGGGAGCAGGCAAATCCGCGTTGCGCGGCAGGGAAGCGCTGGGGTATGGCGCGCGGCCGACGAGAGCGAGGCGCGGCGAGAGAGCTGGCTGAGGCGCGCCTGCGATCGATGGGCTGCGGCACGGACACGAAGCGCATCCATGCTGGGGCGCCGGCGTCTCGTCTGGCGCGCAAGGCGCGTGTGAATCGGATCGCAAGCCATTGGCAGCGCCGAGATCGTCGGCGCAGAGGGCGGGGTTGTCCTGGACGGACGACCACGTCATCGCCACTGCCGACAAGATCGCGAACGCCCTGCGCATTGGCCGGATCAAATAGGCTTCCGCGCGGTCGGAGTCAACGCGAAGTCTGAACTGTGGCGCGAGGGTAGTGCGCCTTTCGGCTTGCGAGTTGCTCCATCGCCAGCCGGGCGTCGGAGGCGGTCAACCAGGACGAGCGGGTGATGGGACCGCTTCGATGATGAGCCGGCTCGCGAACTGCGGGTGGAAGCGCGCCAACCGCTGAAAGCCAGCGTCTGTCGTCACGACCGTGTACCCGAGCGACCAGGAAGAAATCGCGATGAGCGCATCGTTCTGTGCGACGGCGATCTCCGCGCGCACGTCCCTGCCGATCGATCGAGGCAGAGTGGGCAACAGCGTGGCGAGAAACCGGCCCGCTTCCCGCCAGTCGGAGCGGGTGGGTGCAAAGACATGCGGCGGCCGCAGGCCCTCGAGCTTCTCGATCTCCGCCAGCACCTCGGCGCTTCGGGCTGCGCGGCGAAGCTCCGAGAGCACGACCGAAGAGACCGCGCGATGGCTGTAGCGCTGCCGAAGCTGACCTCGATACTCCTCATCGAGGAAGCCATACCGGATGACGTTGGTATCAAAGACGAAGCGCGCGACGCTCAATCGACCCAGTCCCAGTTCTGAGGTCCCGATGACATCAAGCGATCGAGAGCGGCGTTCATTCGCTTTTCGGCGCCCGTCAGGGGAGCGTTCACGCGAACCAGCGGAAGCCTGTTTCTCGAATGCGCCCGGCGCCGGGCGATCTTCTTCGCCGCCGGAGCAGGGCGCGCAGGATGGCCACGGCGGCCGGATTGCTTCCTGGCGGTCGAAGCCTTCATGGTCCGACTGTAGCACTGGCTGCGCGATCTGCAGCATCAAGGTGATCGACCTCAACGACATGCGGGAGGGCACGATCCCGCAGCGGCGTAGTGCAGGAGCGCGGCCCGGCTTGCAATCGACGGGGTACCACGGCCAGCATGCTGATCGATCATCGCGCCACGCCCCCGCGCGCGAGGAGGCCCGCATGCATTCGCCGCCCATCGGTCGGGCAAGGCTCCGGTTCGCCCTTGCCGCCATGCTGGCCCTCGCTCCGGCTGCGCGCGCCGACGACGCGGCCGAACTCTTCGACGAGATTCGAAAAAGCCTCCCCGGCTTGCCCGACCTGGCCGGGGCCGCTGGCCTGACGACGTGCGGTTCGCTCTGCGTGCAGAAAGACCACGCCGGCATGACGCTGGCGCTCTTCGCCATCGGCCCGCAGGGCGGCCGCAGCTATCACGCCCTCGTCGCGCCCAAGGACGGCAGGCTCGACCTGGCCGCCGGGTCCCCGAAGCTGGGCAAGGACATGCTCGGCGACGCGCGGCTGACCTCGCCGTTCCTCGTCCTCTCGAGCGGCGACGCCAGCGCCGACCTCGGCAGCTTGAAATTGCCTGCCGCGGCGTCGTGGGGCGGGGCGCTGGAGCTCAAGCGCGGAATCGCCGTGTTCACGGGTCTTCGGCTGGGCACGACCGGTTCGCTGGCGAAGCTGGCCAGGACCATCGGCCTCGGCGATGGCGAGGTGCGGATCAATGCCGCGGTCGAGGCGGGCGCGGCCGGCTCGTTCTTCAAAGCGGGCGCCGCGAGGGCAGCGACGAAGACGGCCACCGTCGTCTTCCCCAGGTTCGCGCCGTTCCCGTTCAACAAGATCAAGGAGGCGCCTTTCGGCGTCGAGTTGAGCGCGCTCCGGTTCGATCTCGTCGGCGAGGGCAGGCAGATCAGGATCGACGGCACGGCCGACGCCCTCGTCAACGTGAAGAAGGGCGGCAAGCAGGTGAAGATCGCCGTCAAGCTCAACGGCGCCCGCGACGGCGCCACCGGCGATTTCGCGCTGCACGCGTCGGGCACCAGCGCACCCATCGACATGCAGGACCCGGCCGGGCTGGGCTTCCAGGTCTCGAAGCTCACGGTCGCCGGCGACCTCGCGGGCGGCAAGACCTCGAAGAGGGCCGGCCTCGCCGTCGGCGCCACGGTCGCGCTCAAGGGCAAGCCGACCGACGTGGTGTTCGCCACCTCGATGAAGGACGGCAAGCTCGCCGATCTCTCGCTCACCATCCGGGGCACGTATTCGCTGGCCGAGTTGCCGGGGATGGAGGGGCTGGGCTCCAAGCTGGCCAAGGCGGCGAAGGACTTCCAGCTCGTCGATCCCGCGTTCGGCTTCGATCCCAAGACGAAGGAGGCCAACGTCCACGGCACGCTGAAGTGGGTGAGCAGGACCCTCTCCGCCGAGGCCGTGGTGCTGAAGCGCAGGACCGGCATGACGCTGCTCTTCAGGCCCGACCGCGAAGTGAAGCTCATCGACTTCGTGCCGGAGAAGCTGAAGGCCGCGCTGCAGAAGATGCCGGGCATCGAGATGCTCAAGCTGCCGAAGTCGCTCCTGGCCATCTCCACCGCGAAGGTGGCGGCGAAGAGGGCCGAGCTGCCCGCGGCGGCGGCGCGCATGGTCCAGGAGGCGCTGGGCGCGGCCGACCTCGGGCTGCCCGACGGCTTCTCGATGAGCGGCAAGATCGACGCGTCGAATCCGCCAGCGGCGATGAAGAAGCTGTTCGACCTCTTCGGCATCCGCGGCGACCTCGTGCTCTCCGGATCGATCTCGGGCCTCTTCTCCGGCGCGCCCGGCCTCAGGCTCACCGCCGACCTGGCGAAGGTGACCCCGCCGCAGGCCAAGGGGCTCAAGTTCTCCAACCTGGGCATCGTCGTCGCCGCGAGCGCCGCCAGGCAGGAGGCGGAGTTCGGGGTCAAGGCCACGGTCGCGGTCGACCCGCGGCACAAGATCCCGCCCATCGATCTGCTGACGATGGTGCGCCTGGAGAGGACGGGGCCGGCCGTCGTTTTCGGAGGCCAGATGAAGGGGACCTGGGTCTCCCCGCTGGGATTCGACAAGACGAAGCTGACCGGCGCGACGTTGAGCGGCGGGATCAACGCGCACTCGGCGGTGCACGTCGCGGTCGCGGGCAAGCTCGATCTGGGCGGCGGGCTGGTGTTCAACCTCAAGGGCCTGATCATGGACATCCTGCCCGCGCCGGCGCCCGAGACGTTCGCGCTCGCGCTCGAGACCACCAGCGAGGTGAGCCCGCTGACGCAGTTCATGCTGATGGAGAGGCTGGTGAAGGCGGCGGTGAACGGGCCGCTGGCCAACTCCAGGAAGCTGGCCAAGGTGCGGCCGGCCTTGCAGCACCTCTCGCGCATCAACATCATGGAGAAGCTGAACGCACTGCCTCTGCCGCTCTTGAAGTTCGCGCCCATCGATCGGAAGAGGCCGGTGCTCATCTACGTGGCCACCCCCGGGGTGTCGGACCCGCTCATCCCCGCCATCGACGGCATGGGCGTGAGGCTGCGCGGCGCGGCCAGCTTCATGAACCACAAGCTGGGCACCATCGACGCCGCCCTCGACACGCAGCAGTTCTCGCTGAAGGCGAGCATCAACGACTTCAGCTGGAAGGCGGGCGGGGCGAATCTCTTCTCCATCAAGAACTGCAAGATGGACGCGTTGTTGCCGATGCAGCCGGGCGGGGGCAGCCCGCACTTCAACCTCACCGGCAACGTCAAGGTCCTCGTCTTCAACGCCAACACCAGCGTGCAGATGGACTCGAAGCAGGCCCGCTTCTCCGTCAAAGGCGGCATGGGGCCGCTGGGCGACGTGACGGTGGCGCTGGCCAGCGTCGGGCCCAGCCTGGCCAAGGCGAGCGACTTCGCGCTCACCCTGAAGATCGAGCAGAAGGGCCTCAAGTCGATGGGCGAACACGTGGCGAAGTCGTTCAAGGAGCACGCTCGCGAGGTGAGGCGGAAGGTCGCCGCCAGGCTCGGCGCCAACAAGCTCGAGGAGAAGATCGAGAGGGCCAAGGCCAACCTCGCGGCCGCGAAGAAGCGTGACAAGCACTGCGGCAAGAAGCCCCGCAGCGCGAACCCGACCGTGCTGGCGCGGATGCTCAAGGAGTTCGCCGCGTGCGAGATGAGCACCGCTGCCGCCAAGAAGGACATCATCAAATACGAGGCCATCCTGCGCTCGGAGCAGGCGGCGCTCGCCAGCGCCAGGGGAGCGGCGGCGGCGGCCGCGGCGCCCGAGGAGATCATCGCCAGGATCGCCGAGAAGGTGAAGATCGAGGTCACCGAGCTGGGCTTCGAGAACGCCCGGCTGGCCGGCGCCGTGAAGGGGAACCCGACCACCCTGCGGATGAAGATCCAATTCGGGAAGAAGGCCATCGACGGCGCCGCGACGGTGGCGCTGAAGAACCCGGCGAAGATCGATCTGTCGGCGTTGTTGAAGAAGCTGGAGAAGATGATCCGCGATCTGGGCGCCAAGGCCGAGAAGGAGTTGCTGCATCAGTGACCGGGGAGCCCTCACCTGAGCCGCGGTTCGTTCAGGCGCCTGTCGAATGCGAATGGAACCGGCGCGCCGACGACGAGCCGCGCGAAACCGGGATGCGCCGGGTTGATGAGCACATTCGTCTCCGAGAGCGCGTGGATCGACGGGACCTCGAGCGCGACGGACGATCCGCTGCGCAGCCAGTGGTCGCCGACGGAACGCGCCGCGCCCGAGTCCGGAACGTCATCCCAGCCCCTGGGGAGTTTCCCGCCGACCGTCGCGACCAGACCATCCGGGATCTCCGCCTCGAGCAGCACGAGCTTCGGGGCGAGGGTCGGGTTGAAGTGGACCAACGTCTCGAGGCGGGCCAGGCTTTCGCTGCGAGCCGAATAGACGATGAGCCGTCCCCGCGAATGCCAGCGGCCATCGGCGTGCAACCCGCCGATTCCGGAGAAGGCCGCCGACCCGGTGGCAGCGTGAATCGCGCGCGAGACGCGCCAGAGCTTCACGCGAAGAAGCCGTAATCGATCTTGCCGAGCTCGGTGAGCACAAGTTCGGTGCCGATGTCGGTCGACAGAAGAGCGAGCGGCTTGCGCCCGGCCAGCGCGGCGTTGGGCTCGACGAGCCAGCGCCTGGCGGACTCCTCGCTCTCGAGGACGTGGGCGGCACGCGCCCACACGCGAGCGAGCCTGAGCGCACGCTCGCTCTCCGGGGAGGAGAGCGGTTTCCGGCTGGTGACGCGCCGTGCCGCCGTGCGCGGCGGGATGCCGAGCCCTTTGACGACATCGGCACGCGACCATCCCAGGCGCGTCGACAGGCTGGAAAGGGCCTTGCTCGGCAAGCCGCGCGCCGCCGCGTCCGCGAGTTCCAGTGCGCTCGACGGCAATCGCCTCAGCCCAAGCGCGCGCGCAGTGTCATGCAGGTGCCTGAGCGGTGCGTTCTCTCTGGGAGCCGGAAAGGTGCGTCGTGCCATGTGGCAATGATAACAATGCCATCTGGCAGGTCAACTGGCTCCGCGCGTCACCCGACCCTGGGCCGCGGCGGCTGGCGCAGCATCCACCAGGACCGCAGCGGCTCGAGGTTCCCGTTCCCCACCTCGGAGATCTCCACGCGGTGGATCGACACGCACTTGTGGCAGCGCTCGCCCTCCTCGCCGGCCAGCGCACGCAAGCGCGGGTGCCGCAGGACCTCGGCGAGCGGGGTCCGGCCGAGGTTGTCGATGGGCCGCGTGCCCCAGTGCATGCAGTCGACCACGTCCCCGTTGGCCTCGATCGGCAGCATGAACTTCGGCCAGTGGCAGCGGTAGACCGGCGGC
>Ga0247727_10018237_pt1 | contig 11058 bp, 8 predicted proteins | sample WisWelCaveWW1625_FD_202498 | JGI IMG/M metagenome (GOLD analysis project Ga0247727, IMG submission 202498) | Biofilm microbial communities from Wishing Well Cave, Virginia, United States - WW16-25 | ecosystem: Environmental > Aquatic > Deep subsurface > Groundwater > Cave microbial mat | place...
GTGATCGCGCCGACTTTTTGGCTTTTGGAATTGAGGCCGCGCGGATGGATTATCGCCACTTGTTCGACGATTCCATTTCCACGGCGTTGGACAAGCTACCGATACAATTTCGGCTGGTGGTGCTGCTGTCCGACGTCAATGATTTTAAGTACAAGGAAATTGCGGAGGTGTTGCGCTGCCCCATTGGCACGGTAATGTCGAGATTGAATCGCGGCCGCCAGATGTTGATGAAATCGTTGCAAACGTACGCCAAAACCAACGGTTATGTCGAATGCGACGGTTAGAGAAATTCTGAAAATCGCCGTGTAACATAAAAGACTCCCGCTTTTTCCTCCTCAGGGAGTCTTTTTTATTTTGTGCTTGAAATTTTTTGAATATCCCCGTAGTTTCTTCAAAAAAGAAGTCGAGTGCGAAGAAAATATGATTGTTTGCTATTTTGTGGCAATGATAATCCTCCAAGCTTTCAGCGGGGACCGGCACCAGCTTTTTACACAAATCCTGAGCGAGTATGTTCATGATGGCCGCGTCAACTACAACGAACTTCGCAACGACAAGCGGCTCGATGAATATCTTGCACAATTAGCCGCCACCAATCCGGACACCATCGCCGATAAGAACGCGCAATTGGCGTTTTGGATCAACGCCTACAATGAGTACACTTTGAAAGTGATCTGCGACAATTATCCGGTCAAAAGCATTAATGATTTGCACACCGGCGGATTGATTGTCGGCACGGTGCTGAAGAAAACAATCTGGGATAAAGAATTTGTGGTCATCAATCGGAAGCATCTTTCACTCAACCAGATCGAGCACGAGATCATCCGCAAGCGATTCAAGGAGCCGCGCATTCATTTTGCGCTAGTGTGCGCCGCGAAATCGTGCCCGCCGCTGCGCACGGAGGCATTCGAAGCCGCGCGATTAGACGAACAACTCGACGATCAGGGCCGGGTGTTTTTCAGTCAGCCCGACAAGAATTTTTTCGAACCGGAAAAGAGAGTCGCCCACCTTTCAAAAATCATTGATTGGTACGAAGGCGATTTTGGCAAAAGTGACGAGGAGGTGCTGCGATATATCAGTCGATTTCTACCGGAAGATTTAGCTGTTTCGATCAAAGCCGATCAGAAAAAATGGAAGATCGAATACACCGATTACGATTGGGGTTTGAACGAGTAGTCTCAATAGCTCACGCAGGCGTCCTCGCCTGCGTATCGTGGCTGTCCGTCAAGCGAGGACGCTTGACGGAGCAAATCTTCATCGTTAAGCAAGAAAGTAGAAACATGACCTTTCTTCCCGTTATGGACCATCGCATCTCTATTTCGTTACAGCTAAAAGTTTCAGAATGGAAAACAACCTTAAAAGAATTGTGCAAAACTTCTGATTGACAAAAAGGGATTTTTAGATTATCTTAGCGGGTGTTATCGCCCCTATGACCTCTCTTTAAGATTGTAAACTTCAACTCTCCAATGCGCTACAGGCTGGCGGATAACATACCAAGCATAACCCCTATGCACGAGGTGTGACGTGGTTGGCAGGAACATTTCTCATTACAATATCATCGAAAAGCTTGGAAGCGGTGGCATGGGGGTAGTCTACAAAGCGGAGGATACCAAGCTCAAACGTTTGGTTGCTCTCAAGTTTTTGCCTTCGGATTTGACGCGTGACGACGCGGCCAAAGAGCGTTTCGTCCACGAGGCGCAGGCCGCCTCGGCGCTCGACGATCCGCACATTTGCACGATTTACGAAATCGGCGAGACTGAGGATGGACAAACCTTTATTGCCATGGCGTTTTACGGTGGAGAAACACTCAAGGAAAAAATCGAGTCCAACCCGGCAGGGCTGCCGATTTCTCAGGCGATTGAGTTAGCCACACAAGCAGCGCAGGGACTTGGCAAAGCACACAACAAAGGCATCGTTCATCGCGACATCAAACCGGCGAATATCATTGTGACGGACGATGGTGTCGCAAAGATTGTTGATTTTGGTTTAGCGAAGCTCTCTGGTCAAACGAAACTCACCAAAAGCGGTTCGACGTTGGGAACCGCAGCCTATATGTCGCCAGAACAGGCGCAAGGCCTGGAGGTGGATCAACGTACCGACATCTGGTCGCTCGGGGTGGTGTTGTATGAAATGCTCACAGGTCAATTGCCGTTCAAGGGCGATTATGATCAAGCGGTGATGTATGGGATTGTGAATCTCGACCCAGAGCCGATTACAAAGCTCCGTTCCGATGTGCCCGTAGCATTGGAACAGATTGTGACGAAGGCGTTGGCCAAAAACGCAGGTGAGCGGTTTCATCAGATTGATGAGCTACTGATTAATCTACGAAGCCTACAGAAGGAATCAGAGTACAAGACGCCTATGATTCGGCTAGGAATGGCGCGTTGGATCGGAACAAACCCAGTGAAGCGCATTTTCGTGCCGGCTGGTTTTCTGGTGTTAACGCTCCTGCTCTTCAGCTATTTTACTTTCTTGCGTAAAGCCGACAAAAGAGAAAGCTCGACTGTTGAAAAATCGATTGTGGTTCTTCCTTTTGAAGACATAAGCCCCGGCAAAGACAACGAATACTTCAGTGACGGGTTGACTGAGGAAATCATTACCGACCTCTCGAAAATTCATTCAATTCTCGTGATCTCCCGCACTTCGGCTATGATGCTCAAAAATACGAAAATGAATGTGAAAGAAATCGGAAAGATATTGAACGTGCAGTATGCGTTGGAAGGTAGCGTGAGGAAGGCCGGAAATAATTTGAAGATTACCGCCCAATTGATTGATGCGAGACTTGACAAACACCTCTGGGCCGAGACATATGACGGCACCTTGGATGATATATTTGATATTCAGGAGAAAGTATCCCGCACGATTGTGGATGCTCTTAAACTGAATCTGACACCCACCGAAGAGCAAAAGCTTGCTGCGCGACCGATTTCAAATGTTTACGCCTATGAGTGTCACCTGGCCGCTCGGAATGAAATCTATCAGGTCACGGAAGCTGGATTGGATCGCGCCGTGAAATATTTGCAAAACGGGCTGACCAGCGCCGGTGATAACGCGCTTCTCTATGCGGATTTGGGCTTTGTGTATTTCCAGTATGTCAATTTGGGAATAAAGACGGACGAGACCTATTTGAGAAAAGCCGAAGATTATGTCGCCAGAGCTTTTGCATTGGAACCGGATATTTCCTATGGTCACTTTGTTCTCGGCCTGCTTCAACTATTTAGAAATCCAAAACAAGGCCTTATTCATTTCAAGCGCGCCCTCGCTGATGATCCAAATAATGTTGATGCTTTGGAGTGGCTGAGGTCCTATTTTGGGCTGGTTGGAAAAAATTCTGCCGTCTTTTCTTTAAATGCGAGGCAGGCCAAAATTGACCCACTCAATCCAGTTATTCAACAACGTAGCACGGTAGCCGGGCTATTTTATGAAGGTCGATTCGAGATTGCCTTACAAACCGCCCGTGAATCGCTTCACTCATCCAATGAAGACGTTTTAGGGCGCTATTTTTATGCGCTAAGTCTGATTTATACGAAACACTTTCCCGATGCTTATGTGATTATCGATGGACTGCAAAAAGATGAACCGAGCCAACAACTTCCAAGGCTACTTGAAATAATGAAATGTGCTATACAGGGCAAACGAGCGGAAATATTGCAATTGCTAACTCCAGAACTACAAGTTTGGCTTCGGAGAGACTTCTCAATAGCACACCTAATTGCTGATAGCTTTGCAATAATCAATGAGAGAACACAGGCTTTAGATTGGTTGGAACACGCGATAAACCTCGGCTTTATCAATTATCCCTTTCTTTCGGTTGACCCATTTCTTGAAGGCCTTCGTGGCGAAGAGCGATTCAAAAGGCTCATGGAAAAGGTTAAGCATGAATGGGAGAGTCTTGAGCTATAAAACGATCAGCACATTGAATTAAGGGCATTGGGTTCTAATTTCGATCCGGAGGGAGTTATGGCCAGAACAGTTTTTTTCATACCAGTGGCGCTGGCTCTGCTCGTTGCTGCTGCTGTCGCTCAGCAAGTCACTGGCAATCTCGAGGGCAGAATAGTGGATGCGGAGGGAAAACCATTGGCAGCGGCGAATATTATCGTTTCTAGCCCAGATCTTCAAGGGATGCGCGGCGCAGCCGGTGATGAACATGGCTACTTTCGCATGCTTGCATTACCAGCAGGATCATATAGCATAGAAATTAGCCATGTCGGATACCAATCCGTCATATACGATCGTATTCCAGTTCGTCTTGGAAAAACGACATTCATGGGAGAAGTACGGTTAAAATCACAAGTCATCGAAATGCCGGCGATTACAGTCTCTAGTGAAAAGCCGCTCATTGATCCTGCTTCGACGACGACCGGCGCCAATTTGGTCGCTGAAACGTACGAGGTTTTGCCGGTCGAACGAAACTACCGGAACATTACCACTTTGCTGCCGCAAGCCAGTGAAAGCTTCCTCGGCGATGAAGTCAATTTTGCTGGTTCTACGGGATCGGAAAACAAATATTTCATCGATGGCATTGATGTCACCGATCCATGGCGAGGCCTGACTGGCACCAATTTGCCCTACAATTTTGTCAAAGAGATCGAAGTAAAAGCCGGCGGCTACGAGGCGGAATATCGCAGCGCTTTGGGTGCAGTGGTGAATGTGATCACCTACTCAGGTAGCAATGACTTCCATGGGCAGGCGTTTGCTTATTTTTCCAATAACCGTTTCGCTGGTGAGCCACGATTGGGTGCGTTGGAGCCCAACAAAGGCGATTTTTCACAATATGATGTTGGCTTGAGCCTTGGCGGACCAATCATGCGCAATAAGCTATGGTTTTTTGCAGCATACAATCCGAACTTTGAACGCGAAGATGTTGAAATCCCCGGCCTTGGTTTTTTTGACGACAATAATACCATCCACATCTTCGCCGGCAAAATCACCTGGCGGGCATCAGACAACAATCAATTTTTTTTGACAATCTTTGGTGATCCCAGCCACCGTCGAGCCGTTGGTGTGACGTATGGCGGGTTTGGAACGCCGACTGCATTTGTTAACCCTGACCCCTATCTCGGCGATATTCGATTTGGCGGCGTCAATCTCTCATTTAACGGCAATCATATTATCAACGATAGACTCTTGCTTGAAACTTCCTTTTCACGCACCTCAAGACAAGAGCAATACATGCCGGCGACGGAACGCGGGCGTAATGAGGTGCTTTTCATCGATGCTGAAACAGGCATATGGTCGGGCGGCTATCCTTCCCGTGTTGACGAGTTGAGCATACAAAGCTACGCCGGCATCAAAGGTACGTTGATCTGGAAAAGACACAAGTTCAAAGCAGGTTTAGAATACAAAAGCAACCGGCTAGATAACAACATCGAAGCTGAATCGCTGCTACGTTTTGGTCCGACAAGCTATGCGTACATACCTGTCGGAAACAAGGGGACCCTTGGTAATCGGGTTCCTTCCGTGTTTGCACAGGACACATGGCAGTTGACCGATAGGCTCAGAATTAATGCAGGACTACGCTGGGATGGCCAGTTTTTGGTGGGGTCGAATGGAAAAATCGCACAACGGATAACTGACCAATATGCACCGAGAATCGGTTTTGTTTATCAATTGGGTGAGGTCGGCACGCAGCGTGTCTTCGGCTCACTCGGTCGCTTTTATCAAGAGCTCTCGACGTTTTTCTTGACCTTTTTTGCAAATGAAGGAAGTTACATTCACTATATCACTTACGACCATGATCCTCGTGTCAACCCTGCCGGCGGAGATTCAATCAGTTTCGTTGGCACGATTCGTCCCCAAACTAAGGATCTGAAAGGACAGCATTACGATGAGTTCAATCTGGGATACGAACGGCAGATTGGCAAGCACTTCAAGCTGAGTCTGTTAGGATCTTATCGGACTCTACGGCAAATAATTGAAGATGGATCCGTCCCTGATGGCGGTGAGTTCTTTTTGGGAAATCCTGGAAGAGGTTTGTTGAAAATCTATCCCACAGCCAAACGTGATTACACTGCCCTTGAATTGACTGCAGAAAGATTTGGCGCTGCGAAATTCAACTTTCTCGTTTCCTATGTTTGGTCTAGAAATTACGGTAATTATCCTGGCCTATTCTCAGATTTCAAAAATCCTTTTCCGAATGCCAGTGGCGCGTTTGATTTTGTCGAATTACTGAACAATGCCACAGGTTTGCTGCCCAATGACCGAACGCATGTTTTCAAATTGTCAGGTTCATATCGCTTGGCTTTTGGATTGACGGTTGGAACATCCTTCTCATGGCAAACTGGGACCCCTTTGAGTGAATTTGGAGGAACGCATTTTCCTCCATACTTTGGCTTTGTTCGACAGCGGGGCACGGTTGGCAGAACGCCTTCAATTTGTGATCTCAACTTGCGTATGGTATATGAAATGAAACAATGGCCCCAGACTTCTTGGAAACCACGTTTGATACTGGACATCTTTCACATAGCCAGTCCGCGCAAAGCGGTGGACTTTGAACAAATTCACTATTTTAACATCGACGAAAACGGCAACCAAATCAATCCTAATTCCATCTATGGCCGCGCGATCAGATATCAACCACCGATGGCGTTGCGGTTAGGGTTGGAGATGAGGTTTTAATACTTTGGCTTGAGTTAATATTTCCGTAGAGATTGCTTTTCAAGATTGTCGGAAATTTAGGGGTAATCCTTCCAAATTTTTGTAAGCATAAACGCTACAAAATTAATCTTCCAGAAGACTTCCAATTTTTTGGAAGCAAAAACAGCTTCGTTAGCAACGGCCTTCGCTCCCTTGTCTTCCCGGTAACCTCCAATTATTTCTTATCTTAGCTAACTCTGGTCTCCACCTGTTTTTCTGGCATCTGCTTTGATTAACAAGTGAACACAGGCCACTAATTAAAGTTGGCACAAACGGAAGGACTAATCCTTTAACGGGAGTTCTTATGAATTCCAGAACTCGGGAGGTGTCCGGTACCATTTAGGAAATCAAATCGTGCGGGAAAAGGAGGTGAGAAAAGTAAAAACTTACCTGTTGTAATTGTAAATACTAACGACTTTGTTGTTGAACCTTTTAAACAAGGAGAAAGCCATGGGTAGGAATTTTGTTGTCCTGTTCGCACTTACTTTGTTTGCAGTAAGCGCGCTCGCCTCTGTACTAGTTGCGCAAGAACAACCCAAGCTTTTTGGGCCAACACCAGGATGCGCTTCTGAATTTCCGCCGCAAACCTTCACGATGTCTGGAAGTTTGAATTTCATCACCGGTACCTTATGTGTTGAGCGGGTGAAGCCAAAGCCTGGGGAGGACATCGCTGTCATCTTTTCGGTGAGAGCTCAGAATGCTCCACCGTCTCCATATGATAAGCTTCCATTTGACGTGAAGGTCAACATTCAACGGGCACAAATTCCTGCGGGTGGCTCGGTAAGTGTAGCTGGTGAAGCGGTATTTGAGTCTCTTAAAGTGGGGGTTGTGCAAGAAGGCTCAGGGCACGTCTCTGCAGGACCCCAACCGAAACCTTACGCAATTGTGATCAGGGTTGAACCTTTTGGCCACTCTTGGATGGCTGAGTCTTTCGAGTTTCCAGTATCCTGGCCATGAGTAGCGAGAAAATAACTGACCTTACTTGGCAAAGCTGAGTTGCCACATCGACACCTCCAAGGCATTTATCTATATATGCATGTGTCTCTGTGTTTTGGCCACTCTAAGTTGGAAGCAGTTGATCGGGCAAGGGCGGGGTTTTACGCCCCGCCTCCCCCTCACCACTATCACCATAGTTTAATGATTCCTTCTCTTCTCTTTGTCAATTGACGACACCGCAATCAACATTTTTCTCTTACCCGAAAACAGGAGGACATCCTTACGGCAAAAAACTTGTTGGAATACCCCAAATTTTCAGCGGGTCATAAGATTTTTCTGATCCGCTTTCTACTTTGATTGCGAGAGTGAATGAGTATGAAAGTTGACTTTATCAAGAAATTTCATATTTTATTGCTCATGAAAATTGGCGAGCCAATTTTTGAAAAACTGATCGACCTTGCCTGCGTCCTCAGCCAGCAAAATGATTTTCAGGAGATCCTGCGGATTGTGGCGCAAAAAGCCACAAGCCTGCTGCACGCTGAAACCAGCTTGATACTGATGGTCAATCCGCGCACCCAAAATACAGTGAAAACCGTCATGCGTGAGGGACGAGTAGAAGACGAGCGCAAATTCAAAACTGTGCAGAATCAAATCAGTGGCTGGCTCATGCAAAATCGGCAGCCATTGCTGAGCGCGGATATTAAAGAGGATGCTCGCTTCATCCGCGTGGCTTGGAGCCATTTTTCGCTGAAGTCAGTCATCGGCGTGCCACTTCGGATTGAAGGCGGGCTCATTGGCACGCTGATCTTATTGAACAAGACTGACGGCGACGCCTTTGATGAAAGCGATCTGGCCTATCTGGAAAAGCTGGCCGTGATTGCGGCTCCCTATCTCCGCAATGTCCAAAAAATCGCGGAATATTTTAACACGCCGCTACCCGAAGCTGCTCTCCTTACCAAGTACGAACAAATTGGTCTCGTAGGAAAAAGCCCTCGATTCATTGAAATGCTCCAAGCCATTGAAGCCGCTTCGCGCTGCGACGTGCGGGTCTTACTCGAAGGTCAAACTGGTACTGGCAAAGAACTGGTGGCACGAGCCATTCATCAATTCAGCTCACGAAACAATCACCCTTTTGTTGCGATTGATTGCGGTGCGATTCCGGCGAACCTGATCGAAAGCGAGTTGTTTGGGCATGTCAAAGGCGCGTACACTGGCGCGACGTATGATCGCAAAGGACTGTTGGAAGAAGCTAATCGCGGCACGTTGTTCATGGATGAAGTGGCGAATCTACCAATTGAGATGCAAACCAAATTCATGCGTGTGCTTGAACAAGGAGAAATTCGGCCCTTGGGAAGCAACAAGACCCGCCCCATTGATGTTCGAATTATCTCTGCGTCAAGCCGGGCTCTGCAGAAGTTAGTTGAGAAAGAACAATTCCGCGAAGACTTGTTTTACCGACTGCACGTGTATCCGATTCATGTTCCTTCCTTGGTTGAACGTCCGCAGGACATCCCACTTCTGGCACATCATTTTCTAAAAAGATTTTCCCAACAACAGCAAAAGCAACTGGAGTCATTCCACCCCCGGATAATCGAGTACATGACGAATAGCTCCTGGGAGGGGAATATTCGACAGTTGGAGAATTTTGTCGAACGGCTGGTGACCTTGGCAACTGCTGAGATGCAAACTATCGACACAACAATTCTTCCAGCTGATATCAAGAAGATGCTGAAACGCAATAAACCTTCTGTCGTTGACCTCGATGTTGGGAAGTCCCTGCCAGATCACATTGCTGACTTCGAAACTCAACTTATTCGTCAAGCCTTAGAAGCGAACAATTGGAACCAATCTCAGGCCGCTAGGCAATTGAGGATTCCCGTCCAAACGCTGCATTACAAACTAAACAGGCTGGGAATTGGTAAGTTGGGGTGAAGTAAAAGCGAGATCGGACTCTCACCTCTCGTTGTTCGCCAATTTTGACAGCCAGCGATAATAATCTTTCGCTCCTTTTTCTACCACTCTTTGCGCACAAACCGCAGCGCAAACACTATCCCGCACAACGCCACAAAAGTGGTGAATCCCGCCCATGCTCCGTAGACGCCCCACCCGAGAAATCGGCTGAAGCAATAGACGGTGGGCAGCATCACCAACCGGCGTTATTATTTTCACAGAAGAGAATAGGGTTGATTCAGACTTCATAGAAAAACTTATTAAGAATCCGATTAAGCTCAGGGAGTTCACACCTCTCTCCAGAGATGAAATCTATGTTGAGTGAATTCACTCGTTATTTCTCGTCCTGCTTTCCCACCCATTCTCTCCGTACAAACCGCATCGCGAACACCACCCCGCACAGCGCTACGAACGTTGTAAATCCCGCCCACGCGCCATAAACGCCCCAGCCCAAAAATCGGCTGAAGCAATAAACCGTCGGCAGCATCACAAGCCAGCCACCGATAAGCGTCGATGAGATGTAAATTAGCTTGACAAAAAATGATTTTTGAATTATTATGGACTCGCTGCGATTTTCAAATGGAGTCAAAAATGTATACGATTGAATTTTGGACAAGAATCAAAGATGGCTTAATTAAAATACCCAAGGAACACAGAAAAAGAATAAAGGAAAACGTAAGGGTTATTATTTTTTCTGAAGAAGAAAATAGCGCTGATGTTGACTTCATAGAGAAACTTCTCAAAAATCCCATAAAGCTCCAAGGGTTTACGCCTCTCTCCCGAGAAGAAATCTATGAACGCAGTTAAAAAGAGTCCGGCCACCAGTTTTCTTGATTCAAATATCTGGCTTTATGCCTTCACTAAGACTCCTGAAAAGGAACATAAACGAAAGCGGCGGCTCGCAAAGAAGACGATTGGAGAGAGCAACGTCGTTATCAGTGGTCAAGTCATTAATGAGACCTGTGTTAATCTTATTAAGAAAGCTGATCTAAGTGAAGAAGCAATTCAAGCGTTGATTTCATCTTTTTATGGCAAATACTCCGTTGTAGAAATTGAGAAGAACGTTTTGATACACGCGTCACAATTGAGAGAAAAATATAGCTTCGCGTTTTGGGATAGTATTATCGTTTCGGCCGCCTTAAGCGCCGGTTGCAAAACACTTTATTCAGAAGATATGCAAGATGGATTGGAGATCGAAGGAAGTTTGCGAATCGTAAATCCATTCAGATCGAGTTGAAGAAAGAAAGCAGCATAGATAATCGCAAACTTTTTTCAAGTCTCTTTTGATACCCAATCACCTCTCACAAACCGCAGTGCAAACACTACTCCGCACAGCGCCACAAACGTCGTAAATCCCGCCCATGCACCATACACGATATATAGGTGGTTTGACAATTCAATTGCATTTCTACCTACCATGTATTAGATTTTAATAAATAAATTCACAATATGACTCTTCAAGAACATATCGATTATTGGCTCGAAGGTGCAGAACATGATCTGGATGCAGCGGAGAGTTTGTTCGCAGCGGGAAAATAC
>Ga0247727_10018238_pt1 | contig 11058 bp, 6 predicted proteins | sample WisWelCaveWW1625_FD_202498 | JGI IMG/M metagenome (GOLD analysis project Ga0247727, IMG submission 202498) | Biofilm microbial communities from Wishing Well Cave, Virginia, United States - WW16-25 | ecosystem: Environmental > Aquatic > Deep subsurface > Groundwater > Cave microbial mat | place...
GGCGTGGTCAAAGATTTTCATTTGCAGTCGCTGCACTACGCCGTCGAACCTCTGGCGTTGCTGATTTCCCCGGTCGCGCATTTCCGCGACAATATGGTCATTCGCATTGATTCCAAAAACAGCTCCGAAATCTTTGCCGCGCTGGAACAAAAGTGGCGCGCGATCGTCCCGCACCGCCCGTTTGAATATTTCTTTCTGGATGATGCTTTTGACCGGCTCTATCGCAAAGAGCAAAAGCTCGCGCAGATCTTTCAATATTTTTCCGTGCTGGCGATCTTCGTCGGCTGTCTCGGCCTGTTTGGATTGGCGTCTTTCGTCGCGCAGCAAAAGACGAAAGAAATCGGCATTCGCAAAGTCCTCGGCGCCTCGGTTGCCGGCCTCGTCGGATTGATGTCGAAAGATTTCATCAAGCTCGTGCTCGTCGCCAATCTCCTCGCGTGGCCGCTGGCTTATTTCGCGATGAACCGCTGGCTGCAAGATTTTGCGTATCGCATCAACATTGGCATCGAAATCTTCCTCTTCTCCGGCCTGCTGGCGCTGGCGATTGCGTTGCTCACCGTGAGCTTTCAAGCGATCAAAGCGGCGCTGGCGAATCCGGTGGAAGCGCTAAGGTATGAATGAGCAGAGGGCAAAGCGAAAACGCTATGCGCTAGGCCCTCGGCGCTTTGCGCTTAAAGCGGTTATCTTCGGGAGCGGAGAAGGAGCGCGGCTTGAATTTTTTGTCGTTCAGAATGCGCACGTTATCGCCGGTTTGGCCGATCACGAACAGGCCTTTGCGATAAGCAAAACGATCCACGCCGCTGTCGATGCTCATGCCGGCGACGCCGCCGTAAAAGAGAGGGCGGCGAAAGCTCGGGAAAAAGTCGAAGAAACGCGGCAGCTTTTTTTCCAGAAATTCTTCAACGTCGGCTTGCCGCAGGCGCAATTTGACTTCGATCAACACGGCGCATTTCGGCCCCAAGCCGATGACGTCGGTTTCTATGTTGTCGCCGTTCAGGTGCGCCTCAAAATTGGCATAAAGATGATTGAGCTCGATGCCGCGTTTGTTGAAAAGGCGCTTAACCGCAGGAAATACGGTTTGCTCGGAGAACCGTCGCAACGAGTCGGTAACGCCGTTTAACTCTTTGGCGAATTGCTGGTGTATCCGTTCGATGCGCTTGTCGGTTTTCCGCCAGCGTTCGTCGGTTTCTTTCCAGCGCTCATCAAGCTCTTTCCGATGCTCGGCGGTTTCTTTGAAGCCTTTGTAAATCAGCTCTTCGAGTTTTTCCAGGGTCGTCATGGCCGCGCCTCTGTGCTGAAATTTGGAAAACGTTTGAATATAATAGCTGATTTAATTTACAACGCGCCGGTGAAAAAGTCAAGGAATTCAAAGCGCAGAGAGTTGAACGCATGGAGCATCGCGCAAAGCGAAAACGCCATGCGCGATGCCCTCTGCGCTCTGCAAAGGAGAAACCATGATCACCAACTACCTCAAAGTCGCCGCCCGCAACATGCTCAAACACAAAGGCTACACGTTCATCAACGTGGCCGGCTTGACGATGGGCATGACGATATGCTTTCTCATTTTTCTCTGGGTGCGGGATGAGATCAGTTACGACCGTTTTCACGCCAAAGCCGATCGCATTTATCGCGCGTTGTGGGAGGCGCGCTTCGGCGATAATGAATGGAAAATTCCGCAAGTCGGCGTACCGCTGGCGGAAGCATTGGAAAAAGAATTTCCCGAGGTGGAAAAAACCGTGCGGCTTTTTCAAGGAGGCTTTACGCTCCGGCACGGCGAAGAATATGGGCGCGAGCAAAGCGTCGTCTTTGCGGAAGAAAGTTTTTTCGAGGTGTTTACGATTTCCTTTGCCTCTGGAAATCCGGCAACGGCGCTGCGCGATCCGGAGTCGGTGGTGCTGACCGCCGAAGTTGCGCAACGTTATTTCCCGCAGCAGAATCCGCTGGGGCAGACGCTCACGCGCAACGACGGCAGGCTGATGCGCGTCACCGGCGTGATCAAAAACTTTCCGCCGCAATCGCATTTTCATTTTGATTTTCTCGCGCCGATTCAAGCGTTGCCAAGATTCGAGCAGCGCAAAACGCAATGGGGTTCGGCCAGCGTTTTTACATATGTGTTGTTGCGAGCAGGAGAAAGCACGGCAGCACTGCAAGCCAAACTGCAGGCTTATGTCGATAAAAATGTTTCCGGCGAAGAATTTCGTCGAGCGGGCAATTACAATCGTTACACCTTTCAGCCATTGTTGGATATTCATCTGCGCTCAAATCTGCAATACGAGCTGGCGGCCAATGGCAGCCTGGCGTATGTTTATCTTTTCGCCGTTATCGCCGGCTTCATTTTAATTTTGGCCTGCATCAATTTTGTCAATCTGGCCACGGCGCGTTCCATGCAACGGGCTCGCGAAGTCGGCATTCGCAAAGTGCTCGGCTCGCAGCGCGCGCAGTTGATTCGGCAATTTCTGGCGGAATCGTTGGTTTATGTCGCGCTGGCGATTGTGCTGGCCGTGACGTTGGCGGAATTGGCGTTGCCCGCCTTCAATCAATTTGCCGGCAAAAAATTGGCAATAGACTTTTGGGGTTCGCCCTTTGCGGCTGCGACGCTGGCAAGCCTGGCGCTTGCCGTAACCGCGCTTGCCGGCATGTATCCGGCATTTTTTCTCTCCTCGTTTTGGCCGGTGGAAGTTTTGAAAGGCCGCGTTGCCCGATACGCCGGACGCGAGACGTTGCGCAAAGGGTTGGTGATCGTGCAGTTCTGCATTTCCATCGGGCTGATCGCGGGCACGCTGGCCGTGCGCAACCAGCTTCATTATTTGCAAAACGCCCGACTCGGTTTTGACCGGGAGCAGGTGTTCATCATTCACCGCGCCGGCGCTTTGGAAAAACAACACGCGGTTTTTCGCGATCGGCTCACGGCTGAGCCGGCGATTGCGTCCGCCGCTGCAGCGCAAAACTTGCCAGGGCATCTTTTCGATTCCACTGTTTTCTCGCTGGAGCAACCGGCGAATTATCAAAACACTTCGCTCACTTATGTCAATGTTGACGAGCAATATGTTGACGTGCTCAGGCTCAAAGTGGTTGCCGGTCGAAATTTTTCCCAAGCCTTTGCCACGGATTCGTCGGCGTTTTTGATCAACCAGGCCGCCGCCAAAGCCTTCGGCTGGGAAGAGCCGCTGGGCAAGCAGATCAGCATGGGCACTTTTTATAAAGGGCCGGTCGTCGGCGTGGTGGAGGATTTTCATTTCGAATCGTTGCATCACGAAGTGAAGCCGATTGTCTTTCTCTTCAACCGCTGGCGGCCGTCTTATCTCGCCGTGCGATTCCGCGCTGGAAATGTTCGCGAAGGCATTACCGCCGTTCAAAAACTCTGGAAGGAATTCGTTCCAGCCTCGCCGTTGGAATATTCATTTTTGGATCAGAATTACCAGAAGCTTTATGATAACGAACAACGCATGTCGCAAGTGTTCACGGCCTTTTCGGTGTTTTCTATTTTAATTGCATGCCTCGGCCTGTTCGGCCTGGCCTCTTTCGTGGCGCAGCAAAAGACGAAGGAAATCGGCATTCGCAAAGTCCTCGGCGCTTCGGTTGCTGGCATTGTCGGTTTGATGTCGAAAGATTTCATCAAGCTCGTGCTCGTCGCGAATCTTCTCGCCTGGCCGATTGCTTACTACGCGATGAATCGTTGGCTGCAAGATTTCGCCTATCGCATCGACATCGGCCTGTGGGTGTTCGCGCTCGCGGGCGGTGTGGCGTTGGTCATTGCATTGTTGACCGTGAGTACGCAAGCGATCAAAGCCGCACTCGCGAATCCGGTGGAAGCGTTGCGATACGAGTGAAGCAAAAAAGATAAACAGATAAAAAGAAAAAACGACGGCTTGACTTTGGACCTCGGACAAAAGACCTCGGACTTTTTATGTTCAAAAACCATCTCAAAATCGCGCTGCGAAATTTAGTGAAGCACAAAAGCTATGCGCTCATCAACATGGCCGGATTGGCAACGGGCGTGGCGTGCTGCCTGCTGATGTTGCTCATGGTGCGGCATGAGCTCGGCTATGATCGTTTTCATCGCAACGCCGCGCGTCTCTTTCGCGTGGTCACGGAGCGTCAAACGGCCAATGTCGTGACGACGACGGTCGCCTCGCCCTTGCAGCTTGCGGCGGCGCTTAAAAGCGAGTTTCCCGAAGTCGTGCAAGCGGTGCGAATGGGGCGCGGCTGGTCGGGCGTTATGCGCTATGAAAACCGAAAGTATCAAGAAGACCAGTTGTTCTTTGCTGATCCGGCAATTTTCCAAGTGTTTGATTTGGAAATGGCGCTGGGCAATCCGGAAACCGCGCTGCAGAACCCGGCCGGCATGGTCATCACCGAAGCGATGGCGGAAAAATATTTCGGCGCGGAAAATCCGCTTGGCCGGGTGTTGACCTTTACCTTCGAAGGCGCGCAAGAATTTGAAATCACCGGCGTGGTGAAGTCGTTGCCGCCTCATTCGCACTTCCATTTCGATTTCCTCGTTGCGCTCGCCTCCCAGCAAACGTTCGTGGAAAGCATGGGCGCCGATTGGAAATTCAATTTCATCCCCACCTATTTGCTGCTCTCGGATAAATCCGCTGCCGCAGCCGTCGAAAAACGTTTAGCGGACTTTGTTGCCCGCGTCTATCCCGATCCGTTGAAAAGCGCCACTTCTTTGTCGTTGCAAGCCTTGACCGACATTCACCTGCATTCGCACTACGACGGCGAAATCGGAGTGAATGGCAGCATGGCGGAGGTCGGGTTTTATTCCGGCATGGCTTTGCTCCTCGTGCTCATCGCGTGCGTCAACTTCATGAACCTGGCGACCGCGCGTTCGGCTGATCGCGCCCGTGAAGTGGGCATTCGCAAATCAATGGGAGCGCAGCGCGGACAGCTCATTCAACAGTTTTTGGGAGAAGCCATGCTGTTGAGCCTTTTCGCCGTGCTGCCGGCTTTGGTGTTGGTGGAGTTCATGTTGCCGGTGTTCAATAACCTCACCGGCAAATCGTTGGGCATTTTGGAGGCGGAATTTGGCGTGACCGCGGTGGCCCTAACCGGCGTGGGCTTGTTGGTCGGGTTGGCCGCCGGCAGCTATCCGGCGTTTTATTTATCCGCCTTTCAACCGGTGCAAGCGCTCAAAGGAGTTTTCGGAAACGCCAAAGGCGGAGCGCCGCGTTTGCGCCAACTGTTGGTCGTGGCGCAATTCGCGGTGTCAATTATTTTTCTGGTCGGGATTACGGTGATGCAGCGGCAGCTCGATTACATTCAAAGCCGGCCATTGGGTTATGAAAAAGAGCAAATCGTTTTTCTCCGTTCGCCGCAGCGCGAACAGCGGATGAGCTTCGAGCTTTTTCGCCAAGAGTTGAAAGCCGTGTCGGGCGTAGCGCAGGTCACCGGCGCTTCCGCCATTCCGGGCAGCGGGCAAGTTTTTGGCAACGCCTCCGTAAATGGCGAAGGCATGGCGAGTGATGCGCGCCTCGAAATGGCCGCGGATTGGGTCGAGCATGATTTTGCCGAAACCTTTGGTTTGGAATTGACCGCCGGACGCGACTTCGCGCCGGAGTTTGCCGCTGATCCAACTGAAGCGCTTTTGATCAATGAAACCGCGGCTGCGGCGCTCGGTTGGAAAGACGATGCCGTGGGTCGGCGGCTGTCGCTGTATCGTCCGGAGCGGCCCGAGCCGATTTTTTCCGGTCGTGTCATTGGCGTGGCCAAAGATTTTCACTTTCAATCGCTGCACTTGCCGATCAAACCGCTGCTGCTGACCTGCCGGCCCGTGTTCAATCGCACCTATGTTGCGCTGCGCCTCCAAAGCCAAAATCTTTCCGCCACCATGTCGGGAATTGAAACGGCTTGGAAAAAGTTGGCGCCCGAGTGGCCGTTGGAGTTGTCCTTCCTCGACGAAACCGCGGCGGCGCAATACCGGCGCGAACAGCGCGTGCGTCGCGTGGTTGGGCATGCGGCTTTTCTTGCCGTTTTCATCGCGTGCCTCGGTTTGTTCGGATTGGCCGCCTTTGCTGCCGAACAACGCACCAAAGAAATCGGCATCCGCAAAGTCCTCGGCGCCTCCATCACCGGCATCGTGGGGCTGCTCTCGAAAGAATTTGTCAAGCTGGTTTTCGTCGCCAATCTATTCGCCTGGCCCATTGCTTATTATGCGATGAACCAGTGGCTGCAGGGTTTCGCGTATCGCATCAACCTCGGCTGGTGGGTGTTCGCGCTCGCCGGCGGATTGGCGTTGTTCATCGCGCTGCTGACCGTGAGCTCGCAAGCGATCAAAGCCGCGTTGACGAATCCGGTGGAGGCATTGCGCTATGAATAATCGCCGGATCATTCGTGCAACTTTGCTTGCACTCGCAACGCTCACGTCGTCATGCCAGGCTTCGATTTCCGAGCGCGAAAAAGGCTGGTGCAGTGACATCGATTTTTTGCTGAAAGAGGTTCAACGGCAACATTACATCTATAAATCGCAACCACTGCCCTCGGCATTGGTGCAAGCCGCGACAAAACTAAAAGCGGAAATTCCACGTTTCAGTGATGAAAGAATGCTCGTCGAGCTGCAACGGCTCACGGTTTTTCTCGGCGATGGGCATTGTTATGTTCTGCCTTTTGGCGCGCAAAGGATCGCGTCAAAAGTTTTGCCGCTGCGGTTTTATCTTTTTTCAGACGGCCTTTATGTTATTGACGCGGAAGGTGACCACGAACGCTGGATTGGCTGCCGTGTCCTCAAGTTTGCCAGCACCGCGGCCGAAGCCGCGATGGCGCAAATGAGCAGCTTGATCAGCCGCGATAATGACATGGGTATCAAATGGATCGGGCCGCTGTTTCTGCGTTTTCGCGGCGGTTTGGAAACCGTCACTCCGGATTTGAATTCGCAAAATATTCTCGTAACGCTGGAAGATCGCAACAGGCAAAAAACCGAAACAACCCTTACGCCGATTGCAGCGCCGCCGATGCGTGGCTTGCCCAAGCTCATTCCATCAAAACTGTCAGGCGCACCGCCGGCGCCGCTTTATCTGGAGAATGTGACGAGTCTTTATTGGATTAAAGAATTATCGGAAAATAAAACCGTGTACGTGCAATTCAATCAAGTCATGAACGAAGCGCAGGAATCGCTCGCCAATTTTGCCGGCCGTCTGCAGAGTGTGCTGGAAGAAAAGCAACCTGTGAAATTGATCATCGACGTTCGCCACAACAACGGCGGCAACGCGGATTTGCTCGGCCCGCTCATCGAGGTGTTGAGCCGATTTGAGAAGCGTGATCCATCCTATAAGCTGTTTGTTCTCACGGGTCGCAACACATTCTCCGCTGCGCAGATTTTCATTTCGCGCGTCGATCATCTGACCAATGCGGTCTTCGCCGGCGAGCCGAGCAGCTCCAAGCCGAATTTTGTCGGCGAAGAGAACGGCGTCGTGCTGCCGTGGAGCGGCGCGATTTGCAGCATCTCCAATCGCTATCACGAATCGATTCCCAACGATCAACGGCACTGGATCGAGCCGGAGATCAAAATCGAGCTTTCAGCTCAAGATTATTTTGCCAATCGCGATCCCGTGCTCGAAGCAGTGCTCAGTAAATAGCTGAGGGCAAGGCGCATAGCGCGAGCTTAACTCGCTCTGCTCTCTGCGTTATGCAACTAACTTGTGGAGATAAAATGAACAAACGGGTTCTTTCACTCGCTTGTCTGCTGATTATGCTTTGTCTTGTTGTCGATCCCAATTCTGCATTCGTGCGTGCACAGGAAAAGGCGAAAGAGCAGGAGGTGCTCAATAAACTCTCGCAGCTTTCCGCGCAATTTTCGGCGGCTTACGTGCAAGGTGATATCGAGAAGCTGATTTCGTTTTACACCGACGACGCCGTTATTTTCCCCGGCAACAGCGATCTCATTCGCGGCCGGGAGGCCATCAAAAAATATTGGACGCTGCCGCCGGGCCGAACCGTGACCCATCACAAAATTACCGCGGTCGAAATAAAAGTGATCGGCGAATTTGCCTACGATTACGGCTATTACGAAATTAGCGGCCGCAACGGTGAAGAATCGTGGGGCCCGAACTACGGCAAGTATTTGATCGTTTGGAAACGCGACAAAGCGGGCGCATGGAAAATGCATCTGGATATGTGGAATAGCCGCCCAAAGCCGGAGTGAGGCAAAAAGATAAACAGATAAAAAGAGAAAAGGACAAATTTACTTATTTTTAAAACTCCAGCGAAGCTTCGCCTCAAACCGACGAGAAAGAATTTCTCTCACGGAAATAGAACTCTCACGGAAATTTTTTAAATTCAATTCTGCGAGAGTTCGAATTCCTACGGACGTAGTCTGTGAGCCAAAAACTTGCTCTGTTTGTAAGGAATTTTGCGGCTCAAAATTTTAATGATTGGAAGCGGAGTGCGAAGCTTTAGCTTCGCAAAACTAAAGTTTTGCACTCCGACTTCACATAACTAAATTGACCTCGGACATCGGACAAAAAAGACCTCGGACTTAAACCATGTTCAAAAACTACTTCAAAATCGCGCTGCGCACCATTGCGAAGCACAAGGCTTTTTCGGCCATTAATCTTTTCGGGCTGGCGGTGGGCATTGCCTGTTTCGCCGTGATCATGCTTTACGTGCAGGATGAATTGGCGTATGACAAATTCCACGCGGACGCGGATCGCATTTATCGCGTGGTCAAAGATTTTATCAATGAAGACGGCTCGAAATTGCCGGATGCCACGACGCCGCCGGCGCTCATGCCGGCGCTGGCGCGGGAAATTCCGGAGATCGAAACAGCGACTCGCATCTTTCCCTCGTGGGGATACAAGCCGTTGTTGACTTACGGGGAGAAAACGTTTTATGAAGAACGCTTTTTGCGCGTGGACAGCTCGTTCTTTGCAGTCTTCTCATTTCCGTTCGTGCGCGGCGAGGCGAAATCCGCTTTTGCGCAGCGGACGGCAATCGTGCTCACCGAAAGTCTGGCGAAAAAATATTTCGGCGACGAAGATCCGATGGGCAAAACGCTGCTCATCGACCACAGCAATCCGGTGCAAGTCACCGGCATTTTAAAAGACGTGCCGGCGCAGGCGCATTTCAAATTCGATTATTTGCTCTCCATTCGCTCGCTGCACAACGACAATCAACTCGACACGTTCTGGGGTTGGTATAATTTTTATACCTACATCAAAATCAGGCCGAACACTTCTATCGCCGTGATCGAGCCGAAGATTCAAAAAATTTTCAAGGCCAACCAGCCGGAAAACGAGAACGTGTTTTACGCGCAACCGCTCGCGGGCCTCGAGGGCATTCATCTCGCGTCGCAGCTCAAATGGGAGCTCGACGCCAACAGCGACAAGCTTTACATTTACGTGTTCGTGACCATCGCGCTCTTCGTCATTTGCATTGCCGGCATCAATTACGTGAATTTGACCACGGCGAAATCGGCGCTGCGCGCGAAGGAAATCGGCCTGCGCAAAGTCGTGGGCGCCGCGCGCAATCATCTCGTGCTGCAATTTTTGTCGGAGTCCGTGCTCATGTCGATTGTCGCGGCGGTCGTTGCCGCCGGCGTGGCGGAATTGGGATTGCCGTTTTTTAACACGCTCACGCAAAAAAATCTCTCGCTCTTTTCCCCGGCGAGTTACCGCATCTGGGGCATCGTGGCCGCGGCGGCGCTCGGCCTCGGATTGATCGCGGGTTTGTACCCGGCGCTTTATCTCGCCTCGTTCAAGCCAGTGTCGGTTTTAAAGAAAATGAAAACCGCCGGCAGAAAATTGTTTGATTTGCGCCAGGCATTGGTCGTGTTTCAATTCGCCCTCTCCGTAATTTTGATCGCCGGCGTTTTCGTGATTCAGCGGCAAATGGATTTCATCCAATCGACCAAATTGGGATTCGACCGGGAGCAAGTGCTGGTGATTCGCAACGTTCGCGGGTTGCCCAATCGCGGCGAGAGCGTGGCCGCGGCGCTGGCGCAAATTCCTAACGTGAAAAACGTCGCGCCCGGCGACGGCATGATTGGCGGCCAGAATTGGACGAACGGCGTGCGCCTGAAAGGCTCGGACAACGGCCAGTTGCTCAATTTCCTCAGCGTCGGTTATGATTTTATCGAAGCGCTCGGTTTGCAGTTGAAAGCGGGCCGCGATTTCTCGCCGGAGTTTCCCGCGGACACGCTCGACGCGATCGTTTTAAACGAAACCGCAGTCAAACACCTCGGCGTACCGGAGCCGGTGTTGGGGCAACAACTTATCTGGTCGGAAGATGACGACACCACGTATTACGTCAAAGTCATCGGCGTGGTGAAGGATTTTCATTTCACCTCGCTGCGCAGCGAGATCAAGCCGTTCGGGTTTGTGATCACGCCGTCGCGCACCTCGCTGTTCGCGATAAAATTATCTGGCCCCAATCTCCGGCAAACGCTCGCGCAAATCGAATCCACCTGGTCGAGCCTCGCGCCGAACCGCCCGTTTGATTATTATTTTTTGGATGAGAGTCTCGACCGGCTCTATCGCGCCGAGCAGAATTTCCGCGCCGTGTTTTCGGCCATGACGGGGTTGAGTCTCGTCATCGCCTGTCTGGGTTTATTCGGTTTGGCCGCCTTCACCGCCGAGCAACGCACCAAAGAAATCGACGTGCGCAAAGTTTTGGGCGCCTCGGTTGCCGGCATCGTCGGTTTGCTCTCGAAAGATTTTATCAAGCTCGTTCTCATCGCCAATCTCCTCGCGTGGCCGATGGCGTGGTATGCGATGAACAAATGGCTGCAGGATTTCGCCTATCGCATCAACATCGGTTGGTGGATATTCGCGCTCGCCGGCGGCGTGGCGCTGGTCATCGCGTTGTTGACCGTGAGCACGCAGGCGATCAAAGCGGCGCTGGCGAATCCGGTGGAGGCGCTGCGCTACGAGTAAAGAAGTAATCAGTCATCAGTGTTCAGTAAACAGTAAACTGATCACTGAATACTGATGACTGATAACTGGAGTCACCCATGTTCCAAAACTACCTCAAAATCGCCCTGCGAAATTTGCTGCGGCACAAGGGCTACGCGTTCATCAATATTGCGGGATTGAGCGTTGGCATGGCGTGTTGCGCGCTCAT
>Ga0247727_10018239_pt1 | contig 11058 bp, 6 predicted proteins | sample WisWelCaveWW1625_FD_202498 | JGI IMG/M metagenome (GOLD analysis project Ga0247727, IMG submission 202498) | Biofilm microbial communities from Wishing Well Cave, Virginia, United States - WW16-25 | ecosystem: Environmental > Aquatic > Deep subsurface > Groundwater > Cave microbial mat | place...
GGTCATTCCCACCGGCTGGCCGTCCGGCGTGCGGGTGGTGAGCACCGTGACGCCGGTCGCGAAGCAACCGACGAGCTCGCGGAAACGGGCGGGGCCGACGCCGGGCACCGTTACAGGAGGAGCCGCGTGCCGATCGCGCCCATCATCGCGCCGGCGAGGGTCGCGCCCAGGTTCACTCCGTCGTTGTCCAGCCATGCCCACCCTCTGGCGAGGCGCATCGGCCCGTGGCAGAAGATGCCGCGCACTTCACTTTGTGCGGCGCATTGCGAGCACGCGAAGACCGCCTGCGCCGTGGCGCCGAGCAGCGAGTCCACCAGCATGCCGCCGATTCCCGCCGCGGCCACCACGATGGCGGTTCCGGCGCCGTGCGGTGCGAGGCCGGCCGACACGGCCGCCAGGGCGCAGGCGCCGGCGACGCCCCCGGCCGTGCCGAGCGGCGTGATGCCCCCGGACGTGCCGCGGGGGACCGCTGCCCCGGTCGTGATGAGGCGCGGCGGGCGCCGGGCGAACGCGCCGATCTCCGTCGCCCAGGTGTCGGCGGTCGCGGCGGCGATGGCGCCCGCGGCCACGGGCCAGGTGCTCCCGAGCGCGGCGAGCGCGGCGATCGCGCCGTTCGCCGCGACCTGGCGCGCGGTGCGGGGCAGATCCCCGCCGTGGGCCAGGCGCGTCAGCACGCTGCCCGACACGAGGAACGCGGCGAGCAGCGTCACCCCGCGCCATCCCAGGCCCAGCCAGACGACCGCCCCGACGACCAGCGCCGCCGCGACCCCGCCGCGCGACAGCCACTTCACTCGCCGAACAGCTCGTGCAGGATCCGGCGCTTGAGCTCCGGCGGCGCGCCGTGCGCGCGGCAGCGCGCCTGTACGAACTTCAGGAACGTCGCCTCGAAGTCCGTTTCCTGGGCGCAGGGCGCGCAGGCGTGCAGGTGCTCGCGCACCGCGCGCTCCACTTCCGGCGTCAGCTCCCGGTCCAGGAACTCGTAGAGATGATCGAGCGCCTCGTCGCAGTTCATCCCGCTTTCCTCTTTATGTAGCCCATCTCGACCGCGTAGTCGTAGAGCCGAGCCTGGAGCAGGCGCCGCGCGCGGAACAGGCGGGACTTCACCGTCCCCACCGGCACGTCGAGGATCCGCCCGATGTCCTGATAGTTCAGGCCCTCGACGTCGCTCAGCACCAGCGTCTCGCGGAACGCCACCGGCAGCGCGTCGATCGCCCGCAGCACCTGCTCGTCCACGATGCGGTCAAAAAACGCCCCCTGCGGATCCGATTCCTGAACGTCGGGGAAGACGGCGAACGGCTCGATCGTCTCCATGTCGACGGTCTCCGGGCGCCGGGTGCGCCGCCGGTACTCGTTGATGAAGGCGTGCCGCAGTATGGTAAGCAGCCAGGCCTTGGCGTTGGTTCCCGGCTGGTAGCTGTCCCATGCCCGGTACGCCTTGAGCATGGTCTCCTGCACCAGGTCGTCCGCGTCGGCCGCGTTCCCCGTCAGCCGCAGGGCGACGCGATGCAGCGCGTCGAGATGCACCAGGGCCTCGTGCTCGAAGCTGGCGCGCCGCGCGTCGGCGGGAGGGGCAGGCGTGGCCATGAGTGGTAGAAGCTAGACGCACAGACGCACAGTGAACAGTAGACGCAGCAGACGCAACAGACGCACAGATGGTGAACAGATGGTCGCGGTCAGGAGTCAGGTGTACCTGCCTGCCGACACCTGCCGTCTGTTCCCCATCTGTGCGCCTACGGGTCTATGCGTCTGCTGTTCCCTGTTCCGTCTGTTGCGTCTGTGCTACTTTGGCCGCGTGGTGCATTCAATTGTTCCGCTCGCTGTCCTTGAGGCCGTCCGCTCGCTCGACACGCCGGTCGAGGACGGGCTCTCCGAGTTCGCCGACGAGCTGCTGGTGAAGCGTCTGGGGTTGTCGAGCACCGTGGCGCAGCAGCTGGGGACGTACGAGACCCTGGTGCGGCGCAACGCGCGGGTCGAGTCCGAGCACGTCGAGGCGCTCCTCCGGCTGGTCGGCCGCCGCCCGGACGCCGAGCTCGTGTTCGCCGATGCCGGGCGCCGGGCCGCGCGCCGGGCCGTGCGGCGCACGCTCATGGCCAGCCGGCTCGCGGCACGAGCCGCCCCGCGCAGCCTGGGGTACGCGGTCGCCGGCCGGGCAGCCCGGGTCGTGCTGGGCGGGGACCTGCGCCGCGAGGGTCACGTCCCGCTGGCCCGCGTCGGCCACGCGCTCGCCGTGCACGCCACGCCCGACGGGACCGCGTGCACTCTGTGGGCCGCCGCGTTCGCCGAGCTGCTGCGGCTGCTCGCGGGCTACGAAACGGTCATGCTGCACACGGCCTGTGTCGCGGCGGGCGGGGCGCGATGCGAGTGGCGGGCGGCCGCGACGGCACCCAGGCACCAGTGACCACCCGTCCCCCGTCCACCGTCTCTCCTCCCCTGCACGAGTTTGACTTCCGTGCGCTGAGCGATGCGCTCGCGCCGCTCGGCGCCGACGGCTGGCTGCTGTACGACTTCCACGGCAACAACCCCGTGGCTCCGCAGGTGCTCGGTCTCGAGGGGATGTCCACGCGCCGCCTGTTCGTATGGCTGCCCCGCCCGGGGGGGGGGCCGCCGATCGCGGTCGTCCATCGTATCGAGCTCGGCGCGTTCGCCGGATTCCCGGGTGAGGTGCGCCCGTACGCCAGCTGGCGCGAGCTGCACGCCCGGCTGAAGACGCTGGTCGCCGGCCGTACCCTCGCGATGGAGATCTCGCTCGACGACGGCGTGCCGTACCTGGACCGCGTGCCGCACGGCGTGGTCCGTCTGCTCGAGTCTTTCGGGGCGCGGATCGTGCCGTCGGCGCCGCTCGTGACGCGCTTCGCGGCGCGGTGGTCGGCGGCCGGGCTGGCCGGACACCGGCGCGCGGCCGAAGCGCTCGCGACGATCGCCCGCGACGCGCTGGCCGGGGCGGGCGCCGAGCTGGCGCGCGGCGCCGAGGTGCGGGAGACGGCGTTGCAGGGCCGCGTGCTCGACGCGATCGAGCGGGCGGGGCTCGTGACCGATCACCCGCCGATCGCCGCGTTCCAGGAGAACGCGGCGAACCCGCACTACGAGCCGCGGGCGGGGGCCGATCGACGCCTCGCCGCCGGAGACGTGCTGCTGCTCGATCTGTGGGCGGGGCCGGCGCCGTCCGCCGTGTTCGCCGACCAGACGTGGATCGCTTTCGCCGGGCGCGCCCCCGACGCCGAGGTGCGCCGCGTGTGGGACACCGTGCGCCGCGCGCGCGACGCCGTCCTGGACCGCCTGCGGGAGCGCTGGCCGGCAGTCCCCGTCACGGGCGCCGATCTGGACGATGCGGCGCGCGGCGTGATCGGCGCCGCGGGCTACGGCGATTACTTCGTGCACCGCACCGGGCATTCGATCGACCGCCAGCTCCACGGCTCGGGCCCGCACCTCGACAACTTCGAGACCACCGACGACCGCGTCCTGGTGCCGGGGATCGGGTTTTCAGTGGAGCCGGGCATCTATCTCCCGGGGCGGTTCGGTATGCGCAGCGAGATCAACGTGTTTCTGGCGGAAACGGGGCCGGAGGTCACGCCGCGGGATCCGCAGGCCGAGTTGATGTTGGTGTAGGGGGTGGGTGGGTGTTGATGGGTGGGGGTAGGGGCCCCTACACCCCACATCCCCACATTCCCCCCCCCCTTGCGGACCTCCCCAACCGGCGACATGTTCGCCGCCGCTCGGCTGTCCTCCGTCGGGGACAGCACAGGTCGTGACGGGGCCGTGACCTTGGCTTGACAGCGTGAAGTGACGCGGATCACTTTACGCCAGATGGTCGAAGTCCCGCCTCAGCCGTCGTCCTGTGCGATCACTCGCCTGAAGGGAGGTAGTGTGCTCGTCCGATTGTCGTCCGGTTGGTCACACGCATTCACGTATCGGGAGGATGGATCCATGACGCATCGTGTGCGGAGCGCCTTCGGTCGCTTGCTCGCGCTGGGCGTCGCGTCGGCGGTGGCGCTGCTGGTGGTGGCGTCCTCGCTCGCCGCGCAGCAGACGACGGGCAAGCTCGAAGGAACGGTGACAGACCAGGCCGGCGCCCCACTCGCCAACGCGCAGGTGCTGCTGGTGGGCACCTCGTTCGGCGCCGTGGCGAACGACCGTGGCTACTACTTCATCAACAACGTGCCGGTGGGCACGTACAACGTGCGCGCGCAAATCATCGGGTACGCCCCGGCCGAGGTTCGGGGCGTGCGCGTGCAGGGCGGCCAGACCCTGACGGCCGACGTGCGGATGCAGTCGTCCGCGGTCGTCATCACGGGGATCGTGGTGACCGAGGCGGCGAATCCCATCGTGCCGCGCGACCAGGTGTCGTCCAAGGGCATCATCGCGGGCGACCTGGTGGAGAACCTGCCGGTGGACAACGTGCGGGCCGTGCTGTCGCTCACGCCCGGCGTGCTCGAGACCGGCGCGACGAGCGGCGTCTCGATCCGCGGCGGCCGGCCGGGTGAGTCGAACATCTACATCGACGGCGCGCCGGTGCGCAGCGCCAATGGTGCCATAACCAACATGTCGACGGGCATCGACATCGCCCCGAACGCGCTGGAGGAAGCGTCGGTCACGACCGGCGCGCTGGGCGTCGAGTTTGCGGACGCCCAATCGGGCGTGATCGCGTACACGACGCGCAGCGGCGGCGAGCGGCTCGCGGGATCTGTGTCCTACGAGACCGACGAGCCCTTCGGCAACACTCAGAGTTACGGCTTCAACCGCGTCTCGGGCTCGATCGGCGGCCCCCTCGCCAAGAACCTGCGGTGGTTCGTGTCGGGCTCGGGGCTGGGTCAGGTCTCGCAGTTCCGCGGCAAGGGTGTGGAGGACCAGCCCACGTTCAGCCCCGGCGGAGTCGACGTGGTCGCCAACGGGCTGACGCTGCCGCGCTACGTGCAGGTCGGCGGCGAGTGCGGCACGCTGAACGGCGCCCTGCCGGATACGAGCGCCCTCGCTACGGACATCAGTGCCAACTACGGGTTCGACTGCGGGGGGTTGTTCCGCCCGATGGACTGGTCGACGACCCTGCAGGTGAGCGGCAAGCTGCAGTACAACTATGGGTCCGGCTCGACCATCTCCCTGACGGGGATCGGCGACGACTTCAAGCGGCGGTTCACGCCGGGCACCAACCTCGACAATCCCGCACTGTATCGCGGGCAGCACGCCTGGAACCGGCTGGCCGTGCTCAACATGAGCCATCAGGTGTCGCGCTCGGCGGAGCGGGCGCTGGCCGTGAACCTCAACCTCTCGTGGGGACGAGACCGCTCCATCAACGCGCCGCTCGACCCCGCGTTCGAGGCCGGCAGCCGCACCCCGACCGGCGGGTTCCACTTCGGCGGGATGGAGTTCGCGGGACTCGAAGGCTTCCCGTTCCCGATCGACGAGCAGATCATCCGCGATCTCCGGACCAACTCCGGCACGCGCGGCGTGCCGCTGTTCGGCCGCTCCGACCTCGAGGTCGGGCAGTCAGGGCGGATCAATCCGTTCGGCGTGTCGTCGCAACAGGGATGGTGGACCACTGGCATCGCCGCCGCCGCGAGCACGCTCTCGGAGACGCGCTACACGGGGCGGGTCGTGGTGGACTGGCAGGCCAACCGGTTCCACCGGCTCACCCTGGGCGGTGACGCCAAGAAGACCGACCTGGCGTTCTGGTCAGTCGGGGATCTGACGAACCAGATCTTCATGGATGCCTACCTGGTGGAGCCGGTGAACTACGGGCTGTTCGCCTCCGACCGGCTCGACCTGGGCGACGTGGTGCTCGAGCTGGGCGTGCGCTGGGACTACTACAAGAGCAACGCCCTGTTCGCCAACACGCCGGCCAGGATCTCCTCGGTCGATCCGGGCACGGCGCCGCCCACCGGGCGCAACTGGAACCCTGCAGGCGCCACCGACGACACCGCCTACAACAACTCGCTGGCCCGCACGTTCACGGAAGGCGAGGGCCACAACACGCTGTCGCCGCGGCTGCGCGTGTCGTTCCCGATCACCGACAAGACCGGGTTCCGGATGTCGTACGCGCACCAGGTGCAGTCGCCCGAGTACACGACTCTGCTCACGGGCATCAACAACGACCTGTCGTTCACCAACACGAACGATGTCTTCGGGCGGGACCTGGGCTTCGGCAAGACGATCCTGTTCGAGTTCGGCGTGCGGCACGCGTTCAGCCAGGACCTGGTGCTCGACGTGTCGGCCTACAACAAGGACAAGGTGTCCGACTTTGCGGCCCGCATCCTGCCGTTCGCGGACCCGTCGAAGCCGGGCGACACGCTGAACGTCAACATCCTGACCAACCGCGACTTCGGCAACGCCAAGGGCCTGGACTTCAAGCTGGACTGGCGCGCCGGCCAGGTCCTCAGCACGACGCTCGCGTACACCTACCAGCTGTCGCGCAACACGGGGTCGGACCCGTTCGCCTATCTGACGACGTTCGCCCGGCAGGTCTCGGGCATCACGGGCGACCGGACGCTGCCCCCCGAGGCGGCGCAGCGGACGAACGACGATCGGACCCACTCGATGGTGGGGAGCGTCGCCTTGAGCCTCCCGTCCGATTGGCGCAGCGGCACGGCGCTGGGCACCATCTTCCGTAACGTCAGCGCGTTCGCCACGTTCCGGGTGCTGAGCGGGTTGCCGTTCACGCCGCTCATCAACCAGGGCGACGGCCAGCGGGCCCCGCGGCTCAATTTCGGCCTTGGCGGCCGGGCCGTGACGAACACCCTCAACACCAATGAGCTGCCCTGGACCAAGAACCTCGACTTGCGGGTCAACAAGGGGTTCCGGCTCGGCCGGCTCGACCTGACGGCGTTCGCGGACTTCCGCAACCTGCTGAACTTCACCAACACCCAGCAGATCTTCGCGGAGACCGGGGACGTCGTGAACGCGCGGCACCGGTTCGACAATACGCTCGGCGATCCCGAGCTCGGGACCGGCGAGTACGGTGCCCTGTGGGATGAGGCCAACGTGGCCGGCGTGCTGCAGGCGGGGAACACGCTGAACCTGCGCGCGGCGTGCTCCGGTTGGGGCAATCCGATCAACTGCGAGTCGCTGCGCCGGGTCGAGGCGCGTTTCGGCGACGGCGACGGGCTGTACACGGTGGACGAGCAGGAGCGGGCGTTCAACACCTACTACGACTCGTTCAACGGGCCGTGGTCGTTCTATGCGCCCAAGGTGCACATCCGGCTCGGCTTCGAACTGAGCTTCTAACGATGGATTGGCGGGCGGCGCCGCGCGAGCGGCGCCGCCCCACGGTCTCCTGACTCGAGGGATGATCATGCGTTCAACTCTGTGGAATCGCTTCGTGCGAACCGGCGCGGGCCTCGCGCTCCTGGCGACGGTGGTGGGCGTGTCGCTGGCGGCCGCCGAGCCGGCCCCGGGCCGGCCGCGCCGGCCGCGCGCCCTCAATCTCTTCGCCGCGGCTCAGCTGCTGCTCGAGGCGAACCGCCTCGTGTGCAACATCTCCAACGCCGGCGAGGTGTGCTCCGCCGCTGGGTCGCCCGTGGGCGGCGGCGGCTTCTGGCCCAAGGGCACCTTCGACCAGTACATCTTCAACTCCGGGCTCCAGATCGCGGCCGTGGTCGAGCGTGGCGTCCCCGGCTTCGCCTGGTCGGGTGACACGACGGGCACCTTCATCTTCGACCCCCGCGGCGACCAGGCCTCGGGCGACCCCCTGACCAACATCTACAACTCGCTCGACCCGGGCGACCGCGCCGCCTGGCCCAACGGGGCCGTGGTGCGCGACGCGGCGATCTACAATCCCATCCTGCTGGGGCGCGATCAGATCTCCGAGGGCGACTCCTGGGTGCGGTACTGGGAGGGCAACCCCGCGCTGCTCGGCGGCCGCGAGCACACGATGGGGCTCATGGTGGAGCAGCGGTCGCTGGCGTGGAACTTCCCGAGCGGCAACGAGGACATTCTCTACTTCGTATTCACGTTTTACAACGTCTCGGCCTCGAACGCGGCCGTGTACAACAACCCGACGATCAATCCGGCGATCCAGGCCGAGATCGCCGCCGCCGGCGCTCTGTTCCAGCAGCAGAACGAGGCCAAGTTCGGCATCCCGATCCCGGACAACGGCTATGTGCTGGAGGACATGTACGCCGCCTTCGCGGCGGACATGGACGTGGCCCAGTTCTCCCACAACTACTCGACCGCGTTCCTGCCGTTCGACATCGGCACCACCTACACCGGCGACTTTCTGCCGGAGGTGGGGTGGACCTTCCCGGACGACGTGTTCGGCGCGCCGTTCTTCCCGGCGCCGGGCTTCATCGGCGTGAAGTACCTCAAGTCCCCCGAGTCGTCCCCGGGCGTCGAGGTCGGCCTGACGATGTTCTCGAATACGACCAACGGCCTGCCGTTCCCCGACGCGCAGGGGGATAACCTGCTCTACCGCCGGCTCTCCGGATTCATTGGCCCGGCGGACGTGCAGTGCAACCCCTTCACCGACCCGGCGATCGCCCGCATCCGGCGCCTCTGCTTCCTGTCGCAGGTCCAGGCCGACGCGCGGTTCTACCAGGCGTCGGGGCCGTTCGACCTGCCGCCCGGCGAGGCGCGCACCATCGTGGTGGCCTACATCCAGGCCGCTCCGTTGGATATCGTCGCGCCGCTCGTCGGCACCGACGTGAAGCCGGGCATTCCCTTCACCGGTGACTCGATCCGCGCCGACACGACCAAGATCCGCAATCTCGAGCGCATCGCGGGATGGGTGACGCAGAACGACGCGAACGGCAACTTCTCGATCGAGCAGACCGAGGTGACCACCGTGCCCCGCTCGCTCCTGCACAAGGCGCTCGTGGCGCAGGCGGTGTTCGACGCCAAGTTCCTGCTGCCGTTCTCGCCCGAGGCGCCGCCGTTCTTCCTGGTGCCGGGCGACAACAAGGTCACCCTCGTCTGGCAGGAGAGCCGGTCCGAGACAGACGGCGACCCGTTCTTCGCCATCGCGAGCCAGCCGTTCGACTCGGTGGGCGGCGCCAACGCGCTGTACGACCCGAACTTCCGGCAGTTCGACGTCGAGGGCTATCGCATTTACCGCGGCCGCTCGGCGTCCGAGCTGACGCTGATCGGCCAGTTCGACTACGCCGGGACCACCTTCCGTGACTTCACCGGCGCGCTGCAGTACGGCGACGCGGACGGCGACGGCTTGCAGGAGTGCGCCCCGGAGCTGGGGCTGCAGGACGACTGCCCGGTGACGTTCGAGACCGCGCCGCCGAACGTGACCTTCGTCGAGGCCGGCATCGCCGGACAGTTCGTCCAGGTCAAGGCGGGCGACCGCGTCGAGCTGGCCAGCGGCAGCGTGCTCAACCTCAAGGCGGACAGCGCCGTCACGGGCGGGGGAACCGGCCTGCCGGTGCTGGACGATACGGGCGTGCCGTTCGCGTTCGAGGACCTGGGCGTGCGGAACTCCTTCACCTACGTCTACGCGGTGACGGCGTTCGACGTGAACTCGCTCAAGTCGGGGCCGTCCTCGCTCGAGTCGCCGCGCATCACGCAGTCGGTGACGCCGCGGGCGCCGTCGGGCCAGGAAGCGGGCGGCGGGCTGGGGGCGCTCGAGCTGGTCGGCGCGGACGGCTCGGTCCTGACCGGCACGCTCCCCACGATCGGTGCGGCCACCGGGATCTTCTCCGGCCCGATGCCCCCGTCGGACGGGGCGAGCGCGGGCCTCGTGGCCTTCGTGCCGGAGCTGCTCGGCACCGGGTCGGTGACGGTCACGATCGACTCCGTCGTCCCCGGCTACCCCGAGATTGACGTCCAGCCCGGCCGGATGCGGTTCACGATCTACCACATGACCGGTCAGGGCGCTGGCGCGCCGGTGCAGTTCACCGTGCCGCTGGAGCTGCACCAGTACGACGAGGACCGCACGGCGCTCACGGTGTTCCCGGCGACGGCCGTGGACCAGACCAAGGCGGCGCGGTTCGGCGGAGACTCGACATTCTCCCTGAACGGGCAAGCGCAGGTCGCGACCGCGGGCACCTGGGAGCTGGCCTCGTGGGGCCGCGCCAGCATCAACGGCGTGCCCCCGAACTCCGACTTCAACGGGCCGCGCTGGTGGGCCGGGGCGCCGAACGAGAACACCAACAACCCTAACGGGGGGAACTGCCCGGGCTCGCCGGGCGCGTGCGGCAACACGGTCCCCGTGCCGAACCTGGCGCTCACGGCCGGCGCGATCGCGGGCGTGGACATCTGGCATCCGCAGTCGTACAACTCGGTGCCCAACGCCCCGTTGCGGAATCTCGAGCCACTGCTCGCCACCGTGAGCCGCGCCGCGGACTTCCGGGTGTATTGGGGGGCGGCGGGCGCGGTCGACTCGGTGGTGGACGTCACCCATCGCGTGCGGGTGCCGTTCAGCACCGTGATTCGGGCGTCCTGGGGCATCCTCAACCAGGCGTCGTTCGCGGCCACCAACGCCGCGCTCACGCGCGACCGCAACAACGGGCTGCTGACCTGGGCCGACATCTTCTGCGTCGCCCCGGTCACGAGCTACCTCAACCAGGGAGCCGAGTCCAACGGCAACTGCGGCGCCGCGGCGCAGACGCCCGCGGTATTCCAGAACACGGCGGCGTTGAGCCCGATCGCCTTCTCGTCCTCGAGCTATGTCAACACGGCGGCGCTCACGGCGAACGGCACGGGGTTCATCTTTTACCTGAGCGGGCACTACTTCCTGATGCGCACGGCGGCGCTGCCGGCAGCGGGCACCGTGTGGAACGCCCGCTTCTACGCCGGCACGGTCACGGGCACTGTCGGGGGCGGGGATTTCGACTACTTCCCGGCGGTCCGGTCCGCGGCGATCCCGGGTCTGCGCATGCGGGTGACCTACGCGGGCACGACGTTCGACCCGAACGTGTCGACCCAGGCGCAGCTCGACCGGGTCCACACGTTGCCCGATCCGTACTACGTCACGAACTCGCTGGAGCAGACGCTGAACTCCAAGATCCTCAAGTTCGTGAACATGCCGTCGCGGGCCATCGTGCGCATCTACTCGGTGAGCGGCATCCTCGTGCAGGTGCTGACCATCGACGACAACGCGGGAGGCGGCGAGCTCACCTGGAACCT
>Ga0247727_10018240_pt1 | contig 11058 bp, 2 predicted proteins | sample WisWelCaveWW1625_FD_202498 | JGI IMG/M metagenome (GOLD analysis project Ga0247727, IMG submission 202498) | Biofilm microbial communities from Wishing Well Cave, Virginia, United States - WW16-25 | ecosystem: Environmental > Aquatic > Deep subsurface > Groundwater > Cave microbial mat | place...
GCGCAGCCGAGCTACGCCACGAACCAGCAGGTCACGCTCACCGCCACGCCGGGCCGCTACTACCAATTCGTGCAATGGTCCGACGGCAGCACCAACAATCCGCGCGCCGTTACCATCGGTACCAACGCCAATCTTTACACCGCCATCTTCACCAACTCCGTCGCGTTGGAAACGTATGTGTTGAAACAATGGGAAGCGTCGTTCGGCGGTGTGACCAACGACGAGGCCAACGTCGTCCGCCCGACCAGCGACGGCGGCTACATTGTGGGCGGGTTCTCCTGGTCCGGCATCAGTGGGAACAAATTCAGCACCAATTACGGCGAACACGACGGGTGGGTGATTAAACTCAACCCCTCTGGGCGCAGGGAGTGGGACCGGGTGTTCGGCGGCGAAGGTGGCGACTGGGTTGTGACCATATTGCCGACGGTGGATGGCGGCTACCTAGTCGGCGGTGGCTCATCCTCTTCCTCCACCAATGGTAACAAAACGGCTCCGTCTTTCGGCAATGGTGACTACTGGCTGATCAAACTCGACGCCACGGGTATCAAGCAGTGGGACCGAACCTACGGAGGGATTGGCGGTGATGAGATACAAGCCATCGCGACGACACCCGACGGCGGTTACGTCCTGGCTGGCGCTTCAACCTCAGAACCAGGGACCGGCGGCGGCAATCGCACGGCGATTCGCAAGGCGACGGGTGTAAACGAGCGCGATCTTTGGATCGTCAAGGTGGATGGCCAAGGCGCGATGCAATGGGACGTCAGCTTCGGAACCACGAACGGACAGGTTTATCCGGGCGATGCTGCCGTTGTTCTGGCCGCCGATGGTGGCTATCTGGTGGGGGCAAATGTGGATGGCAGCGGCGGTGACCGGTCTTCCTCGTCAGCCGTGGGTGATTTTGATCAGTGGCTGCTCAAGTTGCGTCCGGACGGCTCGCTGGAATGGGAGCGCACCTACGCGACAAGTGGAGCGGATCGGATCACCAGCCATGGCATCAAATTGCTGGCTGACGGAAGCAGCATTCACGTTGGAGAGTGGGCCCCACCGGGCGGAAGCCTTGGTCGTATCACGCGCGTGGACGTCTCTGGAGCCACCTTGGACTCGGCCACGTTCGGCACGGGCAACCGCACCGTTTTTACTTCGCTCGATCTGTCATCGGACGGTGGAATATTCATCGGAGGAATCGCCTCGGGAGGCAATGTGGACCGAACCGCGCCCGCCTTTGGCGCCGATGATTTCTGGGTCGTAAAAACCGACCCGGCTTTGAACAAGAAATGGGACGTGGCCTTCGGCGGTTCTGGAATTGAGCGTGTAACGCATCTGCACTCCACGGCGGACGGGGGCTTTGTATTGGCGGGATTCTCTGATTCCGAGCCGGGCAGCAGCATTTACCCGGAGCCTGGGAACAAGACGAGTCCGCATTTTGGCTCCAACGACGTGTGGGTTGTTAAAGTCGCCGAAACCGAGGTTCCCACCGGCACGCCCATCACACTCGTCAACGGCCTCTATTCGCCGACAAATTTCCACCTCATCACCGAGACCAACATCGTCTCCGTGACTGTCACCAGTTCGCTGCCCTCGGCGAACATCCGCTACACGCTAGATGGGACTGTGCCCACGACGAATTCGCCGCTCTACACCGGTGCTTTCAACCTGACCAACACGGCGCTGGTGAGCCGCGCGTTCCCCATCACGGCGGTGGCGTGGAACTCGAACCTCACCGCCTCCGCCACGAGCGACGTAGTGACGGTGACGTTCGTGCCGCGGGTGCTGAACCTCGCGCAACAGGGCCGCGGCAGCGTGGCGGCCAGCCCGGTGCAAAGCGGTTATGCGTTGGGCCAGACCGTGACGCTCACCCCCACCGCTGACCGCTACTACCAGTTCCTCCGCTGGTCGGATGGAAACACGAACAATCCGCGCGCCATCACCATCGCCGCGAGCAACAATCTCTTCACTGCCATCTTCACCAACACCGTGCCGCTCACGAACCTGGTCTTGAAGCAGTGGGAACGAGTCTTTGGCGGAACGAACGACGATGCGGTGTTGGCTGCCGTGCCGACACCGGACGGCGGATTTGTTTTCGGCGGGAATTCGTCTTCGCCTTCCGGACCGGGCAAAACTGCGACCAACAACATTGGAAGCGAGGACGGTTGGATAGTAAAATGCGATGCGTTCGGCAACCGGCAGTGGGAACGCAGCTTTGGCGGCACGGACAGCGACGCCGTCAACACGATCGTCGTGCTACAAGACCAAGGCTACCTATTGGTGGGCTCTTCTCTTTCCGGCATCAGTGGCAACAAGACGAATGCCAACTTTGGCAGCAGCGACTTTTGGATCATTCGGCTCGACGCCCAGGGAAATCGGCTTTGGGACAAAGTCTATGGCGGCTCTGGAGATGACCAGGCTTCTTGTGGGATTCAGACGGCCGACGGCGGCTTTTTGATTGGAGGCTCCTCTACTTCGGGGATTGGAGGCAACAAGACGTCGTCAAACCTGGGTGGCATGGATGGCTGGGTGTTAAAACTTGACGCCAGCGGGATCAAACAGTGGGAGAAGACTTATGGCAGCAACAGCTCCGATGCGGCCAGCTATTTGTGCGAAACTTCGGAAGGATATTTCATTGGAGGAAGCGTCTCCACGGCCGCGTATAACGCCTGGGCTGCCCGGGTGGATCGGGCCGGCAACCTGCTTGGCCAATATTTTTATCAAGGCAATGTCATCGTAAATGACGGACTGGCCTTGCCCGACGGCGGGTTTTATCTCGTTGGTTACACCTACCCCTCGACCGACGATTGGTTGGTTCGGGTGGACGCTGTGGGGAACACAGTCTCCGGGCAGGTCTTCGGTGGCAGCGGGAATGATTGGAGCCACACCATCGCCCCATTACGCGAGGGTGGATATTTGATAGGCGGTGAATCGCTTTCCGGAGTCAGTGGAGATCACACCTATCCAAATTTCGGCCAGGAAGATTACTGGATTTTGTGACTAAACGAACAAGGGGCAAAAGTCTGGGATCTCGCACTGGGCGGGAGCGGTAATGAATACTTGTACACTGTCCTCCAGGCACTGGATGGAGGCTTCCTGCTGGCTGGATACTCCTCCTCGGGCACCAATGGTCCCGGCGGGAAAGCCCTGCCCAACATCGGCGGAGAGGACTGGTGGCTGGTCAAACTTTCCAACGTCGAGCAACCCATCGGCGCGCCCGTCGTGCGGGTCAACGGCCTCTTCGCGCAGACCAACCACCACCAGATCACCGGCACCAACCTCGCGCTCGTCACCATCACCAGCACCGTCGCCAACGCGCATCTCTTCTACACGCTCAATGGCACTGACCCCGACCCCGGCAGTGATGAGTATTCGTCGCCGCTCCTCCTGACCAACTCCACCGAGTTGCGCGTGGTGACCTACGACGACGGCTACAATCCCATCGGCGGCGGCGATTTCGGGGCGATTGTGACCAACTTCGTGGATTTCGTGCCCAGCTACACGCTCACGGATGCGACGCCCGGCGGCGGTACGGTGGCGGTTGACCCGCCCGTTGGATCCCACCTGAGCAACAGCGTCGTCACTCTCACAGCCACCGCCGCGCCGGGCTGGACCTTTGCCGGATGGAACGGAGACGCGAACGGCACGAACAACCCGCTGTCCCTCACGATGAACGGCAACAAGACGGTGAAGGCGGTGTTCGTCACCGCCCTGTTTGCCCCGCCCACGCCGTCCACGCTCGGTTCGGTGCTGACCAATCCGCCCGGCGGCATCTACGGATTTGGAACGAACGTGATGCTCTCCGCCGTCCCAAACGACGGGCGTTACTTCATTCGCTGGGGCAACACCAACTATGGCAGCAACAGCCCGCTGGTGCTGGCCATCACCAACGCGAACCTGACCAACAACGCCGTGTTCGGCACACTTTCAACCAACCCCATCAACCGCTCGCTCACGCTGCTGGTCAACGGCCCCGGTTCCGTGAGCAAGAACCCGCAGCAGGCCTTCTACACAAACAACGCCGGCGTGATCGTGTTCGCCACGCCCGATCCGGGCTTTCTCTTTACCGGCTGGAGCAGCAACGCGAGCGGCACGAACAACCCCTTGGGCGTGACGCTGACCAGCAACATGGTCGTCACCGCCAACTTCGGCACCAACCTGCCGCCGGCCAATGTGCCGCCCAGCGTGGCGATTACCAATCCCACCGACGGAGCGACCTTCACCGCGCCCGCCAACGTTACGATCCGCGGCGCGTCCAGCGACAGCGACGGCTCGGTCGCGCAGGTGCAGTTGTTCGCCGGCACGAACCTGCTGGCGACGCTGACGAACAACCTGGGATCCTTCACCAACGTCTGGACCAACGCCCTGGTTGGCACCAACGTCCTCACCGCGGTCGCCACCGACAACGGCGGTGCGACCAACGTGTCGGCACCGGTAGCCGTGATTGTGAATTTGCCGCCGCCCAGCCCGCCGGTATTCTCGCTGACGACGAACCAGCACTTCGTCATTGAGAGCGGCGGCTCGGTGACGCTGTGGGTGGTGGTGCCGCCCAACAGCCTGGCCGGCACGGTCAACTACGCGACGCTCAACGGCTCCGCGGTGGCTGTTTCGGGAGGAGTTGGAGATTACTTCCCGGCTTCCGGTTCGCTCAACTTCACCAACGGACAGACGAGCAACGCGGTGACGGTTTTGCTGCACGAGGATTTCTCGTACGAAGGAAACCAAAATTTCAGTTTCGTGCTCTCCCTCTCCGGAACGAACGGCAGTCTCGGAACCCCGTACACGGCCACCGTCACGATCGTCGAGGACGACGTGCCGGCCTCGACGAACTCATTCCTTGACGTGCTGAATCCTGGGGCCGTTCCGGCGCATGACGGCCAGTTGCGCGTATTCCTGACTCCCACGAACGCGGGCGGGCAGTGGCGGTTGGTGTGGGAAACTGCCTGGCGCAACAGCGGCGACATCATCAGCGGGTTGCCCAGTGGAAATTACGAGACCGAGTTCCGTCCGGTGGCGGGTTTTTTCGCGCCCGGAAACGTGACCAATCCGGTCGTCGCGGGGCAACTGGCTGCGTTTACGAACAACTACGCAGTGGCGGGCAGTCCGGAGTACGGTTCGCTGGCCGTCACCCTGTCACCGCCGTCGCTCGCCGGCGCGCTCAACGTCGCTCAACGCGCCCAGTGGCGGCTGCAAGGCGACAGCGACTGGCACGACAGTGGTTTCACGTATCAGAGCCTTGTGGCGGGGAACTACATCGTGGAGTTCAAGAGTGTGGCGGACTGGGTGGCTCCGGCACCGCGAGTCGTGGTCGTGGCCGCTGACCAGGCCAACTCCGTCAGCGCCGGCTATCTCGTCGCCGACACCTCGAGCGGGACGCCTCCCAGCGTGGTGCAGTTCGCCGATGCCACGACACCGGTGAATTTCCAGCCGCCGTATGCGTGGAACGGGCAATTGCTCTCCGACACCGGCTACGGCAGTGGCGTCGCGGTGAAGAAGCGCGTCGTGCTGACCGCCGCGCACGTGGTGTTTGACGACACGACGTTGAGCTTTGTGAGTGGTGTGCGCTGGTTTTTCCAACGTTACAAGGGTGAGTTCGAACCACCCGCGCAAACGCCGCGGGGCTGGTATGCATTCGGCGGCTACGCGGCGGCACGGACCAACGACAACAGTCCCGGGGTGTCATCGCCCGCTTCGCAGAACCTCGACGTGGCGGCGCTGTATTTCATCGGGGACGCCGCGCGCGGCGGGCAGAGCGGCTATCTCGTATCCGATGCGGGTGGAACCGAGTGGTTGCAGGCGGCGGCGCAGAAGACGCTGATCGGTTATCCGGTCGAAGTGGTCAGCGACACGGTCCACGGCCGGTTGCACGCGACGCTGCCGCAGAACCTGACGTTTACGCCGGTGACCAACCGCGTCTTTGGCACGGTGAACATCCGCGGCTATCCCGGCATGAGCGGCGGGCCGCTCTGTGTGCAGTTCACGAACGGCGCGTATTTCCCGGCGGCAGTGTATCTGGGCGGCTCCGGCCAGGCCATCGTGCGTGCGATTGACGGTGCGGTGGCAGACATGATCAATCGTGCGGACGTGACGGCAAACACTGGTGACAACAACACCGGCGGCGGAGTCATCCGGCTTGAACCGGGAACGGGCGGCTCGAACTCGATCACGTACTTCCAAGTGCAGCTCAGTCCCCAGGAGGCCATCAATGCAGGCGCTGCATGGCGGGTGCTGAATTCCACGAACACCAACTATTTCAGTGACAACTCCGCGACCTATGGTCTGCCCGCTAACGCGTACTACCTCAACTTCCGCACCAACGTGCCGGGCTACCTCGCTCCCGCCGACATGTTGCTGACCCTCATCGCCAACCAAACGGCGGTGAAAACAGCGAATTATCTGAGCCTCACACCGCATTACTCGCAGGCACCGGCCATGAGCAACGGGGTGATCCAGATAATCTTTGGTGCTCCGGCAGGCCAACAATACGTGATCGAGGTGAGCACCAATCTGACGATGTGGACGCCGTTGGTGACCAACATCATTCCCACCAACGGGATGATGAGCTTCGTGGACCCGTCAGCCACCAACACGGGGCGAAAGTTTTACCGCGCCAGACACCTTCCATGACGGCGATGGCGCAGAGGGTTGCGCCAGAATCATTCCCCATGAAACCGGCTAACCAATGGCGCTGACATCAATTCAGGCCGGCCACGGCAGATTCGAGGAGCAGCGATCCGATGGCCGGGGCGCGCGCTGGATCTGTGCCGCGGCACTCTTTTCCATCGGTTTGATTGGCATCGCCGCAGAGCCAAACTCGCCCCGTCCCCCAGGCCGCGTGTTGACGCGCGAGGGAACAGTCGAGTATCGGCGGCCGGGCTCAACGGCATGGTATGAAGCCCCTACCAAACACGTGCTGGAAACGGGTGACCGGCTCAGGACTTCGGACAACGGCCGGGCCACAGTGGAATTGAGGGATTACTCGGTGATCCGCCTGAACCCGCGGAGTGACCTGGTCATCACGCCGCCGCGTCGCGGCACCAGCAGTGTAGGCTTCAATTTCAAGCAGGGTTTGCTCTACTTCTTCCATCGCGGGCGCCCGGGCGAAGTGGACGTGGATACCCCGGTGGCAATCGCCGCCATTGAAGGTACCGAGTTTTCGCTGGCGGTGGCGGAGGACGGCCGGACGGTGCTCACGGTGCTCGATGGGCGCGTCGCTCTCTCGAACGCGCATGGAGCCATTGCGCTCATCAGCGGTGAGCAGGCGGAGGCCACCGCGGGCGCGGCGCCCCGCAAGACGGCGGTCATCGAAGCCCGGAACGCGATTCAATGGTGCCTCTATTACCCCGGCGTGCTCGACCCTGCGGAGTTGGGCTTGAACCCGGGGGCCGCAAGCGCGCTGAGGGAATCGCTCAATGCCTACCGTGCGGGAAATCTGCTCCAAGCCATGAACGCCTATCCGGCGAACCGTGTTGCTGCCTCGGCAGAAGAACGGTTGTATCTGGCAGGATTGAAGTTGAGCACAGGTCGCGCAGTTGACCCGGCCGGGTTGATCGAGTCGCGCGACGCGAACCACCGCCTGGCGATTGCGTTGCGATTACTGCGTGCTGCCGTGGAAGGCGGGGTTTGGAATGCCGCCTCAGTTCCCGAGGGGGCGAGTCAATGGCTCGCCTTGTCATACCTTCGCCAGTCGCAACACGACCTGAAGGGAGCGCTCGATGCGGCCAAGACGGCAATGAGCATTTCGACCAACTTCGGATTCGCTCTCGCGCGCGTCGCTGAACTCGAATTCAGCTTTGGCCGTGTCCGGCCAGCGGAACACGCGCTTCAGGCCGCAATCAGGGCATCACCGCAGAATGCCCAGGCACACGCACTGCATGGCTTCCTCCTGCTGGCGAAGGAAAGGCGCGTTGAGGCCAACACGGCGTTCGAAACCGCCATTCATCTGGATCCCATGCTGGGTAACGCCCTGTTGGGCCGCGGTCTGGCCCGGATACGCGGCGGCGACGTCGTCGCGGGCCGGAGTGACCTCCAGGTGGCCGCCGTACTTGAGCCGACCCGCTGGTTATTGCGCAGTTACCTCGGCAAGGCGTATGCCCATGAGGCGCTTTTTGCAAGTGGGACGGTTGTGCGGCGCGATTTGCTGGCTCGCGCCCGCGCGGAACTTGCGCTGGCGCGTGCACGTGATCCGATGGATCCGACGCCTTGGTTATATTCGGCCCTGCTGAACTACGATGAACTTCGGACGAAGGAGGCGATCCGCGACCTGGAGGAGTCGGCTGCCCGCAACGACAATCGTCAGGTCTATCGCTCGCGCCTTTTGCTGGACCAGGATCGCGCAGTCCGCAGCGCGAATCTGGCGAGCATTTTTGACGACGCGGGAATGAACGATGTGAGCGTCCGTGAATCCGCGCGCGCGGTTTCCTTCGACTATGCCAATTTCTCAGCACACATGAATCTGGCGGCGAGTTACAACACGCTGCGAGACCCCACACGATTCAACCTGCGTTACGAGAGCGAGTGGTTTAACGAGCATCTGCTGGCCACGCTGCTGGCCCCGGTGGGAGTGGGAGCGCTTTCGCAGAATCTGTCGCAGCAGGAATATGCCAGGATGTTCGCGGGTGACCGGCTGGGTTTCACCAGCACGAGCGAGTATTACAGCGACGGAGAGTACCGTCAGCTTGCGTCCCAATTTGGCACGTTCGGACGTTTCAGCTACGCCTTGGATCTGGACTATGCCCATCAGAAGGGAGTCCGGCCGAACAATGACCTCGATCGGATCGAATGGTACTCGCGCTTTAAGCAGCAGATCACGGCCGAGGATTCGGTGCTGCTGCTGACCAAGTATCAAGACTACGACGCGGGCGACAATTTCCAATACTACGATCCGGCGTCGGCCCGGCCGGCGTTTCGATTCGCGGAGGTCCAGACACCCATGGTGCTCGCAGGCTGGCATCACGAATGGTCACCGGGCATGCACACGCTCTTCCTCGGGGGGCGCCTTCATAACGATCAGACGCTCTCCGACCTCGACACCGCACAACTGGCTGCTTTCATCAATCCGCCGGGCGGCACGTTCGTCCCGTTTCCGCCGTTTGACGTGACCTACCAGAGCCAGTTTGAAATCTACACCGCGGAGATCCAGCAGATCGCGCAGCGGGAGACTCATACCGACATTTTTGGATTACGATACCAGCGCGGCCGGATCGAGGCAGAGAGCACTCTGGATAACCAATTCCCGCTGCTCTATCCGGTGCCGCTGCTTTCGACCGTGGATTCTGATTTTGAACGCATTTCCGGATATCTCTACCACCACTGGCGATTGGGGGAACAACTCGTTCTGATTGGTGGCGTGGCCTACGACAGTGTGACATTCCCCGCCAACTTTCGCAGGCCACCGCTGGAAGGCCGGGAAACCACGCGCGACCAGGTATCGCCGAAGGCGGCCGTGATCTGGAATGCGAAGAGCAACCTTACTGTTCGGGGGATGTATGCGGAGGCCCTGGGAGGAGTGAGCTACGATGAAAGTGTCCGGCTTGAACCGACACAGTTAGTGGGCTTCGGCCAGACGTTTCGATCATTGATCTCCGAATCCCTTGTCGGATCGGTTGAAGCGCCCAGCTATCGCATTGGCGGACTTGCGCTTGATTGGAAGCCGTTCCCTCAAACCTGGGCTGGACTGGTCGGCCAATGGTCTCAGGGCCAGGTGGACAGGGACATCGGGATCCTCTCGTTCGATCCCGCCTTGTTTCCGTTGCCCCCCGCCTCTCCCGCCATGACCCGTGAGGTGCTGGACTACCACGAATGGTCCGCGACGGCAGTCCTGAATCAGATCGTGGGCGACTCTTGGTTTCTGGGGGCAAGGTATCAATTCACGCGTTCCGAACTGAGCCAGAGTTATCCGGCGATTCCGCTTCCCCCCGGCGGCTCCATCGATTCGCGCCAGTGGGCGAACCTGCATGATCTCCGGTTGACGGCGGCCTGGCGCCCGCCCAGCGGATGGTTTGTTCAGGGTGAACTCGCTTGGTTCGCCCAAACCCTGGGCGGCTCGTCGCCCCAGCCGCCCGGTGACGAGTTTCCCCAGTTCAATCTTTTTACAGGCTATCGTTTTCCAAACCGGCGCGGAGATATCACCCTAGGTGTGCTGAACCTCACTGACGAAAACTACCGCCTCAGCCCGCTAAACTATTATCTTGAGATGACGCGTGAGCGAGTATTCTACGCACGATTGCGGTTGAACTTCTGACCTTCATGTTTCGTCACCGAGGCGCCGACGGTCAAACGACCCGCTGGATCCTTGCCTGCGGACTGATCAGCCTGATCGGGGCCGTGGTCGTTGCGCTGCCGATTGGAGACGGACTCGCCAACTTGAGTTATGACGTCGCCCATCTCTTTCGCGGCCGGGTGACCGATTCAAACGTCGTCGTTGTCCTCGAGGATCGGGCTTCTCTGGACGCGCTGGGGCAGACTCAGTTTCCTCCATCGCGAATTGTCCATGCGAAACTGGTGGACCGCCTTCGTGAGCAGGGCGTGAAGCTGATCGTCTTTGACATCTCGTTCCGTGCTGAGAAACCGGATGAGGATGCGGAACTTGCCCGCGCAATTCGCGATCATGGTGGCGTCATCTTGGGAGCGGTATTGGAAACTACGATTCACAATGTGGACCAATCTCCGGGAGTGCGCATCAAGGAGGCGAAGCCTCCTCCGGCCGTAATGCGCGAGGCAGCCATGGATTGGGGACTGCTGACTGTAGGCTATTTAGATTCCGATTTCGGTGTCCGGCGAATTGTCACGGGCACTGCCGAGCGCGATTCCGTCGTTTGGCGGGCTGCACGCCGGCTCGGATCCGTTTCTGAACACGCCATTCGGGACCAGGAACGGTGGATGAACCATTATGGCCCGACCCCAGCGTTGGACTCCGTGACGCTGGCTCAGGTGCTGGAAGTGGACGGACGCCGGCTGCGACCCGGGTTTCTGAAAGGCAAGACCGTCTTTGTCGGTTTTGACCCTTCGGTGACGCCGGCCAGTGGGCAGCGGGATCAATTTGCAACACCCTTCACCCGGTTTGGCCACGAT
>Ga0247727_10018241_pt1 | contig 11056 bp, 9 predicted proteins | sample WisWelCaveWW1625_FD_202498 | JGI IMG/M metagenome (GOLD analysis project Ga0247727, IMG submission 202498) | Biofilm microbial communities from Wishing Well Cave, Virginia, United States - WW16-25 | ecosystem: Environmental > Aquatic > Deep subsurface > Groundwater > Cave microbial mat | place...
TCCGGCTGCGCCGGCGCGATCTCGCCGAAGAGCTGGTGCAGGAAACTTTTCTCGCGGCGCTGAAGAGTTACAAAAATTTTGCGCAGCAATCTTCCGAGCGCACGTGGCTCGTCGGCATTCTCAAACATAAAATTGTCGATCATTTTCGCCGCAGCACCCGCGAGCGCCCGGTCGCCGATTTTGAAATCAGCGCCGATGATGACGACGCTTTTCGCAAAACCGGCGAGTGGGCCGATCACTGGACTCCGGAAGGCGCGCCGAAATCCTGGTCGGATGATCCGAGCCAGATCGTCGAGCAAAAAGAATTTTGGGAAATTTTCAACCGCTGCCTCGCGCAAATACCGCCGCGCCTCGCCGAAGCGTTCACCCTCCGCGAAGTGGATGGTTTGAGCAGCGACGAAGTTTGCGAGGCTCTCAACATTACGCCGAATAATCTCTGGGTCATGTTGCATCGCGCCCGCGCCCTGCTGCGTCGCGGTCTGGAAACGAGTTGGTTCGCGGTGCAGGCTTGATTTTACTGCGAAAAATTTGTTCGGCTGTGTGATGAATTTTCCCACTTTCGCGTCGCGCGATTCCTCCGGCCGATTTTCCGCTAAATGAGTTTTCGTCTTCACCGGCTATTAAATGCTTGGTAAACAACGCGCATTTTCCGCAACCCCTCATTTTATTCTCAAGCACTCGCTGTTAGCTCAACGTGGCATTAAGTTTGTCTCTACTAAGAAATGTCAGGATGCAGGAAGCAGCCTGAACCATCGAACAAGGTAAACAAGGTCATCGGCATACGCGCATCAGAGGAACTCGACGTGCTCCCTCTGGTGCGCGTTTTTTTATTTAACGAACCGCGCGAACATAGCGGCTATCATTGATTGGGCGGCCAAGGCAAATACCATAACTGAAATTGACGACCCAGGCGACTCCCGCACTTTCCTTATCGGCTGTCCAAATCCAACTTTGTTTATGATCAAAGATTGGGTCGATATGTAATGCGCCGTACTTCTCTCGCTCCATTAATGACATGACTTCTTCAAGCGTCGGCATACGCCAGTCATTTTGTCCTCCGAAGCCACCCAACTTTAATCCCGCGATGTAATTCTTGGCTTTGCCATAGTCGACATGCTCTTCCGAGCCTGATTGCTGCCAGGTCAAACCTGTTATATGATCAATAACTAATTTCTTGTTGTTGCGTTCGATGCTTTCATACTAATGGCGCAATTCGCCGCCGTTTTCATTCCAATCGTTTCTTTTAAAGTTTCTTTAAAAGGCATGAGCACGAAACAAAGTTTTTTGGCTTTGGCGGGCATTTAAATTATTCCTCGGCAATGAGTCGAGCAAAGAACCTTTTTTACATGGATGCGGAGTCGTTGAATTCAACGAGACCGGCATCATTTAATGCAGCCATAAATTCTAAAACCGTGTTTCCATGCGCTGCCGTCAACTTTTCCATCGGTTGTCTGCGGTTGAATAACTCTTCTACCCAACGACTGGAAGCCTCCACAGGATACATCGTGTTGAAGTCATAGATAATGCAGCCAAAATTTTCTTGACGAATTTTGGCAAATTTGTTCAGTGTGGGAATGCCTCCGCGTGGAATGGCGATTTCCGTTTTATGAGGACGCCGAATGGCTTTTGTAATAAGCGGATCTTGTGGCAAGCCCAATTTATTTACCAGGGCGCGACTGCCTCCTGGACAAGTATAGGCATAGATACAATCTTTGCACGTTGCGGGAACTTCATCTAGGTAACGCGCCACGGCTTTTTGACACCAAATTTCTTCCATCGTTTGCTGCAAGACATTGCCAAAAATTTCGGGGTGGTGGCCGGCGCGCACATTACCGTCGGGATCAATCGTGCAATTCGTTATGCCGCTGATTTGAAATTCCGGATATTCGTACTCTTCAAAACACTGGGGAATACAATTGCCAATATAAGTTGGATAGCCCTTTTCTTTGCGGAGCTGCTCGACTTTGCGAATTGCCAAACGTAACTGTTCATCCGTCGCCACTAATTTTCCATTTTTAAATCCCAAATAGCGATTGAAATTGATCGTCTCCGCGCCCAAACTATCGGCGAACTCAGCAATCGTTTCGATCTCGTCCATTACCTCATCGCGGATGACCGTCGTAGTGAAAAACGGCAAATTCAACTCACGGATGGCGGCAATGCCGTCCAGCATCTGCTGATAAGAATGTTTGACGTTGGTAAAATTTTCATGTGTCTTTGCCGTGCGTCCGTGCATGGAAATGAGAAAGCCCCAAAAATGATTCGCGCGTTGCAAAGTTGGCAATACTCTTTGAATGCTAGGTAGGCGACCATGGCTAAAGATAACAAACGGCATGGCTTTCGCGTCAAGATACGCGACGACCTCATCAATGTGGGGATGCAAGGTGGGTTCGCCGCCGGTCACACGAATCTGCGCCGCGGTATCGGCAACGGCATCAATAATCTTTTGCCACTTTAAAGGTTGGGTTTTGCGAAGCCGTGAAAAAGAAAGCTCATTAATGCAACCCGTACAATAATTGTTGCATTCATAGGTGATTTCGAGGGAGACGTAGAGAGGAGCACGGATATTGAAAAAGGTCATATAAATAAGCGGGCCGGGTTAAAAAGTTTCCACGCTTTATTTAGAAAAAAACTTTAATCGCTGCGCAGGCGCACTAAAAAACTCCGAAACCGATTCTTGTAGCGCTGGGTATTATTTTTCGGCTCTTGCTCGCGCAAATCGGTCAATTGAATTCTGAAACGTTTTCGTTCAGTAATCGTATTATTGACCCAGGCAAATTGATAACGATTTAAATTCACTTGATTCGTTTTGTTCATTATCATTGTCCCTTCAGTTAGAAGTCGAGATAACGCTGCAATTCGGCTGTGTCTAGCTTCTGCTCCTGCCAATAGGTCAATAATTCATCGCGTAGATTTTGGGGACTCTCTTTGACCTTTAGTAATTCCTTTAGTAATTCACGAATTCGCTCAGCAAAAACTTCTTGCACAAATTTGATGCTACCTTCCGCATAATCACGCGCATAGACAATAGCCTCGGTGTAATATCGAAATGCGGTGTTGAAGTTTTTATCAAAGTCTGCAATCCCTTGTCCATTAAAAAGCTTGTCATAGTGGAAGTTACCCAAGGTGATATAATAGCGAATTACATATCGTGCTGTTTCCTCAGGATATCTCAATGCACTTTGGGCTATTGAGAACCTTTCGGCGAACTTCAGGAAGAGATCTTCGTCATTTTTTAAATAAGCAGCAAGAACAAGCCGTTGTAACGAATTCAGCAACGTATACGCATCTTTACCCCTCTCTGCAACATTAACTGCGTTCTCAAAGTTTGTAATAGCTTCATCATATTTTTCTTCCATCAGACTTAATTCGCCTAAGTTATGTTGTGCCGTTGCTAGCTCACGTGCATTAGTACGAATAAGGAACTGGATGACATTATTGAGGAGTTCCCCTGCTTCACTAGTTTCTTCTTCACTAACAGCAAGGGTATGCATGGCGGCAGGCAGTGTTTTCTTCGTATGCCTGGCTAATAATTCAGAAAAATGATCTCGTTTGAATAACAAAGTTGCTTTATTGGTTAGAATACGACCTTCGAGAATAGGATCGGGTACGTTTTGCAAGTAACCTTCGGCTTCATCATAAAGCTTAAGAGCTTTGTCAAGTTGTCCTTTGCTCGCATATATTAGCCCGAGTGAATTAAGACCCTTCAAAATCTCTTTCGAATTACCCAAACGTCGGCGCCGGAATAGGCTGCTTTCACCATAATAAATAGACTTTTCAATGTCTCCTGCTTCGCGGTAGATGCGACACAAGTTACCCCGTACCTGAGCAAGCCATGCATCTATTTGATCGCGACGTAGTTTTTTACGTGCATCCTCTATTGCCGGATCATTTTTGACCAACGCATCAGCTTCCGATAAGAGTTTTCCCGCCTCTTCCAAAACCTTAATAGATTCCCTGATTCGTCCCTGATTATACAGGATATAACCAAGCCAGTTCTTGGATTTACCCAAATAGTATAATAAATCATAATTAACATTTTTTTCATTCTCTAATGTTTTGACTGAGTCGCGAAGTATTTTTTCCGCGTCATCTAATTGCCGATCATAAAAATAAAGCGTTCCATAGTCACAGAGCAAAGTTCCCAAATAGATGCTTACATCGCGCTTTTGGGCATCTTCAATAAGTTCATCAAACAGTTCCTTGGCTTGATCATAGTAATATCGATTGCTCGTGAAAAGAAATTTTTCTGTGTTTAGCCGTGCTAATCTCATTCTAATACGACTTCTGGAGCGTGCCGGTATATCCAATAATTCGCTTAGATCGTGAAGATGACTATGCAAGATGAAACAGTAATCTAATTGGCCTGCCTCTACTTTTGGATCATAAAGTTTAAAAAAGTAATAATCTATATCTTCTGCTTTTGAGACGTAAAGTTTGTGGTACCATTCTTCTGCCTCTAAAATAAATCTCTCGTCACGTACAACTTGCCGATTCGACAGATCATTTTTCTTCTCAAATTCATCTTCTTTCTCTTGGAGTCCTTTGATTTCCTCATCATAGAAGGAAATGGCCCGCTCACTAATTTCACGACGTAAAGAGCCGTCGCTATATACCTTATTCAAAATAAAGGCCGACACCATTTTTTGCATATCATCATGCAAAACAATATAATCTCCCCTGGTACCCAATGGTCGAACGAAAGATAATGACTTTAGCACCTCGTAATCCTTATCAAAATTTTCATCTGGTTTGATAAATTGTCGCAGAAATTTAGCATTACAACGGTGTTTGAGATGAGCCATAGCCAGGATAGCCTGCCCGATAGGGGGCTTGTCAAAATCATTAATAAAGGCTACCAAGTGTTCCTTAAAGTCTTTTTCTTTGATCTTAAGAATATCCTCGACCTCGAGAATAATATTCATGTAATCAACAATAAGCGCTAGCAAAATCGGTCGACCCTGGACTTTTTTGTTGAGATCAACTATATGCTGGGGGTGCAGATCTTTATGGTCGGTGCTGATGAAATATTCTCGTGCTTCCTCATCAGAAAAGCCTGTTAAAGGGAATTTCAGAATTTGTGATTCACGTCCTTCCCAAATGGGTGCCGACAGATCCGGTTTGTTACGACCAGAAATTACTATAAAAGAGTTTTCCAGAGTTTCTCCTTCAAAGAATCGGTAAGGTTTCTGAAGATAGTTCAAAGTTTTTTCAGCTAATTCGAAAGTATCAAAGCAACAAATAATCCTCTTTTTGGTGTTTTGACACAGTATGTTATACGCCTTAAAAAATCCGTGTAATACTTTTTCAAATGAAACCTTTTTACTATAATATTCCCTACAATTAGTCCAAAATTCTTCAAAAACATCAGTTTGTGTTTTTACCTTTAAATGTTGGGCAAGACGAGAGATACGGCTCAGGCGATCACGGTTAATCGGCTCATAAAAATCAAAGACTTCATCAATAACAAGAAAGGTATTTTGGTATTTAGTTGATTTCGCAATATTAAGGAATTCATAAAGAAGTCTGGTTTTGCCAATACCGCCTTTGTCCTCAGTTTTCTCAGCCGCGTCGTACACAAAAGCGATGTGAGGTTTATTATCTGCAAAGTTGTCCAATACTGCTTCAAACTTCTTTAATTCTTCCTTCCGTCCGATAAATTCATTTTCAGAAACCATTGTAAGTTTTCCTCTTTATGTGTGTTCTGTCGGATAAATTAAGGATGCTATTCAAACATTTTTCGAATTTTATATTTAATCGATTCATCAAAGAATTCGCCCAAATCAGGGTCTAGACTAAATTCCATGATAAATTGTTGCTTGGCGTCTCGACATTTATCTTCAGACATGTTCTGGCCAATAATTTGGGCAAAATCTTTAAAGTTTGGCAGAAGAGAATCTGCTGCTTCCCCTAGCACTAATTGGTGGTATGTTTTTTCGATAAAAAATTTTGTTTTGTCCGTACCTCTAGCATCCGCGATCCAATCGGTGTACATATCAATAAGAAATTCATGCATTGTGCCAAATTTATCTAACTCTTCATTCTTGAGCGTAAGTGAAAAAACGCTGCGTAAGATGGGATCAACGACATACGCACTTTTCTCCCTTGAATAATGAATGAAAGACGTTTCTGCCTGAAGCTCGCGAATATAGTTGCTATAGTGCCAACTCGACCTTAAAGCATGCTCCGGCGCAAATTTTCCAATCAATTTCCCCATACTCACCAGATTGAATAGACGTGGAAGCGATAGCGGTGTGAGAATCTGTCTGAGCCGATTAATCTCTTTGGAGTCGTACCTATGGAAGACCTTTTCTGTCACAACCTGTTGATCTATGATTTGAACAAACTCATATTGAATACTGTCGATGTTATGTGGATGATATTTCTTTTTTTTGGCTTCAGACATAACAATCTCATTCGCAAGCGGATGCCCATGCGTCAGTCTGTAAACTGCGCGTGCCCAATTCTCTAATTCCTCAGGCTCGTCAAAATGGCTAAAAACGCGCAGTTGCTCCAAGGTATATTTTTGATCGAGCTCTTTAAGACGAAATGAATAGACTCTTCTCTCTAACTTTGGCAATTGTGAAAAACCAAGCGATATTTTGCTGGCAACTGCATAAAGTATTTTTCCCGCTTCGATAGTACGATCGATAATTGAGATAAGCCATTTTTTTACATTTTGATCAACTTCATCAACTGAATCGAAAATAAGCGCTAAAGGTATTTCTTCCTGTGGTTTTTTGAGGATGAGGTCAAGATATTCAATTACTTTAGGTGTTAAATCTTGAATGGGGTCAGCTTCACTCGCAGAACTTATGATCTGATAGAACAAGTCATTTTTAATATCAATTTGTTGCACAATATTGATAATTATCATATTTAGATCTATTTGTTCCGCCTTATCAAATTCGGCAAAGTCAACAAATGAATAATGAAGCTTCTTCTCCATACACTCTTGGCGAAATTTTTTGAGTAGCGCGGTTTTCCCAATACCACCTATGCCGTTAAATTCGAGAATTGGTTTCGGTAATAATCTGCCAGGAGTAGTCAGCCGATAGAGTGCCTCATCAATAGTGCGCAGCTCATTTTCTCGATTTACAAGATCGAAACTCGAATTCGTGTTTGTAGTTACCATGGGTAAACTCCTCAGTTTTTTTCACGATTTCTCAAGTACGTGACCAACCAATCAAAATTCTCATGAATTTTTTGAACGTCCATGCTGATCTTCGCCAATAAATTCAAAGGCATCCCACGCCGCATTCCCAAATCCCCCTGAAGAATTGCTTCGGGAAGCTTGAGAATTTCTTCGGAAAGTTTGCTCATGAATACATCAAACTCGGCGTCCCCTCCAACAATTTCTTGCGCTAATTTGTAATTGTCTTCAAGGGAGAGGACAAATTGGTTGCGTGTCGCTTTGGGATTGATATAGATCAAAGTATTTTCATTTTGTCGATCAATACCAATACACCTTTGGATGTCCAAATCTGATGCACTGTGACCAATGATAATAAGATCGCGCTGTCTAAAACAAAGTTTAAGAAATTCTGTAATTTCGTTTGGAAAAGTCGCGGTCTGTTTTGGAGTTACAAAAATGGCCTGACTATCCAAGTCACCATGCAGCTTTAGAATTTTTATTCTTGGAATAGGAAATCTCTGAAAGCTTCGAATAATGAAGTCGTCTTGATCAATCCCCCTTACGTAGAATCGAAAATCCCGTTTGTTTTTTATAATCTTTGATCTCTCCAAGCTTAGATCTAGCAAATTATCCCAATTAGTTGTAAAAAGCATATCGAAATAGCCTTCTTCGATCAATCTAGTAAGAGCAGTATATCCAGCAGAGGGTTCTACATCTTCAACGCCTCTTTTCAACCAGATGCATCTTTCAGTTTCATTCAGGTTTTCCATTTCTGAAACAAACCTTTCAAAACGCTCATCCCTGTCCATCTCTGATAATTTCTCATCACTCACGATACTAAAATCAATCAGAAATTGGTCAATTATCTCATTCATGTTGGAGACGCCTGAAGAAATGGAAATTCCCGCTCCTAAGAACAGGATATAAGGATTCTCACCTGATTCTTTACGGAGACGCATTCTTTTTGCAAGTAGCGGTATACTTGTTGATTGCATCATGCGAAGATAATATACTCGAGTTATGATGTAGGCGATCTTTGAGTAAGTGAGTTTCTTCGCTAGGCTACACGTGTAGCTTCGCTTGTGTAGATACTCGTGCAAAAATTCCTTACGCGTTCTTGTATTTGTCTCTGAAGATTATTAAAATTTTGTAAGGAAAAATAGCGCTATAATCAAGAGGCCTAGTAGAGTGATTCCAAATTAAAATCGCCATTTTTGTGCCTATTTATTGCTATGTTAATTTGGAATCAATCTACTAGTCGTTCTATGGAGTTTGTATGGAACGCAATATTTTCTCAATCCCATCTTGCCATGAAATAAATAAATCAACCCAGTTAAGATCAAGTAACTTTTCGTGCGAAGGGGTACAATTGTTGAGACGAACCGGGATAATGAAGATTGCAGATTCTGGAAATTCATCTAGCAATTCCAAAGCTTCTCTCAGTTCCTTATTGACAAACCCTTTTTTCGTAACTGAATTGGAAGAAAGCAGAGCCAAGAAAAAACGGCTGTCCTTGATTGCTTTCTTAATCGCTGTTCGCCAATTCTGACCTGGAAGAAGCGACTCCTCGTCGAACCAAGTGTCAACTCCTCTTCGTTTCAAATCTTCGTTTATTTTTCTAGCGGCATCCGCGTCTTGCCTTGCATAACTTATAAAGACTTGTGGCATCTTTGTTGTTCCCTTTCCTAAACTTTCTAATTTCACCTTCTTGTTGAATATTGCTTCGTAGAGCTTGTTCATAAAAACGTCAAACTCGCCATCTCGCCCAACAATTTGTTTGGGATATTTGTAGTTGCTTGCAAGGGAAAGCAGGAGTTGGTTATTTAGTGGTTTTGGATTGATATAGATCAATGTGTTTTCATTCTGATCTATACACCTTTGTACGTCCATATCTGATACACTATAACCAATCATTATAAGATCGCGAGTCTTAAAAAAATCTTTAAGTAAATTTGCAATATTGTTTGGGAAATTCGCTGTCTCTTTGGGAGTTACAAAAATGACACCGCTATCTATTTCACCATGTAGCTTTAGAATTTTTATACGTTGTGTAGAGGGTCTTCTAAATTCACGGATAATAAAATCGTCTTGGTTGACCCCTCTAACGTAAAACCTAAAATTATTTTTGTTTTTTATTACATGTGAGCTATTTAAGCTTAAATTCAATAGCCTATCCCATGCTGTTGTAAAAATTACATCGAAATAACCATCTTCAATCAATTTGGTCAGTGCGATAAATCCGAGAGATGGCTTTAAATCTTTAAAACCCTCTTTCAACCAAGCATATCTTTCAGATTGGCTCAGATTTTCCATTTCTGAGATAAATTGCTGAAAACGCTTATCTCGATCCATCTCAGGTAATTTGTCATCACTCACGAGACCAAAATCAATAAGAAATCGGTCAATCAAATCACTCATGTTAGAAACACCTGAGGAGATGGAAACCCCAGCGCCCAAGAACAAGAGATAAGGATTCTCTCCTGATTCTTTACGTAAAAGCATTAGTTTTGCAAGTTGCTGTATACTTATTGGTTGCATAACGCAAACAAAACAATCTTAATTAATTATAAGAACGAAGCGATAATATTTGAAGAAGTAATTTCTTATTCTTACGCGAGGTCCCTCTCGTTTTGGCAATCTTCCATACACGTACATTAGTATACATCCCAGAATACGGTGATGCGTGAAATTATTTTATGTCTATACCGTCGGAAATTCCCTAGAGTCCTCTTGAAACTTGAAAAAGGAATTACTAAAATTTCTTAATTACAATTTAGTAATTAAAAATCTAAAGTCAAGTAAATTTTTCTTCGTAGTTCTTAAAACACTTCGCTCATAAAACCCTAGTAGAGTGATTCCAAATTAAAATCGCCATTTTTGTGCCTATTTATTGCTATGTTAATTTGGAATCAATCTACTAGTGGCAAATTGCCTGTTTAAACTACCTCGAACGCTGATATGCTAGGAAAATATCTACCGATCTTCAAAGTAACTTTCCCGCTTTCCCTACGTAAAACTTGCTAAAAATCTCAAATAAAGGAAATCATGATCGAATTGCTGCTGGTGTATGCGCTTTTGATTGTCGGGATGCTTGTCTTAAAGATTACCCTGTTTGTCTTCAAAGTCAGTTTCTAGGCGTTGAGCGTGCTCTTCAAATTTTGACTACGGCTGTAGCTTTAGTGCTCGGCCTGTTGCTTATCGTCACTGTCGACCTTGTGCTCGCTTGCTCGCGTTACCATTCCTACTCATCACCATTCTCTTTCCTTACTTATCTTGATTGGTTGGGGACTCTATCTGCTTTTGCGTTCACAATCCTCTTGCTTTTCTCTCTGTAAAATGCTAATTTTTTGTGCGGTTCTTTAATTTTTCGATGGCATCATTTTACGAAGCGACATCAGAGGAGGAAGAACATGGCCGACAACGGCAAAGCGATTTTAGTTATTATACCGACCGAGGGTTTTCGTGAAGAAGAATACAACGCCACGCGTGAAGCATTGGCAAAAAGCGGCGTGAAAGTGGTGACGGCTTCGACGATGAAAAAAGGCGCGGTCGGTTATGCCGGCAACAGCGTCGATCCCGATATTCTGATCGACGAAGTGAATCCGGATGATTACGCCGGCGTCGTTTTCATCGGCGGGCACGGCGCGAGCCAGTACTGGCATGATTACAAAGCGCACGAGATTATCCGCGCGTATGCGAAATCCGGCAAGCTCATCGCCGCCAATGATCGCGCCCCGGTCACCCTCGCCGTCGCCGGCATTTTGCCGGGCAAAACCGTCACCGGCCATAATTCCATTTTTGAAAAATTGAGCAACGCCGGCGCGAAATACACCGGCCGCAAAGTCGAGCGCGACGGCAATATCATCACCGGCGAAGGCCCGAATGCCATTTCGGTTTATGCGGCAGAGTTGGCGAAAGCGG
>Ga0247727_10018242_pt1 | contig 11056 bp, 7 predicted proteins | sample WisWelCaveWW1625_FD_202498 | JGI IMG/M metagenome (GOLD analysis project Ga0247727, IMG submission 202498) | Biofilm microbial communities from Wishing Well Cave, Virginia, United States - WW16-25 | ecosystem: Environmental > Aquatic > Deep subsurface > Groundwater > Cave microbial mat | place...
TCTCGAAGCCGTACACGTGGGCGACGTTCGAGTGGTTGAGCGCCGCGAGCAGGCGCGCCTCGCGCTCGAAGCGGGCCAGCCGCTCAGGATCTCCCGCGACCTCGGCCGGCAGCACCTTGATCGCGACGTCGCGCTGCAGCTTCGTGTCGGTGGCGCGCCAGACTTCGCCCATCCCGCCGGCGCCGAGCGGCGCGACGATCGCGTACGGCCCGAGGCGGCGTCCGGGCGCGAGGCTCAGCGGCTAGATCTCCTGGAGCAGCGTCGCGACATTCTAGCCTTGGGGCGGCGTGCGAGGGAGCCCGAGCTGATCGCTGGTACCATGCGCCAATGGCGCTGGCCGCCGGAACCAGAGTCGGGCCCCACGAGATCACCGCTCTCCTAGGCGCGGGAGGAATGGGCGAGGTCTACCGCGCCCGCGACACGCGCCTGTCTCGCGATGTGGCGATCAAGGTCCTGCCCACCTCCTTCTCGGCCGACGGCGACCGGCTCCGCCGCTTCGAGCAGGAGGCCCGCGCCACGGGCCAGCTCAACCATCCCAACATCCTTGCGGTCCACGACACGGGTCACCACGAGGGCTCCCCTTACGTCGTGTCGGAGCTGCTCGAAGGCCAGACGTTGCGCGAACGCACGGCCGGCGGTGCTTTGCCCTTGCGCAAGGCCATCGAGATCGGCGCCCAAATCGTGCGCGGGCTGGCGGCGGCCCACGAGAAGGGCATCGTCCACCGCGACCTGAAGCCCGAGAACGTGTTCGTGACGAACGACGGACAGGTGAAGATCCTCGACTTCGGCCTCGCGAAGCTGACGCAAGCGGAGAGCGGCGATGCCAGCCAGTCTCCGACCGAGATGCGCGGGACCGACGCGGGGGTGGTGCTGGGCACGGTCGGCTACATGTCGCCCGAGCAGGTCCGGGCCCAACCCGTGGACCATCGCTCCGACATCTTCTCCTTCGGCTCCGTCCTCTACGAGATGCTGTCGGGCCGGCGCGCGTTCCGCGGCACCTCGGCGGTGGAGACGATGAACGCGATCCTCAAGGAGGATCCACCCGATCTCAGCGAGACGAACCGCAGCCTGCCCCCGGCCCTCGAGCGGATCGTCTCCCACTGTCTCGAAAAGAACGCGGAGGAGCGTTTCCAGTCGGCGCGGGACATCGCCTTCGACCTCGAACAGCTCTCGGGATCGGCCACCACGTACTTGGCGACCGCGCTCGCAACCGAAAGGCGCCTTCCTGGCCTGCGCGTCGTCGCGCTCGGTCTGGCCGCTTTCGCCCTCGCGGCGGCAGCCTTCGTCGCGGGTCGGCGCAGCTCGACTCAAATCCTTCCGGAATTCCGGCCTGTCACGTTCCAGCGCGGTTTCGTCGGAGCGGCCCGCTTCGCCGCCGACGGGCAAACCGTCGTCTACGCGGCCGAGTGGCCGGGGACCCGGCGCAACCTTTACACCGCACAGCCCGGCAGCCCCGAATCCCGCAGCCTGGATCTGGAGGACGCCGCGCTAGTCGGCGTCTCGCGATCCGGAGAGCTGGCGGTTCTGCTCACGCGGGGGCCAGGACCGGGGAGGACGCTCGCCCGGCTGCCCATGGGCGGCGGCGCGCCACGCGACGTGGCGGAACGCGTGGTCCGCGCCGGCTGGGGACCCGACGCGACGTCCTTCGCGGTCGTGCGCGTGGAGAAGGGCAGGAATCGCCTTGAGTTCCCGATCGGCAAGCCGCTGTACGAAGCCGTGTATCTCGACAACGTGAGGGTCTCGCCGGGGGGCGACCTGGTGGCGTTCACCGACCATCCGCTGGCCGGCGACAACCGCGGCGACGTGGCCGTCGTGGACCTCGCGGGGCGGAAGCGCACGCTCTCGTCGGGCTGGTCCGACATCCGCGGGCTCGTCTGGTCGCCCGACGGCAAGGAGGTGTGGTTCACGGCCACGCGCATGGGGATCGAGCTGAACCTGTGGGCCGTCACGCCCAATGGTCGCGAGCGCCAGGTGTATCGAGCGCCCGGGAGCATGCAGATCCAGGACAGCCTCCCGGATGGCCGCGTCCTGCTCGTCGTCGGGCGAGCCAGGCCGAGGCTCGTCGGGCGGGCGCCCGGCGAGGCGCAGGACCGTGACCTTTCGTGGCTGGACTATGGCTGGGCGACCGAGCTCTCCGCAGACGGCAAGACCTTCCTCTTCGGAGAGCAGGGCGAGGGCGCCGGGCCCGAATACTCCGCCTACGTGCGCGGGACGAATGGCTCGCCCCCGGTCCTGCTCGGAAAAGGGGCCGCGTTCTCGATCTCGCCGGACGGCCGCCGGGTGCTCGTGGTGAACCTCAGGCCTCCGGCGCAGCTCGTCCTGCTTCCGACCGGCGCGGGCGACCCGCAGCCGCTCCCGCGCGGTAGCGTCGCCCAGTTCCACTGGGGCTCGTTCTTTCCCGACGGCAAGCGAATTGCGTTCACCGGGAACGAGGAGGGCAAGGGCCCTCGGCTCTTCGTTCAGGATCTGGCGGGTGGCGATCCGAAGCCGGTGTCGCCGGAAGGCGTCGCGGCTCTCGAGGGCAACAACGTCTCGCCGGACGGCGCGTTCCTGGCCGGTTCGAGCGATGCCGGACTGGCACTCTACCCCACCGCCGGCGGGGAGCCACGGCCCGTCACGGGCACAGCACCCGGGGACGACCCGTTGCGGTTCAGCGGTGACGGACGCTTCCTCTACGTCCGCGGAGAGCGGAGGCTCCTCACCAAGGTCTTCCGCCTGGACCTCGCCAGAGGCACGCGAGAGCTGTGGAAGGAGCTGGCGCCCACGGGCGCCTCGAGCACGGGTCGAATCACCGCCCTGACCATCGCACCCGACGTGGGGGCCTACGCCTACACCTTCAGCGAGACGGTGACGACGCTCTACGAGGTGCGCGGCCTGCAGTGATCGTTCATTGACCCTTGCGGAAGCTGCTCAATGCCGCCCGCTTGACCGGCCCGCATGTGAAGCTTAGCCTCATGTGGAGGGTAGGACGCGTATGGCGACCCAGGCATCCGTCGCGGAGCTCATCGCCGCCCTCGGCCGCGTGGACGGCAAGGCCGAGATCGTGGACGGGGAGATCGTCGTGATGTCGCCCACGGGTTACGCGCACAACCGATCGGCGGGGAGCATCTACGTGAGCCTCCGCCAGTACGAGCGGGAAACCAGGCGCGGACACGCCCTTTCCGACAACGCGGGGTTCGTGGTGGATCTCCCGCACCGAAAGTCGTTCTCACCGGATGCGGCCTTCTACATCGGATTGCCACCGGGCCCCGGTTTACTCCAGGCGGCCCCGGTATTCGCCGTCGAGGTACGGAGCCCGGACGACTACGGGCCGGCGGCGGAGAAGGCGATTGCCGCCAAGCGGGCCGACTACTTCGCGGCTGGGACGGCCGTCGTCTGGGACGTCGACGTGCTGCGCGAGGCTTGGATCGCTGTCTATCGCGCCACGGCGCCCGATCGTCCAACGGTCTACCGCCGCGGCGAGGTTGCCGAAGCCGAGCCCGCGCTGCCCGGCTGGACCTTCCCGGTCGTCGATCTCTTCGACTAACACTAACCAGGCGAGGAGGCGCCGCAGCGGTCTGCCTGCCGAGCCGTCAGGGGCGGCTCAGCGCGCGGCGACGGCGCGGCGCACGCGCTGGAGTTCGGGGAGGTCGCCGTCGGCTGCTGCCCACAGGCGCGCGGCGGTCGCGAAGGCCTCCTGCGACGCCGCGGCGTCGCCGTGCTTCTCGGCAGCGAGGCCGAGCGCGTAGTGGCCGCCGGCGTAGGCGCGGTCGTGCTCGAGCATCTGCCGCGCCATCCGCTCCGCGAGCTCCCAGTCCGAAGCCTCGCGCGCGGTGCGGGCGATCGACTCGAGCACGAAGAGGGCCTGCATCCACGCGTCGGGGCCGGGCAGCGCGCGCAGGCGCTTCCCGACGTCCTCGAGCAGGGCGCGCCCCGCGTCCTGCTCGCCGGTGCGGAGCTGGAGCGAGCCTTTCACGAGGTCGAGGTAGGGCAGGAGCGAGTTGCGCGACGCCCAGGGACCGGGCTCGACGGCGTCGAACTCCCGCTGCGCCAGCTCGGCTTCGGCGCGAGCCTCAGAGGTCGCGCCAGAGCCGAGCGCTGCTTGCGCCAGAGTCACGTGGCCGAGCGAGCGCGCCGCCGCGAAACGTGACGCGACGAGCGCCCGCGCGGCCTCGCGCGCTTCCGCGACGCGCCCGCGGTTCAGCAGGAAGCCGGGCCACTCCTTCTTGTTGAAGGCCGAGTACTCGTAGGGCGGCGGCATGCCGAAGGAGCGGCGCAGCAGCGTTTCCGCCTCGCGCACCTGGCCCTGGTGCTGGTGCGAGGTCGCGAGCAGGTCGAGGTTGTGCTGGTGGTGCCAGTCGAGCTCGGCCGGGATGCCCTCGGCCGCGTAGTACGCGAGCTCGAGCTCGTTGGCCTTGCGGAACTCGACGATCGCGTCCTGGGTGCGGCCCACGCGCCGCAGGTCGTGCGCCCACATGTGATGCGCGTGCGGCACGGCGTGAGCGAGCCTGACATAGGCCTCGCCGTGAACGAGCGCGTCGTCGATGCGGCCGATCATCTCGTGCGAGTGAACGAGGTAGTGGTGGGCGGCGAAGTGGCCGGGGCTCACGGCGAGGGCGCGCTCGTAGAACGCGACCGACGAGGCGCCGCCGCGCTGGCCGCGGCCCGCGGCAGTGGCTTCCTCGGTATTGCCGCGCAGAAGCCACAGCTCGACGTCGTTCATGTCCTGAGCCAGCGCATCGTCCAGAGCCTTCTTGTACGCGGCGTGCTTCTCGACGCTCGCGAGGTTCTGGAGCGCGTCGAGCTGAACGCGCCGCAGGGCGATGCGCCGCTTCTCGCGCTGCGTGAGACCTCCGGCGAGCGAGTCGGCCGCCTCCAGCTCGCGGCGGGCCGCCGGCTTGTCCTCGAGCGCAGTCGCCACGCGCGACAGGCCGAGGTGGGCGAGCGCCAGCTTCGGGTCGTGGCGCAGCGCCTGACGGAAAGCCCGCGCCGCCTCGATCCACACGTAGGAGTGAAGATACGCGACACCCTGGTCGTAGAACGCCTGGGCCTCGGCCGAGGCCGTCGTCGCGGGATCGTGCGACTGGCCCGGGCCGCGACCGGCGCCGTTGCCATCACGAAGTGCGACCGGCTTCTCGAGCAGGCCCTTCGGGACATAGCCCACGGCCGCGCACGCGGCGTGCGGGTCGTCGGCGGACACCTGGGCGCTCGCCGGGAGCGGCAGAGCGATCAGACAGAGGGTAGGCAGGAATCTCTTCACGAAGAACCTCGCGGCCCTGAAGTTAGAGGGTTCACACCTGTCAGGTCAAGTGTTCGGGGTGCGGGTGCGGGCGAACAAGCGGGGACGCGCCGGAACGATGCCGGCGCGTCCCGACGACGTCACGAACGGGCTACGGCTTCTTCGGAGTCCAGAAGGCCAGATCCTTGGCCTTCGTCGCCGCGTCGACGTAGCTCTGCTTGGGGTCCAGGCGATAGCGGTTCGTCGACAGGTTGAGGACACTGTCCTTCATGAACTTGCCGAGCACGACCATCTCTTCGGCGGTCGCGCCCTTCATCGTCGCTTCGCCCTCGGCCATCATTTTGTCGAATTCGCCGAACGACGCGACCGACGAGAAGGTGAGGTACGTGCCTTCCGGAGCGCCGCCCACGATCCGGTAGGTGCGCCAGCTGGCGTTCGGGGCCGAGCGGGCCGCCGCGGCCTTGTAGGCCTGGGTGGCGGCGGCCCAGGCGTCGTCGTGTCCGAGCCGGATGCGCCAGGTCGAGATCTCCCAGTAGCGCATCTTGGCGATGTCGGGGAACGCGCCGTGGCTCAGCTCCGGCACCGCCACCGCCTGCAGGGCGGTGGCGTCCGCCAGGAACTCGCCGTCGGTCTTGGCCAACCGGTCGTACTCGGTGGTGAGACCGGGCTGTGCGTTCTCCCAGGCCACCGACTCGCCGTACGCCGCCTGCGAGGCGTACGAAGTGACGTACCAGGCTTCCAGCGGGCCAGTGATCGACACGAGCGCGAGGTAGCTGTACGGGGACTTCGCCTTCTCGGCCGCCGCGGGCCAACCCGCCTCCCACTGCGCGTGGTCGGCCAGACGGCCGGGCTTGACCTGCTCGCGGAAGATGTGGATGAACTTCGGCTGGGTCGTGGGCGGCGCCTGTGCGAATGCGGTTGCCGAAGCGCTGGCAACGAGTGCCAGGACGACAAGGCTCGAATGGGTCTTGCGCAAGGTTTGCCCACCTCCCGGAGGGCCTCTCCGATCCGTTACCCGAAGGGGCCACGGAACTCTCGACCAGGAAAGCCGCAACTCCGGTCCGGAGCCGGCGGTTCGCAGACGTCAGTTCCTTGGGGGAACAGCAGAGGGAGACTCTACCCCGAGAGGCGCCGTGTCAAGGGCCCGCGCCCGCTCGGCTCGCCCCATCGGCCTCAGCTTGGCGGCTGCGGAAAGCCCATGCGGCGGACGATCGCCTCGAAGCGCGGGTTGCCCGCGAGTATGGTGTCGATTCGGGGAATGATGGACAAGTAGGCCATGTTCGGCGTCCGGTCCTGGTAGGCCTTCTCGTACCAGCGCAGCGCCTCGTCCGCTTCGCCGAGGCTGCTGTGGACGTCGGCGAACGTCACCGGGTCCACGTACTGCTTCTGCGAGAGAGCGCGGAGCTCGTCGAGCTTCTGGCGGGCGCGCGCGGTCTCCCCGCAGATCGCATAGGTGGCGCCCAGCCACGCGCGTGACAGCGGCACCGCGCCGCCCGCGATCCTCCGCTCGGCGGTCTCGGACTGCGCGAGCGCGTCGGGACACTTCTTCTGGCGCGCCAGGGTCCGGCCCAGCTTGATGTAGCCCCAGGTCCAGTTGGGGTCGATGTCGATCGCGCGGCGGAAGCTCGCGGCCGCCTGCTCCAGGTCGCCCCGGACCATGTAGTTGATCGCGATGTCGTGGACGGGCCCAGTCGACAGCGGGTCGAGCTCGGCCGCTCTAAGGCTCTGCGCGAGCCCCTCGTCGAGGCGGCCCAAGGCGGTCAGGAACCAGCCGTACTCCTCCTGAACGGCGCGGCTGCCCGGATTCAGCTCCAGCCCGCGACGGAACTCAGACTCCGCGCCCGCCCAGTCCCACTCGAAGTAGAACTTGACGAGGGCGAGCGCGGCGTGGGCCTCGGCGAGGTCCGGTTCGAGCTCGAGCGCGCGGTTCACGGCGGCGCGGGCCTTCCGCAGCGGCTCTTCCCGGCCGGTCCCGCGCAGGAAGGCCTGGCGGGTGTAGGCCTCGGCGAGGCCGGCGTGCGCCAGGGCGTAGTCCGGCGCCCGCGCCACGGCCTGCTGCAGGTAGTCGACGCTCTTGTCCATCTCCTGCTGGTTGCCCACGAGGAAACCCCGCCCCTTGAGATAAAGGCGATAGGCTTCAGGGTCGTCGCTCGCGGGGCGGGCGAGCTTCTGCTCTTGTTCGCCGCTCAGCTGGCGGCGCAGCGTGCGCGCGATGGTGGCCGCGATCTCGCCTTCGACCTGGAGCACGTCGTCGGCCCGCCGGCTGTACTTGTCTCCCCAGAGCTGCGCGTCGTCGCGGACGCTCACGAGCTCCGCGGTGATGGCGAGGTTCGAGCCCCGCTGCGCGAGCGTGCCGAGCAGCAACGCATCGACGCCCAGCTTCCGGCCGATCTCGGTCGGGCCGAGCGCCTTGCCCTTGAAGGCGAAGGCGGACGTCCTCGAGATGACACGCAGCCCGGGCAGGCTGGAGAGCTTGTGGATGAGACTCTCCGGGATCCCGTCGCTCAGGTACTCGATCGCCGGGTCGCCGGTCGCGTTCTCGAACGGCAGCACGGCCACCGACTCGATCGAGGCGGCCTTCGCGGTCCCGCGGTAAAGGACACCCGCTCCCACGGCGAGGGCGGCAACGAGGCCGGCCGTACCGAACAGCAGAAGGCGCCTGCTTCCCTGGCGCGGGGCCTTCGTCACCGGGCTCGTCCCCGAGGCCCGGTCGCGCTCCAGGTTCCGCAGGTCCACCACGATGTCGCGGGCCGACGTGTAGCGCCGGTCCCGGTCCTTCTCGAGGCACTTGCGTACGATGCGCTCGAGCTCGGCCGGCACGTCCCTGCGTGTCGCGCCGATCTCGACCGGCGTCGCGTGGCAGATCTGGTCGATCGTCTGGGTGGCCGTATGGCCCACGAAGGGCAGTCGGCCCGTGGCGAGCTCGTACAGCACGATGCCGAGGCTGAAGAGGTCGGTGCGAGCGTCCACGTCCTTGCCGAGGGCCTGCTCGGGGCTCATGTAGGGAACCGTTCCCACCACCATGCCCGCCCGTGTCTGGGCGTCCGTGCTGAGCTGGCTGTCGACCGGCCCGGTGCGCTCGCCGGTCCGCCTCGCGAGCCCGAAGTCGAGGACCTTCAGCTGCCCCTTTGAAGTGACGACGGCGTTCGCGGACTTGATGTCGCGGTGGACGATGCCTCTGGCGTGCGCCTCCTCGAGGGCCTCGGCCATCTGCACGCCCAGGGCCACGATGCGGTCCACGTCGAGCGGCCCGTGCGAGACGAGCTGACGCAGGTTCTCGCCCTCGACGTACTCCATGGCGATGAAGTGCGTCCCGTCCTGCTCGCCGACGTCGTAGACGTGGGCGATGTGCGGGTGGCTGAGGGCCGAGGCGGCGCGGGCCTCGCGCTCGAAGCGCTGGCGGTAGTGCGCGTCTCCTGACAACTCTGCGGGGAGGATCTTGACCGCCACCGTGCGGTCGAGCCGCACGTCCCGCGCCCGGTAGACCTCGCCCATCCCCCCGGCACCGAGCGGAGCGACGATCTCGTATGGACCGAGACGCTGGCCGGCGGCGAGCGTCACCGGACTCTCTCGCGGCGCATGCTGGGCGAGAGTCTACTCCAGCGCGACCTCGCCCTGGCTGCCCGCGCCGAGCGGGCGCGACGACGCCCGCGTCAGTTCAGCAGGCGGGTCTGGCCGCGGATCTCACCGCCGGGGTAGAGCGTGGTGTGGAAGTTCACGTACGCCGTGCCGGCGCGCATCTCCTCGATCAGGGCATTGAACTCGATGCCCGTCACGTTGGCGGCCGTGAAGGAGCCTTCCACGAGCGTGCCCTGGGCGATGTTGGTCGCGGGCAGCGGACCGTAGAGGAACACGCGGACGGGCCCGTTCGTTCCCGCGGCGCCGGAGTGGATGTGCCCCTGCGTGTAGTTGTTGAGGTTCGAGGCGAGCACCTTGAAGGTCACCGTCGTGCCGTCGAACGTCAGGCGGGCGACCCCAGAAGCGCTGCTCGCGCGCGCCGGAACCTCGTTGTCGGGGCTGAGAATGGCATCCCAGAACGTCGTGTCGTCGCCCGAGCTACAAGCGCCGCCGAGTGTGGCGGCCAGCAGAACGGCCATGAGTGCGGCTCGACGCATGTTCTTTCCTCCCGGGTGGGCCTCTTGGCCCACCTCAGCGAATGACGATCGTGCCCTGGAGCGACGTGTTGGTGGACTGTCCGTGGTCGTGGTAGCCGCAGGTCCGCGCGGTGGTGAAGACGCCGGTCTGACGGAACTGGCCCGGTGTTAGGGCCGACACCTCGTTGATCGGCGGGCAGTTCTGGTGAGTCGGGTGCGGGTCCGAGGACATCTCGTGCACAGTATTGTCCATGTTGACGAAGGTGACCCGGCCGCCCACCGCGATCTCGATCTGCTTCGGGCTCACGCCGGAAGCGATGATCGTCACCGTCGGCCCGGGCGGAGGTGTGCCCGTGCTGGGTGGGGTCGTCGGGCCGTTGCCCGAGGAGGACGAGCCTCCACACGCCGACAAGCCGATCACCAGAGCTGCAGCCATCCACCTCGATCGCATCCGCACACACCTCACTCGAACGGGAACGTGCCGCCAACCTGAGCAAGATATGTGCCGCGGACCGAATGCCGCAAAGTCGTTACAGCGCGGCGATCTCGTTCATCGCAGGCGTTACGCGCGGCGTAAGTCGTTACGCGCGACGAAAGCCAGGCTGGTAGCCCGGGCCCGTTCTAGAGGAAGAAGCGCTCGCGGCGCCGGGCCGTCTCCCAGTCGCGGCGCGCCTTCTGAACCGCCTCGCTCGTCGAAACCTCGGCGGGCGGCACGTCCCACCAGGACTCGTAGCCCGCCACGCGCGCTTCGCGGTCCGTCTCGATCGTCACCACGGTCGTGCGCGGCTGGCGCTTGGCCTCGGCAAGCGCGGCCCGGAGCTCGGCGATGGTGCGGGTGGCGATGACGTGGGCCCCGAGGCTTCTGGCGTTCTGCGCGAAGTCCACGCGGACGGGCGGCCCCGAGAGCTGGCCGTCCGCTCCGCGCCCGTGGTAGCGCGTGCCGAAGCCGCCCGAGCCGAGCGATTCCGAGAGTCCCCCGATGGAGCCGAAGCCGCCGTTGTCGACGAGCACCACCACGAGCTTCACGTTCTCCTGGAGCGCAGTGACGATCTCCTGCGACATCATGAGCCACGACCCGTCACCCACCATCGCGAAGACCTCGCGGTCGGTAGCGGCCATCTTCACGCCCAGCGCCCCCGCCACCTCGTAGCCCATGCACGAGTAGCCGTACTCGAGGTGATAGCCCTTGGGGTCGCGCGTGCGCCACAGCTTGTGCAGGTCCCCGGGCAGGCTCCCCGCCGCGCACACCACCACATCCCGGGGACCGGCGGCGGCGTTCACGGCTCCGATCACCTCGCCCTGGCTCGGAAGCGGGCCGTGGCCGAGGTCGTAGATGCGCTCCACCTCCGCGTCCCACTCGCGGTTGAAGCGAAGGGCGCGTTCACGATACGCCGGCTCGACCTCGAAGCCGCGCAGGGCCTCGGCGAGCGCCTGGAGCGTGGCGCGCGCGTCGCCGATCACGGGCAGGCCCGCGTGCTTGCAGGCGTCGAAGTCGCAGACGTTGACGTTGACGAAGCGGACAGCGGGGTCCTGGAAGGCGGTCTTGGAGGCGGTGGTGAAGTCGGAGTAACGCGTGCCGACGCCGATCACCAGGTCGGCCTCGCGGGCGGTGATGTTGGCGCCCGGGGTTCCGGTGGTGCCGATGGCCCCGAGGGAGAGGGGATCGTCGAAGGGCAGCGCCCCCTTGCCGGCCTGCGTCTCGCCGACGGGTATGCCCGAGGCCCTGGCGAAGCTGCGCAGGGCT
>Ga0247727_10018243_pt1 | contig 11056 bp, 11 predicted proteins | sample WisWelCaveWW1625_FD_202498 | JGI IMG/M metagenome (GOLD analysis project Ga0247727, IMG submission 202498) | Biofilm microbial communities from Wishing Well Cave, Virginia, United States - WW16-25 | ecosystem: Environmental > Aquatic > Deep subsurface > Groundwater > Cave microbial mat | place...
GAGCTCTTCTCGAGCCCCCAGGGCACACGCATCGAGCTGACATTCGAGCTCACGCCCGTGCGCTTCGACGAGGAGGCCGAGCACCTGGCCGAGACCGACTTCCTCGACCCGGAGCGCGCTCGCAGCCTGATCCACGCCCTGCGCAAGGGGCGCACCGATCTCTCCGGCGTGCCGCCCGCGATGGCGCTGACCATCGGGCGCATCCTCGGCGGCCTCGACGCGGAAGTCCGCCCACCCGACCGGAAGTGAGCCACGACGTGACCCACGTGGGCGACAAGACCGACGCCGACCTCGACGAAGATCTCTTCGACTTCGCCGCGGTCGCGCGCGAGGCCGAGGCAATCGAGCCCGAGGAGGATCTGGAGGAGATCTTCGCCTCCTTCCGCGACGGCGAGCCCGCGGAAGACTTGCTGGCCGTGCCGCCTGCGCCGGCCGCGCCCGCGCCGGCAAGCCAGCACGCCACCCGCGTCGCGCCGAGCAGCGCACCGGAACCGAAGAGCCCGCCGCGGCCCGTCCCGGCAGCGAAGCTCGCACCCGAGGCGCGCGCGAGCGAGCCGGTGCACGCGCTGGTCCCGGCCGCGCGCCCGTCGCACCTCTCGAAGGGCGTCGTGGCGATCGCACTGTCCGTGACCGCGCTCAACTCGGTCCTGGCGGTGGTGGTGCTGCGCGGCCGAACCGCGGAGGGCGAGCTGCCGCGGACGGAGACCCACGCCGAGGCCGAACGGCACGCACCGCTCGCGCTCGCCGCCCCGCCGCACCGCACGGGCACGAGTCTCCCGGACCCCGAAGCCGTCGATCCCGCCCACGCGCACCCCGCGCTCGACGAGGCGCGCGCCGAGATCGCGCGCGGCGAGTACGCATCCGCACGGCAGCGCGTCTACAGGCTGCTCGCGATCATCGACCGGCTGGAAGACCCGCGCCGTGGCGCGCTCGAGGCCGACTGCCAGTTCCTGATCGCGCAGTCCCTGCACCTCGAAGCGCTGGCGCGCATGGGAGGCACCTGATGAGCACGGCGTTGCTCCTGGCCGCGCGCCTGTGCTGGCCGGTCGTGTCCGGGCAGACGGCTCCGCAGTCCTTCGTGCTCGAACCCTCGGTCGTCAAGCTCGAGCGCGAGGGCGGCGTGGAGCTGTGGACCGTGCGCGCGCGCGAGTCCTCGGTGGGTGCGCTGCTCGCGCGCGTGGCCACACTCTCTGGTCGGACGATCGACGCGAGTACGGCCGTCGAGCATGCCCCGCTGGTCACGATCGCGCTCGAGCGCCGCCCGCTCGCGCAAGTGCTCGAGTTCGCCCTGGGCAGCGCCGGGCTGCTGGTGGAAGTGGACGGCGAGCGCGACGTTTCCGGCGGCAGAGCCGCCATCCACGTGCGCGCCGACCAGGCCCTGGACGAGACCGCCGAGCAGCGCGCGAGCCTGGCGAGCGCCGCCTGGGCGCGCGCAGCCGCGCGCCATCCGCGCCACCCCGTGGCCGCCGCCGCGCGGCTCGCCCAGGGCGAGCTCGCGGAGCTCTCCGGTCACACCGAAGCCGCGCGCGAGCGCTACCTCGACTGCCTCGCGCGCACGCCGGCCTCGCCCTCTTCCAGCGAGGCCTACCTGCGCGCCGGACGCATCGCCGCCGAGCGCGGCGAATGGAACGAGGCCTCCGAGCACTTCCGCGCGCTCGCCAACCTGCCCGGCGCCGACGAGTACCGCGCCGTGGCGCGCGTGGAGCTCGCGCGCGCGACGCTCGCGCTCGGCGACGCGCCCAGCGCCCTGCACATCCTGGACGCGCTCGACCAGAGCCACCCGTGCCGGGAGAAGACCGAGCTCACCGCACGCGCGCTCGTGCGCATCGAGGCGCTGCTTTCCGAGCGGCGCTTCCAGGACGCCTTGCTCGAGCTCGAAACCGGCGTGCAATCCTTCGATCCGCTGGGCGTGCGCGAGCTGCCGCGTCTGCGCGCGCGAGCGCTGGAGGGCGCGGGTCTCGCCGAGGAAGCCTCGCGCGCCTGGCTGCTGGTGGCGCGCGCGGAGCCGGGCCCGCGCTCGGCCGCGGCCTTCCGCTCGGCCGCACGCCTGGCCGAAGAAGCCTCCGATCCGCTGGCCGTCCTGTTCGTCGCGCGCGAGGCGCAGGCCGCCGGCTTCGGTGCGTGCGTGGCCGAGCCCGCGCAGCGCGCGCGCGAAGCACTCGGCGTCGAGCCGCCGGCGGCGGAGACCAGTCCGCGCGCGGAGGCGCGCCTGGCGCAGGCCGAGCGCTGGCTCGAGAAACACGAGCTCGAGCGCGCCGCGAGCGAGCTCGAAGCCTTGTTCGAGGAGCGCGAACAGTTCGAGCTCGCGCCGCTCTCGCGCGCCCGCCTGGCGCTCGCCTGGGCGCGCTGCCTCGCCGCCACCCGCGGCCTCGATGTCGCGGCGGGAGCGGTCCGCTCCGAGCGCGATCGCCTGGAGCCGCGCGAAGCGCGCGCGCTCCTCGATCGCGGCATGGCCGGCATGCTCGAAGAACACGGCCTCTTCGAGCGTGCCACCGACGCCTACCGAGGGGACTGGTGACCGTCATGCTGCGCTTCCAGATCGCCGTCGCCAGTCTGCTCGCGTCCTTGCTGGTCGTGCCCGCCTTCTTGGGCCAGGGGCAGATCGCCACGCTGCAGGACGCCCTGTCCGGCACGCGCCGCGCGCTCGAGGTGCTGAAGGGGCTCGAGCAGCGCCTGCACGAGGAGCCAGCGGCCGCGCTCAGCTTGATCGTGTCGGCCACCGAAGCACCCAGCGGCGACGCAGCACAGACCGATCGCCGCCTCGAGTCGCTGCGCAACGAGGTCAACCTGCTGCAGATGGAGCTCGACGCCATGCTGAGCCCGATGCTGGGTCCGGATGGCGCGGTGCAGAGCGCGCTCGGCGCGCGCCTCGCGCTGGATCCAACCCACGACGCGCTCGGGGTGCCTCCCTTGCCCATCACGGGCGTCACCACGGGCATGGACGATTCCCTGCGCGCGCTGCTCACGGAAGCGCCGGCCGCGCGCGCGGTGCTGCGCGGCGGTGAGGCCAGCACGACGCGCGAGGGTCCGGCGCAGCCCGGCGCGAGCGAGGACGTCCGCGGCGAGAGCGCCTACTCGGCCGATCCGCTGCGCCACGGCATCACCTGCTACCGCGCGGGACGCTTCGCCGAAGCGCTCGAGCTGCTCGTTCCGCTCGACGATTCCAGCGCGCTGTACTGGCAGGCGCGCACGCTCGAGCGTCTCTCGCGCCTGGACGAGGCCATCCAGGTGATGGAGCGCGCAATCCAGCAGGGCGACGTGGTCAATGGTGTCGTCGGCTTCGAGCAGCGCCGCGCCCAGACCGACCTCGAGTTCCTGCGCTGGAAGCGCGACTTCGTGGCCAACCTGCCGGCCGCGGGCGCGAGCAAGGGCGACGAGCCGGCCAAGCGCGCGGAAGGAGCCCCGAAGTGAGCCAGCAAGCCGCCATCCCGGGCGCGTCCGCGCTCCAGGGCTGGGACGAGGAGATGCGCGCCGTCGCGCGCACGCTGCCGGCCGTGCTGGACGGCCTGCGCTCGAGCTACCGTGCCCTCGAGGAACGCGCAGCGCGTGTCGAGCGCGAGCTGGTCGAGGCCAACCGCGAGCGCAGCGAGCTCGCCGAGCGGCTGCACGCGGCCGACAAGCTCTCGGCCCTGGGCACGATGGCGGCCGGCATCGCGCACGAGATCCGCAACCCGCTCAACGCGGTGCGCGGCTTCGCCGAGCTCCTGGCCGGCCGCGGCGGGATCGAGAAGCTCGGCGAGCGCGAGCATCGCTGGGCGCGCTGCATCGTCGAGGGCGTGTGCGAGGCGGACGCGATCATCGACAACCTGCTCTCCTTCGGCAGTCCGGAGGGGCTGCGCCGCTCGACCGTCGACGGGCGCGAACTCCTGGAGGGCGCGGCGCGCCTCGCGACCCGGCTGGACAAGCGCCAGGACCCGGCCGCGCGCGGCATCACGGTGCGCTCCGACGCGCCGCCCTTCCGCGGCGACCACATCAAGCTGCGCCAGGCCGTGCGCAACCTGCTCGAGAACGCGCTCGAGGCCCAGGCCGGCGTGAGCGCGCCGCGCGTCGAGGCCGAGCTCACGCGCGAGAACGAGGAGCTCGTCTGCCGCGTCTCCGACGCCGGGCCCGGAGTGCCCGCGGAGCTGCGCACGCGGATCCTCGACCCGTTCTTCACCACTCACGCCGAAGGCACGGGCCTGGGCCTCGCGCTCGTGTCCGTGATCGCTCGCCTGCACGGCGGATCCGTGCAGTGCGCGCCCTCGCCTTCGGCGCTCGGCGGGGCGCTCTTCGTGCTCCGCTTCCCCTTCCAGCCGGCGGACCGACCGGCCCTGTTTCCCCCTACCCCACGCCAATAGCTGTCATGTCCATCCAACGCGTTCTGATCGCCGACGACGATTCCCTGTCCCGCGAGTTCCTGTCCGAGGCCTGCCGCACGTTCGGCCTGCAAGTCGAGGCCGTCACGAGCGGCGAGCAGGCCCTCGAACGGCTGCGCCGCGGCGGCGTCGACCTCTTCCTGACCGACCTGCGCATGCCGGGCGTCAGCGGCGTCGATCTCGTGCGCACGCTGGGCAAGGAGATGCCCGAGGTCCCGGTGGTGCTCGTCACGGCGCACGGCACGGTCGAGACCGCGGTGCAGGCCATGCAGCTCGGCGCGGCGGACTTCGTGGTCAAGCCGTGCTCGCCGCAGACGCTCGATCTCGTCATCAAGCGCCTCGACCGCACGCGCCGGCTCGAACGCGAGAACGAGTACCTGCGCACCGAGGTCGGGCTGGGGGATCCGCGCGGGGTCGTGGCCGAGTCGAAGTTGATGCAGGAGCTCCTGCGCACGGCCGAGCGCGTGGCCGGTTCGAAGGGCACGGTGCTGGTCACCGGCGAGAGCGGCACCGGCAAGGAACGCGTGGCCCACTTCCTGCACTACAAGAGCCCGCGCAGAGGAGGGCCCTTCATCCGCATCAACTGCGCGGCCCTGCCCGAGCAACTGCTCGAGTCCGAGCTCTTCGGTCACGAGCGCGGGGCCTTCACCGGCGCCCACAAGCGCCGCGAGGGTCGCTTCGAGCTGGCCGACGGCGGCACGCTGATGCTGGACGAGATCGGCGAGATCTCCCCGGCCGTGCAGGCCAAGCTCCTGCGCGTGCTCGAGGAGGAGGAGTTCGAGCGCGTGGGCGGCACGACCACGCTCAAGGTCGACGTGCGCGTGATCGCCACCACCAACCGCGACCTGCCGGAAGAGGTGGCCCAGGGCCGCTTCCGCGAGGATCTCTACTACCGCCTGCACGTCCTGCCGCTGCACATCGCGCCGCTGCGCGAGCGGCCCGAGGACGTGCTGCCGCTGGCGAAGTCCTTCGTCGAGACGCACGCCAAGGCGAACGGCATCCCGGTGCCGGGCTTCAGCACCGAGGCCGAGAAGCGCCTGCTCGAGTGGCACTGGCCCGGCAACGTGCGCGAGCTCGAGAACGCCATCCACCGCGCGGTGGTGCTGGTGGAGGGCGCCACGATCGAGCCTGATCACCTGAACTTCCAGCTCATGCCGCGGCCCAACGCGCGCCCGAAGTTCACGCTGGTCACCGACAAGGGCCAGTACCTGGGCGCGATCGCGGCCAGCTCACCGCTCGCCAACCGCACCATCGCGGACCTCGAGCGCGAGGCGATCCTGTGCACGCTGGAAGCCACGCGCGGCAACAAGACCGAGGCGGCGCGACGCCTGGGCGTCACCGCGCGCACGCTCAGCAACAAGATGAAGCTGTGGCGCCAGCTCGGGCTGGTGGCCTGAGGAGTATCACGTGCAGGCCGATCCGGTCGACCTCATGGTGCGCCTCCTGGGCGCCTGCGAGCTGCGCGCGCGCGTGGTGTCGGCGAACATCGCCAACTCCAACACCCCGAGCTACGTGCGCCAGGTCGTGCGCTTCGAGGAGCTCCTGCGCGAGGAGCTGCAGGACGGCGGCGACGCGGCCGACGTGGCGCCCGAAGTCGCGCCCGACCTCGAGACGCCGGCGCGCCCCGACGGCAACAACGTGAGCCTGGAGCTCGAGCTGAACGGGATGCGCGAGAACCGCCTCCTGTACGAGGCCTACTCGTCCATCCTGCGCTCGCACTTCTCGCTGCTCGAGAGCGCCATCTCGGAAGGGCGCTAGCGCTGGCATGAGCACTCACTCCCCCTTGGTGCTCCGCGACCTCCGCGTCTCCGCGGTGCGATCGATCCAACCGCGGAGACGCGGAGAAACACGGAGACGATGAACATGGAAGGCAGCAACGGATTCTTCACCGGCATGCGCATCTGCGCCTCGGGCCTGACGGCCGAGCGCGAGCGCATGGACGTGATCGCCGAGAACCTGGCCAACGCGCGCACCACGCGCACGCCCGACGGCGGTCCCTATCGCCGCAAGATCGTGCTGTTCGAGCCGATCCTGCAGGAGATCGAGGACGAGGACGACGAGAGCGGCGTGCGCACGGCCGGCGTCAAGGCCACGCGCGTGGGCGTCGACCGCGTCACCGACTTCGAGCGCGTTCTCGACCCCGGCCACCCCGACGCGGGCCCGGACGGGATGGTGGTCTATCCCAACGTCAACACGGTGATGGAGATGGCTGACCTCATCACTGCCATGCGCGCCTACGAGGCCAACCTGACGGCCCAGGAAAACTTCGTGCGCATGGCCGAGCGCGCCCTCGACCTCCTGCGCTGATCGTTCGTCCTTCCTCCGTGAATCCCTGCCTTCCCCTCCGCGTTCCTCCGCGCCCTCCGCGTCTCCGCGGTGCGTTTCCTCCGATCCAACCGCGGAGGCGCGGAGCCTCGCGGAGAGGAGCCTGAACCATGGTCGATCGCATCGGCAAGGAAACGGCGGTCGCGCGCGAGGCCATGCGCGCGGCTCAGCGCATGGTCGACGAGCGTGTCGCGTCGAATCGCTCCGTGGCCGGCCTCGAGCGCGCCCAGGCCGCGCAGGCGGTCGACTTCGAGCCCGCGCTCGCGGCCGGGATCGAGCACCTCGACCGCCAGGTGCGCTCGGCCGAATCGCTGCCGATCGACCTCCTGACCGGCAGGGTCGACGACTTCCACGAGATCGCGGTGCAGCTCAAGAGCGCCGAGCTCTCCTTCAAGTTCGCGATGGAGATCCGCAACAAGCTGATCGACGCCTATCGCGAGGTCATGCGCATGAGCGTCTGAGCTTCTCCCCCCACGGAGCTGAATGAACGACCTCCTCGACAAGCTGCTCGCCAGCCTGAAGAAGACCAGCCTCGGCGCGCGCATGATCGTCGTGCTCGTCGGCGCGGCCATGTGCGCGATCGTCGGCCTGATGGCGGTCGCGACCAGCCGGCCGCACTACGAGCTGGCCTTCTCCGGCCTCGACGACCACGAGCTGGCGCAGGTGTGCAAGGCCCTGTCGGATGCGGGCATCCCCTTCGAGCAGAGCCAGCCGCCCGGACCCTTCGTGGTCTACGTCGACGAGCACGAGCGCTCCGGCGCCTACATGGCCGCCTACGGCGCGGGCGCGCTCGACAAGCCGCTGGAGGGCATCCTGGCCGACGAGAGCGCCGCCTCGGTCTTCCACAGTGCCGAGGAGCGCGCCCAGGGCGTGCGCAAGCGCGAGTGGCAGGAGATGGAGAAGATGCTCGAGGAGCTCGACTTCGTGGCCGGCGCGCGCGTGCGCACCTCGGTCACCAGCTCCTCGCCCCTCGCGAGCACCCGCGAGCCGAAACCCTCGGCCTCCGTCACGCTGCGCGTGGCGGGCGCCGCGGACCTGACGCGCGAGCAGGCGGCCACCGTCGCCAACCTGGTCAGCCGTGGCCTCGGCGTCGCCAAGGAGGACCTGGTGATCTCGGATCAGGCCGGCCGCTCGCTCTACGACGGACGCGAGCGCTCCGGGCAGGACCACGAGGTCGGCGACCTGCTCGCGCACCAAGGCGAGCACGACCGGCGGCTCGCGCTCGAGGCCAACACCGTCCTCGAGGAGATCCTCGGCGCGAACAAGGCGCGCGTGCACGTCAGCTCCGAGTGGGACTTCACGCGCAGCACGCTGCGCGAGGAGTCGCCCGTGAAGAGCCTGCTCACCCTGGAGAGCAAGAAGAACAGCGAGAAGCCGGTCGGCTCGGTGGGCGGGCAGGCCGTGGGCGTGTCCGCGAACACGCTCGACCCGGACGCGCCCAACAACGTGCCCGTCGGGAGCCAGCCCAGCGCGCTCCTGCTGGAGAAGACCAACGAGGAAAAAAAGGAGTACTCCCCCAGCGTCACGCGCGAGGAGGTGGTGCGCTTCGTGCCGGAGATGAAGCGCCTCAGCGTGGCGCTGTTCCTGGACCAGAGCGTGGGCGAGGATCACACCGAGCTGGAGGAGGCCATCAAGGCGGCGGTGGGCTTCGACGAGGAGCGCGGCGACACGTTCAGCTCGGTATTGCTGCCCTTCGTGACCACGAGCGAGCCCGCGCCCGACGCGATCGTCGCCGCGGCCGCGACCACGAACGTGCCTTCCGAGACGAACCCGCTGCTCGACACGCTGCTGCGCCGCGCGGTGGAGATCGCCAGCGCGCTCGTGTTCCTCGTGCTGCTGTGGAAGACCCTGCGCGGCTCGAAGAAGGCGCAGCAGGCCGCCGCGCAAACGAGCACCGGCGCGAGCACCGTCGACACCGAGCTCCTGGCGCGTGCGCAGGTCGACGAGCTCCTGAAGTCCGATCCGGCCAAGGTGGGCGAGATCCTCTCGCGCTGGGCCCGCGAGGAGCCCGTCACCACGCAGTAATCCGATGGCCGACATCGGCTCGATCCAGGGCTACCAGCGCGTGGCCGCCTTCCTGCTCTCGCTCGAGCCGGCCGTCGCCTCGTCGATCCTGAAGAACATGCCGCCCGACCTCGTCACCAAGGTCGCGCAGGCCATGATCGACCTCGATCCGCGCCTGACGCAGCAGGGCGTGGTGGACCAGCTCGTGCGCGAGCTCGCGCGCGGGCTCTCCCGGCCGCGCTCCGTCAACGCGGTCGACAACGACCATTTGAAGAAGCTCCTGGGCGAGGCCTTCGGCAAGCAGTCCGACGAGCTCCTGCGCCAGATCCAGGAGAAGCGCCTGGAGCGGCGCCCGTTCCTGGAGCTCGAGCGCCGCGCGCCCGCGGACCTCGCGCGCGTCCTGAAGGAGGAGTCCGCGGCCGTGGCGGCGCTGGTGCTGGCGCACCTCGAACCCGCGCAGACGGCGCAGGTGCTGAAGCATTTCTCCCAGGATGTCGCACTCGACATCGTGCGCCGCATGGTGCAGCTCGAGCCGCCCAGCCGCGAGCTCGTGCGCACGGTCGCGAACGACATGGTGCAGCGCCTGGCCGTGGCGCCCCTGCCCGCGGCCGGGGCCGATCCCGCGAAGCGCCTGCAGTCCGTGGCGCAGATCCTGAACAACTCCGCACCCGAGATGGAGAAGAAGGTGATCGAAGCCCTGGCGCAGAGCGACGAGAAGGTCGCGAACGAGCTGCGTGAGAAGCTCTTCACCTGGGAGGACATCGCCACGCTCAACCGCCGCGCCATGACCAAGATCCTGGGCACGGTCGACACGAAGACGCTCTCGGTGGCGCTCAAGGGGTGCTCGAAGGCCGTGGAGCAGAACATCCTCGGCAACCTGTCGTCGCGCGTGCGCGAGATGGTGCTGGAGGAGCGCGAGCTCGCCGGCGCGATGCCGATCGCCGACGTCAAGCTGGCGCGCGACGAGGTCCTGAAGAGCATCCGCGCCCTGATCGAGTCGGGCGAGTTCCGCCCCAACCGTGGAGGCGAAGAGCTTGTCTCGTGAGGAACTTGTCCTGGATTCTCCCGTCGCGGAGGCGCGGCTCCTGGCCCACGGCGACGCGGTGCGCGAGCTCCTGCTCGCACGCGCGCGTGCGGAGGGCGAACGCGCCGCCCGTGCGGCGGCGGGCACCTGCCTGGACGTGGCGGTCGAGCGACTGATCGCCTTCGAAGAAGAGGCGCGCCTCTCGCTGGCGCGCACCGCCGCCGAGCTGGCGCTCGAGATCGCACGCACGCTGTTGCGCACCGAGCTCGCGCGCGGCAGCTACGACCTCGAGCGCATCGTGCGCGAGACCCTGAGCGAGGCCTCGGTCGGCCGCAGCGCGTGCGTCGTGCACCTGCACCCGGCCGATCACGCGCGCCTGGCCGACGTGCGCTTCCGGAGCGGCACGCGCCTCGAGCCCGACGAGGGCGTGGCGCGCGGCGACGTACACGTGGAGACCTCGCTCGGCCTGCTCGTGCGCGACCTCGACGGTGCCCTCGAGTCCATCGGCAAGCGCCTGCAAGAGGACCTGGCGTGAGCGCGCCGCTGGGCGACGAGATCGCGCGCGCGAGCGCGCCGCTTGTGGACCTCGAACGCGCCAAGGGGGTCATCCGCGCCGGCGCACGAGCGGTCTGGCGCGGACGGATCGACCAGGTCAGCGGCGTCATCGTCGAGGCCGCGGGCGTGCCGGCCGCGATGGGCGAGCTGTGCCGCATCGAGCGCGGTCCGCTCGGGCCGGTGGAGGCCGAAGTGGTCGGCTTCCGCGGCGCGACGACCCTGCTGATGCCGCACGGGAACCTGGAAGGCATCGCGCCGCGCCAGGCCGTGCTCGCCCTCGGACGCCCGTTCTCGATCCGCACCGGCCCGGAGCTGCTCGGCCGCGTGCTGGACGGCTTCGGCGCGCCCATCGACGGCCAGGCCAGGCTCCCGAACTCGATGGCGCACGCGCGCGTGCGCAACGAGGCCCCGGCGCCGCTCGAACGCGTCGCCATCGACCAGCCGCTCGCGACCGGCGTGCGCGCGATCGACGCCACGTGCCTGCTCGGCCGCGGCCAGCGCGTGGGCATCTTCTCCGGCTCGGGCGTGGGGAAATCGACCCTGCTCGGCCAGGTGACGCGCGGCACGGATGCGGACGTCCTGGTGGTGGCGCTGGTGGGCGAACGCGGGCGCGAGGTGCGCGCCTTCCTCGACGAGGTGCTGGACGAAGAAACTCGCCGCCGCGCGGTCATGGTGGTCGCGACCTCCGATCGCCCGCCGATCGAGCGCTTCCTCGCGCCCTTCGTGGCCGTGACCGTGGCCGAGTCCTTCCGCGACTCCGGGGGCGACGTGCTGTTCGTCATGGACTCGGTCA
>Ga0247727_10018244_pt1 | contig 11056 bp, 9 predicted proteins | sample WisWelCaveWW1625_FD_202498 | JGI IMG/M metagenome (GOLD analysis project Ga0247727, IMG submission 202498) | Biofilm microbial communities from Wishing Well Cave, Virginia, United States - WW16-25 | ecosystem: Environmental > Aquatic > Deep subsurface > Groundwater > Cave microbial mat | place...
GAGAAATGCACACAAAAGGGAACGGGTGCGCCCGGGACGACCCAAAGAAACGAGCGGGGCGCTCATCCCTTCTTCCCCTTTTTTTTGATGTCCTTCAACATCTCGAGGGGAGAACCACCTTCCTTGACGATGATGCTATCAGGAATGGCAAACGTCGATTCAGGAATCCGGGGGTTCGCCTCCACATTCACTGCCGTTATGGTCATGCCAATTCCGGCAAGCTTCGTTTCATTCTGGAGAGAAATGTTGTTCCAGACCCAGGTCTTTGAACCGAGCGAGCGAATCTCCCAAATCTCACACGGCTGACCCAGTATGCTCTCTGAGCCAACCTTCTTCCCTCCCATTTTCTTCATGAGATCTTCCGATGCTTTGGTCATGTCCTTCGAGCCCATCTTGTCGACAATCTGTATCATCATGTTGTTCTTGATCCGCGTGCCTTGCTTCGTTTCAAGGTCCACATTGACGGTCGTTTCTCCATCCATCAGGGCCAGCGAGCGGGTGCTTTGAGTGAAGGTGCCGACCTTGATGTCAGTAATTGTCAGCTTGGTTTCCCTCAGCCCCCAACGATCAAACTCGATCGTTTCCCTGGTCTCCATCATGCTTCCCTTCCCGACAGACTCCACCCGTCCCGACTCAATGCCGTAGCGCTTGTACCCCTCCTTCAACAATGCCTTGCTGTCCTTTTGCGCAACGGCAGAGGAGTTGATGAAAACGAGCAGGCCAAAAACCGCAGGTATGGATAATCGAACCAATTTCATAATTACCTCCTCTTTTTAAGAACATGGTGCGATGTCGCGTTCGGCACGGTCGGTGCGCAGGTCCACGACAGGTCCGAAAGCGGGAAGCGGCGATAGGTAAGAACGAGCAGTGGAACGAAGGCAAAGACGAGTAGATTTTCAAGGAGCCAATCATCCGGGTGAAGCGGATGGATTGCGGTAACGATCCCGGTGGCGAGGTACCCTGCTGCAAGGGTCTGTAGGAGCCGGTTGGTCCTGAAGTTGGCACGCACACGCATCGTGGAAGTTGTAAGCATGGGAGCAACCGGGGCCGGGAATCCCGGCGTTAGAGGGTGTCAAGCCCGAACACGTTCACCGAGGGAAGTACCAACGCGTAGAGAATCCACATGGCGGCGCCTACCGCAATGGGAATGGTCAGGTTGTCATCGAGCCCGCCTGAAATCGATTCCACCGCGGTCCCCACAACAGCTCCTCCCATCCCGACAAGATACTCGGCAGCCGCATGCGTGATCTTTGGAGTAAAGGCCACAACGCCGATGGCGCTGATGAGGAACGTAAGGGTTCCTTCAAGAGTTTTTGCAAACAGGGGCCGTTTTCCAAACCTGCGACCGACGAGCGCTGCAAGTGTGTCCGAGATAATGAGGATGGTAAAGGCGGTAATGGCAACGACCTTGGGAAAGACCCAAATGCAAATACATGCCGAGAGAAGAACGTATGTCGCCCCGTTCAGTCGTCGGGATCCAGGGTCTCGTTCAGCGGGCCGGAGAAGCCAGCCAAACCAGCGATGATAGACCGAGCCGATGGATGGGAGAAAGATACGGGCCAGATCCGTCAACGCGAACGCTGCTGTGAGGGGGATCAGGACCGAAAGAGCGGTCCCCTTGTCGAGCATCCAATAACCCACCGGGATGGAAAGCGAGCTGAGATGAATGGATTTACGGGCAAGCTCAGCCGAGTAACTGTGCGCGATATCGGGAAAGCCGTTCATGCCAGGGGCGAAGCGCTCCCGGCCACAGTCCCTGCCGCCGGATCACCGGAACGGACTTCACCGCCGTTTTCCGCATTTGCCGGGGGCAGTTCATTGCCGCGCATGATTGCATCAATTTCAGATGCATCAAGGATTTCGCGCTCGAGAAGCGACGCAGCAAGGCGATGCATCGTGTCAATGTTTTCACGGAGAATACTCTCAGCACGCTGCACGCAGCTGGTGACGATGGCTCTGATCTCCGTATCGATTGCGACGGCGGTCTTGTCGCTGTAGTTCGACTGACGGGTGATTTGTTTGCCAAGAAACACTTCCTCGTCCTTTCGTCCGTATGTCAACGGTCCCAGACGTTCGCTCATCCCCCACTCGCAGACCATTTTCCGTGCGATTTCCGTGGCGCGCTCGATGTCGTTCCCTGCTCCGGTCGTCTGCTCTCCAAACACCAGCATCTCGGCAGCACGGCCTCCGAGCGCGTATGTGATCATTGTTTCAAGATATCCTTTTGAGTATGTATGCTTCTCGTCGATGGGAAGGTAGGTGGTCACGCCGAGTGCGCGGCCTCGGGGGATGATGGTTACCTTGTGAACCGGATCGGCTTCCGGAAGCATGCGGGCAACGAGGACATGACCGATTTCATGATAGGAGGTGATCTTCTTCTCCCGCTCGGAGATGATCATGCTCTTCCTTTCCATCCCCATCATCACTTTGTCTTTGGACTCGTCGAAGTGCCGCATGTTCACCGCCTTGGCGTTCTGGCGGGCAGCGAGGAGGGCTGCTTCGTTAACAAGGTTCGCAAGTTCGGCACCGGCAAGGCCTGGTGTTCCCTTGGCAAGAACATCCAGCTTCACATCGTCGGATAAGGGGATATTTTTTGTATGAACACGGAGAATCCCTTCCCTCCCTTTCACATCGGGTCGATCCACAACAACCTGCCTGTCGAACCTGCCCGGCCGGAGGAGCGCGGGATCGAGAACGTCCGGCCTGTTTGTTGCGGCGATGATGATGACGCCGATGTTCTGTTCAAATCCGTCCATTTCGACCAACAGCTGGTTGAGCGTCTGTTCGCGTTCGTCATGCCCGCCTCCAAGGCCTGCGCCCCGATGGCGTCCGACGGCGTCGATTTCGTCAATGAAAATGATGCAGGGAGCGCTCTTCTTCCCCTGATCGAACAGGTCACGGACGCGGCTGGCACCCACACCGACAAACATCTCGACAAAATCGGCTCCCGAGATAGAGAAGAAGGGAACTGCGGCCTCGCCGGCGACAGCGCGTGCAAGAAGTGTCTTTCCAGTTCCCGGGGGACCGAGCAGGAGCACACCTCGGGGAATTTTGCCTCCAAGCTTTTGGAACTTCGATGGCTCGCGAAGAAACTCAATCACCTCGGAAAGTTCCATCTTTGCCTCATCCGCGCCTGCGACATCTACAAAAGTGACCTTCGGCTGCCCTTCACTGAGCATTTTGGCCCTGCTTTTCCCGAACGAGAAAATTCCCTTCGGTCCGGCTCCCTGCATTCTCCGCATGATGATCAGCCAGACCACCAGAAGCAATACCCACGGCAGCGCGCCGATCAGCGCACTGATCCACGTGTTATCTTCCCTGGTGAACGAGAACCGGATATTGTGATCGGACCACTCCTTGACGACCTCGCTATCGAGCATCGGAAGTGTCAGCGTGAACCTGTCGAACGCGACATCCTTGTCATTCCTCTTGATGGTTCGTGGTGACGTAAGAACGCCGTGGAAATCATAGTTCATGAGATCCGATTTCCTGATGGTCGCTTCTGCAATCGCATTGCTCCGGACAAGGTCGAGATATTCCGTGTACGTCACTTCCAGCTCCGTGGAATCACTCCCCTTGAACAGGGACATCACGACAAACACGAGGAGAATGATTGCGGACCAGCTCAGGACCACCTTGAGCACGCGGTTCCAGTTGAAATCATCGTCCGGGCGCAGTTTTTGATCCGGCTTGCGTCGGCCAGGCCGCGGCAATGTCCGTTTCTTCTCTGGAGCCGAACGGGATCCATTTTCGTTTTTCTTTTTCTCTTCCATCAAGTGAAGACTCCTCTCTCTCAAACGATTCCGTTGGTGCGGGTCGAGTTCCTCAACGTGTAGATTGCCTTCAGGTTTCTCTTTTGCAGATCATTATCGAGACCATAGCCCGCCACGAAATCCTCCGGAATGGCAAATCCCACGTAGTCCGGACGATGACCGTCATGGCCAACACGTTTCTTGTTGCAACAGCGCAACGGAGTGAAAGCAATTTAGGTTTCGCTCGTTCCACAATTCGGCACACACACTTTCCTCGTGTGGCCTGAATCGACAACACCCTCGAGAACGATCACGTCTCTCCGTTTCATCAGGCCTGAGGGAACGCCAGGGACGTTCACCCTGGCCGACGAGGATTGCCTGCCATGGTGGCTCGACAGCCGTACAAAGTCAACTTCGCAATCCAATTCTACCTCTCTGATGAGGTCCACGAGAAAAATGAACGAACCGTTCAGTATCCCGAGAAATACCGGAACGGTTCCCCTGTAGTCTCAGCTAATCCGGCGGGCAAGCTGTTTCACGCGTCCCCTGATCTTCGCTCCCCGATCAGCAGACGGAGTTGCCGCCTCCGGTCACCCCTTCTTCTTCGACGAGGGAGGCTTGTCGACCATCCGCTGAAACTCCAGCTTCATCACACGCTTCGTCTCGTTTGTCACCTTAAACCGATCGTCAATGCGATGTCCGCAGACCCAGACCACATCCCCATCTCTTGTTTCGAGAATCGGGATCTGGTGCTTTTCATAGATGGGAATCTTTGCATCCACAAAGAAGTCGCTGATCTTCTTCCGGGCTTTCATGCCAAGCGGAACAAATGCGTCTCCATCGCCCCAGGATCGCAGAATAAGCGATTCTCCTCCCAATCGGTCTGCGTCAATGTGCTCGATCGCACCGTTTCCAGTCCCGGCATTCCTTTCGTTCCCTTCCATTACCTCAGATGAGAAGTGGAAGCGGCGAAACTCGTACCGATGGTTCGGCTGGATGACAATCCTGAACGCCGCCGACTGCTCATTTTTCCTGAAGACCAGGTTCTCCCGGTCCCTGAACACAACGTAGTCTTTGGAGATCGATACTGAGGATCCCGTCAGACCCTCGGTCAGCTCGATGATGGCGTTCACCTGCTCATACTCGAGCTTCTTCTTTGCAAATTCTGATGCGGCATGCATAAGAATGTATTGCTGCATGAGCGCCGGGTTGCTCCGAAGCCGTGGAATGGCGAGATGCAACTCATCATCCGTCCTCTTGACCACAGCCAGATCAAATCCTCCGCGGGTCGAGTACGTCAGGAACGCTTCAAGTTCACGGAACAGTTCTGCGGATCGCTGAAGCGTTTGAACCACGTTCGGGTTGATATTCTCCTTGATCAGCGGGAGAATCTGATGGCGGAGATAGTTCCGCGTGTAGTGATCCTTCTCATTGGAAGAATCGTTCCTGTACGCAAGCTGTTCGTGCAGCGCGTATTGCTCGATGTCGAACCGCGATGCAAACAGGAGCGGTCGAATAATCTTCCTGTCCTCCCTGTACACGGGGATTCCCGACAGCCCTTGAACACCGGCGCCGCGAAAAAGATTCAGCAGCACCGTCTCTGCGTTGTCATCCGCATTATGTGCCGTTGCAATTCTGTCGAACCCGCTCGACAGAAGCAACGATTCAAAAAACGAGTAGCGAAGGTTCCGTGCTGCTTCCTGAATTCCCAGCTTGTGGTGCTTTGCATATCCTTCGGTGTTTGCCCGTTCAACGTACAATTCAAAGCCGTAATGCCGCGCAAGCTGCGCTACATGCTGCTCGTCGCCTTCGGATTCCGCTCCCCGCAATTCGTGATTGAAATGGGCAACGATGACCGTCAGCCCGAGCGCCCCCATCTCAGTGGCCAGCAGGTCAAGGAGCACCACTGAATCAACACCTCCGCTTACAGCCGCGATGATCTTCGATCGCTCCTCGATCAACCGCCCGCGGCGGCTGTATTCGTGAAAGCGAGTGACAAATGCCTTCGAAGAGAACATGCTCTTCTTTTCCCCTAAAGAAATATTCCCCTGTTGAGTCAGCAGCAACAATTACTCCGCCCGCGAACGACCGGGGAGTGCACCATGGGCATCAAGAACCTGGCTGAATTATTCAAGGGGAGTGAGCGCATCGACAATGTAGCGGGAGAGGGATTCGAACCCCCGACACATGGATTATGATTCCATTGCTCTAACCAACTGAGCTATCCCGCCATGCTGAAAAGAGCTTCTTGCCCACCTTCCAAAGATCCCAGGCAGGGAGTAACTTCGGCACGGCAAGTCTGCAAAAACGTCTCCAAAAATATACGGTGAAAGCAGATAAAGAGCAAGGGTAGGCCGGCAGTGGTGCCCCAATCGGAATAGGGTGACGAGTTTGAGGATGGCTACGATTGAAACTCGGAAGCCCTTTGGATATATTCCTTTCCATATTCCTCACCGAGATTGGATGTTGTTCTCTACGCAGACCATGCCACCCGTAACACAGATCGCCGAAAGCACGAAACCGCCTCGCGGCCAAGCCACGAGCCCTCAAACCCAACGATCCATCGCTGAGGCGTACCGGTTCTGCAAGGAGCTTGCCACACACCACTACGAGAACTTCCCCGTCGGCTCCCTGTTCACGCCGCCGGTTATCCGTTCACATATCCACGCCATCTACGCATTTGCGCGCATCGCCGACGACTATGCCGATGAAGGGAACATCCCATCCGGTGAACGTCTCAATCGCCTCGACGACTGGCAGCAACAGCTTGACAACTGTTTTCAGGGAAGAGCTTCCCATCCGGTATTTGTCGCACTGGCGCACACGGTGCGCCAATTGAACATTCCGCAAAAGCCCTTCAACGATCTGCTGGTTGCCTTCCGCATGGATGTGACCAGAAACCGGTACGAACATTTCGATGATCTTCTTTTCTACTGCGATCACTCGGCGAATCCCATCGGGCGGCTTGTTCTCCTGATCTGGGGAGTCTCTTCCACTGATATCCTTCACCTCTCAGACCAGTTTTGCACCGGTCTTCAACTCGCCAATTTCTGGCAGGACATTTCTGTCGACCTTCACAAGGACAGAATCTACATCCCGCTTGAAGATTTTCGGCGATTTGGGTATACTGAACACCAGTTGAGGGAAGGGGAGACCGGCGAGAGTTTTCGCAATCTGCTGCAGTTCCAGGTCAGCCGCACGAAAGAGATACTCACGTTGGCGAGACCTCTTCTCAAAAACGTCGGAGGAGGATTGCGACGCGAGCTGGCACTCACCTGGCACGGAGGGACGACCATCCTGGAAAAGATCGAGGCGGGAGACTTTGATACACTTTCAACTCGCCCGCGTATCACCGCGTTTGACAAACTGCGAATCCTCCTTGGAATGCTCATGGAGCGGCGATGAAACCTGTGACAGCACCTGATCCGGACAATCGATCGACGAATTTCTACTATTCCTTTTCCGTTCTCCCCCGATACCAACGGGAGGCCATCAACACCGTCTACGCGTTCTGCCGCTATACCGACGATATCGTCGATGAGGAGCCGGACGACAACAGGAGAGTGGTGTTGCTCCGAAAATGGAGAATGGAACTTGGGCACGCTCTCCGGGGCACGTCGCCCCTCCCACTCCTGAACCAGCTCAGCGCCACCGCACGCCGCTTCAATATTCCCGTGGATCATTTCTACGATCTGATCCGCGGAGTCGAAATGGATCTGGCGAAAAAACGCTACGAGACATTTGTCGAATTGCGGGAGTACTGCACCCTCGTTGCTTCGTCGGTCGGACTCATGTGCCGGCAGATCTTCGGTTACAGGAATGAATCAACTCGTGAGTACGCCATCAACCTCGGCATCGCGCTGCAACTGACGAATATCATCCGGGATGTGAGGGATGATGCCCGAAAAGGACGGATCTACATTCCGGCCGAGGATATGCGACGGTTTGGTTACTCTGAGGATGACCTCCTCGGCGCACGGTATACTCCTGAATTCATCAACCTGATGCGTTTCGAATGCGAGCGTGCAAAGTCTTATTTTGATCGTGCCCACAGAGCGCTCCGCGATGAAGACAAGCACTACTTCTTTGCCGCGCGTATCATGTGGTCGATCTACGCACACATCCTGGGAAGGATCGAACGATCCAACTACAATGTCCTCGAACGACGGATCTCGATTTCGAAACCCCTGAAGTTGCTCATCACCTTCCGCTACTGGCTTAGCCATCACCTGAAATACTCCCACGCGTGACCCACCGGCCCGTGATTATTGTGGGCGCCGGCGTGAGCGGACTCGCTGCCGGCGTTACACTTGCCTCGCGCGGCATCCCACCTCTTCTCCTCGAGCAGAAACCGTTCGCAGGAGGCCGGGCGTATTCGTTCCGCGATTCACAGACCGGCGAAACTGTCGACAACGGCCAGCATGTCCTTCTGACGGGCTACAGCCGGACCAATCGATTCCTGGACATGATCGGAAGTCGATCCCTCCTCGCAGTTCAACCCGCGACTGAACTACTTTTTCATCACCCCCACCGCGGCTTCTGCAGTTTTGCCCTACCCGAATGGAAATCCCTCCTGCGGCTCCCTGCGGGAATCCTGGGCAGCCAACTCCTGCCATTTGTGGACCGATGCCGGATGCTCAGATCAGGCAGATCCATTCTGTATGACACTGACGAACAGCTTGCGTCCCAGACAATCAGGCAATGGATTGCATCACACCACCAGTCGTGGGAATGCCAGACATCGTTTTGGGAACCCCTGGCTGTTTCGATCATGAACGAGCGGATTGACCGCGCCTCAGCGCTTTCGTTCTTGCGCGCATTGCGCAGCGCTTTTCTGGGCTCACCACAGGACGCCCGCCTCGCCTTTCCCCGTGCAGGGCTGAGCCAACTGTATGTGGATCCCGCGGTGGCATTCATTCGGCAGAAGGAGGGGAGCCTCCTCTACAATGCAAATGTTGTTGAAGTCCTGGTCCGTGAAGATCGGGTTTCCGGCGTCCGCCTCAAAGACGGATCGACCTTTCCTTGTGCTGCATTGATTCTCTCGGTTCCCCCTCACAGAATAGGGTCCATTGTTCCATCCCGGCTTCATTCTCTTTTCGCGATCAACGCGTGGGAACAATTCACTTTCGCCCCCATCGTTTCAGTCCACTTCTGGTTCCAGGAGGATTTCATGAGCCAGCCATTTGTCGGCCTTGTGCGCCGGAGAACGCATTGGTTGTTCAACCGGCGACAACTCTCCGATGAGCCATTGCCGGGAGGACACATTTCTTCCGTCATCAGCGCGGCACATGATGTCGTCACCTGTTCCAATGAAGAGATCATTCGCATGGCCCTCGAGGATCTCCGGAGCGTTTTTGGGACTCTGGTTGCAGACCCCCTCCATGCCGTAGTGGTCAGGGAGAAACGTGCCACGGTCTCACTAACACCATTCGTCGAATCGTCCAGGCCACCACAACACACCCCCATCCCAAACCTCTTCCTCGCCGGAGATTGGACCAGAACAGGATATCCATGCACCATTGAAGGAGCCGTCATCAGCGGGGAAACGAGCGCAGATCTTGCGACGGCATTTCTTAGTTCGATTCCAAGAAATACCTTTACTATTTCATAGACATACCGTTGTTCAATCCCGCCTGACGCATGAAGGAACTGAAAAACACAGATCGATCAATCGGTGGGAATCCCTTTTTCAGTGTTATCAGCTTGTCCGCCGTCTCGCCGAGGGCGAAGCGGAGCATAGGTGGGTGTTCCTTCACCAAAGAAATGTAACACAGAAACACTGAAGGAACTGAAAAACACTGATTTGACCGATCCGAGACCCACCCGCAGAATGAATTGATTTTCAGGCATGATTTCCTGATATTGGCTCGTTGGCGACCATGACAAGGACAGCTATGCTGAGTGAAAAACTCATTCTGCTTGTAGATGATGATTCTTCGATCCTCAATGCAACGAAGGCCGGCTTGACCGCAAGGGGCTTCAACGTGAAAACCGTTGATGGTGCGGAGGCAGCGGTCAAGATCATTCCGACTCTGAAGCCAAGTGTCATCGTCTCCGACCTCGTCATGCCGGGAACCAACGGGTTCGAGCTGTTTCAACAGGTGAAGAATCTCTCCAACTGTGGCTCCATTCCTTTCATTTTTCTCACAGGAATTGACGACTACTACGCACGGAAGTTCGGCCGGGAGATCGGCGGGGCGGCGTATGTCACAAAGCCTGTGGACCTCGATGAGCTTGAGCACCTTCTAAAGGAAAAACTCGGCGAACCATCGGGCCCGTAGCCCCGCAATCGCCTCACACCCACCCCTTCATCGTACCATCCATGAGTTCAACCGGCGACCGAATCTTTTTCATCGACCTGCTGCGAGGCATCGCCGTTGTCGTCATGGTCATGGGACATTCCATCGATTCCGTTCTCAGCGCAGAGGTCCGGACCACAGAGCTGTTCCGGCTCTACGACTTTGTGCGTGGATTCACCGCACCCGTTTTCCTTTTCGTCTCCGGATTGGCATTCAACGTTGCCACCCTTAAGCGATGGGATGAGTACAGGAGATTTGGTCCATTGCTTACCTGGCGGCTGCTCCGCATTCTTTTCCTTTTCATCATTGGCTATGCTCTGCATATGCCGTTCTTCTCGTTTGACAAGATTCTCCACCATACAACAGAGGCCGGTTATTCCCAGTTCTTCCAGGCAGACGTCCTCCACTGCGTTGCTGCCACACTCTTGCTGCTGCATGCCCTGATGTTTCTTTCTCCCTCTCAACACCGGTTTGCAATTTTCACGGCAATTGCAGGCACCGTACTGATCGTCGCCGCGCCCGCCGTTTGGCGTCTGGATTTTGCGCATATCTTTTCTCCCGTTATTGCACCATACCTCAACCGGCAGGAAGTGACCATCTTTCCCCTCTTTCCCTATGGAGCGTATCTTCTCGCCGGCGTTGCAACAGGCCACTACTACCTTCGTCTCAAAGGCGCAGGGAGTGAATCCAGGTTCCCCTCCATGATCATGTCTATCGGCGCTCTCATTGGAACAACAAGCCTACTGCTCGACCTCCTGCCGTTGACAGTCTTTCCCGTCCACGACTTCTGGAAAGCCAACCCGGCCATCTTCGCATTCCGCTTGTCGGTCGTTTTCATGATTACCGCCGCCACCTTCGGACTGAGAGATCTGCCGGATCAGGTGGTGAAGAATGTCGTTGTTCTCGGACAATACTCTCTGTTTGTCTATACTTTCCATATTCTGGTCGTCTATGGCTCCGCAATGAACAGCGGACTTGCACAAGTCATCGGACAATCACTCTCCT
>Ga0247727_10018245_pt1 | contig 11055 bp, 10 predicted proteins | sample WisWelCaveWW1625_FD_202498 | JGI IMG/M metagenome (GOLD analysis project Ga0247727, IMG submission 202498) | Biofilm microbial communities from Wishing Well Cave, Virginia, United States - WW16-25 | ecosystem: Environmental > Aquatic > Deep subsurface > Groundwater > Cave microbial mat | place...
ATGTCCTTGTACGTGAACCCGATCTGCCGCAGCAGTTCCACGCGTCCCACCTCGAACCACACAAAAAAGTTCGAGTGGTACACCACGCCCAACTGATCCGTCTCCGCGTACCGCACCCTCACTGTCGTTTCGTGGAAGTTAGTCACCCCTCCCCCGCGGCTGTCGTTCCGAGCCCCGACGCGTTTTGGAGGAATCTGCTTTTTCTTCCCGGGTTTGCGCCCCACTGCTCATTCACCCTTCCACATCGGTTTCCGCTTCTCGAGAAACGAGGCAATGCCTTCCCGGAAGTCCGCCGTCGCCCGTATCTTCGCATTCTCCTCGACGGCCATCTCCAGCTCCCGATCCACTTCCGCCTCGGCACACCGCCGGATCAGCCGCTTCGTCTCCAGCAAACTCGACGGGCTATTCGCAATCAGCGCCGCCGCCAACACCCGCGCGGTATCCATCAACCGTTCTTCCGGCACAATCTGCGTCACCAGCCCCATCTCCTTCGCCTCGCTCGCGTCCAGGATCCGACCTGTCAGCAGGAGGTCCCGCGCCCTTTTCTCTCCCACCTGCCGGACCAAAAACACCGAGACAATCGCCGGGATAAACCCGATCCGCACCTCGGTGTACCCGAACTTCGCCTCCGGCACTGCCAGCGTGAAGTCGCACAGCGTCGCAATCCCGCACCCGCCCGCGATCGCCGGACCATTCACCGCCGCAATCAGCGGCTTCGAGTAGCCCCATAACCGCCGAAACATCCGCGCCATCCGCCGCGAGTCCTCCAGGTTCTGCTCAGCCGACTGCTGCGCGATCGCCTTCAGCGCGTCCAAATCCATTCCCGAGCAGAACGCCTTCCCCTCGCCCGTAATCACAACCACGCATGCCGGCCCCTTCTCCGCTTCGTCTAGCGCCGCCAGCAGCTCCTCGATCATTTCCGTCGAGATCGCGTTCCGCTTCTCCGGCCGGCTCAATGTTATCGTCGCCAGCCCGCCGTCCACATTCATTCTTAATGTCGTGTAAGCCATGGCGGGAAGGATAGAGGTATCACGCTTCGCTGACAAGCTTTGGAGTGCGGCGGCTCTTGTCCCGAGCGCAGTCGAGGGATGCCGCCGCCTTTGTAGCGTCGGCATCCTTGCCGGCTGGGGTGCGGGGCAGAGCCCCGCCGCTCCTTTCTTTGGGATTTGAGATCTGGAATCCTTCTTCGGCGAGAGAACGCGAACAATTGATCATCCTGTTTATCTATGCCCTGCACCCTACTTCATTGCACCGTGTCCGTTGCCGGCGCATGTTCGTACATCGCGCGAATCTGGCTGCTCATCTTGAGTACCTCGCCCAACCCCGACGCCTGCAACCCCGTCGCCACACCTTTCTTTTCCAGCGTTGCCACCACCGTCTCCGTCGCAATATTCCCCACCAGATCATCTCCCGCAAACGGGCACCCGCCCAATCCCGTCAGCGCGCTGTCGAATCGCCTGCACCCCGCCTCGTACGCGGCCAAAACTTTCTTCGCCGCACCCTCCGGACGGCTGTGCAAGTGCACGCCCAGCTCCATCCCCCGCGCCGCATCGCGCACCGCGCGGTAGAGCGACCCCACTTCTTCCGGCTTCGCCGTCCCCACCGTATCCGCCAGCGATACCGTTTTCACTCCCAACTCGCGCAACCACTCAATCGTCTCCTCGACAATCTCCGGCCCCCACGGCTCCTCGTACGGGTTTCCAAACGCCATCGAGATATAAACCACCAGCCCGCGCCCCGCCGCCTTCGTCTCCCTCTGCAGAGTCTCCACCAGCGCCCGCGACTCCCCCCGCGACATGTTTGCGTTCGCCCGCCGGAAGTACGCCGAGATCGAATACGGGTACCCGACCGTCGTCACCCCCGGCGTCCCGAGCGCCCTCTCCAACCCCTTCTCATTCACCACAATTCCAATAATCTCCGGCGCCTCCACATTCCGCTCGGTCATCTCTGTGTCCTCTGCGTCTCTGCGACCTCTGCGATGAATCTTTGTCTCTTTCGAGGTTTCCGGTCCCTCACGCTTCGCACCCAGCAGGGCCATCAACCTCTCCATCATCGCTTCGCTATCCGCCATTTGCTTCACGTGCTTCGGCGACACAAAACTCACCGCATCAATATGCCGAAACCCCGCCGCCACCAGCCGGGCCAGGTACTCTGCCTTTACCTCCGTCGGGATCACCTGCGGCAGCCCCTGCCACGCATCCCGCGGACACTCAATCAGCCTGACACTTTGCATCCCGGGATGGTACGCGATTTTCCTCTTTGCGCCAAAGCCCCTCTTCGATACCATCCCATCCTTGCGGCGGTTCCGCATTGTTCGCCGCAATCCAAGCCATCAGGCTTCTCGACTCGCATATGGAAAAGAATCTTCCTTCCGGCTTCCGTGCCGTCTCCAAAGACCGCTGGTCGCACGCCCAGCGCCACGAAGCCGGCTTCTGGCAGCGGCCCGGCATCGTCTCCGACCAGCTCAATCGCACCCGTTCCCGCTACGAAGACCTCATCTGGCGTCTCGGCGCCTCCGCCAGCCCCAACACGCGCATTCTCGAGGTCGGCAGCGGCCCCACCTGCGCCACCCGGGTTTTCCCCCACGGCCGCCGCGTCTTCCTCGACCCGCTGATGCGCACCTATCGTCCCCTCATTCCCGACGGTGTCTCCGGCGGCTTCGTTTGCGCCATCGGCGAGGAACTTCCTTTCGCCGACTCCCAATTCGACTTCACCTTTAGCGTCAACGTCCTCGACCATGTCATTGCGCCCGCTCGCTTCGTCGCCGAGCTGGTGCGCGTCACGCGTCCCGCCGGCAAAATCGTCATTGGCGTGTACACCCATCCCCGCATTGTCGCCACGGCGCGCATCTGGATTGACCGCCTCCTCCCGTTCTTCGGCGAGGCCGCCCATCCCTATTTTTTTTCTCGGAACTCTCTTGTCCGGCTGCTTGAATCGCAGGGTTTACTTCTGGATGAACTGATCCGCGTCCACGCTCCTTCGCGCCGCCCTCAGCTCCACCGTCAGGATTGGGTAGCCGTGGCCTCCCGCCCCGCATAGTGTTTCAGGTTTGCAGCACTCCGGTCCTGAACTCTCGGACCTCTGGGTTCAGCGCCGCCGCCTCCAGCGCCCAAATCAGTGCCTCACGCGTCTGCGCAGGGTCAATGATCGCATCAACCCAGAGTCGCGCCGCCGCGTACCGCGGGTCAGTCTGGTGTTCGTAAGTCTTCCGCACCGACTCATGCAGCTCTTTCTTCTCTTTCTCGGAAAGCTTTTTCCCCTCACGCTCGAGCTGCTTAATCTTGATTTCCACCAGCGTCCCCGCCGCCGAATCCCCGCTCATCACGGCGTATCGCGCCGTCGGCCACGCAAAAATAAACCGCGGGTCATACGCCTTCCCGCACATCGCGTAGTGCCCCGCGCCGAAGCTCCCTCCGCAGATCACTGCAATTTTCGGCACCACGCTGTTCGACACGGCGTTCACCATCTTCGCGCCCGCCCGTATGATCCCGCTCCGCTCCGCCTCTTTGCCCACCATGAACCCGTTCACGTCGTGCAAGAACACCAGCGGCACCATATTCTGGTTGCAGTCCAATATGAACCGCGCCGCCTTCTCCGCCGACTCGGTATAGATCACCCCGCCAAACTCGATTCGCTTCTCGCCCGTATGCGGCGCGCTCGTTTGCACGTGCTTTTTCTGGTTGGCGACAATCCCAACGGCCCATCCGCCGATCCGCGCATACCCGCACAACAGCGTCTCGCCGTATTCCGCGCGATACTCCTCCCAACGACCGCCGTCCACAATCCGCGCAATGATCTCGCGCATGTCGTACTGCTTCAGCGGGTCCGCCGAAAACACACCGTAAATCTCCTCGCTCGAAAACGCTGGCGTTTCCGGCGTCACATGATCGAACCGCGCCGGCGCAGGGTGTCCCATCTTGTCCACCAGTGCCCTCACCCGGATCAGACACGACTCATCGTCCGGTTCGCGAAAATCAATCGTCCCGCTGATCTCCGCGTGCATCTTCGCCCCGCCCAGCTCCTCGGCAGAGACCTTCTGACCAATCGCCGCCTGCACCAGCGCCGGCCCCGCCAGAAACAGCCCCGACCCATCCGTCATCAATATGTGGTCGCACATCACCGGCAGATACGCGCCCCCCGCCACGCACATCCCCATAATCGCAGTGATCTGCGGGATGCCCATTGCGCTCATCACCGCGTTGTTGCGGAACACCCGTCCAAAATCGTCCGTATCGGGGAACACATCCTCCTGCAGCGGCAGGAACACTCCGGCCGAGTCCACCAGGTAAATTGTCGGGATGTGGTTGTCGATGGCGATATTCTGCGCGCGGATCACCTTTTTCGCCGTCATCGGGAAAAACGCCCCGGCCTTCACCGTCGCGTCGTTGGCGATAATCATCACCAGCCGCCCGCACACCCGCGCCAGACCGGTAATCGTCCCCGCCGCCGGCGCCCCGCCCCACTCTTCGTACATTTCGTACGCCGCGTAAATCCCCAGTTCAAAAAACGGCGTCCCCGGGTCAATCAGCCGCGCAATTCGTTCGCGCGCCGTCAACCGGCCCTTCTTGTGCTGTGCTTCGATGGCTTTCGCGCCGCCGCCCTGCCGGATCTGCTCTTCTTCGTTCTTGATCTCGGTGAGCAGCTCGACCATCCGCCGCGTATTCGTTTCGTAGGTGTGAGAGTGAAGATGGACGTGGGTCTTCAGAAGAGAATGCGACAACGCATTGACCTCGTGCCCGGCCTGCGGCGCCAATCCGCCGCGCCTGTAGATTTGACTTCGACCTGTGCGCTCTGGACTTCCGCAGCCGATCGTTCCGCGTCGGCGCATGTAGCGACCGGCTTTACACCGGCCAGATGGCGGGCCACCGGCCCGCCGCTACAGATGCCCATCACCGCACTGGAGGCTGCCGAATCTTCACGCCGGCTAAAGCCCTCTTCGGCACTCTGTTAGGGCTTTTCAGCCGGGACAAAATATACGTCGGTTGGCTTGAATTGTGCCAGCCGCCGGAACTTGGCCTTCACCGGCATGCCCACGCGGATTTCTTTCTCGGTCGCACCGATCAGCCGAGTCAGCAGCAAAGTGTTCACTCCCTCGAACTCAATCAGCGCGAGGTTGAACGGCGTCTCCTTAAGGAACGCCTCCGAGCCGAAGTAGCACGTCGTCCACGTGTGCACCCGGCCTTCCAGTGGCAACTCGATCCAGCGCGTGGCCGCGCCGCACTCCATGCAGTAGGCCCGGGGTGTCGCGAACCGGTATCCGCACCCGGTGCACTCACTGCCGCTCAGCTTGCCCTCGGTCAGGTCGCGGAAGAAGCGTGAGTCCTCGGCATAGCTGTGGATGTAGTCGATTTCGTAGTGGTCCTTGACGATCAGCGGGTCGGTGCGGAACACGGTGGTTCCGATGTCAGTTTCCGCCAGGCGGACTTTCCCATAGGCCGGCTTGGGCCCCTGTGCGGATCTCTTTCCAGCAGGATTCTTCTTAGCCATTGCAGTCTCCTCTCTCGACTCTGCAAGCCGCGCGTCTACCGCGTGCTCACCAGGATGCTGACCGTTACATAGGTGCCCGTACCCGCATGGCTGTGAATGGCCCCGCGCATTCGGCGGCGGCCCGGGCCCTTCTTCTGCTTGACCTGGATGTAACCATCGCCTTCGTTGTGCTTCGCGATTGTCCCTTGAAGTTGCCAGAAGGCAAACACGGCTTGCATCAGTCCGGTTGCCCCGACCGGGTGTCCGCAGGCAATCAACCCGCCCGACGGGTTCACCGGGATCATGCCCGTGAGTTCCGGTTGGCCCTGCTCGATGAACTTCCCCCCGTCGCCGTACTTGCACAGTCCCATGTCTTCGTAGGTTTGGATTTCGCTCGAGGTATAGGCATCGTGCAGCTCCACGAAATCAAGATCTTCGCGGGGGTCTTCGATTCTCGCCTTCTCGTACGCCATTTTGCAGGCCATGCGGCCGGCGCGGAAGCTGTGCACGCCGGGGTACTTCAGCCCTTTGTACCACTTCGGGTCTTCGTGCTTGAGCAGGATGACCTCGCCGTGCGGTCGGTCGGCCATGCGCATGGCGTCCGACCCCATGCCCACGCCCAGCACCCGCACCGGGTTGGCGCAGACCTGCTCGGCGACCTCTTCGCTCGCCAGGATGGCCACCGCCGCGCCGTCCGACATCGTGCAGATGTCCAGCATCGTCAGCGGGTAGGACACCATCGGCGAGCGTCGCACGTCCTCGATGGTAAGGTCGTAATGGTGCTGGGCCCATCGGTTGTGCAGGGCATTGCGGTGGTTCTTCACGCTCACCTGCGCGAGCTGCTCCACCGTGGTGCCGAACTCGTGCATGTGCCGCACCACCATCATCGCGTAGTAGCCGGTGTAGAACCCCCCCACCGGGTAATCGAAGTTGGTGTCGCTCGCCAGTGCGATGAACTCGTTGCCTTTCCAGGTGTTCACGTGCGACATCGTTTCGAATCCCATCGCCACTACGCAGTCCAGCCACCCCGAGGCCACATGCCGCCAGGCCTCTTGGAAGCACAACCCGCCGGTCGCGCCGCCTCCCTCGACGCGGATCGTGGGTTTTGGAACCAGCCCGCACATGTCCACCGCCATCACCCCGGCTTTCAGTTGGCGCGTGAAATGGTCGCTGAAGTAACTCACCACCGTGCCGTCAATCCGCTCCCGTGTCAGCTTCAAACAATCCCGCATGGCATAGTCGAAGGCCTCTTTGACCATCACGCGGAACGACTTTCGGGGCTCGGCTTTGGTGAACTTGGTGATGCCCCCGGAGATCATGTAGACAGGTCGCATGATTCACTCCCAGTGGACGCGGCAGGCGGGCGCGGCCGAAAAGGTCCGCTCAGCATACCCTTTTTGCGCGGCTCTGGGTAGGCAGGATTGGTCTCGGCACTGTCCAGCATTTCTGTTGAAAGGGGAGTTGGGGGTGCTCCGGGTCATGGTGGTTTTGCTCATGAGTGCATGGCTTCTGCGGCGAGCAGGAAGCAGCCGAGCACCTGTTCGGCGTGAGCGGCATCGACGCAGCCGGGGAAGCGGTTCAAGTACTTCCGGAGATGACGGAAGAACCCTTCGGCCAAGTTGGAGGTGCGCAGGCGGTGACGCCAGCGGGCGGGCCAGCGCAGGTAGGCCAGCACGCGGTGCAATTCGTCGCCGAACTTCTCCACCATTTCCGGGGCCCAGAAGCGCCAGCGGGCGCAGAACTTCCGCGCCCAGCGGCGCAACTCGTGCTCGTCGAGGGCGTCCCACAGGTGCCAGAACTCGCGGCGGAATTTGCGTCGCTGCTCGAAGCGCAGAGCCGGGGTGAGCGCTTCCAGGTGGCGGAACCAGTGCGCCAGGCAGAGCTGGTGTGCGGCAGCGGGATAGACCATCGCCGCCGCGCTGGCGATCGCTTCGGCGCCGTCGCTGACCAGCAACTCGATCCGTTGCAAGTCGCGCTGCCAGAGCCGCGTGAAGAGTTGCTCGTAGGCGGCGGTGGTTTCCGCCGGAGCGGCGCACCAGTCCAGCACGGCGAAACTTCCGTCGCGGCGCACACCCACAGCGACCAGCAGCACGCCTTCGCGCGGGCCTCGGTGGGCCCGCCGGCGATAGCGATGATGCAGTGCATCTACCCCCAAGATAGGGAACTCTGCCGCCGACAGCATGGCCGCCCGCCGCGTGGCCACGGCCTGCTGGGCCTGTTCGAGCACCGCGTGGATGGTGGCCACACTCAACGTGCCGCCTACGAAGCGCTGCATCCAGTCCACCACTTTGCGCTGGCTCAGTCCGCCCACGGTCAGCGCAAACAGTACTTCGCCCAGCGCGTGCCGCTGATATTTCTCCAGCAGCCCGATCTCCGCCGCGCCCGCCCGCCGCAGCCGCGGCACGCGAATCTGATGCAGCGTGCCCCACAACGTCGTCCAACACTTGCGCACCGTGTACCCCCAGCGATACACCTTCTCCCCGCGCTGGCGCGCCTCGGCCACGCGCCGGTCCCGCTCCGCCGTGAGCAGCCCCTCGATGGTGCGCCGCAACTGCTGCAGAACCTCCTGCTGCACCTGCTTCCATCCTTGCTCGACCAAATCCCGCAATGTTAATCTCTCAGGTAGGGATAGCATGTTGGGTGTCTCTCCTTTTGCCCCCCGCTAGGAGCCAAAGATTCGGAGACACCCTTTTCCTTTTCCATCCAACTTTCAACAGAAAATCTTACAGACGGTGATTTTTTCACGGTACAGATCGATTGAAAAGTTGTCGTGCGGGGCTGCCTTTGGGATACTGCCGGACATGTATAGCGCCGCCGTACTGGACCATTTCAAGAATCCCCGCAACGTCGGTGAGCTGGCCGATGCGACGGCGCTGGTGGAAGTGAGCAATCCGGCCTGCGGCGACGTGATGCAGCTCAGCGTGCGCGTGGAGGGCGCGCGCATTTCGGCCGTGGCATTTCGGACGCGCGGATGCGTCACCGCAATTGCCTGCGGCTCGATGCTGACGGAGATGTTGGTGGGAAAAACTGTAGAACAGGCCCGCACAATTCTGCCGACGACGATTGCTGAAGCGTTGGGGGGCCTACCGCCAGCCACCGTCCACGGCAGCCAGCTGGCCTGTGATGCGCTCGAAGCCGTGCTCCTGAAGCTCGGCCAGTCATGAGCTTGGCGCGGCGTTCATCGCGACTCGAGCGCACGGCGGAGAGCATCGGGATCGTTGAGGTTTAACACAACGCCTTCTTCCTCGGTTGGAATCTCCAGTAGATCTGCAGCATGAGCCCAGACGACAGCGCGCGCGCCGCTCTCGGCTGGTGCTCTGAGAAGCTCATCATACAGAGTGCTTGAGAAAATCACCGGGTGGCCGCGCTTCCCTTTGAACGTAGGCAGGACTATCGGCTTGCCACTCAAGTAGAAACGTTCAATGAGAACAGTGATCAAATCCGAGGAAACAAACGGGTGATCCACGAGAAAAAGGATGATTCCGTCGGTGCCTCCGACTGGGAGTGCTTTGACTGCCGCGTGGATGGACGAGAGCTGTCCCTTTTTCCACTCCGGGTTCAGAACTACGGTGGCAGGTTCTAGCTGTACTTTTGCTAGTACCCGTTCACTGTGGCAACCCAAAACGACACGGGTAATGCCAATCTTCGGATGCTGGGCAGAGTCGAGCAAGCGCTCGAGGAAAGTGCGTCCCTCATGCTGCAGCAAGGCTTTAGGCGTACCCATACGTTTCGATTCGCCGGCGGCAAGGATGAGAGCAGCGAGCAAGGGCGTTCCTCAAGCGGTAGTGGTGGGCGTTGTTTTTGATAGCGTAACCGACTTATGCGGCAGGTTTGCGGCGTTCCGACGGATGGCAATCAATTCTGCGGTGATGCTGATGGCTATCTCTTCCGGCGTCAGCGCGCCGATTTCGAGGCCAACAGGCGCATGGACATGCGCAAACCGTTGTGCCGAAGCACCCTGTACTTCCAGCGCCTTGTAGACCGATAGCACTTTTCGCTTACTGCCGATCATGCCGATGTAGCGCGCATCGGTCTTGACCGCCCACCCGAGGACGCGCATGTCGTCGCGGTGTCCGCGCGTGACAATCACCAGATAACTCGAGGTGTTCGGCCGGATTTTCTCGAAAGCTTCGTCGTAACTGGTGTACATCTCGGTTGCCATCGGAAAGCGCTGCTGATTGGCGAAGGTATCGCGATCATCTATCACACCAATTGCAAACCCCGCTGTATGCGCCGCATGGGCCAGAGCCATCGATACGTGGCCGCCTCCGAAAATGTACAACATCGGCGGGGGGAGGATCGGCTCCACAAACACTTCCAAAGTGCCGCCGCAGATCAGGCCGTTATCGTAGCTGGCCTCGTTGTTCAGATTGAAGACCATTTTGCGGGGAGCCTCGTTGCGGATCACCTCTTTGGCCGCGGCCCACACCTCGGCCTCCACGCAACCGCCGCCAATTGTCCCGGCGATCGAGCCATCTTCGCGGACCAACATCCGCGAGCTCTCATAGCTGGGGATGGAGCCGTTGGTGTGGACGATGGTCGCCAGTGCGGCGCGTCTGCCCTCGCGGCGCAGTCGAACGACTTCCTCAAAGAGGTCCATGAAAACTCTCGCTTCCGATAGCCTACGGCGTGCTGGCTCTGGTGTCAATTCGCCGGTGGCAGGGCCGCGAACTAGACACCCTAAGTGGCGAATGCTAACGTACGTCTGGTCAGGACTCCTGAGAGGGATTTTCATGAAAGCAGTTGCCTTTTCGCAGCATGGTGGGCCCGAAGTGCTCCGGTACACAGATGTCGCAGAACCCAAGATCAGTTCCACCGAAGTCCTCGTGCGGGTTCGGGCGTGCGCGCTGAATCACCTCGATCTATGGGTGAGGCGCGGCCTGCCCGGCGTGCAGATCCCGATGCCGCATGTTCCAGGCAGTGATATCGCCGGTGAAGTGGCTCAGGTTGGCGAGCTGGTGACACGCGTCAGGGTCGGACAGAGAGTCCTGCTGGCCCCGGGCCTTTCCTGCGGACAATGCCTCGCCTGTTCGGCGGGAGCCGACAACCAGTGCCGGCGGTACACAATCTTCGGCTACATGGTCGACGGAGGCTGCGCCGAATTCGTAAGATCACCCGAGGTCAATGTCATTCCCATCCCGGGAGATTTATCGTTCGACGAAGCGGCAGCGGTGCCATTGGTCTTTCTGACTTCGTGGCACATGCTGTTGACGCGGGCGCGGCTACAACCTGGGGAAGACGTGCTGGTTCTGGGAGCAGGCAGCGGCATCGGTAGCGCAGCCATTCAGATTGCCAAGTTGATCGGTGCGCGAGTCATCGCCACAGCGGGGAGCGAGTCGAAGCTGCAGAGGGCCCGGGATCTAGGAGCCGATGAGGTGATTCACCACGGAAAGCAGAAGATTCTGGATGAAGTTAAGCGGATCACGGATCGGCGCGGCGTGGACGTGGTGTTCGAGCACGTGGGCACGGCGACTTGGGAGATGAGCGTGGCCAGCCTTGCTGCGGGCGGGCGGCTGGTCACTTGTGGCGCGACTACTGGTTTTGAGGGGAAGATTGACATCCGCACCCTCTTCAGCCGGCAGCTCTCGC
>Ga0247727_10018246_pt1 | contig 11054 bp, 9 predicted proteins | sample WisWelCaveWW1625_FD_202498 | JGI IMG/M metagenome (GOLD analysis project Ga0247727, IMG submission 202498) | Biofilm microbial communities from Wishing Well Cave, Virginia, United States - WW16-25 | ecosystem: Environmental > Aquatic > Deep subsurface > Groundwater > Cave microbial mat | place...
GGGAATGCGGTGGATGAGTCTGCGCTGGTGGACGCATTGGAGGAAGGCAAAATTGCTGGTGCAGTGTTGGATGTGACGGAAAAAGAACCGCTCCCTGAAGCCCACTCATTTTGGACGACGCCGAATCTGTTGCTAACGTTTCACACGTCCGCAATAAGTTACCCCGCAGATATCTCGAAGATATTTATCGAGAATTATCATCTCTACATAGAAGGCAAGCCGTTGAAGTATCAGGTTGATTTCGAGAGAGGGTATTAATCTGTCATTGCGAGGGCGACAGCCCGAAGCAATCCCCTAACACAACGAGGAGATTGCCTCGTCGCCAAAGAACGGCTCCTCGCAATGACAGGAGGAAAACCATGCCCCCAACACTTACCGACATCCAACAAGCCGCGCGGAGAATAAAGCCTTACGCGCATCGCACGCCAGTGATAACAAATGAGAGTCTAAATCAACAGGTCAGCGCGCGGATGTATCTCAAATGCGAAAACTTCCAGAAAGTGGGCGCATTCAAATTTCGCGGGGCGTGCAATGCGGTTTTTTCATTGAGTGAGGAGGAAGCCGCGCGCGGAGTCTGCACGCACTCATCGGGAAATCACGCGCAAGCGCTGGCTCTCGCGGCAAAGTTGCGCGGCATCTCTGCGTATATCGTCATGCCATACAACGCGCCGTCTGTGAAGAAAAATGCAGTGGCAGGATACGGCAGTCAGATCACGTTTTGTGAGCCAACGCTTGAGGCAAGGGAAAGCATGTTGGACAGAATCAGATTGGATACGGGCGCGAGTGTGGTTCATCCATATAACGACGAACGCGTCATCGCGGGACAGGGAACTGCTGCGCTGGAATTGTTGGAGGATGTCCCTGATTTGGATGTGATCATCACACCCGTTGGCGGCGGCGGGCTGTTGAGTGGAACATCCATCGCCGCGACGGAAACAAAGAGGGGAATCCGCGTCATCGCGGGCGAACCCGAAATGGCGGATGACGCGTATCGTTCGATGAAGGCGGGAGAAATCATCCCATCCGTGAATCCAAAGACAATTGCCGATGGATTGTTGACTTCATTGGGAACCATAACGTTCCCAATTATTCAGGAACGTGTCGAACAAATCGTCACGGTGAGTGAAGCGGGGATTATCGCTTCAATGAAGTTCATCTGGGAGCGCGCCAAGATTGTGATCGAGCCATCCGCCGCTGTGGCAGTCGGCGTTTTGTGGGAAAAGAAAATTGATTTGCACGGATTGAAAGTGGGAGTAATATTAAGCGGCGGCAACGTGGATTTGGAAAAAATGCCGTGGCAATATTGAAATAGTAAGGGCGACCCTTCAAGGTCGTTATGAAATCTGATAAATCAAAACGGGTCGCCCCCGCTCAAATCCCAGGAGCAACCAATGGACGAAAACTCACCCCTTGACGAAAAACTTCCATATAAAACCCGTCCGCTTTTCTTTCCAAACGGAACGAGTGTGGAGGAGTTCATCATTCCCGATGAAGACAAAGAACTCGTCCTCGAGCAGTTATATCCGTTTTCGCCCATCCCAAAATTAACGGATGTCGTCTATGACCTGCACGCGGACAAAACATTCGTCGTCAAGGATTATCGCGTCACCTGGGAGCATGGCATGAATTATCTCGTCAGCCCGTATTACCCTGAAAGCGGCGGGACGGTCATTGACTGGGTGGATGAAGATTAGGCGATTGGGGAAGGCGAAGATGAATTTGACGAAGACTTCGATGATGATTTGGATGGCGACAATAAAGAGGATGATTTGCCGTTCTAAAGGCGTCCTATTTATCAAAATGCAGGACAGCGAGATTGCCATCAAATGAGGCAGTGAGGCGTTCGGGCAGATTGCCAAGCGTATCCGCCACGCGCTTGCGGGACCCAAAGCCTGGCACGACGATGAAACTGCTGAGGCTTTCTTGTTCCAACGCATTAGGCTTTAACTGATCCTTGAGAGCCTCAATGGCGACTGGATGATCTGTGTCAATTGCCACCATCAATGCTTCCATGGTTTGCAGGTAACGGGAGTCAGCCCATATCACAAGCGGGACGTTAAGTGATTTTGCAATCATCAAGTTGACTTCGATCATGCGGCGCAAAACAATCAATGGGACAGCCTTGGGAGGAACGACAAACACAACCCGTTGAGTCCCATTCAACGGCAGGGAGAGCCTCCCAGCCATCACGGGAGTATCTGAACCCCAGATGACTTCATCGAGCACAGAGCCAAGCACCGACTCGCGCAGAGTCCGCTTGCCGCGCCAACCCATGATGATTAACGAGGCGTTTTGTTCACTGGCAGTATACAGAATTCCCTGCGCGTGCGTAGCGGCTAAACGCGGAATGAGTTCGATCTCGGATTCAGGGTCACCCATCACTTCGTGGACGCGGCCCAGCAGTTCACGGTGCGCGATCAGTTCTTTATCCTGCATGCCCTGATCCTTTGCAACGCTTACCGCGCACACGCTGCCTTCGTTCGCTTTTGCGAGCAAGGTTGCCAGACCAAGTAACTGCTCCTGCGAGCGCGGATCTGTAATGGGAACAAGAATCCGCCCGAAGAGCGGGGAAGGCTCAAGGTGTTCGGGAGCAGTCTGAAGCGCGGGCGCGAAGCGTTGAACAAGGAGCGGAGATGTGATGGACGTCAGCAAAATCATCAGGATGGCGGCGTTGAAGAGGGTCGAGTCGAATAATCCTGTTTGCAGGCCAATGACAAGAGTCGGGATGGTCACCGCGGCTTGCGCGTGGGAGAGCCCGTATGCCGTCCAGAATTCATTCCTCGTATATCGGTAAATGCGCGCAGTAATCCAGGCGGCAATCCATTTCGAAACATAGGCGACGATGGTCACGCCAAGCGCGACAATGATGGTTTGCGTATCATCGAGAAAGGACAGGGGGTCGGTGATCATTCCGCTATATAACAAAAAGAGAGGAATAAAAAACGACTCACCGATGAAAAGCACGTGGCCCGTCACAGGGCTGTGGCGCGGGAGCATGGAATTAATGGCGAGGCCCGCAAGGAACGCGCCGACCACTTCATGCACGCCAATGAGTTCAGCGCCGAACGCGGCGATGAACAAAACGACAACGATGAATTGAAATTCAAGCGCGCGGCCGCTGAATCGTTGGAAGAAATATTTACCCAGGCGCGGCAAACCAAAAATGATGAGCAGGGTGAATATGCTCAACAAAACAAAAAGTTGCGCGAAGTAGCCGAGGGTCAAACCGCCCGATTTCGCCCCAAGCACGACAGCCAGAATGATAAATGCGCCGATGTCGGTAAGGACAGTCGCGCCTGCTGTTACTGCAATGGCTTCGTTGCGCGTGACGCCAAGCCGCGTAAGAATTGGAAACGCAATCAAAGTATGCGAAGCAAAGGCGGAGCCAAGCAGGATCATGCCGAGCCAATCGAGCCCAAGGATGTAGCCAAGTCCCATGCCCATGAGTTGGGGAAAGATAAATGTGAAGAAACCAAACACCACTGCGCGGCCGCGAACGCGCATGAACTGGTTGATATCCACTTCCAGGCCTGCGCTGAACATCAGATACACGAGACCGATGGTGGAAAGAAATTGCATTCGGTCGCCATCTTCGATGAGTCCAAATCCATGCGGACCGATGAGCATGCCGCCGATAATGATGCCGATGATGCCTGGCAGGCGCACGCGCTCTGAAAGCAGAGGCGTGATGAGGATGATGGTCATGATGAGCAGGAAGAAACCAACAGGCTTATCGAAGAGTTCAATCATCAAATAGGATCCAGAAATATCTTATATCAAAACTACTTCCACCATTTCGCCCGCGCTCAAGCCAGTTGCATCAGGAGGGATTCGCAAGAGTCCATCGGCGGAGGCTAATGTGAAAATCAAATTGCTTTTGCCGAAGATGGGTTCGGCGGAAAGTCCCTCACCCTGCCCTCTCCCAAAGGGAGAGGGTGCCAACTTCACGGGCCACCAATCTTCTCTGCCCGCTTGTGATGAAAGATTAACTGTCAACTTCGCCATCACAGTTGCTTTTGGTTTGGGCAGCGCGCCTAATAATTTTTCAATTACAGGCACGACGAACAAATATCCGTTCACTAATGCGCTGACTGGGTTGCCAGGCAGCCCAATCACGGCTTTGCCATCGCAGACGCCCAGGATCGTTGGCTTGCCAGGGCGCGTGTTGATTCCGTGCACCAATACGCCAGGCTCGCCCAATGAACGGATGACATCAGCCGTCATGTCACGCGTGGATGCGGATGAGCCCGCGGTGATGATGACCGCGTCACAGTCGGATAATGCCTTCGCCGCCGCGTCTTTCAACGCTTCAAACTGGTCTGCAAAAATCCCGTAGCGTTTTGCTTCGCCGCCGCTTTTTTCGACAAGCGCGCTGAGGGTGTACGAGTTGACATCGCGCACCTGACCCGGCCGCGGCGATTGACTCGGGTCAATCACTTCATCGCCCGTGGAGATGAGACCGACGCGGGGTTTCTTGACCGCGCGAATGGACATGATTCCCAACGCGAGCAACCCGCCGATTTCCGCAGGGCGCATCGGACTCCCCTTGGGCAGTATCAATTGACCTTGAGCTACATCCTCCCCGACGCGTATCACGTTTTCACCATCGGCGACTGCGCGAAAAATTTCGATTTCACTCTTGCCGCTCTCTTCGGGTCTTAGACCCGAAGAAGCAATGGCTTGTGTATATTCCAACATCACCACCGCGTCCGCGCCGTTGGGTAACATGCCGCCTGTGTGGATGGACGCGCACTGACCCGCGTCGATTTGGAAGGACGGCGCGTTGCCCATCGGGACTTCGCCAAGGAGGGTCAGATACGCGGGCAGGGAATCGGACGCGCCGAACGTATCGCGCGCGCGGACGGCATAGCCGTCAACCGTTGTGCGCTGGAATTCGGGTAGCGGATGCGGCGCGATGATTTCCTCCGCGAGGACGCGGTCCAAAGAGGAGATAACGTCTATTGACTCAGAATCAGTTGTCGGCTGGGGAAGATGCGAGAGGAGCAGGGCGCGGGCTTCGTCGGGAGGGAGGAGGGTCAGGAATTCGGGCATGGGTAAGTGAGTAATTGGGGATTAGTAATTGGGGAATTGGAGAATTCGCTCATTTGAGTTTGTCAGCGAAGCCAGAAGGTGAGAGTCAAAAAGTAGGTGGTAAGCCCGAAGACGGCGAGGGCGGTGGCGGTGAGGAGAGTCCAGTTTGTAGGAGCGCCGAGGGAAATACTTCGGAGTTGAAAAATTTGAAAGAAGGCGAAGGGCAGTGTCAGGAACACGGGCCAAATCAGCGATAGTGAGAGCCCAAACGCGGGCGATGCGGCAAAGAGCAAATATACGAGCAAAACGAAAAGGTGATGCAACGGCACGACACGTTCCCAGCCGAGCCGCGTGAGGAATGTGACGCGGTTGTACTTTTGGTCCGATGCGAAGGAGGGAAAGCTCATAACGATGAAATATGCGAAGGCGAGAAATGTAAGTGGGATGGTAAGTGTAAGGAAGCGATGTGTCTCGCCCGTTTGAAGGATGTACGCGATGGAGGGAAAAACATACGCCAGTTGCGCGGCGAGGAGAAATTCCCCGAAGCCGCGGTTGACAAAACGGAACGGGGGAATGGAGTAGGTGAGGGCAATGATGAGAGCGAGCAGAAGAAAGAAGAAAGAGGAAAGAGACAACCGATTATTGGTAGAAAGCAGATATGCAATGAACACAACGGCCGCGAGGGAGGCGATAGACACATAAAGCGCGTTGTTGCGCAGGGTCTGGCGTCCTTTGCGAGTCTCGTCTTCGTTCAGCGGTTCAACATCAAGATAAAAGACTTCGGAGAGCAGAGACATACTCAACTGTACAAGGAGAATGCCGGCGAATCCCAGCCAGAAGGCATCCGTGCGTAAGGGTTTGCCGAGATAATTGGCAATACTCGCGCCGAGAGTATATGTCAGCGCGGCGAGGAGGAGGTGGAGGGGGCGGAGGAGGGAGAGCATTTATGATTTACGATTTGCGATTGACGATTTACGATTGGTGATTGGAGGATTGAGGGGAAGGATGAAGGATGAATTATGAAGGATGAAAGAGGAAAGATGTTATTGATGACGCCCGCTGGTTGAGTAGGGCGAGTGCAGGTCGAGCCCGTACACTTGCACCGGCATGCAAGTGCAGGTGTCGAAACCAGCAGGTAAGCAAAGTAATCCTGTTACAAGAATCATCGCCTGAGGGTTGGTCTCGATACGGCGGACAAACGCCGCCTACTCGACCAACGAGATTATTTCTTCAAATATTGCTCCAACCGCTCCACCCCTTGCGGGAGGTTTCTTCTTCCCAGCCCAAGGCGGAAGTGATTGCGCGAGTCGTCGTACATGGAGCCAGGGAGGAGCAGGACACCTGCTTTTTTCACGAGGTCGTCGCAGAAGTCTTCGATGTCGCCTTTGAGCAGGCGCGGGAATGCCATTGAACCTGCCGTGGGACGAATCCATTGAAATAGTTTTGAGTGGCGGGCGAAAAATTCGTCCATCACGTCGAGATTCTCTTTGATGATGTTGAGGCTGCGGTCAATCAGTTTCTGCCGGTTCCGCATGGCGACTTCAGCGAGAAATTCGCTGGGTGCAGAATTACAGATCGTGGTGTAGTCTTTGAGTCCAGCCATGTCTTGATAAATTTTTTTGTTCTTCGTAGCAATCCATCCGATGCGAAGACCCGCAAGACCGTACGTTTTGGATGTGACGCCAAGCGAAACGGCGTGCTCGCCCAGGTCACATGCGGCGGGGAGACGCGTGGCAGGGTCATATTCTGATTCGCGATAGACCTCATCGGAAAAGAGAATCAGGTTATTTTCTTGAGCGAATTTATTTACGGCTTCAAAGTCTGCGTGGGACATGAGGTAGCCAGTTGGGTTGTGCGGCGTGTTGAGGACGATGGCTTTGGTGGTGGAACGCATAAGGTGACGGAGTTCGTCCAAATCCAAAGCCCAGTTGTTTTCTTCGCGCGCCTGCCAGGGACTCACGTCACAGCCAATGCTTTTTGCAACTTTAGTAAGCGATTGATAGCAGGGAATGTGAACGATAACATGATCATTCTCTTTCAAAGCCGCGTGCATGAAGAGGAATATGGCCTCCTCCGCGCCGGTATGCACCAAAATCTCCTCCGGTTGAATCGTTTCGTAGAGTTTGCAAATCTCTTTTCGCAAGGCGGGGCTTCCTTGTGATTCGGTATAGCCCAACCACACTTGTTGAAATTTTTCGGCTGCACCCGCCTCCATTGCGAACAGGTCCGCGATGGACATAGCTTCACAGTCTGATGAACACAACAGAAACTCAGTATTGAATTCATATTTGGCGAAATAACGTTCGAGTTTGAAGGGAGGGAGGTTCATGGGGAAAGGATGAAGCGCGTGAGGCGTGCTGCGTGTTTCGTGTCTGCCTGTTTCCGTGTTTCCTTGTCTACTTGTGTACCTGTATACCCAACACCCTCCTCATGTCACGATAGTGATTTAGATTGTGGATATACAGCATTTTTATCATCTCACGGATGGAGGTCATACCCAAAAACGGATGACGCCCTTTGATTTCCAGTTCCTCCTCCTTCAAATTCGAAACCCATGCAATCGAACCGGCGCGCACCTCTTGATATTGTTCGAGCAACTGGTCTGGAGCCAAGTCTTTTGTCCTTGCCTGTTGCGCGGCGTTGTAACGGTCAATCGAGAAATCCTCCGATGAGCCTTCGCCAGTTGTGCGGATGCGCTCGAAGAGTTTGATGAGTCCGCGCTCGGAGGTGACGAAATGCGAGAGGACGTTGCGGATCGTCCATGTTTCGCCTTCGGTGTAGACCTCCGCGCTCCATTGATCATCGGTAAGCCCGGAGAAGATGGAAACAAATTTTTCACCTTCGGATTTTAGTTTTTCGGCAAGTTCGGCGATTTCGGACATGGGGCTCTCCATTGTACTCGGTGGTTGAGTGGGGCGAAGCCCATATCGAAACCACCATTTTCAGGTTACTCCATATTTGCTTGAAACTCGCTGGTCTCGATACGCCCCGACGAGCGCCGGGCTACTCGACCAGCGGTGATTACACCAACGAATATCCACCATCAACAACAATGGTTTGACCGGTAATATACTCGTTCTCCAATAAGAATTCCAGAGCGGATGCAATCTCCTCGGTTCGCGCGGGACGTTTGAGCGGAACCCGATTAATGAGCCTTTCCCATTCCTCGGCAGGGACGATATCCGATTGCAAGACGAAACCTGGGGCAATGGCGTTGACGCGGATCTTCGGCGCGAGGGCGCGCGCTAATATTTTGGTCAATGATTCGAGCGCGGCTTTGCTGACCGTGTATGACGGATAACGGCTCCATGCTTTTTGCGCGCCCACATCCGTGATGTTGACAATGAGTCCGCCATCAGTCATTTTCTTTGCGGCGGCTTGCGCGAGCAGGAATGGAGCGCGGAGATTGAGGTCAAGAGTTGCGTCCCAGTTTTCGATGGAAAGCGCGTCCACGTTTCCGCTGGGCATGAAGGCGGCGGAGTTGACAAGAACACTGAGAGATTGGAGATTGGAGATTAGAGAATTGATGTCGGAGGGTTGGGTGAGGTCGGCTTGGGCGAGGGTGACGCGTCTCGAAAGAGATTCAATTTCGGCTTGGGTCTGACGCGCTTCTTCCTCCGCAGAATGATAATGGAGGACGATATCGAATCCATGCCGCGCGAGAGTCAAGGCGAAGGATTTTCCAAGCCGATGCGCGCCGCCTGTCACAAGAGCAAGAGGTCCCACAAAACCTACCCTCGAAAATAATTTGACACAAAGAACCAGATGTTCGCAGGACGCTCGGCGAGGCGGCGCATAAAGTACGGATACCATTGCGCGCCGAAAGGAATATAGACACGCACAAGATAACCATCCTTCACTAACTGCTCCTGTAAATCGCGACGGATGCCGTATAGCATTTGAAACTCGATTGCATTTTTAGGCAAGCCAACCTTCTCGGCATACTGCTTTGCAAAGGCAATACGGTTATCGTCATGCGATGCGATCGCGGTAATTGGTGGAACGCGGCCGTCTTCGCTGACTGTGTTCGATTCTATTTTCTGGGCGGCATCTATCATGATCTTTGCGAGGAGATCGTAATTTGCATCCGTGTCCGCTTTTTTGAGATATGCCTTGTCTGGCGGTTCGTTGTAGGCGCCCTTGACCAGACGAAGGCGCGCGCCATTTTCAAGCAACATGCGTAAATCCGCTTCGGTACGATAGAGGTAAGCCTGCATTACAAGCCCAAGTTGATCTGAATTAAATCCTCTTTCCAGCATCGCTCGATATAAGGTCAGAGTAATATCGGTGTACGGGGTATCTTCCATATCCAGGCGCAGAAAGTTTTTACTCTTCTTTACCTGATCCAGAAGTCTGGCTAGATTTTGGCGGCAAATTTCCTCATCCAGACCCATGCCAATCTGGGTCAACTTGATCGATACGTTCGAACGAACACCCGATTTTTCAATTTCGTTGAATATCAACAGGATCTTCTCTGTTGCCGTATCCGCTTCTTCCGCAGTGGAGGTGTTTTCCCCCAAATAGTCAAGAGAGGTATTGATGCCTTTTGCATTTAACTCGCGGACCACACGAATCGCATCGTCCACTTCCTCCCCCGCCACGAACCTGGATGCGGCTCGCCAGGCAAGGCCCCAACTTGTGATCAGTCTCTGTGCCCACGCAGCTTTGGAAAGAAAGATAAGTAATGAACGTAGCATCGTCTCGTCCTGCAAGTGGATTTGACCTGCGAGACCGAATTTGCGGGCAGACAATGTTCGCGCCCGACTAATAAACTGCGCAGGATGCTGATTTATTCTAGCACAAACGCCAAAAATGAGTGTTATACTTTTTACGAATTCAGGAGATAACTTGAGAAGTCGTCGTTCAATTCCCATTTTACGAGGCGCGTCCATCGCGTTGTTATCCTTTGCGCTCGTAATGACGGTTATTTCACTCATCGGCTACAGCCGCCAGCGAAATAATTATCCGGGGGGAATGAAAATCGCCGGCGTGTCTGTGGGCGGCGTAGGACCGCAGATCGCGTCGCAACGAGTGTTGCAGGTCTATTCATCGCCGATCGAAGTGCAGTACGGTGAGGCGATCATTCACATTGACCCTTCGACAGTAGGTTTTGAATTGGAATTGGACAGCATGATCGCCGCGGCAGACCTGGCGCGAACCGGCGGTTCATTCTGGGGTGGATTCTGGAACTATCTATGGAATCGCGACCCCGAACCCGTGGAGGTCCCGTTAAGCGCGAACATCGCAGAGGAACGTTTAATATCCTATCTTCAGAACGAGATCGCAGTCCGCTATGACGAACCCCCGACACCAGCCCAACCAATCCCGGGAACCACAAACTTCTCGCCAGGAGCGCCTGGCAGGGTGCTGGATATTGACCGCGCAGTCCGGTTGATCGAAGATACCCTGCGTTCCCCAACGAATCGGACCGTTGTGCTCTCCTTCCAGCGCAGCGCGGCGGCGCGTCCAACCATGCAAAATTTGGAAATCCTTCTGCAGCAAAACATTACAGTTGCGGGCTTCGACGGTGTAATGGGGGTATACCTGCTCGATTTGCAAACCGGGCAGGAAATCCATTTTGCATTGGATAAGGAGGAGATCATTTCCGTGAACCCTGACGTGGCATTTACTGCCTCCAGCACGATCAAGATCCCGATCATGGTTTCCTACTTTATCAAATATGGACCATCCTCGCTCAACACCAACGCAATGGAAATAATTCAAGACGCGATTCAAACCTCCGAGAACGCGCTTGCAGACAGGCTCCTGAACGAGCTGGATCCAAACACGGGTCCCCTTATCGTTACGAACGATCTGCGAAAAATCGGGTTTGAGAACACGTTCCTTGCGGGCTTCTTTTGCAGCCCTGAATTTCCATGTCCGCTTCTACAACGGATTGACACACCCGCCAACCAACGAGCGGATGTGTTTACCGATCCCGATCTATTCAACCAAACTACGCCGTCGGATACGGGAATGTTGTTGGCGGATATTTATCAATGCGCGACAACCGCCGGAGGCGC
>Ga0247727_10018247_pt1 | contig 11054 bp, 7 predicted proteins | sample WisWelCaveWW1625_FD_202498 | JGI IMG/M metagenome (GOLD analysis project Ga0247727, IMG submission 202498) | Biofilm microbial communities from Wishing Well Cave, Virginia, United States - WW16-25 | ecosystem: Environmental > Aquatic > Deep subsurface > Groundwater > Cave microbial mat | place...
GCCTTTGGTCATGGTGTATGAGTCCCAACCCGGCAAGCAGATTGTTATTGATTTGTCTATCGAGGAGCTCAAGAGCAAGGTTCAAGAATTCATTGAAATGTTCCAAGAACAAAGCCAGGATAATGTGGCTTTCAAGCTCAATGAATTGCTCGCGGCGTAAGAACGGATTGCGCATTTTGGTTTTCATGTCTTTTTATCTCCCACCTCATTTCCACATTTAGCGATGAAAGACTTCTTCATCAGCTACAATAGCGCTGACCAAACCTGGGCGGAGTGGATTGCCTGGCAGTTGGAAGAAGCGCACTACACCACCGTGTTCCAGGCGTGGGACTTTTTGCCTGGCGAAAATTTTATCCTCTGCATGCACGAGGCCGCGAAGGATACACGCAGCACCATCATGGTTTTGTCGCCCGCCTTCCTCAACAGCAATTTCACGCAACCGGAATGGGCCGCAGCGTTCAGAAAAGATCCGCAAGGCAAAGCACGCCAGCTCATTCCCGTTCGCATTGCGGAGTGCGAGCCGGAAGGTTTGCTTGGCCCGATTGTTTATATCGATTTGGCCGGCGTCAAAGAAGCCGAGGCAAAGGAAAAGTTGCTGAATGGCATCAAGTCTGAGCGAAAAAAACCGCCGGCCAAACCGTTTTTTCCAGGCGCTTCTCGCCGCTCGGTGCTGGCGGAGCCGGACTATCCCGGCTGGAGACGAAGCGCCATCAAGTACTTGCGGCCTTTTGAATTTGAAGATGCCGAGCTTTTCCGCCGTTTGCAGCGCGAAGGCAGTTTGCAGGAATGCCTCGAAGCGATCAGTGACCGTGATTTTCGCTTTGGCATTCTCAGCGGCGAATCAGGTTGTGGCAAGACTTCTTTTTTGCAAGCCGGTCTCCGGCCACGACTTTTGGCGCAGACGGTGCCGCACCGGTGCATTTATGTGAAATTGACTGATCTCGATCCGCTCGATTCGATCCGGCAGGCGCTCACCGACCAACTGCAATTTCTCAAAGAGTCACTCGCGGGATTGGATTTGCTCCCGCTGCTCACCGTCGCCGTGCAAGCTGATCCTCAACCGCTCGTGCTGCTTTTCGATCAGTTCGAGCAATTTTTTGCCCATCGAAAACTCAGAGAAGAACGTGAGTCGTTCGTAAACGCATTGGCAAAATGGTATAAAAGCAAGCCGCCATTGCCGTGCAAAATTATCGTCTGCATCCGCGGCGATTTCAAATACCGTTTGGACGAGCTGCAAAAGGCGATGGGCTTTGCGCTCGGGCCGCAGCAAAATTTTTCCCTCGAAAAATTCACTCCGGCTGAGGCCACGCAAATTTTCCGCGTCATGGCCGAAACTGAAGGTCTCGCCTGCGATGAAAATTTTGTGAAAGAGCTGGCGGAGCAGGAGCTGGCCAGCCGTGAAGATGGCCTCGTCTCGCCGGTCGATGTGCAGATTTTGGCGTGGATGATTAAAGGCCAAAAAGCCGTTGTCGAGCGCGCGTTCAATCGCCAAGTTTATCAAAAGCTCGGCGGCATCGCAGGCTTGCTCGAAAAATATCTTGAGCGAGCGTTGGAGGCGCGCGAAACCGAAGACCGGCGTGAGGCTGCGCTCAAAGTTTTGTGGGCGCTGACGGATTGGGAACGCAACGTTCGCGCTAGCGTGCTCACCGTCGACGATCTGACCAGGAAGCTCGCTGGCACGGTTTCCACCGAGGAAGTGCAAGAAGCGGTCGAATGGTTGGCCCGCAGCGACCTGCGTCTCATCACGCCCAGCAAACGCAATGGCGCCGCCGGTTATGAGCTGGCGCATGAACGCCTGATTCCGGCGTTGCGCCGTCTTGCCGGCAAAAAATTCTCGGCAGCGGATCAAGCCAACCAACTGCTGGAGCGCCGCGTCAATGAATGGTTGGGCAATGAGCGCACGGGGCGCTATTTGTTGCGTTGGCAGGAAATGCGGTTGATCAACCGACAAAAGCCCTATTTGATTTGGGGCCAACGCAAAACTCAAAAACAAGAATTGCTGCAACAAAGCCGACGCTGGCTGTGGCGCCGCGCGGGACTCGTCTCTGTCCCGCTCATTTTTATACTTGCGGTTCTTCTCTGGCGGCAAAGCCCGTGGGGACAGATTTATCTGGTTAAAAGAGACTTCGTCAGCTTAGGCAAGAAAGTGAACAGCGAATGGACCTTGAAAGAAATTGCTCCGGCCTTTGTGTTGGTTGGTGATTTTGATCAAGCCCGTAAGAGCGCCGAAAAAATATCCTTTGAATTAAACAAAATCGAGACGTTCTCTAAGCTCGTGGCTTCGATAGCGAAGATAGCTGAAACTAAAGGAGACCTGGCGATCTTAGAGCAAGCCCGCCAGGTTGCGGAGAAAATTTCTGATGACTTTCACAAATTTCACGCTTTGTCTGCGCTTGCAGTTTCGGCAGCAAAGATGGGTAATCCTAACAAAGCTGTGGCGATCCTGGAGCAAGCTCTTCAAGTTGCCGAGAAAACTTCTGATGATGATGCCAAATTTAATGCTTTGTCTGTGCTCGCGGCTTCGGCGGCGAAGATGGCTGAAACCACCAAAGATATGACTTTCCTGGAGCAAGCCTGGCAGATCGCCGAGAAGATATCTCATGATGGTTACAAATCTGAGGCTTTGTCTGCGCTCGCGGCTTCGGTGGCGAGAATAGCTGAAATCAACAACGACATGGCTTTCCTGGAGCAAGCCCGCCAGATTGCCGAGAAAATATCCCATGACTTTTACAAATCAAAGGCTTTTTCTGCGCTTGCGACTTCAGCGGCGAAACTGAGTGATACCAATGAGGCTGTGGCATTCCTAGCGCAAGCCTACCAGAGTGCCGAGAAAATATTCATTGACTTTGACAAATCTCAAGCTTTGTCTGTGCTCGCGGCTTCGGCGAAAAAAATCAGTGCTAACAACAAGGCGGTGGCTTTCCTGGAGCAAGCTCGTCAGATCGCCGAAAAAATTTCTGATGACTTTTACAAGACTTCGGTTTTGCTTGCGCTCGCAGCTTCGGCTGCGAAGCTGAATGATCCCAACAAGGCTGTGGCTTTACTGGGACAAGTCTATCAGATTGCCGAGAAAAAAACTGATGGCTTTTCCAAAGCTCTGGATTTGTCTACGCTTGTGGCTTCGGCGGCGAAGATCGGCGCTTCCAACAAGGCTGTGGCGTTCCTAGAGCAAGCCCTTCAAATCGCTGAGAAAATATCTGATGACCGTGAAAAATCTGAGACTTTGTCTGCACTCGCAGTTTCCGCGGCAAAGATCGGTGATCCCAACAAGGTTATGGCTTTCCTGGAGCAAGCCCGTCAGATCGCCGAGAAAATATCTGATAACTATTTCAAATCTCCGGCTTTTTCTGCGCTCGCGGCTTCGGCGGCTAAGATAGGAAAGTGGTCACAAGCGCGTACCTTGGCTGAATCCAATGTCACCGATGCTGATAAAGCTAAAGCCTTGGTTGCCATTCTCAAAGTTTGGGGGGAACGCCAGTATCCGGCTTTGGCAGAAGCAGAAAGTGAAGAAGAGTGATTTAAGCGAAGAAAATAAATTTGAGTTTTTAAATGAGCTCCGCAAGGTGAACTTCGAAATTTCCCCAGCTTTGGCAGTTTCTTAATTGAAGCTTGGCCTTCTCTCCAGTCTGTTGATAAGCCCAGCCAAATTATTTTTGCGCCAGTTCTCTGAGGGATCAACATGCCACCCCGATGGGGTTGGCATAATTTTTATGCTGGGCGTTTCTATAAACATCCCACCCCTAACGGGGTTTGGGCGAGAAATACTCCCAACGCCGTAGGCGTGCCATGTTTATAGCAAGACGCCAATGTACCCAACAAAACGCCGTAGGCGTGGCATGTTTTTCCTTAATTTTGCACATTACAAAAGTCAAACCCCAACTGCGTCCGTAGAATTTTCCTTTGGTTGTTGTAACCCATTTGGTGGCTGGTTTGACCACATGCGGCATTGCTCAGAAGCCTCGAGTTGCATCAACACTTGTGTCAAATCATCCCGGAGTTCGGCGTGCTTTTCCTTTTGGATCGCCTGCTGGAGGTAAGTGATGGCATGCGGATCGTCCATGGCAGCCAAGCCTAACGCGGCGCCATCTCTAACCCGCGCCGAAGAGGAAAAAAGACTTCGTTCCAGCAACCACAAACGCGTGTGGTAAGTCGGAATGTGATTCATGCGGCCAAGCCAGCGCAACGCCTCGGCAGCAACTTCAGCATTAACGATTTCAGAAATGATAAAATGCGTGATGATTTTAATTGCAGCCTCGCCGTACTTTTCGACCAGTGAGATGAGTTCGTTGGAAAACTCGCTCTCCATACCATCCTCGAAATGCTGCTCCTTGGCTGCTTCAAACAGGTTCTTGAGTTTTTGCCGAAGTTCCTGGAGACCAGACATACTTGAGTCACAGACAAAAAATTGTTTTGATTCCAGTTGAATTTTTATTATCGTACATTGCAAATTGTCACAAAATTACTTGAATGTCAAGCCACTTCCCTAAATCTCGATAACAGCTCATGGAGCGGGAGAGTGGCTCTCATTGGGAGATTTTTTGCAATCAAGGTAATCGCTCAATATAAAAAAGATTCCTTCTGAATGACATCTTTTTTCCCATGACTGAACGATTACAAACCGCAGGAACACATCATGCCCGACCCTCGTGTCATCAAACTCGCCCAAGTCCTCGTCCATTACTCACTGGAAATCAAACCCAGCCAGCAAATGGAACTGCGCACCAGTCCGCTCGCCGATCAACTGTCGCTGGCGATTTATCAGGAAGCCCTTCAAGCCGGCGCGCACGTGGTAATACAGAACAGCATTCCCGGCGCGGAAGAGATTTTTTTTAAATACGCGACGGAAGCGCAGCTCGATTACGTTTCGCCGCTTTATAAATTGGCCGTCGAGTCGTTCGATGCGATCATGTACATCGAAGCCGAACACAACACGCGCAGCCTCAGCGGCATCGATCCGCAACATCTCGCTCGTAGCCGCAAAGCCCGCGCGCCGATCAGCAAAATTCTTTTGGATCGTTCCGCCAATAACGAACTGCGCTGGTGCTTCACCGTTTTTCCCACTCACGCCATGGCGCAGGAAGCGGATATGAATTTAGCGGACTATCAGGATTTTGTTTATCATTCCGGATTGTTGGATGAACCCGACCCGGTTGCCGCCTGGCGAAAAGAGCTGCAGCGCCAACAGGAATTAATCGCCTGGCTGTATGGCAAAGATCGCGTGATATTAAAAGGCGCGAACATCGATCTCACCTGCTCGATCAAAGAACGCCGCTTTATGGAGTCGGCGGGCAAATACAATTTCCCAGACGGCGAAATTTTTACCGGCCCGGTCGAAGATTCCGTCAATGGCTGGGTGCGTTTTCGCTATCCGGCGATTTACGACGGGCAGGAAGTCAATGATATTGAATTGTGGTTTCAAGACGGCAAAATCATAAAAGAGAAAGCGAGCAAAGGGCAGGAATTTTTAACCGCGCTGCTGAACACCGACGCCGGCGCGCGCTATCTTGGCGAATGGGGCATCGGCACGAATTATCAGATTCAACGCTTCACCAAGAATATGCTGTTTGATGAAAAAATCGGCGGCACGATTCATCTCGCCGTCGGCGCAAGCTATCCCGAAACCGGCGGCAAAAACGATTCGGGTTTGCACTGGGACATGCTCTGCGATATGGCGGAGAGCGAAATTGTTGTAGATGGCGAGGTGTTTTATCGGAATGGGAAACCGGTGGTTTGAGTTTTCATAACTCTTACTCCTACTCATCCTCTTACTCGTACTTGCTCGCTTTTGAGAGTTTTGAAAAGCGAGTATGAGTACGAGTAAGAGTATGAGATTCACCAGGAAGAAAAAATGATCCTCACCGTCACGCCCAACCCGATGCTGGACAAAACGCTGTACGTGTCGAAATTGGCCATCGGCGTCACACATCGCGCGCAGCGTTCGATCACAATTGGCGGCGGCAAGGGCATCAATGTGGCGCGGGCGCTTTTGCAACTCGGCGAAAAAGTGCTCGCCACAGGCTTTCTCGGCGGCTACATGGGTGAGCAAGTTCGCAAACTGCTTAATGACGAAAAAATCCCGCATGGATTTGTTGAAACAAATTCTCCGACCAGAATCGGATTTACCGTTTTTGATGAAACGCCTGCTGATTACACCGCGGTATTTGAACCCGGCCCGCAATTAGTGGCCGCAGAAGTTGAACGCCTCGTTGAAAAAGTTTGCCAACTTCTGCCACGCTGCAAAGCGCTGGCTTTATGTGGCAGCATGCCCGGCGCCGGTTTCGACGATCTTTATTTTCGCCTTATTCGCGCCGCCAGAGAGATGAACGTGCCGGTGTTTCTGGATAGCTACAAAGAGCCGCTGCGACGCGGCCTTGCCGCGCAACCGAATTTTCTCAAACCCAATCGCGACGAAGCGCTGCAAACGTTTGGCATCGACATTCGCGAGCCACGCGGCATGAAAGCAATGCTGCGGGAGTTAGCGCAAACCGGCGCGCAGTGGATTTTTCTGACTGATGGAGAACGGCCAGTCGGTGTTTATGCGGAAGGCCAATGTTTTCGCGTCACACCGCCGCCAATCAATTACGTAAATGGCCTCGGCAGCGGCGATGCGATGGTCGGCGCTTTCTTGTTCGGCTGGCTGCGGAAGATGAGGCCTGAAGATTTAATTTGTTTCACCGTTGCCGCCGGCGCGGTGAATGCCGAAGAATTTATGCCCGGCTTTGCAGATTTGCCGCGAATTCAAAATATAGCAAAGCGGGTAAAGACGGAGTGCGAAACTTTAGTTTCGCCGTAATCTCAAAAGGAGAAAACTGAATGAAAGCCATCACCATCGTTCTAATTTTAATTCTTGCCGCGCTGGCCGGTTACTTCTTCAATCTCTCGCGTCTCGCGCGCCAGGAATTAACGTCGCTCAATAACGAAAAATCTGAACTCACGGCGCGGACACAATCTCTCGAAACGCGCGCCGCCGAGCTTTCAAAGCAGCTTGCCGATACGCTGGCCAAATCTTCAAAAGAAAAAGATGAAGAGATTCAACGTTTGAACAGCGCGCACGAACAGCTGATGAATGAGTTGCAATCGGAAATTCAAAATAAAGAAATTCAAATCACGCAACTCGCCGACCGGCTTTCGGTGAGCCTGTTGGACAAAATTCTTTTTCCCTCCGGCGAAGCCGATATCATGCCTGCCGGATTAAAAGTGCTGGAACGTGTCGGCAACATTATCAAGAACGTGCAGGATAAAATTATCCGCGTCGAGGGCCACACCGATAACGTTCCCATTCACCCGCGTTTGCAAAAACAGTTTCCCACCAATTGGGAGCTTTCAACGGCGCGCGCCACCAACGTCGTGCGTTTTCTGCAAGAAAAAATCGGCATGGATGCCACCCGCTTGCAAGCCGTTGGGCTCTCCGAATATCATCATCTCGCCAGCAATGCAACCGCCTCTGGCCGCAGCCAAAACCGCCGTATCGAAATCGCTTTGTTGCCGATGGCTGCGGCGCCGCTTCCTATCAAGTGAGGGTGAAGTCGGACTTGGTCAGGAAAATTTTCAAAATTTAAAAAATCCTCGTGACCAAGTCCGACTTCGCACATCCCACAAAATTATCTTGCATCTTTCCCCGCGAAGTGACATACTATGTCTCATTTCAATTGACGCGATGAGGTCGAAAGAAATTCACAGGAAAGGATGGCGCACATGTTAGCGATACATACGCGCGGTTATGGGCGGCGAATCAGTATATTCGTTTTCACAACAGCATGGCTGATGTCGTCAACCATCCACGCGCAAACGACGATTAAATCGCCCACGAGCGGCAAGCGCTACCAGCGTCTCGTCGTGCGTAACGCGATGATTGTTGACGGCAACGGCACGCCCGCTTCCGGTCCGAAAGATATTGTGATCGAAGGCAATACGATTAGCGAGATCATAGCGCTTGATCCGGTGGCGCTGAATCGCGGCAACGCCAAGCGTCCGGCTGGTGATGTCGAAATTGATGCGACCGGCAAATATGTACTGCCCGGTTTGATCAACGCCCATGCGCACGTGCAGGAGAAGCGTAGCGATTTAGCGCAGCCGCTGGATTATGAATTTAAATTGTGGCTGGCCTGCGGTATCACCACGGTGCGCGACGTCGGCGGAAACCTCAATGCTACCGGCGACGGCATCGACGTGAAACGGCTGTTGAGTTTACGCCAGCAGAGCAACGCCGGTGAAATCGCCTCGCCGCGTATTTTCATTTACGCACTTTTCACTTCCAATCCCCGACCGCGCAACGCGGCGCAGGCGCGCGCCCGCGTGCAGGAACTCAAACAGGCCGGCGCGGATGGCATCAAGCTCTCCGGCGTCGATCGCGACATCATGGCCGCGATGGAAGATGAAGCGCACAAAGTTGGCCTGCGCATCGCGCACCATGTCGGCGTGGAAGAAACGACGGCGTGGGATGATATCAAGTTTGGCACCGCGAGTATCGAACACTGGTACGGCGTTCCCGATGCCGCGATTAAAGACAAAGTGCAAAATTTTCCATCGAGTTACAATTATAATAATGAAACCGATCGTTTCCGTTACGCCGGACGTTTGTGGCGCGAAGCCGATCCGGAAATCTTGCTGAAAGTGCTCGACGGCATGGCCGCCGCCAATGTCGCGTGGGTGCCGACGATGGATATTTACGAAGCCAGCCGCGACGTCCAACGCGCGCAAACACAACCGTGGTTTGCCGAATATCTTCATCCCACTTTGCAAGAATATTTTCGCCCCAATCCTGCCAATCACGGCTCGTATTTCCTCGGCTGGACTTCGACCGACGAAGCTTTCTGGAAAGAGAATTATCGCATTTGGATGAACGCGCTGCGTGAGTTCGAGCGCCGCGGCGGCGTCATCGGCGTCGGCGATGATGCCGGTTTTATCTATCAAATGTACGGCTTCGGTTTGATTCGTGAAATGGAGCTGCACCAGGAAGCCGGATTTCATCCGATCAAAGTGATTCAACACGCGACCGGCAACAACGCGAAAATTCTCGGACAGGAAGAGAAGCTTGGCCGCGTGCGCGCCGGTTATTTGGCGGATGTGATCGTCGTCAACGGCAATCCGCTCGACAATCTCAAAACGCTTTATCCCACCGGCATTGACGAAATCAAAGACGGCAAAATTGTACACACGGGCGGCGTGGAGTGGACGATTAAAGACGGCATTCCCTATCACGGCCCGACGTTGCTTTCCGAAGTGAAAGCGATGGTGGCGAAAGCGCGCACCGAACGCATGTCAAATCCCAGCCAACCGTAACCCAGACCGCCGGTCTGGTTCACCTGATTTATCCGGAGCCTCATGATGAAAAAAATCGTTTTGTTGTTGCTGACCCTATCTCTCATTTCCTGCAGCAAAAAAGAAGATAAAGCTCAATTTCGCATCGGCCTGTCGATGGACACGCTCAAAGAAGAGCGCTGGCAAAAAGACCGCGATTTTTTTGTAGCCGCCGCGGAAAAACTCGGCGCGAAAGTTTCGGTGCAATCCGCCAACTCCGATGATGCGCGCCAGATCGCGCAATGCGAAAATCTGTTGAGCGAAGGCGTTGATGTGATGGTCATCGTGCCGCACAACGGCAAAATTGTGGCGTCGGTCGTGGAAGCGGCGCACAAACAAAACATCAAAGTGCTGGCGTATGATCGCATCATCAACGACTGCGATCTCGATTATTATATTTCTTTCGACAACGTGCGCGTCGGCGAGCTGCAATCGCAATATCTCGTTGACCGTGTGCCGAAAGGAAACTACGTTCTCATTGGCGGCGCGCCGACGGATTACAACGCGATTCTTTTTCGCAAAGGCCAGATGAATATTTTGCAGCCGTACATCGATCGCGGCGACATTAAAGTTGTGGCGGATCAGTGGGCGACGGATTGGCTGCCGATCAATGCGCTCAAACACACCGAGAACGCGCTCACGATCAACCGGAATAAAGTCGACGCGATTGTCGCTTCTAATGACGGCACTGCCGGCGGCAGCATTCAGGCGCTGGAAGAGCAGAAGCTCGCGGGCAAAGTTATCGTGAGCGGACAGGACGCCGAGTTGGCCGGTTGCCAACGCATTCTCGACGGCACGCAGGCAATGACAGTTTACAAACCCATCAAACCGTTGGCTGAAAAAGCCGCTGAAATCGCGCTCAAAATCATTAAAGGCGAACCGATCACCGACGCGAGTCAAATGATAAATAACGGCGCGAAAGAAGTGCCGTCGATTTTATTGCCACCGATCGTGGTGGATAAAAGCAATTTGAGCGAAACTGTTATCAAAGACGGGTTTCAAAAGTTGGAGGAAGTTTATAAAAACGTGCCGAAAGAGCAATGGCCGGCGGCGGGGCAGTGATCAGTAACCAGTGATCAGTATTCAGTGGTCAGTATTCGGGAAAATTCCAATCTCGTGGATTAAAATATGAGTAAGCTTATAAAGTGGGTATTGCTCATTTCACTTTGTGTTTCATGCAGTAAAAAAGAATCAAAACCCCAATATCGCATCGGCTTCTCGCTGGACACGTTGAAAGAGGAGCGCTGGCAGCGTGATCGTGATTTTTTTGTTGAGGCGGCGCAAAAGCTCGGCGCGGAGGTGTTGGTGCAATCGGCGAATACGGACGACACGCGGCAAATTGCGCAATGCGAGAACATGTTGAGTCAGGGCGTTAATGCGCTGGTGATCGTGCCGCACAACGGCAAAATTATGGCGTCGATCGTCGAAGCCGCGCACCGGCAGGGCGTCAAAGTGCTGGCGTATGATCGCATGATTAATGATTGCGATCTGGATTATTATATTTCGTTCGACAATGTCGGCATCGGCGAGCGGCAGGCGCGTTATCTCGTCGAGCGCGTGCCAAAAGGCAATTATGTTTTGATCGGCGGCGCGCCGACGGATTATAATTCGATTTTGATTCGGCAGGGCCAGATGAACGTATTGCAGCCGTACATCGATCGCGGCGACATTAAAATTGTTGCCGATCAGTGGGCGACGGATTGGCTGCCGATCAACGCGCTCAAGCATGTCGAGAATGCGTTGACGGTGCATGA
>Ga0247727_10018248_pt1 | contig 11054 bp, 9 predicted proteins | sample WisWelCaveWW1625_FD_202498 | JGI IMG/M metagenome (GOLD analysis project Ga0247727, IMG submission 202498) | Biofilm microbial communities from Wishing Well Cave, Virginia, United States - WW16-25 | ecosystem: Environmental > Aquatic > Deep subsurface > Groundwater > Cave microbial mat | place...
ATAAAAATTAATGATATCGGATGAAGTAACACTCCCGTTGTTGTCGTAATTCTAAGCTGTTTTACTTTAAGTTTCATAAGGCCGATAAAATCGCCGACCGAGCGCATCATAACTTTTTCTCCAGCTCCAAATACTTTAATATTTTTTATTCCGAGCATTGATTCATTTATATAATGAGCAACCCTTTTATTAGCAATACCAGTTTCCTTGGCCACATCTCTTACTTTTCTAACAAAGGGTTGGAATATAAAAAATGAAAGTAGCCCTGTTCCTAATGCAAGAAAAGTAGTGCGAGCATCAAGCGTAAAAGCGATAACACAATACACAATGACGCTCGCTCCCGCCATGATAAGTGTGCTCATTTTTTGCAGAATCGTTCCCGCAAAGCGTACGTCCGTCATAAGTACATTTTCTAAGTGCCCCAGTTTAAGGCGTAAAAAGTAGGGCCACGAGGCATTAAACGCCTCCGTAATAATTTTTTTTCTGAAGTTAAATTCATAATCGGCTGTTATTTTAATCTTAATGAAATTAAACCAAATAAGAATAAAAGCTTTGGTTATAAAAAGCGCCATCACAAAACCAATAAGATAGGTTAAATTTATATCGAGATTAAAAAAACCAAAGACGCGTGCGATAATACCTGATACGGGGTCATCCATAGCAACTTCTTCGCCGGTTACGAATGAAAACATAGGGATAAGAGCATTTACTCCGACTCCTTCCAATATTCCTCCAATAAAACTAAGGATAGTGAGAAGAATTACTTCTTTTTTGTAATCGAGAATGAGGTGCCGGGAAAGCTGAATAAGTGATTGTAATTTAAAAAATTTAAGCATATTTTATTCTGTCTTTTCTACTTTTTTAATACAGACTCTAATGCCTCTACTATTCGTACCGATGCTTTTCCATCAACCTTATAACAAAGGCGTTCGCGTAAAAGTGCCCGTTCTTTTTCCCTTATACGCGGATTGGATAACGCCTCATTAATGTGTGATTTAAGCTCGCCAAAATTGTATGCAGTAAGGGTTCCCTTGGTATCAAGCACCCATTCATAGTGACTTGAATACTGCATCAATGGTGTAATATCTTTTCCCTTCCTATATTTTGCGCCGAACAGAATATTGATTACCGGTTTATCACGACATGCGGCATCGAGCGCGATTGTCGATAGGATAATTACAAGAACATCAGCGTGCGCAATGGAGTTTATAAAATCAATCGTTTCGGATGTTGTCGGATCCCAGTTGTCGCGAAAATCATACGATATGTGATAACTGTTATCGTATGCGGCATAGGGTAAATCTTTATATTTCTGAAATGGATTTGTTTTAACATTAGAAAAGTGCGGACGTACGAGCATTTGCGCCGGTTTTACTAATTCGTCATTTTTAATCCATTCGTAAATTTTATCGGCCGCCTCGTAATCGTGGTCATACCAGCTTCCCTGTGAACAAAAAAAGATGAGTTTTCGTTTGGGATCAAGTCTCATTTTTTTTAAATGTTCTTCGCGAGGTCGTATCAATTCTTCCCTTGTATACCAATCAAATTGAGGAAAACCGGTAACAAAAATTTTGTCTTCCGGAAAATCCTGCAACTTCACAAGCTGATCTTTTAACAAAATGTTTTGCGCAATAAAATAATCCGGGACAAACCGGTAATACATCTTTGTTACGGTGTCCCAACTTTTCGGCATCGAAACGGTTCTTATTCCACGTCGCTTTGCCGCCTTCATAAACACGTTGTCCATTTTTGAGGTAATTGATGTTGAAAAAAGAAGATCCGGTACATATGTATCAAAATATTCTTCAATAAATTGTTTTATTTCGGGAAAGAATTTTTTCTCGATTAAGCGGGACAACGATTTTAAAAATCCCAAGCTACTTAAAGTGCGCATGGCCGTAAGATGGAAAAATACAATGATACGGGGTTTTTCCACAAAATGCCTGCTGTACTTGAAATATCGGCGCGTAGTTTTGGTGTAAAGAAGTAAGTGGGTAAATTCGATAAATTTCCGATGAATGCGTCCGACCGACATATCATTTACGGCTACAAGCGTAACGCTTTCTTTCCCAAACTCTTCTCTAATATATTGCGGCACTTCTTTGCAATTAAGAAAGATTACAAGACGATGGCCTTTTTTGACTAACGCGTCATAAACGCCGGAACGAAGGACATTCCGAATAATAATGGTTTGTGAAACCACAATAAAAATTGTTTTTGTAATATCCTTAGACATCATAATTGATGTATCCTATGTTAACCACCGGATTAAAATTACCGGGAAACTTTGACCGAAGGGCTGTGTATGTTCTTTTACGATTATCTATTATCACAGCCGCCTTTGGGCAACGCTCTAATACGTAAAAGGCGTCAAGGTCAATCTTATCTGTCCTCGGGCCATCAACAAATATTAAATCATATGGCTTTTGAGGAATGTTTCGATATTGATGGCCTGTAAAATTATTATATTTTCCTTCAATAGATGCTTCTATGCGCATTTCTATGGGATAAAAGGTTCCGACAGTACTCATCACCTCTTTTCCGTAAGAAGCATTTTCCTCCAAAGAAATTAACGTACCTCGACCATTCTCTTTTAATGCAAACCCCATGATGAGCGAGCTTATACCACTACCTAGCTCGAGCACGAAATTCGGTCGCATATTCCTAACTGTTTTATACAAAATAAAATACTTCGCATAATGTTTATATTCTTTGTCAAAATTAACAGAATTTTTAAAGCGTTCAATTTCCTTCCACAGGGAAAGTCTTTGTAAACGTATTTTATAATACTGCTGTACAACTTTTCTTAAGAATCGTATCGGTTTTGTTCGAATACCACTCAAAAAATTCATAGGGAATGTTTCTTAATCGATAAATTTTCTAAACCAGAGTTCTAAATTAACGCATTGCCATATAAAAAATGAATTTTCTCCCCTTCCTCCAAAAAATTCTTCCACCTTCTGTTTAAGTTTTTTATGATCCCAAAAAGGACGGGCTTTAAAAGAGCTCGATTCAAGGATTGACACTATATCATCTTTATAAAAATTTCTAAACCATTCCGTTTGAATTGCGCCGAATGCTTTCTTAGGCTTATTTTTTATAACCTCCGGAACCAATTCCTTCATAACCTCCCGAATTAAAATTTTCTGTTGGTTTTTATCTATTTTAAATTCTTTCGGGAGGTGAAACATAAAACTTGCAAATTTATGGTCAAGATATGGAACGCGTAATTCTCTCCCGTATGCCATCGAGGTATGGTCGTTAAATCGAAGCACGCGCGGAAGTTTCGTATAATATATATCGCGATACTGCATATTCAGAAGCTTATCATCAAAGGGTTCCTCAAAGGTTGCCGGCTCTTTCTTATATTTTTTGATGAAATCCTGATGTAAAAGATCTGCATACATTTCTTGCGTTCTGTCTTGGCTTAATCCGATGCCACCCTCCCCCTCTCTATAATATGCATATCCCGCAAGAAGTTCGTCTACACCTTGGCCTTCAAGAAGCACGGTGACTCCTTTTTCTTTCGCGAGCCGCATGAGTGATTCATAAAGAATCGTGGGGATTCCTCCATAGGGTTCATCTTGCACAGTAATCATCTCTTTCCCCGCAAAAAGAAATGTTGGGACGTTGATATTTACCGTATGCCACCGCTTTAAATGTTTTTCGGAAAGCGAACTCTTAATAGTCCTACACTCGTCATATTCTTCACTTTCAAGACACATTGAGAGGGCGCTTGCATCACTTCCGGTAACTTTTTCTGCGTAATAAAGGAGGGCGTTTGAATCAACTCCGGAAGAAAGGTTCACCCCCACCGGAACATCACTCCTAAAATGAAGCCGGATTGAATCGGAAAGTAATGTTTTAAACATTTCATAAATATCTTCCTTGGTTTTTATGTACACGTACGTACCACTTTCATCTTTTATATCCCAATACTTTTCCATTAAAAAATTTCCTTCTTTATGGGTAAAAAAATGTCCGGGTCTAAGCGATTGGATACTTTCAAAAAATGTATCTTTGCTGTGGTCATAATAACCATAATATAAGTAGTGGAAAATTGTCTTTTCGTTCGGCTGTGCCCGAATACCAAGCGCAAGGAGTCCTTTAATCTCCGATGCAAAGTAAAAAACATTATCTTGCGATGCATAATAAAACGGCTTTATACCAAAACGATCCCGTGCGCCAAAAAGCATCTTTTCCCGCGCGTCCCAGATTGTAAAAGAAAACATTCCTCTCAATTTAGTAAGGCATTCTCTTCCCCACGTCATATACGCCGCAAGAAGAACCTCTGTGTCGGTTTTGGTTTGAAACGGGTATTTATCTTTCAGTTCCTCTTTTAACTCAAGATAGTTATAGATTTCGCCGTTAAAAATAATCGTATATCGCTTGTCGTACGAAAAAAACGGCTGTTGACCATCTTTTGAAAGATCAATAATAGAAAGCCGCCTGTGGCCTAATGCAATACCTTCATTCTCTCTATAATATATTCCCGCATCGTCAGGCCCGCGATGAGTCATTACATCACGAGCTTTTTCAATAACTTTTTGAGGAGGAAGATTTTCCCCTACTACTCCAATAATGGCGCACATGTTACCTTTTCTTCCCTGTTAAAAAATGCGCCTGCGAAAAAACCTTCGACCCGCGAAATGGGTAATGCATAAAAAGACCCCGTACAGCATATAGAAAACGATAAAGCGATGTGATTGCCCGTTCGGAAATCACTCCAAGAGGGGTAAACAATGGGAATGGATTCACATAAAAAACTTTAACGTCCTTAAAACAAACGTCTTCTGCGTTCATTTTATAATCTTCCGGCGTGTCTGTGTTTCTAAAATAATCCTTGTGCAGATGTTTTTTTGCTATGCCTAAAATATATCGATAAAAATTGTTAAGAACCTGGATTGATTTTTTTTGCGGAATGTTAACACTGACCATTATCCCTCCATGTTTAAGCACTCTGTACTGTTCACGGAGTGCCGAAACATAATCAGGAAGGTGTTCCAAAAGTCCAATTGAAACTACTACATCAAAACTTTCATCCGGAAAATGCATTCTTTGAACATCTTCTACAAAAAAAGCTCCCTTTCCTTTCCACAAATCAAAATTATATTTCGCAAGATTTATTGCATCTTCTGATGAATCAAGAAGTGTTATATCTACGCCGAGATACTTATGCAAATAAAGACCGATTGTTCCCCTTCCACACCCGACCTCAAGCGCGGTTTTATAATTTTTTTCGCCAATTTTTTTCCGTATAAATTCAAAATAGTGATATAAATTAAACTGCCGCTGGGTTTTCGGTTCCTCCCCTTGTGGCACAAAGAGACTCTTTTCCTCGGGAAACGAATGGTTCTTTAAAATATTTCCCCACTTATCTTCAAATTGTTTATTTTCAGATGGATTCATCATAAAAATCAGTTTTATTATTATGCACCTCTTCTTCTGCGCGGTCACGCTCATGGGGAAGATCAACTTCAAGCCATTGAGATCCGCTTATATCCCCCACTTCAACAGTCTGTGGCGTATCATCGGCAATAATTTGGAGCACATGTTCCACCACCGCGGCATCTCCATATTTTTTCTTTGCACGCTCTACGGCATCTTTATAAAGGCTAAGCTTATTTTTATGGCAAAATGTCTTACCCACATATCCGCGATGATACTCGGTAAGTGTCTTTGAAATGTGTTTAATATATTTTCCATCTGAAGATGTATACACTTTCATGTCGTCATCAGTAAGCGTACGATCGTTGTCTGTAAAAGCAATAATGGCGTCTCTAAACTGTTCCCGGACCTTGTGAGAAATTGCTTTGTGGTATATATGATCAACGTTCATTAACAGAAAACTCTCGTTGATAAAAGGAAGCATCACATCAAGTGTATATAAGTTGCCTTTCTTATAATCTTTATTTTCGTAAAGCTTAACAGTAGGATATTTTTTTTCTACGATTTTTTTTACATCTTCAAACCCAAATCCGCCGATAATTTTAATTTCATGAACGCCAACTCGACGCAGATACTGCACTGCGTATGAAAGAAGTGGTGCTCCGTATACAGTAACAAGCGCTTTTGGAATATTTTTAGTAAGGAATCCTAAGCGTGTTCCCATACCTGCCGCAAGTAAAACTCCTATTGTTTTTTGTGGCGTAGTATTCATACGATTTTTACGGCGACTCTCCCGGATCCATCAACCCGATGCAAGAGAAGTGGAATATTGTATTCTTTAATATATTCATCTACTGCATCTTTTGCCCCCTGAAAACATCCGTGGTCGTCAATAATAAGTACTCCACCGGAAGAAAGACGCGGAAAAAGGTGTATAAGTTCATGTTTTGTGGAGCTGTACCAATCAGTATCGATCCGAAGGAGTGCAATTTTTTCCGGAATATGTTTCGGTATAGTTTCTTCTACTTTTCCTTGTATATAAGAAATTTTTTGCTCGGGATATTCTGTAATGCCAATATTATGTTTTACCTCCTGAAGCGACGCATATGCCCACGCATTAAATCCTTCTCGTCTTCCTTTTTCCCATCTGTCGTGGGCGGGGGCGCCACGCTTTACTGTAATATCGCGTGATTCTGGTTCAACCATTCCGGCATACGTATCATACAGATAAAATTCTCTGTCTTTTTTCCCGAGTATGCCAAGCGTGAGCATGCTTACCATCACACTCCCCCCACGCCAAATGCCGCATTCAACAATAGCTCCGGGAATGTTTGCCCGTTCTATATATTCTGTTCCTTTATACATTGCATATATTCGTTCTTTACTCGTTTTGGTAAATGGTGCGCACGCTTCATAAATATTTCGAAATTCCAAATCCATATCAAAAGGAAGCGCTCGTGGATTGGGAATTTTTACAAGTCTATGATCCGCGCGTTTTAAAATTTTATTGATGAAAATTTTTACTTTATTCATGTGGTTTACAAAATGTCTAATAATTCGGAAAGTGTCCGTATAGTAAATGCATTTGGATTTTCCGCTAGAAACTCTTTTTCTGAAAACGTGCCTGTTTTTCCGATAAAATCTATTCCCAACTCTTCTGCTTTTCGCATATCAGAAAGCGCGTCCCCAATAAAAAGTATTTCATTCGGGGTTATCGATTCTTTTGTAATAATGTAGTCAAAGTGATGTTTTCCTTTTTCGAACCCGTCACGAAATCCTAACACATAGTGGAATTTCACATCGGTAAATTCATTAAACATATCTGTATTTTTCTGAAAATTGTTTGAAGAAATTGCAAGTTTATAATTTTTATCTGCGAGCCTTTTGAGCGCTTTCTTCTCCTCTTCGTCAATTTCAAGGTGTTCCGTTGCATGAACTTTTTTCTCCTCAAAGAGACTTGCTATTCCTTTATTCGCGGGATGCTTCGGAAAGAGCACATCAAGCTGTTGGAAAAAAGGAATGCCGCAAGTAGCAATATACATTTTCTTTGCTTCTGCACGCGAAACTTTATGCCGCCATGCAATAAGAAACGATGCAATCTCGGCGAATATGCCCATAGAGTCAAGGAGTGTACCATCAAGGTCAAATATAATCACTTTTTTATTTTTTAGTCTTTCTTTTATTTCTTGAGTATATGCATGGCGATCGAGCACTTGTTGGGAAATTTTTGAGAAGCGTTTTAATTGCCTACCCAAAATTCCAAACCACAAAAGCGCAAAGATAATTCCATAGACATGTATGAATATATCGGTCCTTCCGAAAAGTGTAGTAATAAGAAGCGGGGTAAGCATTCCCGTACTAGTGGCAGTTTGTCTATAGAAAATATAGATAAGTTTTTTCAGCCCTTGTATTTTATGGAATGGTATCGTATCGTCGGTTTGGCCTTTTATGGGTAATTGCTTGGTAACACCGTAAAAGAATCTTATCTCTGTGAGCCGATATAGGAGTTTGAATATTGTCGCAGCTGCCCCAGCGATAAGCACAAACGGATTATTTGTCATGAGATACGCGCCAAACGCTATCGGCATAAATATAAAGGCATATTTAATGTCGTGTGAAAATGGCTCCACATAACTTCCGCCGTAACCACCTTTATATTTTCTAAAACGATGCACCTCTCCATCACTTGCGTCAAGAAAGGTTTCAATGGTAAAAAGCAAAAAACCAGCGACAGCGAACCAATGATTACCGATGGCATATAATCCTGCGCCAATAATATAGAGAACTGTTCCAAAAACTGTAATCTGGTTTGGAGTAATTTTTGTTCGAATAAAAATTGCTGTTGCGTATATGGAAAAGATACGAATTATTCTTCCGAAAAGTGTTTGTTTATCTTTCGGGGGGCCCGAATCTTGACACAGGACACGCAACTCTTTAATTGTGTATTTTTTTACACTATTCATATTTATCATTCTTCATCGACATCATAGTAGGTAAGACCAAGATTGGTAATAAGAGATTCTCCTTTGATAAACCTTAATGTATTCAGGAGTTTATCTCTCTGGATAAAGAGATCATTAATAGGTGCCAGTCCGGGTTTGTGGTGCGGCGATTTAAAATAAAAAGAAAGCCACTCCTGAATACCAAACAGGCCACTTCGGGCGGCGAGATCCAAAAAAAGTGCAAGGTCAAGCACAATGGGTGCCGCAAGAATGCTGTCACGACATAAAAAATCAATCTTTATCTGCATGGGATAACCAAGCCATCCAAAAATATCGATATTGTCCCACCCTTCTTTATTGTCTCCCCGCGGTGGATAGTAATTAATAACCACCTTATGGTAAAGATTTTTATAAAGCTCGGGGTATTTCTTTGGTTCAAGAATACTATCTAGGACAGATAATTTACTGATTTCTTTACTTTTTAGGGACCCTGGTTCGTCAAGCACGAGCCCGTCCCGATTTCCTAAAATGTTTGTTGAAAACCACCCTTGAATTCCGAGCATTCTCGCCTGAAGTCCCGGCGCTAGAATTGATTTTACAAACGTCTGTCCTGTTTTAAAATCTTTGCCCGCTGTTGGTACTTTATTACTGATCGCCAGCTCCTCAAGTGCTGGAATGTCATGAGAACAATGTGGAGCTCCATTTGCATATGGCACCCCTTCTTTAAGCGCGGCGTAAGCATAAATCATAGAAGGAGAGATGGCAGGGTGGTTACTCTTTAAACCACGCTCAAAACTTATAAGTGTCTGATGGACTGATGAGAGTTTCTGGTACGCCTCGGTTGAGCCGCACCAGATTATTACTAGCTGATGACACCGATGTATACGCTTGAAATTTTGTATATCTGCCCGAATACTATCGGCAAGAATCATTTTTGTCCGCGCTTTTTTAACATAATTTCCATTGAGGTTTTTAACGTAACGTCTATCAAAAACTGCCTTCATGGGTCGAACGCGGACAAGATCCTGCTTTAATTTATCTAGAAGCTGCCCTTCGAGAACTCCTGCTTCACAAGCGCTGTCGTAGAGAGTTTTATCTTCAATATCCCATCCACCAAATACTAAATTATTGAGGGAGGCGAGCGGAACAAATAATTTTATGAGAGGTGTACGACGCTCCGTGCGTTTACCAAGCCGGATTTTATACATTTGGGTAAGCGACCCAAACGGTTCCCTCAAGCCCTTTCGCACTGCATATACGCCCGCAATGAGAGTTGTTGCTACCGCCCCCCCGAGCCCTGGCATGAGAATACCTAGTTTACCTCTTGCTGGTTTTATTTGCTTAGCCTCCCGTTTTAATTTTCTCAACATGTTTTCTAAATTTCATTTTATTTTTAAAAGATACCCTTTTGGGTTAAAAGTCATAAGATGCTTTTCTTGTTCCCGATCAATTTTAAAATTTTTACTCCCTGCAATAAATTCGTCAATGGCTTCCATTGGACCTGGTCCGAAACCGTGGTGAACGGGATGATCATTGAGACAAGAATCCTCAACTACCAAATATTGACCTGGTGTAACAATCTGGCTATAAATTTTGAGCTCATTAAGCACATGCCATTTATGATGTCGCGAATCAAGCACAACCATCACTTTTTCACTATTTCCAATGAGGCTCTTAATCTTTCTCACAACTGCTTCATCTGTTGACGATCCTAATAGATAGCTGATTCGTCTATGCTTTGGCCTATTCTCATTTTTAACTTTAGTGTCTATCGTAATGACACTTCCGTTGCCAACAAGGTCACACAGAGTAGCGAAGAAAAAAGCGCTGCCACCTCGGGCAGTCCCCGCTTCAATAATAATGTCCGGTCTTTTCTTAAAGATAATCTCCTGATAAACCCAGAGGTCAAAAGGGTTCTTGTGCACCGGAATGCCAAGCCAAGAAGTAGTATTCCATGTTTTACCAAAATAATAGGAATCGTAGTAGAGTTTTGTAAAAAGCCTAACAATATCTTTCTCGCGACGAGAACTAATATAGGCCCTTCGATAGAGCAGAATCCGTAGCCGTCTCAAATTTTTTATGAATTGCCGAATAATTATTTTGAAAAACATTTATTTTTTTACTTACTCTACTATATATTATGTGCTCGGGCTAGTGAAATGAGGGTACGCGCAATACGTGTGGCAGATTGTCCGTCGACTCTGTAGAGAAAGTGTTCGATCATACGATCTGTTCCCTCTTGTTTTTTACGCCCGGCGAATAACGTGTCTTTCAGTGCATTAAAAAATTCTGCTTTATCCCGCGTCACCCATACGCCCCCTACTCCAACCAGTGCTTTGATGTAATCAAATTGATACAAGCGTTTAACAGAACGATGCGGGTCCAAACCTTCGAAAACGTCAAAGGCGAGATTAATAGTGGGTGTACCACAGGCAATGGCATCGAGTGTTAGTGTCGAAGCGACATTAACACAGACATCTGCATGGTGAAGTGAATTAAACAGGTTGTTGAGGTGTGACTCGCTTGGATCCCAGTGATCTCGAAATTTATGATCTGGTTTATCGGTTCGGTCCACGGTAAAACCCGGATATAATTCGGTTTTCAAAAATCGATCAGCGTCGCCGAGGTATCCAAGGTGGGGCCTTACCAATACCTGGGTATCTGGAAGTGTTCCATCTTTAATAAACTCGTAGAGAAGCTCGAGGTAAGCAAGTTCATCACAAC
>Ga0247727_10018249_pt1 | contig 11053 bp, 11 predicted proteins | sample WisWelCaveWW1625_FD_202498 | JGI IMG/M metagenome (GOLD analysis project Ga0247727, IMG submission 202498) | Biofilm microbial communities from Wishing Well Cave, Virginia, United States - WW16-25 | ecosystem: Environmental > Aquatic > Deep subsurface > Groundwater > Cave microbial mat | place...
TACCAAAGTCTTTTTGCTATAATCTGGTATCCGGATTTCACAAATCGTTCGAATTAAAATCCGAACAGTTTTCATCCGGGCGATTGGGCAAATCTGGATACCAAGATCTTTTAAGAAGGAGAAAATCCGTATGTCAAAAATTGTCATTCGTAACGGCGAAATCATCACCAGCATGGATAGAATGCGTGGTGATGTCTATTGCGAAGATGGCGTCATTCGCGCCGTCGGCGCAAAGTTGGACGTTCCGGCAGGAACCGAGGTGATCGACGCCAGCGGACAATTCGTGTTTCCCGGCGGACTTGATCCGCATGTCCACATGGAACTGCCGTTCATGGGCACAGTCAGCGCGGATGATTTTGAATCGGGAACGGCTGCCGGCATTTGTGGCGGTGTGACGTGTATCATTGATTTCTGCATTCCGTCGCAGAAGCAATCATTGCTCGAAGCGTTGAAAATGTGGGATGAAAAAGCCAAGAAAGCTGTTGCCGATTATTCGTATCACATGGCCATCACGTGGTTCAGCGAACAAGTTGAAAAAGAAATGGGCGCCGTGAAAGCGCGCGGCATTCCCAGCTTCAAACATTTCATGGCTTACAAAGGCGCGTTGATGCTCGACGATGATGGACTGTATCGCAGCTTTTGCCGCATCAAAGAGCTTGGCGGCATCGCGACGATACATGCCGAGAATGGCGACGTGGTGTGGAATCTCCAACAAAAATTATTGCGCGAAGGAAAAACCGGCCCCGAGTGGCACGCGGTTTCGCGTCCGCCGGAAGTTGAAGGCGAAGCGACGAATCGCGCGATTCGTATTGCGGAAGTGGTTGGCATTCCGGTTTACATCGTTCACATGACGTGCAAAGCCGCGCTGGATGCGGTGATTGCCGCACGCTTGCGCGGGCAACGCGGTGTTTATGCGGAATCGCTGATCAATCATTTGCTGCTTGATGACAGCGTTTATCAAAAACCGAACTTCGAAGCCGCGGCGTATGTGATGAGTCCTCCCTTCCGTCCGAAAGGCAATCCCGAAGCGCTGTGGGATGGCATCAAAGCGGGGATGATTCAAGCGACCGGCACCGATCATTGCCCATTCAACATGAGCCAAAAAGCGATGGGCAAAGATAATTTCACGATGATTCCCAACGGTTGTGCGGCGATTGAAGATCGGATGAGTTTGTTATGGCATCACGGCGTCGGTATGGGACGCATTAGCGAACAACAATTTGTGAGTCTCTTCACGACAAATGCCTGTCGCATCTTCGGTTTATATCCGCGCAAAGGCACGATTGCTGTGGGCTCCGATGCCGATATCGTCGTCTTTGATCCGACCAAAACGCGCACCATCAGCGCCAAGACGCATCATCAGAAAGTTGATCGCAGCATCTTTGAAGACTTTGAAGTGAAAGGCGCTCCGTCGCATGTGATTGCAAACGGCAAACTCGTTTACAAAGACGGCGATTTACGCGCTACACGCGGCGCAGGCAGATTCGTTCCGCGTGCAGGCGTGCAGTTGATTTGACAACTGAAAATTGACGTATTTGTCATTCCGCAGGAATCCTTTTAGAATCCAAGTTCAATATTGGTTCAAAAAAGATTCTTGCAGAATGACAATTTCCAAAAACTTATTACCAGTAACCGAAGAGGAAAAAATGGGAAGATTAAAAAAGATGGAACGGCACGAAGTGCCGCCGGAGGTGCAGGCGATTTACGACAAGTATCTCCAAGAGCGCGGCAATGTGCCGAATGCGTTCAAAACTTGGGCGCAGATTCCGAATTATTTAACGACGTTGATCGCGCATTATCGCGCCGTCATGTTTACCGGCGCGCTGCCGTTCAAATTTAAAGAGCTTATTTTTGTCAAAATCACGCAGCTCAACAAAAGCAATTATTGACTGGCGGCACATGCTGCTTTGGCAAAGCAGTTGGGCTACACGGACGATGACTTAAAAGCGCTGGCGAATTTTGCAAACGCGGAGAATTTTGCGCCAGCGGTTAAAGCCGCCATCAAACTGGCGGAAAACATGACGTTCAATGGCCGGCTTGTCACTGACGAAGATTTCGCGGAGCTGCGCCAATATTACACCGAGCCGGAGATCATCGAGCTGACCAGCCTCATCGGCCTGGTCAACTATTTCAACCGTTTCACCACGACGCTGCGGATTGATATCTCCGGCACGGATGCGCCGTATGAATCTTACCCCGTCGATTAGAAAGTAGAAGAAATGAAACTGACCGGTCACTTAAAGCGGTTGCAAGGTGGAACATTTTGCGAGCAAAAGTGACCGGTCAGTGACTTTCCAAACACGTTCTGAGAAAGACAGCGTCACGCTTTGATGAGTTTAAGAAAAGGATAGAGGAAGTGAGAATACGGCAAAAAATCGGCCTGGCGATCTTGCTGCTCGGGGCAATATCTCTTGGACTTTGGGGCATTTCGCTGGTTTGGGTGCGCTCGGATGTCCCGTTCAAATGGGAAAATCGCGGCAAAGAAATCGTCGTCACCGAGTCACTCGCGCCAGCGGGCCTGTTAATTGCTGGCGATGTGGTGCGGAGTATCGGATCGTTTTCTTTGCAGAGCGGCGAGGAGATCGAATTTGCGCTTGACGGCACGCGCGCCGGCGATCATATTTCCGTCCGCCTGCGCCGCGGCGAAAGCGAGAACGAGGTTACATTAATTTTGCGCCCGCGCAATACCTGGCGTTATGCCGTCGTCAATCTTATTCTCGGTCTTTTCATAATCTTGATCGGCGTCTGGGTTTTCTTTAACAAAAGCCGCGAGAAACCGGCGCGAATCTTTTTGGGGCTTACGCTCAGTTTGGGTCTGGCGATTTTGATTTCAACCGCCCGCCTTCCGGCAGGAACCAAACCCTGGATTTATCTTTTGCCGATCGTCTATTGGTTTATCTATCCGCTGTTTCCAGCCTTCTTCGTGCATTTCATTGCAATCTTTCCGCGTGAAAAGTTAGTTTTGCGTTCGCCAATCGTTCGGCGTCTGCTTATTTACGGACCTGCCGCGATTTTTATCATTCTTTTGCAAGCTTATCACTTGCCGGCTTTGTTCAGCAGAAACCTCGAAGATTTTCGCGACTACTATCGCTGCTTCAACTTTCACCGTTTTTACATCGTTATCTTCTTCTTGACCGCGATGTCGGCGCTGATTCACTCCTATTGGACGGCGCAATCCGGCAGCGAAAAAGACAAAGTGCGCTGGATTTTGTGGGGCCTGGCGATGGGTTGCGCGCCCTTTATCGTGTTGTGGTCTATTCCTCTGGCGTTTGGCGCGACGCCCCTCGTTCCGGAAGAGATTACTTCGCTGGCGCTGTTAATCGCGCCGCTGAGTTTTGCCTTTGCCATCGTCAAATATAATTTTTTTGATATTGAAGCCGTCATCAACCGGAGTCTCGTTTATGGTTTGTTGAGCAGCGGCATCGTCGGCCTCTATTTGGTGCTGTCCGGTTTAGCCGGGCATTTGATGACGATCATGAGTCCGGAAGCCAATCGCACCGTCGCTATTCTTTGCACGCTGGCGGCAGCGGCGCTGTTCAATCCTGCCAAGCAAAAAATTCAAACCTTTGTCGATCGCACGTTTTATCGGGTCAAATATAATTACCGCCTCGTCACCAAAGAATTTGGGTTGCGCATGGTGTCAACGCGAACGCAACCCGAGGTGTTGGAGTTGCTGACGGCTCATATCGACGCGGCGGTGCCGCTCGAAAAGATGGCTGTCCTGTTTTCCGCCAACGACGAATATGCCCTTGCCGCCAACCGCGGCCTGACCAGGGATGACGAGGCTTTTCTCGCTTCGGATGCCGGAGAGGAAATGCTGCGAGCGGCGTTCGTGCCAGCGGTGAGCCTGTTAAAAGAAGGTCTGGCAGTTTCCGGCGCGGCGCTCGATTCTCAATTCGAGCGCAAACACTTTGAAACGCTCTTGCCCGTGGCAACGGGCGCCGGCGGGTTGAGTCTTCTGTTGCTGGGCCGAAAACTTTCCGGCAATAAATTTTCCGAGGAAGATTTGGAGCTGTTTTCAGCGCTTGCCGCCGAAGCGTTCAGCGCGATAGCGCGTATTCGTTTTCAAGAAGCGGCAGTGCAAGAACGCGCCGAGCGGGAGAAATTGGAAGCTTTGAATCGGCTCAAGGACGAAAAGAATCGCGAGCTGGAATTAAAAAATGAGGAGATCGTTCGCGCGCAGGAAAAACTCGTGACGCAGGAGAAGCTGGCTTCGCTTGGCGCGCTCACGGCCGGCATCGCGCACGAGATCAAGAATCCGTTGAATTTTGTCAACAATTTTGCGGAGTTGTCCGTGAGTTTGATGGAGGAATTGCGCGCGGCGATTGCCAAAAAAGAAGAGGAGTTGGGCGCTGAAACGGTCGCGGAAATCGAAGACATTCTCGCGACGCTGCAAAAAAACGCCGAGAAAATCAATCATCACGGCAAGCGCGCCGACAGCATCGTGCGCAGCATGATGATGCACTCGCGCGGCAAAGCCGGTCAGCGCGAAATGGCGGATATCAATTTTTTGCTCGACGAAGCCGTGAATTTGACGTATCACGGCCTGCGCGCGCAGGATGTTTCTTTCAATGTTACGATTGAAAAGGAATACGATGCAAGCGTTGGCCAGCTCGAAGTCGTGCCGCAGGATTTGCAGCGCGTTTTTCTCAATCTTATCAACAACGCTTGTTATGCCGCGCATGAGAAAAAAACCAAGCGCGGCGATAGTTTTTCCCCCAAACTGTCGGTGTGCAGCCAAAATCTTGGAGACAAAATCGAAATCCGCGTCCGCGATAACGGCCTTGGCATTCCGAAAGAAATTCGCGCCAAAATTTTCAACCCGTTCTTCACCACCAAGCCGGCCGGCAAAGGCACGGGATTGGGCTTGTCGATCTGCTACGACATCATCGTGCAGGAGCACGGCGGTGAAATTCGTCTGGACAGTGAAGAAGGAAATTTTACCGAGTTTATTATTTCACTGCCGAAGAGTGGAAAGCGCAAATAGCGCGAGGCATGAAATGCAGTATGGGCAGCTATTTTTTTATCACAATCATTAACGGAGGAGAAATTATGAGTGCATTTTTGTCAGTTAATGGATCAAAAAAATCCACGCAGGAACTCACTCAAGCTTTTGCCAGCGACGGCTACGACGTCGTGCAAGAAGTGGCCTTTCAGGGAAAACGCGGCCTCAAAGCGCAAAGCCGGACCGCCTTCAATTACGAAACCGAAGAGAAAAAAACGGTTTATTATCTCGAAGGCACGGGTTATCAAATGGGATATTTGATGGGGCAATTGGCCTGTCCAAAAGTGGAAGCGATGACCGAAGGTTTTTTGGACAGCATTATTCCGTCCTTCTTTCACTCGAACGAGATCAAACCCAAGCACGAATGGCTGTGGAAGCTCGCCATCGATCTCCTCGAAGATCTTGACAAAAAAATGCGCAGCGTTGTGCCGCCGCCTCTGCTTGATGAAATGCAGGGCTTGGTCGACGGTTGCCATGCCGCCAATCGCAAAACCGGTGTTTCCTTCGACAAAATTTTTGCGCTCAACGTCGGCGTGGATTTTCTGCTGTCGATTGTTTACAATGTCGAAGGCCTGTGGAAAAAAATTCCGGGCCTGCAGCCGCAGCACGTGAGAGCGCCGATTTTTTGCAACGCCTTTGCGGCTTTTGGCAACGCCACCGTTGATGGCGCGCATTATTTTGGCCGCGATTTTATGTTTCCGACCGCGAACGTTTTTCAAGACACCGCTTGCATGGTGATTTACAATCCGGATCGACCCGCTGATGAAGAGAAATGGCTGCCGATGGTCGCCGTCACCGCGCCGGGCTTTGTCGGATCGGTGACGATCATGAACGCCGAGGGCGTCGGCATCGGCGTCGACATGGCGCCAGCCGGCAATATCAACCGCGACCATCCGGGTTTCAATTCGATGTTGTTGCTGCGCTATGCCGGGCATCGCAGCGATTCGGCAGAGGCGGCGCTGCAAACCATGATCGCCGCGCCGCGCGGCGTGAGCTGGATTTATTTCATTGCCGACGGCGCGAATAATCGCGCGGCTGCCGTTGAAGCCGGCGCTTACACACCGGAGCTAACCGTTCTCGATTTTCCGCCGAAGGCTTTAAAGGAACCGGGGCTGCTTCCCGATCAAAATTTTCTGAATCGGTATGAAACGCAAAAACCGCAAAACGGCTTGATGGCGCGGTGGAACGATTATCAATATCCCGCGGCGTTTTTTCAATTCAATACCGCGTTGTTTCAAAAGTATGGCAAGCTCTATAATCCGGCCGATTTTGGCGAAGAAGGTTTCATCAACCCGACGAACAACGATGAAAATTGTCCGCAAGCATATTATTTTGCGCCACAGCGGGAGAGCAAGCCAGACGTCGTTCTCGCCACCAACATGTTTGTGACGCCGTCGATGCGGCTTTGTGGGATGGATCCGTGGACAGTCGAAGTTGCCGGCTCGCATTTCAACAATTTGCAATGGCGCTACGACACGTTGAATAATTTGATCATGCAAGCATACGGCGAAATCGACGCGGCGAAAGCGCGCGCGCTCATCGACTTTTTGGCGCCGTACGGGCGGTTTCCGGATTATTACAAAAACAACATTCGCAGCACCGACGGCAAAACCGCTCAAATCAACGGCGCGACTTCACTGTGCAATTTGACGGAAAAGACGATTACAACGCATTACGGCTATTTTGCGGACGAATGGATTGCCATGACGCTGCTGAATTATCTATAAAAATTTTTTATGAGTTTTTCGCCGCTCGACCCCCAATTTCTCATTCGCGTCGCGGTCAGCCTTTTGCCGGTGCTGGCGTTTCTGGCGACGCTGGTTTTTCTCGACAGCTTCAAGCTGATTCGGTTTCGCGTTATTTTGCTGACCATCGGCATCGGCGGCGTCGCGGCGCTGGCGTGCTGGCTGTTGAACGGTTTTCTGGCCAATCGAATCGATTGGGATATGCGATTGTATTTCCGCTATGGCTCGCCGGTTCTCGAAGAGTTTTGCAAAGCTTTGTATCTCGTTTATCTGATCAAAGCGAGCCGGGTGGGATTCATGGTCGATAGCGCCATTCACGGCTTCGCCGCCGGCGCCGGCTTCGCTTGTATCGAAAATATTTATTATTTGCAATCACTCGCCGATCCTGACATTGGGGTGTGGATTATTCGCGGCTTCGGCACCGCGATCATGCACGGCGGCACAACGGCTATCTTTGCGATCATGACAAAAAATTATGCGGATCAACATGCGGCAGCCGGCCTGCGACCGGCTCTCCCGGGTTTGGCTGTCGCCGTCGCGATTCATTCTTTTTTCAATCATTTTTTTCTGCCGCCGCTGCTGTTGACCAGCCTTTTGCTGATCATTTTGCCTCTGCTGATGGTGATGGTCTTTCAACAAAGCGAAAAATCCACCCGGCATTGGCTGGAAGTGGGATTCGACACGGATCGCGAGCTGCTGGAATTGATCACGAGCGAAAAAATCTCTGCGTCGCGCATCGGCGTTTATTTGCAGGCGCTCCGAAAAACTTTTCCCGCCGAAATCGTCGTGGATATTTTATGCTATTTGCGCCTGCGTCTGGAATTGGCGATCAAATCCAAGGGATTTTTACTCATGCGCGAGGCGGGTTTCAAGCCTGCATTTGATCCTGCTCTCGAAAACATGTTTACGGAGTTGAAGTATCTGGAAAAAAGTATAGGTAAAACCGGTCGATTGGCCGTTTCGCCTTTTTTCAGCACGACGAGCCAGGATTTGTGGCAATTGCAGATGTTGGCGAAATAACCGGCCGGCACGACTGGAAATCCGCTTGATGGTGAAAAAAAAATTGCAAAGGAGAAATTAACATGATCGTACTTGTCGTCGACGATGAACGAGACATCGAAATGCTCTTTCAACAAAAATTCCGGCGGGAAATTAAAGAAGGCAAGTTTGCGTTCAAGTTTGTACTGTCCGGCGAGGAAGCGCTCAAATTTCTCGAAGGCTACGGCGCGACCGAGCTGGTGCTGATTCTTTCGGACATCAACATGCCGGGCATGACCGGCATGGAACTGCTTAAAAGGATAAAAGAAAAATACGGCAAGCAGAAAGTTTTTCTCGTTACGGCGTACGGCGATGAACACAGCTATCAACAGGCCATCGACGCCGGCGCCGACGGTTTCGTCATTAAGCCGATTGATTTTGATGATTTGAAGACGAAGATGTATCTGGCTTTGGGAATTTCCTGAATGCTGGCCGCGCATTATCATTTCAGGTCGTCATCATGGCTGCCACGCAAAATCCCATAGCGCTCGCGCTCAAAAACGATCTTGCTGAAATCACGGCGCTGAGCCGGATCGTCGAAGCGATGGGTCAAACGCACGGCGTGCCCGCGGAAACATTATACGCCGTCAATTTAGCGCTGGACGAGATTCTGACGAACGTTATTTCTTATGGCTATGCCGATCAAAGCGAGCATCAGATACTCGTCCGTCTCGCGATTAACGCCGGGGAATTTATTGCCGAGATCGAGGACGACGCCCGACCGTTCGATCCTCTGAAAAACCCGCCGCCCGACCTCGAAGCGCCGTGGCGTGAGAAACCCATCGGGGGCTTGGGCATTCATCTCGCGAAAACGATGACGGACGGCATGGCTTATCGGCGCGACAATGAGAGAAATATAGTGACAATCAGAAAGAAATTCGCCATATAATTTATGGCAAAATAATTTTGCAACTATTTTCAGCCACAATTGAAAGGCAAAACTATTTTGGGCAAAACCATTGATCTCAAAGCCATGTTTAACGGAATTTTTTTAATAATTTTGAACCAAATCATTTTGCCTTATTTTAACCGGGAGAATTATGGAAATCACCCAAATCCAACACGGCGATCTTCTCGTCGTGAATCTCAACGGCAGGCTGGACGCCCATACTGCCAAGTCGTTTGAAGAGCGCCTGATACCTTTGATCGATCAGGGGAACAAACGGATTCTCGCGGACTTTTCAAAATTGGATTACATCAGCAGCGCCGGGTTGCGCGTGCTGCTGATGGCAGCCAGAAAATTGGACGACGCCGGCGGCAAGATCGCCCTGTGCGGCTTGAAAACGCCGATCAAAACCGTCTTTGACATCGCCGGTTTTTCCAGCATCTTCCCGATTTTTAGCAGCCGGCAAGAGGCGATCACGGATTTTACAAAATAACGGAGAAAGAAAATGTCGACGAAAATTCTGGTTGTCGATGACGAGCCGGATTTGGAATTAATGATCAGCCAGAAATTCCGCAAACAAGTGCGGGATCGCGAGCTGCTTTTCGTTTATGCGAAAAGCGGCGTCGAGGCGCTGCAAAAGCTGCAAGCCGACAGCGAGATGGACATCGTGCTGACCGACATCAATATGCCTGAAATGGACGGCTTGACGCTGCTCGCGAAGTTGAGCGAGCAATATCCGCTGATCAAGGCGGTAATCGTCTCGGCTTATGACGACATGTCGAACATTCGCACGGCGTTGAATCGCGGCGCGTTTGATTTCGTCACCAAGCCCATCGACTTCAACGATCTCGAAATCACGCTCAAAAAAACCATTCAGGAGGCGCACACGTTCAAGCGGGCGGTAAAGGATCACGATCAGCTGGTGGCGATTCAACAGGAGTTGGACGTGGCGCGAAAAATTCAATACTCGATTGTGCCGCGCAAATTTCCGCCGTTTCCCGAACGCAATGAGTTCGAGGTTCATGCCGAAATGATTCCGGCGCGCGACGTCGGCGGCGATTTTTACGATTTTTTTCTGATTGATGACGGCCGGTTGGGCTTTGTGATCGGCGACGTGTCCGGCAAGGGCGTGCCGGCGGCGTTGTTTATGGCGGTCAGCAAAACGCTGCTGAAGGCGACGGCGTTGAAGGGCGTGCCGCCGGAAGAATGCCTGCAACAGGTGAATCGCATTTTGTATTTGGAAAGCGTCGCGGCGATGTTCGTCACGATTTTTTACGGCATTCTCAACACGCGCACCGGCGAGGTCGATTATTGCAATGGCGGCCATAATCCGCCATACGTTCTGCGCGCCGACGGGCGGGTCGAGGCGGCGGAAACCACCGGCGGTCTCGTTTTGGGCGCAATGAAGAATACCGCCTACAAAGCGAAGAAGATTATTTTGCAAGCCGGCGACGGGATTTTTCTTTTTACCGACGGCGTTACGGAAGCAATGGATCGCAACAATGAACAATTCACCGAAGCGCGATTGGAGGAAAATCTGAAACAATGGCCGAACACGCCGCTGCCGGATTTTGTCCGGAATGTGATCGAAGCGGTGAAGACATTTTCAAGCGGGGCGCAGCAGGCGGATGATATCACGATTCTGGCGCTGAGATTTTTGGGGAAGAGATAATTTCTCGCTGACGCTTTCCGTCACAACCAAAAGTGTGGGCGAAAAATCGAAATCCGCATTCGCGACAACGGCAACGGCATTCCCCCAACCATTCGCGACAAAATCTTCAAGCCGTTCTTCACCACCAAACCCGCGGGTCCGGGCACGGGCCTCGGACTCTCGATCAGTTATGACATCATCGTACACGAGCATAAAGGCGAGCTCGAAGTGGAAACCGAGGAAGGCAAGTTCACGGAGTTTGTGGTGCGGCTGCCGAAAACATGAACAACAAAAGCACAAAGCTTTTTTCTAAGGAAAAGAGATGAGCAACATCAAAATTTTTGAAAGCAAAAAAATTCGTTCCGCGTGGAATGCGACCGAGCAGAAGTGGTATTTTTCGGTGGCGGACGTCGTGGAAGCGCTCACCGATACGGTGAATGCGAGAGATTACCTCAAGAAGATGCGGAGGCGAGATCCGGAGCTTAATGCCAACTGGGGGACAATTTGTCCCCTAGTTGAAATGACGGCCGCTGATGGAAAAAGAAGGCAGGTTCAATGCGCGAATGTCGAAGGGCTGTTGCGCATCATTCAATCCATTCCGTCTCCCAAAGCCGAGCCGTTCAAAAGATGGCTGGCGCAAGTGGGATACGAACGCTTGCAAGAAATCGAGAATCCCGAATTGGCGGCGCAAAGAATGCGGGAGATTTATCGCGCCAAAGGCTACAGCG
>Ga0247727_10018251_pt1 | contig 11051 bp, 7 predicted proteins | sample WisWelCaveWW1625_FD_202498 | JGI IMG/M metagenome (GOLD analysis project Ga0247727, IMG submission 202498) | Biofilm microbial communities from Wishing Well Cave, Virginia, United States - WW16-25 | ecosystem: Environmental > Aquatic > Deep subsurface > Groundwater > Cave microbial mat | place...
GTGCCGCTGGCATCCACTGCCACGGTCACCGGCATGTCCTTCACCTCGAATTCGTAGATCGCCTCCATGCCGAGGTCCTCGAAGGCGAGGACGCGCGACTTGCGGATGGCCTTCGCGACAAGATACGCCGCGCCGCCGATCGCGATGAGCGATGCGGCCTTATGTTTGCGGATCGCCTCGATCGCCACCGGCCCGCGCTCGCCTTTGCCGACCATGGCGATGAGGCCGGTCTTTGCGAGCATGGTCTCCACGAACTTGTCCATGCGCGTCGCGGTGGTCGGGCCAGCCGGGCCCACGACTTCGTTGCCCACCGGGTCCACCGGCCCGACGTAGTAGATGACGCGGTTGGTGAAATCGACCGGCAGCTTCTGGCCTTTCTGCAGCATGTCCTGGATGCGTTTGTGAGCAGCATCGCGTCCGGTGAGGAGCTTGCCCGAAAGGAGCAACGTCTCCCCCGGCTTCCACGCCGCCACTTCCGCGGGTGTCAATGCATCGAGGTTCACTCGCCTGGCGTTCGCCGCGGGTGACCAGGTGACCTTCGGCCAATCCTCGAGCGAAGGCGCCTCGAACTCCGCGGGCCCCGAGCCATCGAGCACGAAATGGATGTGCCGCGTCGCGGCGCAGTTCGGGATCATCGCCACGGGTTTGTTCGCCGCGTGGGTGGGGTAGGAGAGGATCTTCACGTCGAGCACCGTGGACAGGCCGCCCAGGCCCTGCGCGCCAATGCCGAGTGCATTCACCTTGTCGTAGAGCTCGATGCGCAATTCCTCGTACTTGTCGCGCGGCCCGCGCGCCTTGAGCTCCGCCATGTCGATCGGCTCCATCAGCGCCTCTTTCGCCATGACCATCGCCTTCTCGGCGGTGCCGCCGATGCCGATGCCGAGCATCCCCGGCGGGCACCAGCCCGCGCCCATGGTCGGCACGGTCTTCAGGACCCAGTCGACCACCGAGTCCGACGGGTTGAGCATCGCGAACTTGGCCTTGGCTTCCGAGCCGCCGCCCTTGGCCGCGACGTCCATCTCCAGCCTGGCGCCTGGCACCAGCTCGGTGTGGATCACGGCCGGCGTGTTGTCTTTCGTGTTGCGCCGCGCGAACTGCGGGTCCTCGAGGATGGAGGCGCGCAGCTTGTTGTCCGGATGGTTGTAGGCGCGCCGCACGCCTTCGTTCACCGCGTCGGCGACCGAGCCCTGGAAGCCCTCGAAGCGCAGGTCCATGCCGACCTTGAGAAACACGTTGACGATGCCGGTGTCCTGGCAGATCGGGCGGTGGCCCTCGGCGCACATGCGCGAATTGGTGAGGATCTGCGCGATGGCATCCCTGGCGGCGGCCGACTGCTCGCGCTCGTAGGCGCGGCCGAGCGCGCGGACGTAGTCGCCCGGGTGGTAGTACGAGATGAACTGCAGTGCGTCGGCGACGCTCTGCACCAGGTCGGCGTAGCGGATGGCGGTCATGGAATTACTCGCGCGCCATGTGGGCGACGGTCGCCGGCAGCATGATGCGGTCGATGGCGGCGATGGCGACCGCCGAGAGCAGGAAAGTGATGTGGATCGCCACTTGCCAGAACATCGTCTTCTCGTCGAGGTTGGTGGCGTTGATGAAGGTCTTGAGCAGGTGGATCGAGGAGATGCCGATGATCGCGGTGGCGAGCTTCACCTTGAGCACGTTGGCATTGACGTGCGAGAGCCACTCCGGTTCGTCGGGGTGCCCCTCCAGGTTCAGGCGCGATACGAAGGTCTCGTAGCCTCCGATGATCACCATGATCAGCAGGTTCGAGATCATGACCACGTCGATCAGGCCGAGCACGGTCAGCATGATGGTGGTCTCGTTGAACTTCGAGACTTCCATGATCAGGTGCTTCAGCTCGGCCATGAACTGGATCACGTACACCACCTGCGCCACGATCAGCCCGACGTACAGCGGCAGTTGCAGCCAGCGGCTGCCGAACAGCAGCCAGGGCAGGGGTCTCAGGGTCTTGGCGGTTTGCATTGCCGAACGTGGCGGGTTGCGGAAGCCGCGTAATTTAGCATACGCTTGATTCAAATCGGCATTCATCCCAGGGGAGGAGTGGCATGTCGTCCACCATCGAGTCGGTGCTGAGCGAGACGCGGGTATTTCCGCCGTCGGCGGAGTTCGTCAAGCAGGCCAACATCTCCGGCATGGACGCCTATCGCGCGCTGGTCGCCGAAGCCGAGCGCGATTTCGAGGGATTCTGGCGCAGGCTCGGCAAGGAGACGCTGCTCTGGCACAAGCCGTTCAGCAAGGTGCTGGACGAGTCGAACGCGCCGTTCTTCAAGTGGTTCTACGACGGCGAGCTGAACGCCTCCTACAACTGCCTCGACCGGCACCTGAAGACGCAGCCCGACAAGGTGGCGATCATCTTCGAGGCCGACGACGGCAAGGTGACGAAGATCACCTACCAGGCGCTGTACCACAAGGTGTGCCGTCTGGCGAACGCGCTCAAGGCGCACGGCGTCAGGAAGGGCGACCGCGTGCTGATCTACATGCCGATGTCGATCGAGGTCGTGGAAGCGATGCAGGCCTGCGCCCGAATCGGTGCGACGCACTCGGTGGTGTTCGGCGGCTTTTCCGCCAAATCCCTGCAGGAGCGCATCATCGACGCCGGCGCCACCGAAGTCATCACCGCGGACGGCCAGTTCCGCGGCGGCAAGGAGATTCCCCTCAAGCCGGTGGTGGACGAGGCCTTCACGATGGGCGGATGCGACAAGGTGCGCAACGTCATCGTCTACCGGCGCACTGGCAGCGCCGTCGCGATGAAGGCCCCGCGCGACAAGTGGTGGCACGAGGTGCTGGAGGGGCAAGCCGACAACTGCGAGCCCACGTGGGTCAACGCCGAGCATCCGCTATTCATTCTTTACACCTCGGGCTCCACCGGCAAGCCGAAGGGCGTGCAGCACTCCACCGGCGGCTACCTGCTGTGGTGCATGCTGACGATGAAATGGGTGTTCGACCACAAGCCTTCCGACGTGTTCTGGTGCACGGCGGACGTGGGCTGGGTGACCGGCCACAGCTATATCACCTACGGCCCGCTTGCCGTAGGCGCCACTGAGGTCATGTTCGAGGGGATCCCGACCTATCCGGACGCCGGCAGGTTCTGGAAGATCATCCAGGACCACAAGGTGAATGTGTTCTACACCGCGCCTACCGCGATCCGCTCGCTCATCAAGGCCGGCGGCGACCAGCCAAAGAAGTACGACCTGTCGAGCCTGCGCATCCTCGGCACCGTGGGCGAGCCGATCAACCCGGAGGCCTGGATGTGGTACCACGAGACGGTGGGCGGCGGCCGCTGCCCGATCGTCGATACCTGGTGGCAGACGGAGACGGGCGGCCATCTCATCTCGCCGCTGCCGGGCGCGACACCCACCAAGCCGGGTTCCTGCACTTTTCCGCTGCCGGGAATCATGACCGACATCGTGGATGAGACCGGTCGATCGGTGGGCAAGGGCAAGGGCGGCATCCTGGTGATCAAGCGCCCCTGGCCCTCCATGATCCGCACCATCTGGGGCGATCCGGAGCGATATAAGACAAGCTACTTTCCCGTGGACTTCAAGGGCAAGTATTACCTGGCAGGGGACGGCGCGAGCACCGACGCGGAAGGCTACTACCGCATCATGGGCCGCATCGACGACGTGCTGAACGTCTCGGGGCACCGTCTCGGCACCATGGAGATCGAGTCGGCACTGGTCGCGAACTCGAAACTGGTGGCGGAGGCGGCGGTGGTCGGCCGGCCCGACGAGCTCACCGGCGAGGCGGTGTGCGCATTCGTCGTGCTCAAGGGTCCCCGTCCGAGCGGCGAGGAGGCCAAGCGCATCGCGCAGGAACTGCGCAACTGGGTGGCCAAGGAGATCGGCCCGATCGCGCGCCCGAAAGACATCCGCTTCGGCGACAACCTGCCCAAGACGCGCTCGGGCAAGATCATGCGGCGGCTGCTGCGCTCGATCGCCAAAGGCGAGGAGATCAAGCAGGACGTCTCGACGCTGGAAAACCCTGCGATCCTCGAACAACTGAAGCAGAGCACCTGACAGGGGGCGACCATGGCATTGAAGATTCCGCATTGTGCGAGATGTTTCGGCGCCTGCGAGCTGAAGACGCTGCCGTCGGTGTCCGGGGAGGACGGGCCGCTCAAACTCACCGTGCTGGAGATGCCGGTGTTCGCGTGCGTAAAACACCACCAGGCGCCGGTGCACCGCGACTTCATGATCTGGCTGATCCAGGAGATTCGCGCGCGTGAAGCGCAGATCGCGGCCGGGAAGGAAGAAGGGATGATCTTCAAGAAGCATCTGTGCGGCGCTTGCGGCAAGGAACTTGCACCCAAGCCCGAGCGCCGGCAGGTATTTCCGTACGAGCTGAAGTATGAAGACCTGGCGCCGTTCAAGCTCGAGATCGAGATGCCGCTCTACAAATGCACCGGGTGCGGCAAGGAGCAGGTCCGCTCGACCAGGGACCTGCGCGGTCACGTACCGTCGGCCATGGTCGGCATCAACGACACCGCGGGGTTCCCGCACAGCGGCTGACGCGGCCGCGAGGAGGCGAGATGGGCGAAATCGAGGGCAGGGGCCAGCGCATGATCGCGCTGTGCATGCTCGGCTGCGTGCTGTTCAATTTCCCGATTCTCGCCTTGTTCAACGTCCCGGGAACCCTGTTCGGCGTGCCGGTCCTGTACGCCTACATCTTCATCGCCTGGGCCTTGCTGATCGCCATGATGGCCTGGGTGGCGGAAAAGCGGGGATAGGACCGGCAGCATGCTCCAGGGTTGGGTTATCGTCGTCACTTCCTTCGCCTACCTGGGGCTGCTGTTCGCGATCGCGTTTTACGCCGACAAGCGGGCCGACGCAGGCCGCTCGGTCATCGCCAGCCCCTACGTCTACAGCCTGTCGCTCGCGGTGTACGCGACGGCCTGGACCTTCTACGGCAGCGTCGGCCGCGCCGCGAGCGACGGCGTAGGCTTCCTGCCGATCTACATCGGCCCGACGCTGATGATCGCTCTGTGGTGGATCGTGATGCGCAAGATCCTGCGGATTTCCAAGCAGAACCGCATCACCTCGCTGGCCGATTTCATCGCGTCGCGCTACGGCAAGAGCGCGCTGCTCGGCGGCGTGGTCACGGTCATCGCGGTGATCGGCATCCTGCCCTACATCTCGCTGCAGCTGAAGGCAGTCTCCAACAGTTTTAGCATCGTGCTGCAGTACCCGTGGATCATCATGCCGGCCAAGGTTACCGCGCTGCCGATCCTGCAGGACACGGCGCTCTGGGTGGCGTTGATCCTCGCCGCGTTCACCATCGCGTTCGGCACGCGCCACCTGGACGCGGCCGAACACCACGAAGGCATGGTGGCGGCGATCGCCTTCGAGTCGCTGGTGAAACTGCTGGCGTTCCTGGCGGTGGGGGTATTCGTGACCTTCGGCATCTACAACGGTTTTGGCGACCTGTTCGATCGCGTCGCGGCGGACCCGAAGCTGAGCGCCATGTTAACGCCGCTGGAGGGCGTGGCGGGAGGCTACGCCAGCTGGGTCTGGCTGACGATCCTGTCGATGATGGCGATCATGTTCCTGCCGCGCCAGTTTCAGGTCACGGTGATCGAGAACGTGAACGAAAAGCACCTGAACAAGGCGATCTGGCTGTTTCCGCTGTACATGCTGGCGATCAACATCTTCGTGCTGCCGATCGCGTTCGGCGGGCTGCTGCATTTCCCCGGGGGCAACGTGGACGCCGACACCTTCGTCCTGACGCTGCCGATGTTCGAGAAGCAGGAGCTGCTCGCGCTGCTGGTGTTCATCGGGGGTCTGTCGGCCGCGACCGGCATGGTGATCGTGGAGACGATCGCGCTCTCCACGATGGTGTGCAACGACCTGGTGATGCCGGTGCTGCTGCGGTTGCGGCGGCTGCGGCTCAACAAACGCAGCGACCTGACCGGATTGCTGCTCGGCATACGGCGCGGCGCCATCGTCGGCATCCTGCTGCTCGGCTATCTCTACTTCAGGCTGGCGGGCGAAGCCTACGCGCTGGTGTCGATCGGCCTGATCTCGTTCGCCGCCGTGGCGCAGTTCGCGCCGGCGGTGCTGGGCGGGATTTTCTGGAAGGGCGGCACGCGCCGCGGCGCCCTGGCAGGGCTGAGCGCCGGATTCGCAGTCTGGTTTTATACTTTGCTGCTTCCAGCGCTGGCGCGTTCGGGCTGGCTGCCGATCAGCTTCATGGAGCAGGGGCCGTTCGGCATCGAATTGCTCAAGCCGCTGGAGCTTCTCGGGCTGGCGGGGCTCGACCAGATCACGCACGCAATGATCTGGAGCATGCTGGCCAACATCGGCGCCTATGTGACGGTATCGCTGTCGGGAACCCAGAGCGCCGAGGAGCATCGCCAGGCAAGCCTGTTCGTCGACGTATTCCGGCAGAGCGGCGAGGCGGGCGGCGCACGCTTCTGGCGCGGCACGGCGTCGGTGCCGGAGCTGTACAACCTGCTCGCGCGGTTCCAGGGCACCGCGGCGGCGGAGAGCGCCTTCCAGGACTACGCCAGCGCCCGGGGTCTGCGCTGGCCCGGCGATACGCTGATCGCGGACGCGGAGTTCGTGCACTACGTCGAGGTCCAGCTCGCCGGCGCGATCGGCGCCGCCTCGGCGCGCATCATGGTCGCTTCCGCGGTGAAGGAGGAGGCGCTGACGCTCGAGGAGGTGCGCAAGATCCTCGACGAGGCGTCGCAGGTGGTCATCTACAGCCACCGCCTGGAGCAGAAGTCGCGCGAGCTCGAGGCGGCGACCGCCGAGCTGCGCGCGGCCAACGAGCGGCTGAAGGAGCTCGACCAGCTCAAGGACGACTTCCTGTCGACCGTGACGCACGAGCTGCGCACGCCACTGACTTCGATCCGGGCATTCAGCGAGATCCTGAACCAGGACCCGGACGTCGATCTTGCGCAGCGGCGCAAGTTCCTCGGCATCATCACCAAGGAAACCGAGCGGCTGACGCGCATCATCAACCAGGTGCTCGACCTGGCGAAGATCGAAGCGGGCCGCGCGGAATGGAGCGAGGCGCCGGTCGACATGCGCGAGCTGATCAGCGACACGGTGTCCGCCATGAGCCAGGTGTTCCAGGAGAACAACATCCGGGTCGAGTCGCGCCTGCCCGAAAGGGTGACGCCGGTCAAGGCCGACGTCGACCGCATCATCCAGGTGATGCTCAATCTGCTGTCCAACGCGGTCAAATTCTGCAGGCAGGGCGACGGCCGGATCGAGATCACGCTGACTGAGGACGATCACGCACTGCGCGTGGACGTGCGCGACAACGGCCCGGGAATCGCGCCGGGGGACGAGCAGAAGATTTTCGACAAGTTCGTTCAAGCCGGCGATACCCTGACCAACAAGCCGCAGGGCAGCGGCCTGGGCCTGTACATCAGCCGCCACATCGTCGAGCACCACGGCGGCCGGCTGTGGGTGCAGAGCCGGCCGGGAGAGGGCGCCTGCTTCTCCTTCACCCTGCCGCGCGGGCGCCCTATGGAGAGCGCATGACAAAAAAGGTGCTGATCGTCGACGACGAGCTCAACATCGTCACCGCCCTCGAGTTTCTACTGCAGAAGAGCGGCTACGAGGTGATGACAGCGCAAAACGGCGACGAGGCCTTGCAGCGCGTCGAGAGCTTCGCCCCGGACCTGGTGCTGCTGGACGTGATGATGCCGCGCATCAGCGGTTACGAGGTTTGCCGCCGCATGCGCGAGCGTGCCGACTGGAAACACATCAAGATCATCATGCTCTCGGCGAAAGGCCGCGAGGCGGAGGTCAGCAAGGGCGTGTCGCTGGGCGCGGATCTGTACGTCACCAAGCCCTTTTCCAACAACGAGCTGGTAGGCAAGATCGGCGAGCTGCTCGCCGGCGCATGAAAGCGCGGCGCAAGTTCATCCTCTGGGTCGCAGTCCTGTATGCCGCGCTGCTCGCGGTCCCCGCCGCGCTCGGCGTCCTGCTGGCCGCCGGGCTGCCGGCGCCGGAGCAGGAGGTATTCCTCGCGATCGTCTCCGAAAGAGGACCGGTGCTCGCGTTTGCGGCGCTGATCCTGCTCTTCGTCAGCGCAGGCGTGGTCAGGTGGCTGTTCGCCGAGTACGTTACCGCGGTGCACGCGCTCGCCGAGCAGACCGGCGTGGTGCTGGGCGCCAATCCCGCGCTGCGCGTCACGACGCAAGGCGCGCGCGAGGTCGCCGCGGCCGCGGCGGCGATCAACCGACTTGCGGACGCGCATCGCGCGTTGCAGCGGGATTTCGAGCAGCGCGCGCGGGAATCGGGCGCCAAGCTCGAGGAAGAGCGCAATCGCCTGGCGGCGCTCATGTCGGAGCTGTCCGAGGGGGTGCTGGTGTGCAACGCGGAGGGCCGGATCCTGCTCTACAACGAGCAGGCGAAGGGGTTGTTTGCCGCAGGCGAAACGGACGCCACCGCGGCGCTGGTGGGCCTGGGGCGCTCGGTTTTCGCGCTCATCGACCGCGACCAGATCGCGCACGCGCTGGAAAAGCTGCAGCGCCTGCGCCAGCCCGGCGCCGCGCTGCCGACTACCCGCTTCGTCATCGCGACCGCGGCCGGGCGCCTGCTCAAGGTCAGGGCGGCGCCGTTCGTGGATTCTGCCGGCGCGGTCGCCGGGCTCGTGCTGGCGCTGGAGGACGTCACCGGACTGCTCGACCAGGAAACTGCGCGCCGCGGGCTGTTGCAGGCGCTTGCCGCAGGGGTGCGCGCACCGACCGCCAACATCCGGGCCGCGGCCGAGAACCTGGCGGCCTACCCCGACATGGACGCGGCACGCCGGGAGCAATTCGTCCAGATCGTGGCAGCCGAATCCAAGGGCCTGTCGCAGCAGCTCGATGCAGCGCTACGCCAATACGCTGACGCGCTCAAGGCGCACCTCGCGCTCGAGGACATGCGGGCGGTCGACCTGCTCGGCGTCGTGCGCCAACGCATCGGCGCCTCGCTCGGCATGGCGAGCAAGCTCGAGGCCGTGGACGAAGAGCTCTGGCTGCGGCTCGACAGCTTCGCGTTTGTGCAGGCGCTCGCCTTCCTTGCGGCGCGGTTGCGCGACCGCTACAAGGTGCAGAGCCTGCGCTTCTCGGCGCGTGCGGCGGGTGGCCACGCCGAACTGGACATGGGATGGGACGGGTCGGCGGTGCCGAGCGACGCGCTTTCGCTCTGGGAGGACGAGCCGATGCAGGTCGGCGCAGAGCAGACCCCGCTCACCCTGCGCGACGTGCTGGAACGGCACGGCGGCGAGGTCTGGTACCAGGCCGCGGAGCACGCCGGCGAACGTTCGGCCCAGTTCCGTTTTCTGCTGCCGGCGGGAGAAGCGGTGGCGGCACCGGCGCGCGTTGCGGCGGCGACGGCCGAAAGCCGGCCCGAATACTACGACTTCGACCTGTTCCTCGAGAGCGGCGCGACACGGGCGCTGCAGGAGCGCAGGCTCTCGGAACTCGCTTACACGGCCTTCGACACCGAGACCACCGGGCTGGAGCCGTCGGCGGGCGACGAGATCATCAGCATCGGGGCGGTCCGCATCGTCAATGGCCGTCTGCTGAAGAACGAGGTGTTCGAGCAACTGGTCGACCCGCGGCGCAGCTTGAGCCGCGAATCGGCGGCCATCCATGGCATCGGTGCGGAGGCTTTGCAGGGACAGCCGGTGATCGAGCAGGTGCTGCCTGTATTCCAGCGCTTTTGCGAGGACTCGGTGCTGGTCGCGCACAACGCGGCCTTCGACATGCGCTTTTTTCAGCTGAAGGAGGCGAGTTCGGGCGTCAGGTTCACGCAGCCGGTGCTGGATACGCTGCTGTTGTCGGCGGCCGTGCACCCCAGCCACGCCGACCACAGGCTCGAGTCGATTGCGGAGCGCTTGGGGGTGCGCCTCATCGGACGCCATACCGCGCTTGGCGACGCGCTGCTGACCGGCGAGATTTTCCTCAAGCTGCTGCCGCTGCTCGCGGAGCGCGGCGTCGCCACGCTGGGCGAGGCGCTCGCGGCGTCGCGCGAGACCTACTATGCGCGCCTGCAGTACTGACGGGAGGCGCCGGTGCTAGAGAAGCATAGCCCGCTGGAGCGCCGCCTGGCGGACGAGCAGCAGACCTTTGCCCGTCCGCTGCGCTCTCTGGTACAGCGGGCCGCCGTGACCTGCGAGGGCATGCGCCCGCTGGCCGAAGTCGCCGCGCTGATGCGCTCGCAGGGCGTCGGCTCGATCGTGGTGGTCGATGCGCAGGAGCGTCCGGTCGGCATCGTGACTTCTCACGACATGGTCCGCGTCGCCGCCGAGGGCGGCGGCGCGAGGCAGGTCGCCGAGATCATGTCGTCCGATCCGGTTTCGCTTCCGGCGCACGCGCTCGCCTATGAGGCCGCGGTGACGATGACGGCGCGGCGCATCCGCCACGTCCTGGTGATGGACGAGGGGCGCTTGATCGGCGTGGTGTCCGAGCGCGACCTGTTTTCGCTGCAGCGCCTCGGCCTGGGCGAGATCACGATGGAGTTGCGCCTGGCGAGCGATCTCAAGGTGCTCAGCGCGCTTGCGGCGGAGGTTCGCGGCCTCACCGCGCGGCTGGTCGGGCAGGGAGTCGCGCCGGAGCAACTGACGCTTTTCGTCTCCGTGCTGAACGACCGCCTCAGCCAGCGGGTGATCGAGATCGTGCGCAAGCGCCACGATCTCGAGCGCATCAGCTGGTGCTGGCTCGCATTCGGCAGCGAGGGACGCTTCGAGCAGACGCTCGCCACCGACCAGGACAACGGGCTCATTTTTGTCGCGCACGAGGGAACTGCTCCGTCGCAGGTCCGCGCCCGCGTGCTGCCTTTCGCGCGCGAGGTGAACGAGGCGCTCGATGCGAGCGGCTTCCCGCTTTGCAAGGGCAATATCATGGCGTCGAACCCGGCGCTGTGCCTGTCGCAGGAGGAGTGGCGCGCGAAGATGAACGGCTGGATAGAGGTCTCGATGCCGAAGGCCCTGCTCGATGCCGCGATCAGCTTCGATTTCCGCGCGCTCTATGGCGATGCCACGCTCGCCATCGCTCTGCGCGAGTGGGTCAGCGCCCGGGTTAATCG
>Ga0247727_10018252_pt1 | contig 11050 bp, 11 predicted proteins | sample WisWelCaveWW1625_FD_202498 | JGI IMG/M metagenome (GOLD analysis project Ga0247727, IMG submission 202498) | Biofilm microbial communities from Wishing Well Cave, Virginia, United States - WW16-25 | ecosystem: Environmental > Aquatic > Deep subsurface > Groundwater > Cave microbial mat | place...
TATTCCGGCGTGAAACCCTTGTTGCCCTTCGAGGCGTCGTTGATCAATTCCTGATGCTCTGTCACCACAACGCGTCCGGATTGAACCAACTTAACCAGCAACTCAGCCGTTTCGGCCTCGTTCGCAGCAGAGGCGGGACCGCCCAGGGCCACCATCCAGGCCAGGATCCCTCCTGCGATACTAAGCGCCGTGATTTGCCCCCTCATAACACCCTCCCCCCGGCTGATCTTCAGTTCGTACCGGACGGTCTCCAGAGTCCGGAGCACCGCCGCGCGAATTCGTGATGACAATGTTGGGTGAACACCGTGGGGGTTTCTCACCACACGGAGTGGCTAGGGTATGCCTTTCGCGAAAGGCTGTCAAGCAGGAGAATCTTTGAATAACAGTGGGTTGCAGCGATTGTGGAAATACTGAATCCCTGTTGATAAAACCGGCGTCAAAGAAAACGATCGCGCGTCGCGATGGCGGCAATGCGTGGTATGTCCACATGCAAGGCGACGAAATCAGCCAATTGATCGAGGCGTTGATCGAGCGAGGGCTCCGGTCGCGGATCAAGCGCCTTCCACCCTCGGGTGGCTCGCACCTCATTGAGGAACCATCGACGAAACAAGGGAGCATCAAATGCTCCGTGGATGTACGTTCCCATGACCCGCCCATCGGCCGACACCGCTCCCTCCGCCCTCAGGCTGCCTTCGTCACGGCCTTGCACCTCGAACAAGCGGGAGACCCGTTCGCCCACGACCGTTCGTCCCATGTGCACTTCGTAGCCTTCGATGGGACAGCCGGAGGGTTTGTGAATGCCCGAAACCTGCACCGTCACCTTCGAACGCGCAAAACTCGTCACCACATCCAGCAAACCCAACCCCTCCAGGACTGTCTCCGGTGATTCGACGCCGTCAGGATCAAGAATCCGACGCCCCAGCAGCTGATAGCCACCACAAACTCCCAGAATCGTTCCTCCTCCGGCCTGCACCCGGCGAGCGACGTCGTCGATCCGGCGCTCCCTCACGAACCGCAAGGCCTGCGCTGTCTGCTTGGTGCCGGGGAAAATCAACGCATCCAACGGCTCGCTTGTCGGCCCCGTCACGCGCAACAACCGGACGTCACATTCCCTGGCCAGCGGTTCCATATCCGTGAAATTGGAAATGCACGGAACGTCCGCGACACCGATGGCCACCGCATCGGCGCGCTCAGTAGGAGTGGGGGACAGTGCATCCCATTCCAGCGCATCCTCTTGCGGCACAGACATGGCTCGCCAGAACGGCAGGACGCCCAGGCAAGGTACGCCGGTCCGTTCCTCGACAACCCGAAGACCCGGTGTCAGCAGGTCGCGGTCACCCCTGAATTTATTGACCAGAAACCCACGCACGTGCCGTCGCTCCTCGGGGGCCAGCAACGCCATGGTCCCGACCAACGCTGCGAGCACGCCGCCCCGATCAATGTCTCCCACCAGCACGACCGGAGCCCGCGCCACCTTGGCCATATGCATGTTCACAATGTCGATGCCGCGCAGGTTCACTTCCGCCGGGCTGCCGGCGCCTTCCAGCACCACCAGATCGAATTCCTCTGCCAGCCGCGCAAACGCCTGCTCGACGACGGACGCATAGTCACGGCGAACGCGGCCGAAGTCTGACGCCTCCAGCGTACCCGCCACCTCTCCATTGACGACAAGCTGTGCCTGCAACTCCCCGGACGGCTTGATCAGGACGGGGTTGAAATCGGCGCGGGGCGGAAGCCGGCAAGCCGCAGCCTGCACCGCCTGGGCACGGCCGATTTCTTTTCCATCCGGTGTCACGAACGAATTGTTGGACATGTTCTGCGCCTTGAACGGCGCCACCCGCAGGCCTTGCCTGTGGAACAGGCGGCAGAACGCAGCCACCAGCACCGACTTGCCGACGTGAGAGGCGGTCCCCTGAACCATCAAGGTACGGGCAGGCATGGTTCCTCTACGCTCTCATTGGCGTGACGCGCCCTGATTTCCATCTGCCGCACGAACCAACCCAGCCCGAACACACCGGTCGACCACCTGACCGATCAGGGACCCCATGATCGTGTGCGTGCCGCTGTAGTGCAGCCGGGGGCCGCTGCGAAGACGACACGCCACGACCACCGTGTCCGTGCCGGTTCCCGTCGCCACATGACGACCGGTCCAACTCGTGACCGCCCGTTCCAGCAAGACCGCCGTCTTACTTTCAGTGGCCACCTGCACCGCTCCAACCATCGCCGGAACCGACAGGATCGCATTGGTCACGAGAATAATATTGATGGTCCCGGCTGAACGGCATCGCCGCTCCAAACCGCTATAGGATGCCGGCTCGCCGGCTTTGACCGCATTCGTCACGCCGACGGTGCAGAAACATTCGACCCAGATTCCCTTCGACTCTTTGCGCAACGCGACCACCCGCTTCATGGGAACGGCTGTCATGAGACCGACGACGGGAGATTTCACGTCGAGGTCCGATGCACGCGCTCCAAGATACCGGGCCGGATCGCTCCAATCGACCAATTGGGCAGGCTTGCCGGACCGCCCAGGCCGGCGAACGAGAGGGTTGGCGGCAACCTGGTGATTGAGGATGGACCAGCCTTTGACCAATCCTCCACGGCAGGGAGCCGATGAAAGCACCCGATGCATCGACCCTAAATCGATCACCAGCGTATCCTCGATAAGACGGTGTTTCACCTGGAAACGCGAGCCTCCGTACCTACGGCTCACGGTTACGCCAACAGATGGCCGAGGGCGTCGACCAGCCGATTATTCTCGCGCCTCGTGCGAACGGCAATCCGCACGCTGCGATGGTTGAGCCCCGGCACAGACGAACAATCCCGAATCAGCATTCCCTGTCGTCGGAGGGCTGCCGCAATCTGGCCGGCCCGTTGAGCCCTGGGCAATTCCACGAGCAGAAAGTTGCTTTGCGAAGGAAACAGGGTCAATCCAGGCACCGCATTCAGGCGTCTCCTGAAACGATCCCGTTCCTGTGCCATGTAGCGAAGGCTTCGCCTGGCATGGCGGTGATCCTTGAACGATGCAACAGCAGCAACCTGAGCCAGTGCATTGACAGACCAGGGTGACTGGTACACTTTCACCCGACGGGCAGCCCACTCAGCGGCCACCAGGCATCCGATCCGAAGCCCAGGCAGCGCATAGAATTTCGTAAAACTCCTTAAAATAATCAGACGGGAAAACCTCGACAGCCGCGGAAGCAGCGACTGCTGTTCGCAATATTCAATGAACGTCTCATCCAACACCATCCACGTCCCCGTGCGCTCGGCTTCCTGCACCAACCCATTCACCTCGTGTACATGGCAGATCTGGCCGGTTGGACTGTTGGGATGGCAGAGAAAGATCGCATCGATCTTCTTCCGGCCCATGCGGTTGGACCGAAGCCATCGCACCGCGTGCTCCAACGGAGGCCGATAGCCCTCGCGCCGCTTCGCCAGCAGCCATGTCACCCGACCGCCGGCACGCTCGACAGCCCGGGCATATTCCGAGAACGTCGGAGCGATGACCAGGGCGTGCCGAATCGCAAACGCTCGGGGGAGCAGATGGATCAATTCCGTCGACCCGTTGCCCACGACGATTTGGTCCGGCGACAGTTTCCAACGCGACGCGAGACAGCGCCGCAAATCCCAACAGACCGGATCGGGATAGTGGGAGAGGGCTGAACGGCAGCCGGCTATCGCGCGGAGAGCCTTCGGAGACGGCCCCAGCGGATTGATGCTGGCGCTGAAATCGAGCAGCGTGTCGGCCGGACGCCGCAGTTCCCGCGCTGCGGCATAGACGTTGCCGCCATGGTCATCCGCACTTTTCACAGCCACAACCACCCTATCGAACAGACGATTGCCAGGAGATACGCAGCTGTCACAATCCTCTGCGCGCGCGCGATGTGGCAAGGTGCCAACGGTTCGTGCGCCTCTCCCATGTGCGGCCGCGCAGATGCGACGCCACCATACCGGTTGACCCCGCCAAGCTGAACTCCCAACGCACCCGCCATCGCCGCCTCCGGCCGGCCGCTGTTGGGGCTGGGATGTTTCATGCCGTCGCGCAGCAACAGGGCCCATGCCTGACGGGTTTTATCGATACGCCGGAACACCAGCCAGCCGGCCAGCACGAACAAACCGGCTGTGACACGAGCAGGTATAAAGTTCGCAACATCGTCGAGTTTTGCCGATGCCCATCCAAAGTCGCGATAGTGCTCGTCGTGGTGCCCGACCATTGAATCCAGCGTGCTGACCGCCTTGTACGCCAGCGCCAAGGGTGCGCCGCCCAGCACGAGATAGAGCAACGGCGCAATGACACCATCTGATGCGCTCTCGGCTATCGTCTCGACCGTTGCCCGCACCACTTCCGCTTCCGTCAACGTTTCGGTGTCGCGGCCGACGATACGTGCCACTGCCTGCCTCGCTTGCGACAACGCGCCCGTCTCGATCGCTTGCGCGACGGTACTCACGTGACCCATAAGATCCCGCCAGGCCAGTGTGGTGGCGGCAAGGAGCACTCCGACGCCTCTGCCTAACCAGTCATGCACGCCGGTCGCACACAGGATCAGCAGCCAGCCGGCAGCATAGGAGACAAGGGGAAGTCCGATGGCGAGGATGACGCCGGCCCATCGAAGCCTCCGTGGAGTGCGACAGATCGGCCTTGCGCATCCCTCGAACCAAATGATCGCGCGCCCCATCAGGCGGACTGGGTGCGGCCATGAACGCGGATCGCCGATTGCGGCATCACACACACAGGCAAGGGCAAGGTCGGCGGCCGTCACGGCAAACCGATCAGGAGCGGCGCGGCAAGAAGAAACAAAATTTCGACGACTTCATTCGTGGCGCCGAGCGCATCTCCCGTAATCCCGCCGAACAACCGACGGTAGAAAACGGTCAGCGCTCGGCTGATGCCGATCCCCATCGCCATAACCATGACCGTTCCGGACATCCCGATCTCCCAATACAGGACGCCGCCCAGAAGAATCGTTGCGCCCAGCACATGACTCCCGGACAGGTGCAAGAGGAACGGAGCAGCCAATCCGCCTTCCGCCCTGGCATAGGGAGTGCTCCAGGATCCCATCACCATGGCCCACCGCCCGACGGCGGGCAGGCACAGCAGCACCGGAAATCGAGCGGCTCCGGGCAACGAAACGAGCGCCGCGTAGCGCAGAATCAATGAAACGAAGAGCCCCGTGGCGCCGATTGCCCCGATTCTGGGATCACGCATGATCGCCAGCCGGTCAACCGGCGTCCGCCCGCCGGCGAGGCCATCAAGCGTATCGGCCAATCCATCCTGATGCAGACCTCGCGTCAGCCCGGTCAACAGCGCGATCACCAACGCACTCGCCACTTCCGTGGACACCCATGCAGCCAGCAAAAAGTCGGCTCCGGCGGCCAGTCCGCCGAGCACCAGTCCAACAAGCGGATACCACACCATCGAGCCGGCCAGTTCGTCCGGCGCGGGCTCATGATGGTGGCGGCTGAGCGGGACTGCGGTGAGGAATTGCCAGGCAAGCAGAAAAGGGCGCACCACCGCTGTCATCCGTTTTTCTCCGAGACGCCGGCTTCGTCGAACGTTGCCATTTCCGTCAGGATCCTGATCGCCGCAAGCACTAGACTCATGCCGAGACAGGCGCCGGTTCCCTCGCCGAGGCGCAAGTCGAGATCGAGCAACGGCTTCAGCCCGAGATGATCCAGAACCGCCTGGTGGCCCCGTTCCACTGAACGATGCGACGCGATCAGATACTCGCGGCAGAGAGGCTGAAGTCCGACGGCAATCAACGCGGCAGCTCCGGCGATAAACCCATCCAGCACCACCGGCACCCGGGCCGCCGCCGCACCGAGCATCAATCCCGTTAAGCCGCCGATTTCCAGCCCGCCAACCTTGGCGAGCACATCGAGCGCATTATCACGATCCGGACGATGGAGATTCAACGCCTGCTCAATCACGGACACTTTCCGCGCGTGGGTCGCATCATCGATCCCGGTTCCACGACCCGTCACCTCCGCCACCGGTTGCCCGGTCATGACCGATGTAATTGCCGCGCTGGCCGTCGTATTGCCAATCCCCATGTCGCCCGTTCCGATCAACCCGACTCCCTCCTGCGCTGCCTGTATCGCCAGGTCAATTCCCGCCATGACGGCCTGTCGCACTTGATCCCGATTCATCGCCGGTTCAGACAGGAAGTTCTTTGTGCCCGGCATGACTTTTTTGTCGATGAGGCCCGGAATCGGGCCGAAGTCATGGGCAACCCCGATGTCCACCACGCGCACGTCCACCCCGGCATGACGCGCGAGAACATTCACCCCCGCTCCGCCACGCAGAAAGTTCAGCACCATCTGCGGGGTGACTTCGCGCGGATAGGCGCTCACGCCTTCCACCACCACGCCGTGATCGGCGGCAAACGTGAAGACGACTCCGCGCGGAATGGCCGGTTTCATCTCGCCGGTGATCATCACGTACTGCGCCGCTAGCTCCTCGAGCCGGCCCAGGCTTCCAAGCGGTTTTGTCAGCCGGTCCAGGTGTGCCCGAGCCTGCATCAGCAGGCGGCGATCGGGCGGCTGAATGCGGCCGATGATCTCGGCCAAAGACATGCGCAGACTCCCGCTCATTTCAGGCGCAGCGACAGACCGCTGATGACAAGATAGACCTCGTCCGCCTCAGCGGCAATTTGCTGATTCACGCGCCCGGCTAGATCGCGAAACGAACGGGCGAACCTGCCGGCCGGTACCAGCCCCAATCCGAGCTCATTGCTCACCACGATGACCCGGGCTGTTGTGGCCCGGACCGCATCAAGCAAATCGGCAACGCGGCCAGAGACCCCCGTGTCGCGCACACGCTTGCCCTGCAGATTGCTCAGCCATAGGGTCAGACAATCCAGCACGATTGTGCGATAGCCGCTCCCGTGTCGCCGGAACCAGGCAGCCAGCGCGACGGGAACCTCCACCGTCCTCCAGTCGACCGAACGCGTCGTTCGATGCCGCGCAATGCGTTCCGCCATCTCCCGATCGAGCGCCTGCCCGGTCGCTACAAACGCCCGGGGGCTTCCCTTCCCTGCCAGCTCAAGCGCGGCTTGACTCTTTCCAGACGCCGCTCCCCCGAACACAAGAATCAGCTTCGACCTCCCCCTGCTCGTCTTCTTCATGCCCTCAGTCTTTGCTTTTCTTCACGTCACGTTCCCACAGAAACTCCGGCTCGCCCTGGGTCTTGGCTACCCACCGCGCCAGGACAAACAGTGCGTCGCTGAGCCGGTTCACGAACTTGATGATGAGAGGATCGACCGGCTCTTCGCGCGAGAGACGCACGCACAGCCGCTCGGCCCGACGGCAGACCGTCCGTGCCTGATGCAGGAATCCGGACACCTTTCCACCTCCCGGCAGGATGAACTCTTTCAAGGGCGTCAGGTCCTCCTGGCAACGATCGATCAGCTTCTCCAACCGCGTGACATCCTTGTCCGTTACCCCCGGCGTGTTCTTGAATACCTGACCGGGAACCGTCGCGAGAATTCCTCCGGTATCGAAGAGCTTGTTCTGAATCCAGCGCAGCTCGTCTTCCAACTGCGCCGCGTGATTCCGGCCACCGCTCATTTCGGCATTGACCACGCGAACCACGCCGACCGACGCGTTGAGTTCATCCACCGTGCCGTAGGCTTCGACCCGCAGACTGTCTTTCCAGACCTGCTGCCCTCCGGCCAGCCTCGTTTTTCCCCCGTCGCCGGTCTTGGTGTAGACCTTGGTGATGCGCATTCCTGTTCCTCCTGTCTTTCTCTGATCTGTTTCCCCACGATTCATAATGAACCAGTTGCTCCATCGGGAGTCTGGCTCGCCACCCTGACATTTCCAAATCAGGCCGCACAGCGAACTCGGAAACGTATCCGAGACAGAGATAGGCCAGCACAGTGACCGCCTTGGGAATGCCGAGCAGCCGCTTCAGCGCCGCATGGTCCAGGATACTGACCCACCCCACTCCGATCCCCTCCGCCCGAGCAGCCAGCCACAGATTCTGAATCGCGCAACAAGTACTGTACAGATCTGTGTCGCGCACGGTGGACCGTCCCAACACATGCCGGCCACCTCGCTGCCTGGTACAGGTCACGCAAAGATTGACCGGCGCTTCCTCGATCCCTTCCAATTTGAGGCGTCGATACAGTTCGGCCCTGGCCCCCGTGTATCTGGCCGCCGCTTCGGCGTTGACTTCGCGAAACAGCGTCTTGACCGCCCGCTTCGTATTGGGCTGGCGGATGACCACGAAATCCCACGGCTGCATGAACCCGACCGAGCCGGCATGGTGGGCGGCGGTCAACAATCTCGCCAAGATGTCGTCGGGAATCAACGACGGCAGAAAATTCCGACGGACATCCCGGCGTTCGAAGATTGCCCGGTACACCGCCTCCCGCTCCGGTCCGGAAAACTTGCCGTTGTTGCGCATCGATTGCTTCACGTGTTTACCCAGTCGGCTGATCGGCTTTTCCTATGGAGGCCCCAGTGTGCCCAGGCTAACCTGCCGCAGACAGGCCTGGCAGAGACAGTCCTCGAACCGGGCCGCGATCCAGTCCATCTGCCGCTCCGTGATGCCAAGCCTGCCGCACCAGCAGCCGTACAGGCCGCACTCGAAGGTCTGCCCGCAGTGCCCGCAAGTCTTGGTGACCGGACCTCTCATCGCTCCCCTTGCTCCCAGAAATCAGAACTCGACGCCCGGCTGCGCCTTAATCCCCTTTCGAAACGGATGCTTGACCTGTTTCATCTCGGTGACGAGATCCGCTTCTTCGATCAGTTCATCCGGTCCTCCGCGCCCGGTGATGACCACATGCTGCATGACCGGCCGTTGGCGCAACACCGGCAGAACGTCGGCTATGGCCACATATCCGTGCCGCAGGGCAATGTTGAACTCGTCGAGAATAACCATGGCAAACGAAGGATCGCGAAGGAATCTGCACGCCGTCCTCCAGGCCTGCTGTGCAAACTCCGTATCCCGTTCCCGGTCCTGGGTTTCCCACGTGTACCCCTCGCCCATGCGGAGAAAGGTGACGCGATCGCCGAACGACTTCAACGCCCGCTCTTCGGCCGTGTCGATGGCGCCTTTGATGAACTGCGCCACGGCCACCTTCATACCGTGCCCCACGCACCGCAAGGCCATCCCCAGCGCTGCCGTGGTCTTTCCCTTCCCCGCACCGGCATAGACGATGAGCAGGCCTTTTTCCTGCCGGGCTGCCTCGATCCGACGATCCACCGACGCCTTCAGCCGCTGCATCTTGGCTTTATGGTCGCTCTGCCCCGTCATCGCGATCCGATTCCATGACCTGCCGCCGCCACCAGCGAGGCCGCAACGTCCGGCCGGCTTGCAAAATGAAGATGGGTATAGAGCGCCAGCGTGTTTCCCATTATCAGCCCGTCCCAGCCTCTCGGCTCCCCGCGTCCGTCGGCAAGCGTACAGGCATAGTGAAGCGGTCCTCTCGGCTCGAGCGTGGAATAATGAAACTCATGCCCCCGAAGTGACGTCCCTGATGCGCCAAGGATGCACGGTTGGGCACACTCGACGGTCCGATAGCCCAACGTGAGGCCGGCCTTGCGCATGACCGCTTCAGCCGGGAATAGTCCGACCATCTGATGGGATCGCCCGTCGAGGTCCCGGATAGCCTGTGTGAGATACATCATCCCGCCGCATTCGGCATAGATCGTCCCGCCCCGTTCCGCAAAGGAACGAACGGCCTGCCGCATCGCGGTATTCCCGGCCAACGCCTCACCGTGCAGTTCCGGATAGCCGCCGCCCAGATAGAGCAGACCAACCTTGGGCAGAGCCCCATCCCGGATCGGCGAGAAGCGGATGATCTCGGCGCCTTCGTCCTCCAGCAATTCCAGATTCTCCGGGTAGTAAAAGCAGAACGCCGCATCGTGGGCTACCCCGACCCGAACCGATCGGACAGACGAAGCCGCTGTGGGCCGTGCGCCAGGCAGGGAGTGGTTCAACGCCTCCGCGGCGCCGGCCAGGGCCTCAATGCGATCGAGATCCACGGTTTCCACGGCGGCACGCCCTAACCGTTCATAGAGATCCCGCGAGCCCTGCTCAATCGCGGTGATCAGACCCAAATGGCGGTCGCGGATCGTGACGGCGGTATCGGGCTTGAGATAGCCCACCACTGCCAGGTTGGTTTCCGCTTCGACCGCCTCCTTCAGCAATCGGTAGTGCCGGTCGCTGCCGACCCTGTTGAACAGAACGCCAGCAACCCGCACTCGCGGGTCGAACCGGGCATATCCTGACACCATCGCGGCGGCTGAACGCGCCAGAGCACTCCCATCGACAACGAGCAACACCGGGGCACCAAGCTGCTTTGCCAGCTCGGCCGTGCTGCCTTTTTCATCCACCGGCGAACTGCCGTCGAACAGCCCCATCATGCCTTCGATGATCGAGATCTCGGCATCGGCTGCCGTTCGTGTGAAAATATCGCGATTGACACGCTCCCCGAGCATCCACCCGTCCAAATTGCGCGCGAGCCGGCCGGTGACGGCGCTGTGATGGCCGGGGTCGATGAAATCCGGTCCGGCTTTGAACGGCTGCACCCGGCGGCCCCGCGCCGTCAGGGCCGCCAGCAGCGCCAGCGTCACCGTCGTTTTGCCGACTCCGCTGTGCGTGCCGGCGATGACGATTCTCGGAAAACTCACGACCGACCTTCCCTATTTGACGTCATAGTTGACCTTCAGCCCGAAATAAACGGAACGGCCCGCCGTGCCCGCATTCAGGATTTCCTGATACTTTTCATCGAACAAATTGTCCACGCGCATATAGGCCTGCACCTGCTTCGTCACGTCATAGGCGGCCGTCAACGTCCAGACATCAAAGGCCCTCTGAGGCTGGCGGTTCAGGACATCGTTGAATCGCGAGCCCACGTAGCGGGCCGCGAGCGTCATGACCAGGGGATCGATAGGTTGGTAGGTCAACAGCGCGCTCCACTGATCGATCGGAATGCGAGGTAGGCGCAATGCGTCGCTCAGATTTCGCGTGACTGTGGTTGTGTATTGCCCCTGCAATTCCAGATTTTTTGCGAATGGGCGGTCGCGCACCAATGAAACCGCC
>Ga0247727_10018253_pt1 | contig 11050 bp, 15 predicted proteins | sample WisWelCaveWW1625_FD_202498 | JGI IMG/M metagenome (GOLD analysis project Ga0247727, IMG submission 202498) | Biofilm microbial communities from Wishing Well Cave, Virginia, United States - WW16-25 | ecosystem: Environmental > Aquatic > Deep subsurface > Groundwater > Cave microbial mat | place...
ATCAGCTCGTCAATGACCCAACCGATTACATGAAGGAACGGATCAGAGTTGCGGGCGAGCGCTATACGTTCACTGAAATTCAGCAAGGCGGTATTGTTCAGTCGCTGCATAAGTTCAAACAAGAACACCCTTGGATGCACTTTCTCATTCCGTTCGACACGACGCCGGCCGCTATCTTCCGGGAAGGGCTGCGCCTGTCGCCGCTCGCCCCCCTTGTTCGTAAGTGGCGCGAAGACTTCGCCGCCGGCGGAGAGCGCAGAGAACGTGCGGTAGCCGAAATGGCGCTCGGGACCGCAGGGGCGATGGGCATCTGGACAATGGCGAGCCAGAAACTAATCACTGGTGCTGGTGGTGTTACCCCCGAACAGCGGCGGGCCAACCGCGCCGCTGGGGTTCAGCCCTACAGCTTCTACTTCATGGGGCGGTGGATCAGCTACAACCGCATGGAACCGCTTGGCACGCTAATGGGTTTGGTGGCGGACGTGCATGATGCTTGGTATCTGTTCGATTCGCCGCAGCGCGATAAAGCGCAGTCCGCGTTGCTGTACGCCGCGGTCGGGGTGGTATCCAACAAGACTTGGTTGAAAGGCTTGTCTGATGCGCTTGCAGCGCTCGCGCACCCCGATCAGGAAGCTGCGCATTGGGCCGAAAGCATGGCTGGGAGTATGGTGCCGATGTCTGGCCTGATGGGGCAGACCGCGCAAGCGCTTGATCCGTACGTGCGTGATGTCAACAGCTTGATGGACGCCGTCGTTGCGAAGATTCCGTTTGCGCGCGAAACTCTCCCACTGCGCTACGATGCCTTCGGGGAACCGATCGAAGCAACTTCCGGTGCGGTGCCGTATGCCTTAGCTGCGTTCCCGACGCAGAAACCGAGCACAGACAAAGTACGCACTGAGGCCGCGCGTCTTGGGGTGATCGGGGCACAGGCCCCGAAGGTGATTCCTCTGCGGTTCATTGGGCGCCCTTACGATGCTCGGGTCGAGTTGACCGACGCACAGCGCGAGGAGTACGCGAAGACTTCCGGCAAGATGGCCTACGAGATCCTGAGCACGCAGGTCAACTCCCCGACCTGGGATCAAGCACCGGACATGGTGAAGCGTCAAATCTACCAGAAAGCGTTCAACATCTCACGGCTGCGCGGCAGCATTGAAGCGTTGCCGCCCGCTGCCCGCGCAGCCGGCATCGAGCAACTCAAGCAGGAGTACGGGCTGTGAGCAGCGAACCGCTCGTCAAAACTGCTACGGAGACAGATGGCGTCGAAACCAACTTCGACGTTCCGTTTGACTTCGACCTAGATACAGACCTTCGTGTCTACACGATCGACGCCGATCAACAAGTCACGCTGAACATTCTGGCGGTGCATTACACCGTCAGCGGCGGCGGTGGCGGCCCGGGCGTCGTCACCATGCTGTCCCCGCCGCCCCCGGGGGTGATCTTGATCGTACGCCGCGGGCCATCGGAGAACTTGGCCTACGACTTTCTGGATTCGACCGACCCTGATGATGTCGTCGCCCAGGCGGCGCAGGACCGGGTGGACATCGGGGCGACCTTCGCGTCGATCGCTTACGTTGACGATCACATCAACGACCCAGTTGACGCCCACGACGCCAGTGCGATCAGCATCGTCGATGCAGGTGGGTACTATACTGGGATCGAAGTCGAAGCTGCTCTACAAGAATCAGGAGCAGCTCTGGCTGCACACCTGGCGGACGCAGTTGACGCCCACGACGCCAGTGCGATCAGCATCGTCGATGCAGGTGGGTACTATACTGGGATCGAAGCCGAAGCTGCTCTACAAGAATCAGGAGCAGCTCTGGCTGCACACCTAGCGGACCCAGTTGACGCCCACGACGCCAGTGCGATCAGCATCGTCGATGCAGGTGGGTACTATACTGGGATCGAAGTCGAAGCTGCTCTACAAGAATCAGGAGCAGCTCTGGCTGCACACCTAGCGGACCCAGTTGACGCCCACGACGCCAGTGCGATCAGCATCGTCGATGCAGGTGGGTACTATACTGGTATCGAAGTCGAAGCTGCTCTACAAGAGGCAGGGCTAGCGATCGCCTCTGTTCATCCACAGATCATGCGCAGGAGTTGGTTTATATGATCGTCCTCGACGCAACAACGAAAAAGCTACAGCTTGTTACCACAAGCATTGCCGATGTCCATGTGGTTGTCAGCTACGCTGATACAACGGCGACCACGTTCACGCCTGGCGTACAGACGACCGCGATTAACTCCGTAACGACGACTGACATTTTAGCTGCGCCAGCAGCCAGCACACAGCGTTTGGTCAAGAGCATCTCGATTGTAAACGCGCACGCCAGCAGTTCGAATACTGTTTCTGTAGTGTTGGATAACAGTGGCACAGATTTCTCTGTTCAGAAAGATGCGACGTTGTCAGCCGGCGCGGAACTGATCTACGAAGATGGCGCTGGCTGGACTGGTGTTGGCGGGGATCTGTTCGGTCAATACGCATTGCTACTTGGCAGAGCCGCTGGTCAAACATTGCACGGCGGGGCCGCCGCAAGCGAAAACTTAGTCCTTCGTTCTACAAGCCATGCTACTTTGGGCTTGGTAAATATCGCCGATACTGGCGGAAATGTGGCCATAGGCGGCGCGGCCGTCGCCAGCAAATTGCGCTTTTTAGAGCCGTCCGGCAGCGGAACGAATTACACTGCATTCGAAGCCCAGGCTCAGAGCGCTGACATCAGCTATACCTTGCCGGCGGTTGGGGATGCAGTCGGCCAAGTTTTGTCCGGGGGCGGCACTGGTGTATTGAGTTGGCGCTATAGCGTATCGTTGGGAACGGAGGTAACCGCCGCGGGGACATCCGTTGACTTTACCGGCATTCCAGCGTGGGCGCGGGCAATCTGCATCCATCTTAACGAAGTCTCAACGAACGGAACCTCTGGTCTGGCACTTCAGATTGGAGATAGCGGAGGAATTGAGACCTCGGGATATCGAGGGTCTATCGCGGACGCTAACGGTGGAAGCTCTGCTCTAACGGGTGCTTTTGGCCTAGTAGACACAGCTACTCCCTCTGGTTTGTACTCCGGGCACGCATTCTTGGTACTGGAAGATAGTTCGGACAATACGTGGACCTTTAATTGCTCGATAGCTAGAACAGACGCCGCGGACGTAAGCGACGGGGGCGGCAGGAAATCCACTTCCGCGGCACTAGACCGCGTACGTATTACTACGGTTGGCGGAGTGAATACGTTCGATGCTGGCGTGATCAACATCTCATACTGGTAAGAGGGGGAATGAAGCAATGGCGGTGCGAATTGAAGTAGACGTTACGACCGGAAAGCAACGCACAGTTGAGTTGACCGCTAATGAAATCGCTGACGCTCAAGAGCGCACGCGGTTAGAAGCAGAGGCGCGGACACAGAACTCGATACCACCTACACGTGCAGAGTTAGCGGCCAGAATCGCCGCGCTTGAAGCTAAGCTGGTTAGATAGCGGGAGTAGCCGCTTAATCCGCTCGGTAATTGAAGAAAGGGAAAATCATGACGCTCGAAACAACGACCAACCGAATCAGCTACACCGCAGACGGCGGCACGACTGACTTCGCAACAGACTTCGCTTTCTTGGTCAGCACTGATCTCGATGTGTACTTCATCGGCGATGCTGGCGATGTCAATCTGCAAGTCCTGAATTCGGACTACACGGTCACTGGTGGGGCCGGAGATGTCGGCACGGTGATCTTCGGGGTAGCGCCCAATGACGGTACAGTTCTTATCGTCCGCACTGTGAACCTGACGCAAACGACGGACTATGTCAACAACGACAAGAGCGATGCCGATGTCCAGGAGCAAGTGGCCGACCGGGCCATGATGGTGCTCCAGCAGATCAACACGCGCACCGATCGCTCGATGCGCCTGCCAGACACCGTGCTTGATTTTGATCCGCTCCTCCCGCAGGACATCGCGACCAACCCTGGTTTAGCCTTGCGCGTGAACGCGACCGGCACGGCATTCGATTTGGGGGAACCGACTTCCAGCAGCGCGGGCAAGTTCATCAAACGGACAGCGTTCAGCGAGGCGTCTCTAGCTGCCGCCAGCGGTGAATGGACTCGGCAGGTAAACACCGGGCAGATTCATATCATCGCGGCCACCGGCGGGGTGCTCGCGCAACGCGCTGATGTCTGGGCGCAGCTTGATATGTCAGCCTCAGCCACTTTCACAGGTTGGGTCATTGGCGACGGCGGAGTATCGCCCGGCGGGAATACGTCATTGGCGCTATCCGACGGGGCTGTCCTGCTGCTCAACGGCCTCTCAGGCGAAGTTGCAGGGTACAATAACCTGCGGGGGTGGATCACGGACGGTGAGGGGGCCACAGACGGCTACATCATCATCGACGAGTACACCGGCAGCACCTTTGTGCCGGAGGTGTAGAATGGACCTGACAGAGCTGAGCATGCAGGTCGCGCGCGTTGACGAGCGCACCCAGATCATGCACGAAGAGATCCACAGCAGTTTCAGCCGGCTGGAAGAGGCGCTGGTGAAGCACATCGGTGACGACGAGAAAGCGTATCAGCGCATCAGTCGGCTGGAGCATATCGTAGCGCGCGGTAAAGGCGCGTGGCGGTTAGTAGTTGGAGTCACGACTGTGGTGGGCGGCGCTCTTGCGCTCGCCTACTACGCGATCAACATTCTACACGGAGGGTAAGATGGGTGGCGGTATCAGCGCACAAACGAAGCGAAGACTGATGGAAGATCCGGATCTGGACAAGGATCTGTACGAGAAAGGTCTGATGCGGGAAGGGCCGCCCGGCGGTGCCGCAGCGGCGAAACTCGATCTGCCAAGCAAGTCGAAAGGCTTCCATCAACGCCGCATGACACAGGCGGAGTACGACAAAGAGCTAGCGGAGCTGAAGAAGAAAGGCGAAGCTAGGTATCAGGAGTACCAAACCCGGAGGAGAAAGTAATGGCCGCTGCATCCGACAAGATTCAACCGTACATCAGCGCGCTCACCCGCAAGCAGATGATCGCGGAGCTGCGCGAGAAAGGGCAGGCGGATACGTCTGGGCAGAAGCCGCTTGAAGACATGCCGGAGGAAATGCTGCGGCGGTTCTACAACGAGCGCCGCTGGCGTAAGGGGGACTGATGGCGAACATCCTGGATATCGTAACTGGCGGAACGGGCGGGGCGCTCGGCGCTGTCGCGGGTGTCGTCGGGAAGGTACTCGATCGGATCATCCCCGATCCGGCGCAGAAAGCGGCGGCCGCCTTGAAATTGGCAGAGCTGGCGCAGAACGGCGAACTGGCCCGCATGGCGAACGAAACCGCGCTCGCGCAGGGGCAGATGGAAGTCAACAAGATCGAGGCGGGCGGGGACTGGTTCCGCGCTGGTTGGCGGCCGTTCGTCGGCTGGATCTGTGGTGGTGGGCTGGGCATTCAGTTTGTCATCGCCCCGTTGGTGGCGTGGGGCTCAGCACTCGTTGGCCATCCAACAACCATGCCGCCACTCGACTTGGGGACGCTCATGACCTTGCTGTTCGGCATGCTGGGTTTGGGTGCCTATCGGACCTACGAAAAAGTCAAACCATGAGGCTTTATGTCACTTAGAGCCTACTTTATTGGGCATTTACCCAAATTCTGAGGGGGACTGGATCATGAAGTGGATGCAAGAAGCGTTCAAGAACGCACGCGGCCAACTGCACAAGCAGATGGGCGTGCCGCAAGGGATGAAGATCCCAATGGCGAGGCTAGAGAAAGCCGCCGGCGCGTCGGGCAAACTGGGTATGAGAGCACGTGCCGCGTTGAACGCTCGGCGCGCGAACGCCTGATGCCATACACCGCTAAGCAGCATCGGCTGTTCGAAGCTGCTGCACACAATCCTGCAGTGGCGAAGCGCACGGGCATCCCTCAGGGGACCGCCGCGCGGATGGCAAGCGAAGGGGTCAAGAAACCCGGGAGGGCGGCTGCCAGGATGGGGATGCGATGATAACAGCCAAGGACTACTTCACGCACACGGCTGATGTCGTACCTGCTGAGCACACCGTCAATGCCGGGAACTTGCTGACGCGGGTGAACCGCTTGCTTGCCGAATTCGCCAAAGAGAATCCGAACTGGCCGATCCGAGTCAACAGCGGCTATCGTCCTGCGGCGTACAACGCGACGGTCAAAGGCGCGGCGCCTAACTCGAATCACACGCTGGGGCGGGCGATTGACATCGCGGACGACAGCGCTCGGACGCTCGCCTGCTGGTGCTTCATCAATTACCGTCAGTTGATTGACTTTGATCTATGGTGCGAGGACCCACGGAGCACTCCAACTTGGGTGCATTTCCAGAGTGTGCCCCCGCGCAGCGGGATTCGGTTCTATCTACCCACCGCTGAATGGGCGAAGACTTTGGGCGGCACTCCGTTGACTTTGCAGACGATCAAGCAGTCATCGCGGACAGGCTAAATGCGCCATCGCAAGGCGCACTAGCCTAGCCCCTTCCCATTCCTGCGCGCGCTCCAGCATCTTCATCTGGAGCGTGTACGCCTCGCGCTCCCAAGCAACGCTGCGCTCGCAGTCAAGCAGCTCGCCCTCGGTAAACACCGGCCCGTGCTGAATCCACTGGAAGTAGTGAATGTACTCGTGGAACAAGATGGAAGCGTGGAGGGCGGAACCTTCGATGTCCAACTCCGGGGACAACAGAACTTCGCCCGCCTCGCAGCGCAGCGTTACCGCGTTGATCTTGACGATACAGGTCAGCCCGTAGGCGTTCTCGCCATAACTCTTGACCATGTTGGTGACGTGAATGGTCGGGGCGCGGTCTGGCAGCCTGAAGCCTGGATGCTGGGACGTGTACGCTGAGTACGCTTTCGCATACAGCAGCGCGGCCTGCTCGATTGACACCTGACCGGGAGCTGCGCTTGCCAACAGAGCAAACCCCATGAGCAGCATCGCTACGGTACGCCACAGTGTTGTCATGTCAGAACGTCCTTTCTAGTATAGCCAGGCGGCAACCGATCATCTCGGAACAACGCGGCCAAGATCACGGAAGTTACCCTGTCACGCGTTTCGCGATCGATCTGATGCGCTACGTTCTCATGCCCGAAGAACGCCCCCTCATTCAATAGTAGCACGTGCTCGAAACCAAGGGGATCGGTTATCAGCCACTGCCTCACGGATCTTCCTCCCCTTCGTAGCTGATCCGATCAGTAGCCTTGTCGAAGATCACACCGTTCTTCGCAAGTCGTTTCGTTGCTCGATCGACCCACCCTCGATGGCGGTCTCCGATGGCATCGCGCCATGCCTTGTAGCTCACCGGTCGGATCAGAACGCCCAGATCGTGCAGAGCGGTCCAAGCGCTAGTGTATGGCCCCAAGTCCATCCCGGGGGTCAGCTCGCGGGCGGTGACTACGCACGACATGGCCGGCTCGTTGTCTTCGTCGAAGCCAATTTGGATGGGTGTCAGCTCGAAGCCGATCGGATCGCCCAGTTCGATATCACGCTGTTTAGTCGGGCGGACTTCCCGACAGTTGATCTCCAGCTCCGTGTCCACTGCGCCGAGCAGGGCGCTGGAACCACGGGCGCCATTGACCCTGCCTTTCCCGCTGTGATGGGTCAGCAAAACGGCCGCCCCCGTGGCCTCGATCAACGCGGTAACCCCGTCGTTCAGAGCGCCCATGTCTTGAGCGCTGTTCTCGTCCCCGCCGCACATCGCCCGGGCTAAGGTGTCCACGACCACAAGGATAGGCTTCTCCGGTAGCCCGGCCAGGACGGCACCCAGCGCTTCCCGACCCCGTTTCTCCCGCAGATTGAAGTCAGCCGAATGGACGTACAGAGGCACATCCGCCCGCCCATAGTGCTGAACCAGGGCGATCGCCCGCTTGCGCAAGCCACCAAGGCCTTCGTAGGCTAGGTACAGGACCAGCCCCTGATGGGTCTTGCGTTCCATCCAAGGCAAGCCCGCGGCCACGTGGTAGGCGAGGTCCAGGGCGACGAAGGTTTTGCCGGCCCCTGGCGGGCCATAAGCGACCGCGTGAGCGCCCCGCTGGAGCAGCCCCTTCACGAGATAGCCCGGGCCGGCGTCGGCCGCCTGAGCCAGCTCCAGCAAGCGCTGGGGGCCTCGGTGCGGTTTCTTGGGCTCGGCCGGAACGATTTCGAAGTCGCTGACCAGCGCGACTTTGCCGCCGGCTACCCCAGTGGCGTACTGATAGGCGTGGCGGACCTTGTCCGGAACGTGGGGGCGGGGATCATGAACCGCCATCAATTCAATGGCTTGGGGCGCAGATAACCCGCGGTCGCGCAGCCCGCATGCAGTGGCGTAAGCCCCCTCCCCGGCCGGCTGTGCGCTCAGCCACTCTCGAGCGCGGTCGAGTGTTTCACGTGGTGCGTCAGGAACTTCCTGGGCGGGTTCTTGTGGCGCTGACCGGACGCCAAGACGGCTCAGCAGCCAAGGCGGGGCTGGGGCGATCGGCACGCCCGCTTCGAAGCGGTAAGCGCCCGCCGGCACCCGACTGCCAGGAGCGAGGACATACCCCCCAGTGGTCTTGATGTCGAGCCCGGGGCCGAGTTTGCCTGCGCTGTTCCCGACCCCAAGATGCCCCTCCGGCAAGCGATAGAACAGATGCTTGCCGCCGGTCGGGGTAATGGTGGTGAACGTTGGGTCCAATCCCTCGGTGATTTCCAACAACTGCAGAGACTTTGGGCCACCGGAACGTATGTCTACGTCGATGACGACGAGCCCAACGCAATGAATGCCGATGTTCGCGCCGGGCCACTTCGCCCACCACTCTGTTATGCGGGCCGGGTCCGCGCTCGCATGTTTCGGGAAGTTCTTAATCAGAGGCGGAGCTTTTTCCCCCGGCTTGAGGGGAAAGACATGGAAGCCCTTCTGGGCGAGGGTGAGCGCTGCCGCGACGTTGGTCACTTTCCATACCTCCGCATCGCGTGGCACTCTGCGTAGATCGGAAACCCTGGCGCCCAACTCACGGGGGCGCGCATGATCTCGTTCATCTCCGCTGTGCGATCGCCGTCCTCTTCGTTCGCAATCTCGTCATGGACGTGCAAGACGATTTTCCAACCAGCCTCTGTGAACCGGAGCATCTTGTCGGCGAGGATGTCGCGGCAGATTGCTTGGACTACGTTCTCCATCAACGACCCTCCGTAGGTTGATAGCCGCGCCCAGTTCCGGCTGTTGTGAGGATCATCGATAACACGACCCAGCTTTCGATCATCGGCTGAGGGCACGGCCATGTAGGTCAACATCGCCCCGCCGAACCGCCCCGGCATCAGCTTCGGGTAGGCGTAGCACAGCGCGCGGCCTGATGGCAGCAGGCACCAGAGGAAAGAGCCAGCGACGCGGAACTTCACCCGCCCCTGGCAAGCGGTGTAGATTTTGCCAGGCGCTTGCACTGCCGAGAGGGCCGCCGTATTCAGTTGCCCCCAGGCCGCCACGGTCATCGGATGCGCTGCGCGCCAACGGTCCTTGATGTCGCCCGCCTCAACTTCTGTGAGTTCAAACTGCCCTTTGGCGAGCCGGAGCAGTCCTTTGCGCTCAACGACTTTGACGCCGTAAGTCGCGCCCATCCGGCGGAAAGCGCCCACGCCGCCTTGATACCCAAGCGCCAACTCTTGCACTTTGCCGATCTGACGCTCTACGGACGGGTTCTTGACCGACTCTACCGGCGCGTTGAAGGATCTGGCGTAGCTCAGCTCATAGATCCCCGGGCCAGTGCCCGCGTCTGCCGCCCGGAAGGCTGCCAGCTTCCATTCTTCCCCGCTCACCCAAGCGGTCCCGCGTCCCTCGATCGAAGCGAAATCACCGACGTTGAGCAGCTTTCCTTCGGGCGCTCGAATGAATGCTTTGAGGCATCGGCTGATCTGAGAAAGCGGCGGACCAAAAACCAGATCGATCCCTGCAGCGTTCCCCTCACGAATCCATCGTAGGATCGTTTCCGCATCGCGCTCTTTGTGTGAGTCGCGCGGGAAGTTCTGTGGCTGGATCTTGCGCCCGGCCCATCTTCCGGTGGCGGCGCCGTGGTACTGCGCGGTGTTTCTCATCCGACCATCCGCGCCGACAATGGACAACATTGGCCCCAATTTCGCGGTGCTGGCTTTGCTTGCCTCTTGTCGGATCAAGAGCGCTTCCCGCGCGAGCGGGGCGAGTGCGTCCAGTTCTAAGAGGTCGGTGACTTGCTCTTTCGCAAGGGAGGTCCAGTCTTGCGCGGGATCGATGGCGGTCAGCCATTCTTTCAGCGGAACGAGTGCATTGACAGATTGCGCTGCGTTATCGGTCAACTTTGCCAAGCGGGCGTTGCATTCTTCTTTGGCTGCTTCGACGAATGCGATACTGGCCCGGGCGCTCTCGACATCCAGCAACATCCCGCGCTGGTTGATCTGATAGTCCATGAACCAAATACGACGTTCACGCTCGCCTAGTGGCATGAGACGCTTGTGCAGCTCGCGTTCCACGACTACGTCTTGCTTGCAGTATGCTTGGCCGCGGGCCACACGATCCGGATCGTCCCACCAGACCGGAGATCCATCCGGGCGAAGGGAGCGCGGGCGTGCCATTCGCAAGATCAAGGCGCGGCCTTCCATGTCTTTCTGAACATCCAACCCCATCGCCATCGCGGCGTCTTCCAGCGCGCCGGGCAAGCCCATTGCGTAGGCTGCCGCCATCGTACACACAACCTGCGATGGATCGAGCCGCGGCCAGCCGGCGCGCGGCGCCATGATCTCGTTCCAAATCTCCAACTCGAACGGGGCGTTATGCGCAACGAAGATTGCGCCATTGGCAAGGCACGAGCGGATCTGTTCGGGCAGCCCGTGCGGCAAGCCAGACCAGATTTCGACAGGGCTATCGTCTACGGCATAAGCGGCGCACCACGGCTCGGTGCTCGGATGCCGCGCATAGTTGTGCAGCCCAACCTCGCGTAGGTCGAGAACGCTGCGTGTTTCGAAGTCGAAATGAAGGTGTCTGTGGGTCATCCGTTTCTCGTTGGAAAAAGAGCCCCCGGAAAGCGGCGCGAATTATGGACTCGCTGCCTCCGGGGGCAAACCACAGACTTCTTAGAACAGAGAAGCGGCCCCTGCCTCCG
>Ga0247727_10018254_pt1 | contig 11049 bp, 8 predicted proteins | sample WisWelCaveWW1625_FD_202498 | JGI IMG/M metagenome (GOLD analysis project Ga0247727, IMG submission 202498) | Biofilm microbial communities from Wishing Well Cave, Virginia, United States - WW16-25 | ecosystem: Environmental > Aquatic > Deep subsurface > Groundwater > Cave microbial mat | place...
GTCGTGTTGATATAGTCGAACTGGGCATTTCGATCAGGATGTCCGTTCCCTTCTTTTGTCTTACGATTACTCTGCAGGCTGTACCCGAGATCTTTCAGTAATCGTCCCACCGTTCGTGGGCTGGCAGCATGACCCTGCCGGATTAACGCACGTGAAAGCTGCGTCGTGCTCTTGCACGACCAACGCAAGGCAGACTCCGGATCCCCACGCGTTACGGGATCAACCAGCCGTTCAAGTGCGGTTGCAAACTTAGGATCGGCGTCTGTGACGCGCTTGCGTCCGCCGCCCGGCCCTCGCACGCGTAATGGTTGCAACGCATCGGGATGGATGGCTCCGGCCGCCAGTTCCGAGATTCCTCTGGCAATCGTATTGGGTGACATGCCTGTCGCACGACTCACGGCACGAACACCACCCCATCCATTTCACCAACCCCACCTCCTTACAAAGTCGGAGCACTTGCATGAATAGCGATTTTAATGCCTCGCCGTTCTCCTTCCGAAATCGGCTGATCGTCGTGTGATCCGGCGCCTGGTTCGCCGCAATAACGCGAAACCCAATGTCCCGCTCACACAACCGTTCAATCTCCCGCGACGAGCGAACCCCCAGGCTGTAGGCATACAACAAAAGTGCCACCCTCATCGAAGGCTCGAAGGCCGCCTGTCCCTTCCCATCGGCACGATACTTCTTGTAGAAGACCGAAAGGTCCATCGCGTCCACCGCATCAATGATGAGCCACGCCAGATCTTTCGGAGGAAGCCAATCTTCTAGCGCGGGAGCAACAAGTACTGCTGTTTGCGGTTGCACTCAACAAAATTCGCCATCGAAAACCCCCGTAGAATTCGATGTCAGGATTTTACCAGATCGTTACTTTATTACAAAGGATTTGCGCAACAGGCTCAACACATACCGAGAAAACCAGTCCAGGATTGCCACCCGATACGCAAACCCTTTCACCAGCCGAACATAGGTAATGTAGGCGCTCCAGACGTGGTTCGGGCTTTTGATCATCACCCCATTGAGCAAATACGGATAAACAAGATGCTCCCGGTGGCTCTGGCTTGTGTGGGTACCAGGACAGACCCCAAAGACCCCCTCTCGCAGTGGCCGCGCCACTCCCGCATCAGCCGCTGAAAGGTACTCCCCATTGCCAAGACAAAAAATAGGCTTCTTTAAGATGGGTTAATCCTGCCTCTCTGGTCTTGTTTTTGTTTATTGTGTCGCGCTTCCAGCGCAGACCCGCGAAAGAAACTCCAGGGTTTCATCTGCGCACCGCGTCCACGAAAACTGCCGTGCACGCTCATGGGCTGCTTGCGCCTTTTCTAACCTAAGATCAGGGGACTTAATCAGTGTGCGAATTGCTCTAGCAATGTCGTTTGGTTGTTCCGGGTCAAAATAAAGCCCTGCGTCGCCCAAGACTTCCGGCATTGGCCCACGATTTGAGCAGGCAATTGGAAGTCCAGCTGCCATACTTTCAAGAAGAATATTGGGCATATTTTCACAACTCGATGCAAATATCTTGATGTCGGCCTTCCTATAGAATTCATGTAAAACTTCATAAGGGACGGTGCCTCGATAGCGCACAAACCGTGCCTCAGGGTCAATGCACTGCAGGATACGATTCAGCCGTACCATCTCTGACTTATTATACGACGGACCCACAAGGTCAATTGCAACAGACAAACCGGCCTTGCGTAACAGTCCCACTGCTTCTACAACATGCCCTTGGTGTTTATACGGCTCTATCCGAGAAACATACAACAGAAGGACCGGTTTCTCGTTTGTAAATGCATCGGTCCTGAGGCATATCCGTGGTGTATAAAAAAAACGCTCGTGAATGCCATGGGGAATAATGCTAACAGGCCCAGGATGTCGTTTCACAACTTTCATGACAACACGTTGGGCATATTGCGTCAAAAATATCAGTCCGTCTACTCGACGGAAGGTACGCGTCTGAACCAACCGGAGCAGCACGTTCTTCAAGATCGGCCATCTGAGACCATAACGCCATATTTCCTGCCATTCAAACAAGAGCACGTTTTGGCTCATTGCCACGACTGGGCGAAAACTTCCAGAATATGAACCCCCAGGCACAAAGAGCACATCACAACCCGCCTTGCGTGCTAGATTGGAGAGGCGAGAACACTGCCAAATAACACGATAAGGCAGCGACATATCCAACATGGGCTGATGACACTTAATTAGCCAGGAGCGGTCTTCAATACACGCCAGGGTTTTTCGTCCACCCCAAACGACAATCTGTGTGAACCCGTGCGCTGAAGGATTCGCTGCCCGAAGGAATTCGACTATATGGGTTAAGGTACCCCCAGAATGGGTATTCGAAGCATCAATACCAACACGCATCAGTACTTTTCTAAGGATGCTACGCTTTTAGGGGCTACGGATTTAGCATGGGCAGGATTAATATCCCCACCCGAAATATGTCAATAACTTTGGGACACTTTTCATTGGAATTTGGTGTACTAAGGTACTCTTTTCTCCTCCCCACCCTCTACTCTAATTTAACATAGGGGAAGTGTCCCATCATTATAGACCAGAGGGGAATCATGCCTTATTCTCCGCACGATGGATCTGCCGGTCTGTCACCGTTCTGCAACGATTTCTTCATCCATGCTCGCGCCAGGCATTTCGGTAGCAATGAGCCAAACATTTTATCCCACATCAACCTACTAATGTGGCCAGACCGTAGAAGGTGGCTACCACAACGAAGGGCACCGAATAGACTATTCTCCGTCGCAAAATACGCCGTACGCGCCTCTGTCCATACCTTATGTCTCTCGAAGACGCCTGCTTTCTCCATCCGCTTTTCAAGCCAACTCAAGAATCCAGCCCACTCGTTTACGCCTGTGTCCAGAGGCCCCTTACAGCCAAAATCTTGGGAAAAATGGCAAACGAGTGCGACCATACGGTAAAAAGATTGAATCTTTCCATTATTTTCCAAAGATACTTGGCAGGCGTGCTGTCTAAGTCGGACGAGAATGTTAGGCAGACAGGCGATCTCACCTCGTCGGGACAATTGTAACCACAATTGAAAATCCTGCGCCCTATACATGCGCATGTTGTAACCCCCAATCTGCCTGACAATATCCGTTCGATAAAATGCAGACGAGTGCGGGAAGAAGGCTCGAGCGCACTCCAAGTTACGAACCAAGCTACAATGTTCAGTAGGATAATTGTATGGCCTTATGTCTCGCCCCTGTTCGTCAATTGTAAGGCATCCTGTGCCGAGCAACACCAATTCTGGACGGTTGTGCACAAACCTCATTTGCTCTGCAAGCCGTGTCGGCTCACATAGATCATCAGCATCCAATCGTGCAATCCATCTTCCCCTGGCCTGCGAAATACCGACATTGAGCGAGCTGGCCAATCCCGTGTTTTCCTTGGATATGGCCACGATTCGTTGATCCTGATCACGATAACTTTGGATGATCTTCCACGATATATCCGTTGACCCATCGTCTACCAAGATACACTCGAAGTCTTCAAAGGTCTGCATTAAAATACTATTAATGGCTTGATGTAACCAGCGGCTGCCGTTGTAACAAGCCATCAATACGGAAACTGCTGGACTTCTAATTGCGGAAAACTGATTCATACAAGCATCCATCTATCAGGTATCAGTCCTTCAAAACCCCAAGACGTCTTGCCCATCTTCTTCAGGGCGGGCGCCACAACATGCTTCCCTTGCTCCTCGCCCAACCACGCCCCCCACCAACTGAACGTGCTATTGGCAATAATAAAATGCTGACACTGTGTCATCAGCCAGAGATCACTGTAAGCACTTGCGTCCCGTCGGTGGTGTGCCACACAGGTGATCCGTTGATCTGGGAGCGGGATACGCGCACGGGCGGCATCGGGTTGATCTGAAAAAATAAAATAATGCGCACAGGGCACCCATTTTTCCATCTGCATCACCGCTCGGGTATAGTAATCGTTTGACACATTATGAGGCCCGGGTGCATGGGGTGCGTCAAAGAAACGAACATGTATCGCCACTGCTAACGTGTTCTGAATGGACAGCCCCATCTCTTGATTGGCTATGTCGGTAGGCGGGGATATCCGCAGATGTTCTCGAATGGTCTGTTCGATATCTTTGAAATAACCCTCGCTCTGCCAATAACCCTCCAGATAAACAGTGTCACGCGGCCTAACCTGCAAAAGGCGCGGATCAAAGTTGATACCCTCCTGCTGGATGTAGGTGCGCTCCTCGAACGGTAAGTATCGGTTGTAGGCGCGCTTGAGATACCGTCGTATCCGCGAGAATGGTTCCAGCCGCTCGACCACTGTTGCTTTACGGCAGGCAATATTGAAATGGTCGAGCTGGTAACGACGCCTGTATGGGTCGTGCACAAAGCCGCTAGTATCATCAATAACCAGCTCTGCGTTGTTCACCCGTGCCAAGCGGCACGCGGCAGCGTAACAGAAAAGCTGGTTGCCGAGACCACCGACTATACGGATGATAACCTTCTTCATATTTTTATAACCCTTTATAAGCAAAATAAAATATGGCGCCTGCAGCCAGGATCCCATACCATAGAAATGATAATTGAGTAATCAATTGCTTCGTACATACTGTTGCGCCAAACCAGGCACAGCTCGCCAACAGCAGGGTTGCCATGAGACGATAGCGTTCATGGATGATGATGTTTCCACCTGCAATAGAAATGAAGGTCATAAAATAGGTAATATACATTACAAGAGGAGCCTTGTAATGACGCCGGTGTCTCAGTGAATATATGAAACCTGCTCCTACAGAGGGAATCGCGACAATATTCATAACACTCGATGGCAACACCATAAGCTGTTGCCACGCACTCCAACTACCCGTGAAAAGGCCTGATATGGACAGCGTGACATTCGGCAGAGGTGCAACGAGATAAAGTATCATGCGGAGGGGCAAATACAGGATGCCCTCCCCCAGGGTATTCGGCGCTAAAAGCAATCCAATTGACTGTTCTGACCAGTCCTGGCTTCGACTTGCCACATTGTCCTGAAAAGAGCTAACGCCGCTAATATGGGCGATCAAAGACTCCATGTCATAGCCTCCAGACAAGTCTTGTATCATGGGGCTAGCGGTAAGGAGTATTCCTACAAGGCCAAATAAGGTAAGATGGAGCAGTGTCGTCTTGCTGCTTCGGAGGCCCAGCAGTGTCATCAGGATAATCGATGCCATCACCGGGATCGCCATGAAGGGACGAACCACCAAAATAGCTAAGAGACTCGCTCCCACAAGCCAAGCAGTGGTTGTAAACGAAACGGATCCAGAACGCACAATGTAGCGTCCAGCGGAAAGAGAGGCTACGAGCACCAGCACCGCCATAAGCGTCTCACGGGATGTCATCACGTCATACCAGACCATCTCTGGAATCAGCAGAGCAAACGCCAGGGTCCAATCCCTCGGGTCACGTTTTTCTTTAAACTCATAGGACACGCGTATCAGAAAGAGGGTGCCCAGAAGTGTGACAAATGCATTAACTAAAGCCGGAATAACCGGGTTATGTCCAAAGAGATAGAAGATCACTGCGTAATAAAAAACAATGCCCTGGTAATTAAGACCAACAACCGGTATCCAATTATTTTCCACAAGATGAAGAGCACTCCAATAATACCGTTGAGGATCATATCCCCAAGAGGATGACGAATCCGGATCGAGCTGTGGTATCCAACCCGCATAGAGCAAGAATAGCGTCAGCCCTAACTTGGTTAGCCAGAAATATCCTAGCCATCGGAGCTTTGAATCACTTAATTTTTGCTGCGTGGAATGGCACTGCAAGAGCCCCACCACTCCAACAAAGATGTAGATCAAGACAGCACTCATGGCCGCTTGTTGCAATGTCGCCAGGATAAGTGGGAAACCCGCGCAAAAAAGAAAGGCAAGCAGTGTAATCTGACCGCTAGGCAAGGCGAACTTGTGCTGAAACAGTTTGTTCATTTTAAAAGTCATTGCCCGATTCACAAATTAACAGGAATGAGCTGTTTTACCGCCACACAATGCCAACCAAAGCACGCGACATCTTCTGCCTTCTTGTCAGCACGTAGTTTGAAATAGAGCAATCCCATTAGGGTTACGAGGTAGGCCATGGGCCAACTCCAGCTTCCACGTTGACGTTCCATGCTCCCGAGACGGGTGAGTTCCTGCTTTATATAGGCAAACCAGTCACCATTTGGAGCCAACTCCATAATTTCAAAACCACGCCGCGCCAGATGAAATTCATACCAGTAACGCGAAAAACCACTGCAATAATGGTATGGCGCCATGTGCACAAGTGAGGCAAAGGGGGCTGTGAGGATTAACTTGCCGCCGGGTTTTAGCAGACGAGCGAACTCACCTAACGCACAGGTAGGATCGGGCACATGCTCCAGTACTTCGCTACAAAGAATAACATCGAAACTCGCATCAGGGGCAGGAATATTCGTGATATCGCTGACCAGATCTATACGGGTCGTATCCCAATCACTCATCTGTAGACCCTCTTTGGAAGCCCCGCCCCGTACACCTTGATACTGGCAAAAATCCTGAGAGACATAGACGAGATGTCCACAGTACTGGCGGTTCCTAAGCTCACCTGCTCCAGCATCAAGGATGCGCGACCCTATTGGCAAGGCGGCGAGAGTTTTCTTTAGCCATGCTTGTCGGTTGATCTCGTTAATATTGGTATTGAACATAGTTGATTTAGCTCAATGCTTCGTGAATATAAATATCACGAGGTTATAGGTACTCTCAGCCAATCTTTTCAATTCGTTCCTAGAGGATTCTCGCATGTCCCCGCTGCTGCTGATCACCGTCACGCTCCGCAAAGATAGGCCGCGTCTTTCCACGAGTTCAACAAGGTTGTGTGGATCGAATACCCGATGGGCATTGAATTCCACCCGTGCTTGTCCAATGGGCGTAGAAAGATAGAAGGTTCCGCCAGGACGCAAAAGGGCTCCCATGTTGGCAATGCCACGTTCGTAACCGCTGGGGTCAATGGGGTCGCCATACCGCCCCAAACCAAAGTGCTCCAGCGCATGCAGGCAGGAAAGGGAATCGCAATAATTCTCCCTCTCCGCAACCGGCGACATTAAATCCGCCTGCTTAAAGCGTATGCCGGGGACATGCGTTGTAATCGGCCGGATATCGAACACCTCGATTTCACGAAAGCTGGCGACATGTGAAACAAACCCGTCTACACGGGAACCCACATCCACATGACGTTCCGGTTTCGCCTCAAAAATCATTCGGGCAACCAGTAAATCCTGCCAGAAATATTCCCTTTGAGTTGCCCCACCTTCTTCGTACCAATCGTGCAGGCATGGCTGTATGCCGAGTCGTCCATGATATTGTGTGCGGAAGCGGGCAAGATCGCATAGATAGTGGGGCAAGCCCAAAAACGCGCGTAGCATTTTTCGAGGGTCTATACCCCACTGGGTGATTAGCCAGTAAGGCCGCAGGAGTAACCGCCTAATACGCATCATGCTACGGAGGAATCAGGCGAATAATATCTATTGAGACTTCAACGCTATACCGACCATCTTCCCGTATTTCCCGCAACAAATTGTCAAGATGGGGATAATCGTTCTTTCCATTAAAGCAGCGCGCATCGTCAATGAGAATGATATGCTTCTTCGGATGTTTTAAGATTGCCGTTAGTTCGGCGCTGATAGGGGTATGAGTCCCCCCACATGCAGTAACACCACCGCTATAATGGCCGTCCAGCCAAAACAGTGCCGGTTCGTTTATTTCTTCAAGCAACTCCGGCAGTCTTTGAGCGCTGTCGCCATGCACCAACCTTACGTTCTTGTTCTGACTAAATTGGTCGCATGCGGCCTCGTAAAGTTCTCGCGACAATTCAATACTCATACACCGAACGCCACTTTTGGAAACGTAACCGAGCGTATCCCCCAGGCATGTTCCCGTCTCAACAAAGGTTTTTAGCGAAAACCTTTGAAGATAGGAGCGCACCACCATTCGCTTAATTGAACTTGGAGCGGCACCACTGTAGCCCCGTTTCAGCCAACGCAGAGCCTCTGGCGTGTCTCTCAATAGACTTAATGGATACCAAAGTCTTAATTTAATAAGAGTTTGCTTTATCGGATTCTTGAATTGTATTTGAACCTCCAATTTTATGAATATAGGACTTGGCCACCATTGATAGAAAGCACCGCCATCCAGAGTAAATACAAGACAGAGACGGCTAAACCCGCCATAACAACACCTGCGGTACCCCACCAATATGCACCCGCTAGATTACATAAAATACCGAGTAACGCCGTGATTACTTTGGGCGCTATCAGTGTTTGCGTTTTCATTTGACCCATCAGATTGAGGGCAATCGTCTGACTGGCGGCGAATACACCACCGGCAAGGAGTATCCACGGCAGCAGATAAGATACGACACCGTATTCTTTGGCCACAAGAATTAAGAAAATCTGCTCATGAAGGTGTAGCGCCACGCCAAATGCCACACCCGTCAATCCAAGGATCAGACCGGTGAGACGCCAATTCAATTTATTCAAATTAGCATTTCGTGTATGATCGCGTGCATCCCCTGCGCGTTGATAAACAATGGGCGACAAAAACTGCATCGCCATTCCGGTACCCAGTAACATGGGGGCATACCCTAGCTGAAACAGCACCGCATATAAACCTACCTCTTGTGTCGTCGTAAAAAGTTCCAGTGCCCAACGGTCCGATGCTATCTGTGCCCAGCTCAATATTCCCCAAAAAGCAAATGGCCGAGAATAGACCCATATTTGTTGCATCCAGCTATCTTCCCCCCCTACTCTTCTGCTTACGCGCTGAGGAATAAGCTTGCGAAAAAAAATAGACTGAGAGGCGAGCACAAACATCATTCCCAGCACATAGCCAGACACAGCCACCGTACTGGTGGCGCCATACCTGACAAGCAAGGCAACGGCGGATAGAAACCTGGCCCAGGGTTCCATCCCCTGATGGAGTGCAACAATGGGCCTTTGACGAGCAGCACTCTGCATGCCGTTGAGAATAGAGACGTAACCCGCGAGGATTCCAAAGAAGAGGATGGCAGCAGCAAGCGCAATCCAGTGCGTTCGATCAGATATCCATAGCCCCACTATTGCGAGGAAAAAGATGAGGACGACGGCCCCTGTGCCCCACAACACCAGGCAGCATGTTGCATTCAAATAGCCACCAAAATCATCCCGTTCCGTTGCGAGTGGATAGAAACGGGTTACCCCATTTCCCAAGGGCCCGAACACAACCTGATTGATCAGGATTGCTGCAGTCATGCTCAAGGTAAGTTCGCCGTAAGCCACCGGACCAAGTTGTTCTGTAAGGAGCCGTACACCAGTAAGGGCACCGGACACGGCCGCTACTTGGCCGAGAATGACCCAAAAACCTTCTTTTGAGAGGCGGAGAAAGCGATCAGATATTAAACGACGATGCCATGACGCGACATTGGAAGATGCTTTCATTGGAGCAGCCTACCTTCATCAACAGGGTCGCAATCCGCAGTGTCTGGCCATCAAAGCATCTTGACACGGTCTCTTTCGATACTCCTCAACCAGATGCAGAGACGGACCATCCGTGATGTAAACTCGTACTCGCCAGAGGGTCTCGAAGAGCGAAGCACCTTCAGTGCTTTCATCTTTTGCAGAAAGTTAGGGAATCTCTCCTTTTCGGATTCTGCCAATATCGCCTCAACATCCTGCTTGGCAAATGCCATTTTTACCGGACCGATCTTCCCAATCTTGTGCAGTATCGAATGGTAGGATTCACTCCGGATGGCCTCATACACTTGGTGGTCAACGTACTTTTTACCGATTTCATCCGCCGCTATAATAACGGCTTGCAGCGCATCGTGCTTGTCAATAACCCCATCCTGGTCCGTCCAGAAGGCGGCATTGCCGATGATGTGCATGATCTTCGGGAAGCCAGCGGCGTAGTGTGTCAGAACGTCCAACGCCGATTTCTCTACGGTCCGGTTCACGGACTCGAAAGCCCGGCAATAGAATTCCGCCATTTCATCGTCGGAAAGCGGATCAATCTCCACGACATCGAAAATGCCACCCACGGATGGATGATGAGAGCCGATCTGTTTGCGTCGTTCCTCCACGCCAATCAGCATGAGCAACAGTGGCACGGAAAACTTTCCTGGTGACGTCGGCGCATTCACGTCACTTAGGCCCTTCAAGAAAGGCGCAAATTTTGGGTTATTGGCAATGCCATTGACCTCGTCCAACACCAGGAAAACACCCTTCATCCCATCATCTTTAACCCTGTCCAAAGTCTGCTGGAGAAACGGCAAGAGCCCCTGTGTAACTTGGGGACCTTCTTTACGCAGCGCCTCGGCACGAATCGTCACGCCGAACAGCGTCTGCTCTCCCATATATTTTGCGAAGGCCGACCGCACCTTTTCACCCAGCGTTGCGCTGTAGATTCCCGCCTTGAGTGTGCCGTTGAGCACGGCAATGCCAATGTCGTCCATACTTTCAGCGCGATCAAGCGTGGCGTAGATGCCCAGGAGTTTCTTATCCCGCTCCGCGATCCACTGCACGCACTGCGCCACGGACGTCTTGCCAATGCCGTATTCGCCCTCCAAAAAGAGATACGTAGGTCTACCCGCCACTGCCCGATCCACACCCCGCGTTATGATACGCTCGATCTGCTCTGTCCTACCAACAAACAGATCGACAGGGACCGGCTGATCTGGGAAAAATGGACTTCGCCCTTTACCTTCAGTAGGGGTCATATATGCCTTCTGCTTTGCGATCTCCGCACCGCGTCTTGGCCCCACATCACTCCTCCTACGAGCCTCGATAAACCCTACTTTTTGCACATTGAACGCCTCAGAATGGTTCTGTCGGACAGGCGCCGAACTACCGCGCAACCGGATCGGAGAACGCCGCGTCTCGATACCAAGCCACTGTCTTTTGAATGCCTTCCATAAGGCCGATCCGCGCACGAAACCCAAACGCTTTTTCGGCCCGTGTCGTGTCCAGACATCGTCGAGGCTGGCCATCCGGTCGGGTGGCATCCCAGACGATCTTCCCAGCAAACCCCGTCTCCTTGGC
>Ga0247727_10018255_pt1 | contig 11049 bp, 12 predicted proteins | sample WisWelCaveWW1625_FD_202498 | JGI IMG/M metagenome (GOLD analysis project Ga0247727, IMG submission 202498) | Biofilm microbial communities from Wishing Well Cave, Virginia, United States - WW16-25 | ecosystem: Environmental > Aquatic > Deep subsurface > Groundwater > Cave microbial mat | place...
AGGGTAAGCCGGGTTGCTTTGCGCAGTGAACTCACCACCGGCACACCGATGGTCAGATTGGGCACAAAGTGCCCGTCCATCACGTCCACGTGAAGCAGTGTCGCGCCGCCCTGCTCCACCGCACGGATTTCGTCCCCCAGGCAGGCAAAATTGGCCGCTAAGATGGATGGCGCGATTTCGACTTTCACGTCTCCCCCGTCCCTCGCAATCTTAGCATACGCCCTTCGACTCAGTTCCTTCCGGATTCGGCCGGCGCTACTCTGCCACGTGTAGATCTACGTCGGCACTTTTCGTTACGCGTGTCCCGTGCTTTGGCGACTGCTCCACAATCGACCCGTGCGGCGATTCCGGCGCGGCATAAAATGTAATCTTGCCGAGCCGCAGTCCTATCGCGCTCAGTTGCCTCTGAGCTTCGAGCAAGCTCAGCCCCACCAGGGAGGGCATCACGTACGCCGGCTCTCGCTCTCCCAGCGATACCAGCAAGTTGACCCGCGGGCTGACATTCTCCCCGATCCCCGGCTTCGGGTCCTGCTGCACGATTGCGTCCGGCAAATTCCCGGGCAGGTACGCGCTCGAGATCTCTCCTACTTGCAAGCCCGACCGCAGCAGCTCGATTCGCGCCGCCCGCAAACTCTTCCCCTCAAGCGCGGGCACTTCCACCCTTCTCTCCCCGAGGCTCACCAGCACGTGCGCTTGTTGCGACACTTTCATCAACATCCCTGGAGGCGGGCTTTGCCGCACAATTGTGTCAGCCGGTTGTTTGCTGTAGGCTCGATCCACGATCCTCATCCGCAGCCCGGCCACCCCCAGCGTCTTCTGCGCCTCCGTGACGTTTTTGCCGACGATGTTCGGCATCTCCACTTCCCGTCCGTGGATGGCCAATCGAATGGTCGTGATGGCGCTCAAAAACGCCGCCGCCGCCAGAACAAACACCAGCAGCGACATTCGCATCACCCAATCGAATCGTTGTCTCCACTCCATCGTCGCCCGCTCGAATCTAGCACGCGTCCCCGCGCCGCTTCAATCTCGCTCCAGCACGGCCGCAAAGAATCCGTCCGTCCCGTGTTCCGGGGGAAACGTCCGGAAATCTCCTTTTCGGTCGAACAGCTCTTTCACGGCTCCTGCATTCTCAAGGTGCGGCCTCAGTTCTTCTCTGCCGGAGACGCGTCGCACGTCTGATCTTAGCTCCAGCACATCCTCCACAACTTGCTCGTTCTCCTCTGGCTCCAGGGAACACGTTGAATAGACCACCCTTCCTCCTGGCTTCAGTTGTTCGAGCGCATTCGAAAGCAACTTTACTTGCCGGCCGTGAAAATCCCTCAGGTCTTCGGGCTTTAGCCGCCAGCGGATCTCCGGATTCCGCGCGAGTGTCCCTGTTCCCGAACACGGCGCATCCACCAGCACTCGGTCAAACGTTTCTCGAAACGGTAACCGCTCGGTCCCATCCAGCGTCACCAGTGCCACCCCTCCCGCTCCAACTCGGCGGAGCTGTTCCCGCGTTGCCGAGAGCCTCTGCCGATGCCGGTCCGCAGCCACAACCCAGCCCGTTGTTCCCACCTGCCGGGCAAGTGTAATCGTTTTTCCTCCGGGTGCTGCGCACAAATCCAGGACGTGCTCACCTTTTCTCGCCCCCACTAGCCGTCCGGCCATCTGCGACGCCTCGTCTTGGATCGAAATCTCCCCTCGGCGAAACGCCTCCGTTTCCGCCGGGTTCCCTCCGCGAACGGTCAGCGCCGCTCGCAACCACCTCCCCGCCTCCACTTTCATCCCGCTCTTCCGCAGCTCTGTGGCTATCTCCTCAACGCGCCCGCCTTCATCCACGCTGCAATTAAATCGCGGCGCGCGGTTGTTCGTCGCCAGCAGCGCAATCGTCCTCTTCTCTCCGTACTGTTCCACCCATCTCTCTACCATCCATGACGGGTGTGACCACTCAATCCCCAGCCGGTCTGCAACCGGCATCTTTTCCGCCAATGTCAGCTTTTCGAGGTGACCCTTTTTTCTCTCCTGCTCTGCGGCCACGCGCCGCAGTACTGCATTCACCAGCCCCGCCGCTGACCGTTTCCCATACTTCTTCACCAGTTCCACCGACTCATCGACTGCCGCGCGGGCCGGTACCCGCGTCAGGAAGCGAAGCTGATAGATCCCCAGCCGCAGTGCCAGCCGCACTTCCACATCCATGTCCCTTACCGGCTTTTTTGTGTGCTTTTCGACCAGGAAATCCAGCAGCCGCTGCCACCGCAGCACGCCGAGCGTCAACTCCGTCGCCAGCGCCGCATCCCGATCCCGCGTCGCTCTGGGTGGAGTTGGACCGATTTTTTTCTCGCCCAGCCGCGCATGCAACAAGTCAGAGGCATATCCGCCCTCCGCCTCCACCCGCCTCAACACTTCAAACGCCACTCTACGCGCAAAAGAAATACTCATCGAACGTGATGGCATCATCGCAGGCCGCTTTTAAGGGATCTCCTCGGCGGTAGCAGCTACAGTGGCTTTACCACCGTTCGAAGCCACTCGCGGATGCGTTCAAATCGGAATGTGCCCGCTCGAAGGTTCTCCAGCAAATACTGTTCGGCCGCGTCCGCCGTGACAACGAGACGAAAACCATTCAGCCGCAAGAATGTGCTGGTAGCTATGAATCCGGTTCTCTTGTTCGCATCGTGAAAGGGATGATTGTTCACCAGGGACTCAAACAGGGCCGCTGCTTCCTCAACCAGGTCTGCGTAATAGCCGCTCTGAGGGCGAAAGACAGCTGATTCCAGCGCACCTTGATTCTTCACGCCGTGCAGGCCACCCCTCAGTTCGACCGCGGTGAAGTGAATCAAGAGCACGTCAGCAACGGTCAAGTAGACGCGCGTCACGACTTCGACTTCGCGAGTCTCTTGATGAGCTCTTTATGTTCCTCAAAGGAGGCTTCGATATGTTTCAATACTTCAGGGCGAACCGGTCGTACGGACGGTAGAACAACTTTCAGGTAGTGCTCCACTGCCTGTTCCAGCAAATGGCGGACCGACTGCCCATTCCGATTCGCCTCTTCCTTCAACTGGTCCAGAAGAGGCTTTTTCATCAGGGAGGAAAACTTCCTAACCGTAGTCTTACTCATTGAGGCCCTCACTTTGATAGGATACATAGGAACTGCGTGCGATTCAAGATAATTCTGGAATGTTCTTGATCCTTGGAGCCTTAGACAAAGAGCTCCCGGGCGGAAAGCCGCGCCCCATTCACAAACTCCCTCGCCCCAACCCGCTTCCGTCCTTCGATCTGTACCGCCTCCACCCGCAGCCAGCTCTCTCCGCCGCACGCCACGAACAACTCTTCACCGGCTGTCACCAATGTGCCCGGCTCAGCCTTTCGTCCCGGAGTGCCTTCCGCCGGCCGGCCCCACACCTGACACGTCTGCCCGCGAAAGGTCGTCCACGCACCGGGCCACGGCGCAAACCCGCGCATCCGGTTGTAAATTCGCTGCGCATCCAATGACCAGTTGATCCGCCCATCCTCTTTTCTCAGCAGCGGCGCCAGCGACGCCTTGCTACTGTCCTGCGCTCTCGCCGAGATCTCGCCACGCTCCAGTCCGCGCAGCGTCTCGACCACCATCGGCGCACCTGCCTGCGCCATCCGTCCGAGCAGCTCCGGAGCCGTCTCATTTACGCCAATTTCCATCTCCCTCTGCAGCAGGATTGGACCCGTGTCCATTCCCGCGTCAATCTGCATTGTGCTTAGGCCGGTTCGAGTCTCCCCATTGGCAATTGCCCAGTTTGCCGGAGCCGCCCCGCGGTACGCGGGCAGCAGCGACGCATGCAGGTTGATCCATCCCAGCCTCGGAATCTCGATCAATCGCATCGGCACAATTTGTCCGTAGGCAAGGATCACCGCCGCATCCGGATTGACGCGCTTAAAAAACTCGTACGCCGAATCCGATTTAATTTTCTCCGGTTGATAGATATGAAGTCCCGCCTCCAGCGCCGCCTCTTTCACCGCCGAGCCTGCCACTTCTTGGCCGCGGCCCTTCGGCCGGTCCGGCTGCGTCACCACCGCCTCAACCTTGCATCCAGGCTCTGCGAGCACTCGCTGGAGCGTGGGGACGGCGAACTCCGGTGTTCCGCAGAAGACGATGCGCATGGCACTCCGGCCCGCACCGGCTACCAATCGCCGGCCTTTTTTAGTTTGCGGATTTTTCTCTTGATGAGGTCGCGCTTCAGCATGCTCAAGTGTTGGATAAAAAGAGTTCCGTAGAGGTGATCAATCTCGTGACAAAACGCGCGTGCCAGCAGCCCCTCGCCGCGCATTTCGAACGTCTCCCCTGTCGCGTCCTGTGCCTTCACCGTTACATATTGCGGCCGCACGACGCTTCCGCGAAAGCCCGGCAACGAGAGGCAGCCCTCCTCTTCTCGTTGCTCTCCCTCGGTGTGAATAATCTCCGGGTTGGCCAGAATCAATTTCGCTTCCTTGTTTTTTCCCATGGTCACATCAATGACCACCAGCCGCCTCCCCAGCCCGATCTGCGGCGCCGCCAGCCCTATGCCCTGCGCGAGGTACATCGACGCAAACATGTCCGCGCACAGCTTCGCAAGCTCGTCGTCAAACTTCTCCACCGGCGCTGCTGGCTCCTCCAACACCTCTGCCCCGTATCTCACAATCGGATAAATCATCCCTTCTCCGTCTCCTCCATGCCGCTCTGATCTCTTTGTTGATTCCCGTGTTTAATAAGCATCCAGTTGCTTAATGTAATTTGAGAAGTTACGCCTCATCTCGCCGATGGAATCTCCTCCAAATTTCTCCCGGTAGGCTGCTGCCAGTTCTAGCGCCACCATTGCCTCTCCAGCCACCCCCGCCGCCGGCACCACGCATATATCCGACCTTTCATACGCCGCCCGAACGCTCTCCTTCGTCTTCAGGTCCGCCGTTTCCAACCCCTGCCGCAGCGTTGAGATGGGCTTCAAATATCCGCGCACAATCACGTCCTCGCCATTTGTAATCCCGCCCTCCAGTCCGCCGGCCCGATTCGTCGGCCGCACAAATCTTTTTTTCGTCGCGTCGTACTGGATTGGGTCCTGCACTTCCGACCCATACGACGTCGCATTCCCCACGCCCGTCCCAAACTCCACGGCCTTCACCGCTTGTATTGACATCACCGCTCGCGCCAGCCGTCCGTCCAGTTTCTCATCCCATTGTGCGTGCGACCCGAGTCCCGCCACCACGCCATGCGCCACCACTTCAAAGATTCCTCCCACCGAATCCCCCGCCTTTAGTGCCCGGTCCACTTCTTCTTTCATTCGCGCCTCAACTCCCACATCCACGCATCGCAGCGGCGATTCCAGATTGGCGCATACTGCCGCAATTTCCGTCCACGCAACTGCTCGTTCCAACTGCACCTTTCCCACGGCAATCACGTGACTCAGCACCTCGCATCCAAACTCCCTCAGCAGCAGCATGGCCAATGCTCCTGCCGCCACCCGCGCCGCCGTCTCTCGCGCCGACGCCCGCTCCAACACGTACCTCGCATCGTGAAGATTCAGCTTCAGTGCCCCGGCCAGATCGGCATGACCCGGCCGTGCCGCCGTCAACGGCTTCTGCGCTTCTTCCGCGCCGGCCACATCTTCCACCGGCAGCGCCTTCTCCCAATTTGGCCAGTCGCGGTTCTCAAGCTTCAGCGCAACCGGTGCTCCAATCGTTTGCCCATGTCGTATTCCCGCCAGCGCTTCCACATGGTCCTTTTCAATCTTCTGTCTTCCTCCTCGCCCGTATCCGAGCTGCCTCCGATGCAGCTCGCGGTTTACAAACTCCAGGTCCACTGCCAGTCCCGCCGGCAGCCCCGAAATCCACGCCACCAGCGCCTGTCCGTGCGACTCCCCGGCGGTAACAAATCTCAGCATCCTTTTCATCCAACTTTTTTTGTTAGCTCATCCTCAGGCCATCCAATGAGGATGGCCGAAGGACCTCAGCGTCCACTTCCAAATCTCACATCAACCAAAGAGCCGTCGCATTCTATCCAACCTACTCTTCACATGCCAGCGCCCTTCCCGCGTCTGCCCATCATCGCTTGACCTTCCGCGCCCCACCCGCTACGCTCTCGCTGTTCCCGCCGGGCCCGGCCTCGCGGGCGATCTCATGGCTGCCACTGATCCGATTCTCAATTCCGAACGTCCCCCCTCGGTTCTTTCGGTCATTTTCGATGCCCTCAAACACCGCATTCAGGCCGTGCAGGACTACAGCCTTCTCTCTCTCCGCGCCGTCACTAACATTTTCACCTCCCCACGCTATGGAGCAGACACCTTTGACCAGATGGACATCATCGGTGTCGGGTCGCTTCCCATCGTTCTCCTCACCGGCTTCTTCATCGGCGCCGTCCTCGTCCTGCAAACCTCCTCTCAATTCGCGCGCTTCGGCTCCACCTCTCTTACCGGCGACGTCGTCGCCATCGCCCTTGTTCGCGAGCTGGGCCCCACCATCACCGGCCTGCTCGTTGCCGGCCGCAACGCCTCCGGCATCGCCTCTGAGCTTGGCTCCATGCTCGTCACCGAGCAGGTGGACGCCATGCGCGCCATGGGCACCGACCCGACGCGCAAACTCGTCACCCCGCGTGTGATCGCCACCACGCTCATGCTGCCCTTATTGACCGCGCTGGCTGATTTTGTCGGCCTCATTGGCGGCTTCGTGGTGGCCAGCTTCGAGCTTCGCCTCAACCAGGTCGAATACTGGACCCGCTCCATTCAGGCTCTCGAGTTCAGCGACCTCATGCAGGGCATGACCAAGCCGCTCTTCTTCGGCTTCATTCTCTCCACGGTTGGCTGCTACTACGGACTCACCGTCCGCGGCGGCACCCAGGGCGTCGGCCGTGCCACCACTCAGGCTGTCGTCGCTTCCTCCGTCTTCATCCTCATCGCCAATTTTTTCCTCACCAAGGTTATGCTCTGGCTCGCTCAATAGCTCCGGCCTTCGTTCACACCCCAACGGCCCGTCTTGCCCCTCACTATTCTTGCGTTTCCATCTATAATCTCTCCATGCCGCTCAGCCCCCGGCGGTGCAGGTCATGACCTCAAGCGTTTCGCGCGCCGATTCGGTCATCTCCTTTGAGAATGTCCGCCTCGGCTTTGAAGAAGGTGACGTCCTCCGCAACCTCTCCTTCTCCGTCGCCCCGGGCGAAACCCTCGCCCTTCTTGGTGAGACCGGCTCCGGCAAGACCCTCGCACTCAAGCTCGCCGCGGGACTGCTTCAGCCCGATTCCGGTCGCGTTCGCGTACTTGGCAGTGACGTCTCCTCCATGACCGAAGACGAGCTTCTCGCCTTCCGCCGCCAGGTTGGCTTTGTCTTTCAGGAAGGCGCACTCTTCGACTCGCTCACCGTCGGCGACAACGTCGCCTACCGCCTCCGCGAAGATGGCGTCCCCGAAGAAGAAATCGAGCCGCGCGTGCGCGAAGCCCTGCGCTTCGTCGAGCTCGAAGACGCCGTCGAAAAGCTGCCCTCTGAGCTCTCGGGCGGCATGCGGCGTCGTGTCTCGATCGCCCGCGCACTTGTCAGCCATCCGCCCGTTGTTCTTTACGATTCCCCCACCGCCGGTCTCGATCCCGTCACCTCGCAGACCATCATCACGCTCCTCTTGCGTCTTCGCGACCTCCAGGGCGTTACCTCCATCCTCGCCACTCACCGCCTGCAGGACGTCTTCGCGCTCGCCAACTTTCGCTTCGACGCCGCCGCGTCGCGCGTCGTTCCCCTCGGCAAGTCCGGCCAGGCCGCCTCTCCCAACGGCCTTCCCCCCACGCGTTTTCTCGTTCTGCGCGATGGCGCCGTCTATTTCGAGGGCGACCAGCAAGCCGTCCTCTCGTCCCCCGACCCGTATCTGAAACGGTTTTTGGTTTGACCCGAATGTAAGGCCATTGAGGAGGTTTCACCATGCCGCAACGCAAGCAACTCACCTGGACGGAGCTGCGCGTCGGTCTGTTCGTACTGGTCGCGATCTTTGTTGTCGTCGTGGCGATTTTTTACGTCACCGGCGCCGGCCTGCTCGGCCCGAAGTATCGCCTGGTCACCTTTCTTCCCGAAGTGGACGGCCTCTCCATCGGCGCGCCTGTTCGGCTCAACGGAATTGAAGTCGGCAACGTGGATGCCATTCAGATGAACAACACGCCGCCGCTGACGCCCGAGCGCACCATCCGGCTCACCTTGCGCATCGACAAGAAATATCAAAACGACATCCGCATGGATTCCACCGCTGGCCTGATTACCGAAGGCTTGCTCGGCAATCGCTACGTCTCCATCCAGCGCGGCGTCACCGGTCAGCCGCTCCAGCCCAACCAGGAGCTCACCGGTCGCGAGGAAAAGGCCATCAAGCAAATCGTCGAGCGCGGCGCCGAGCTCGTTCAGAACCTCAACACCATGTCCATCCAGGTCCGCGAAATCGTCGAGGGCATTCAGCGCGGCCGCGGCTCGCTTGGCAAGATCCTCACCGACGACGGCGCCTATAACCGTCTCGAAGGCTCGCTCACCAAAGTCGAACAGCTCATCGCCGGCGTCCAGGCCGGCGAAGGCTCTCTCGGCAAACTCATCGCCGACGAAGATTTCTACAATCGCGCCAATTCCGCCGTCATTCGCCTCGACAACATGCTCGGTGACGTTCAGGCTCAGAAGGGCACCATTGGCAAGTTGCTCTACGACCCCGCCGTTTACGAAGACGCCCGCACCTTCCTCAATTCCGGCAACGCCCTTTTTGCCGACGTTCGCGCCGGCAAAGGCTCGCTCGGCAAACTTGCCACCGACGACACGCTTTTCGTCAATCTTCGCGACGCCTCCGCCAACGTCAACGCCGCCGCCGCCAAACTCAACTCCAACACTGGCACGGCCGGCAGATTCTTCACCGACCCGAATCTCTACGACAACCTCACCGGTCTCACCGGCGACATGCGCCTGCTCATCGGCGACTTCCGCCGCGAACCCAAAAAATTCCTCCGCGTCAAATTCTCCATCTTCTAGTTCGAGCCGCTCCGCATTTCTGCCGTAGGGGCACGATACATCGTGCCCCTCCCTTCTCCGCGTTCGGGATTTGGTTGGGGCAGGACGATCAGAACACCTGTCATTCTGAGGGCCGACGGTTTTCATCGGCCCGAAGAATCCCTCTGAAATCACTCTGCGCTCTGTCATTCCGAGCCCCGGCCTTGCCGGACCGGGGAATCTGCTGTTCTCTTCACGGCCCCGCATCCCGTCGTGGTCAGGAGCGTATGCCATACGCCCTGCGCCGGGGCGTTTCTCATGCCATGTAGCGCCGGGCTCTGCGCCCGGCATCTTTCGGCCCTGTTCCTTCCGTGTAGCGCCGGGGTGCCCGCCGCGTCTTGCGGGCCCCGGCATCCGGCCCTTTCGTGTAGCGGCGGGTTTACCCCGCCACTCTTCTCTTGTAGGCCCGACTCATCAGAGTCGCCCTCTTCCGCTTGTTGTAAATCCTAGGGATTGCGCTAGATTGACGCCGTCCCAGCTATCCCCAAATAGGCAGTCGGGGGGCCACTTTTAAGACCGAGGCGAAAACTTGCGTATACTTAGGCGGTAGGCGATATCAAAGCTGCGCGTCAGAGGTTCCTTGCAAGTTCTTCAACCGCCCCTCTCACTTGATTGTGTAATCTGTCCAGGTCGGGCCTACGAACCAGAATCATTCTGCTGTGAGCACCCACGTCGCCGAAATACTTTAGGTCTGGAAAGACTCGCTTCGTTTCGCGTCCAAGGTTCAGAGTGGTCTCGGCGGCCGCTTTTCCAATAAGAGCACCGAATTCGATGTATTCGCCATCCTTCTTGATTTTGTCCCCAATGCCGTTGTGTTCGAATGCTCCGATGATCAAAGTTTCGATGAGACGACGAAGCAATGCTGCACAACCGTTGTAACACGCGGCGTCGTAACACCGATTCGCTTCCCAAAGAATCTTTTTAGGAACATGGTGCCTGTCTTCAATGATCTCGTTGGGCAAGAAATCAACAGTCCCTGAAGTTAAGGGCTTTGATTCCGGCTGCTCCAGTTCCGCGGCGAGCTCTGATTTCGTCTTAAAAGCAATCTCGTCTAGCAGTGCCCTCATTTCAGCGACATTGCATGGAAATATCTCGACCAGTTTCCTAACCAGAGGGTCTATGGCCGACAATTGAAATGCAACACCCGGGAATCGCTCCGAGGGGAAATTACGCTGCATTATGATAAAGGTCTTCCTGATTCCTGCTAACGCTTCACTGGCGCGGGGCGCGTAATTCTTGTGGGTCCCCAAACCGAAGCCATGCTTCCGCGCCATCTTCACTATGTGAGTGAGGCATGCGACGTGAGATGCGAATTCGTCAGCGGGACCGTTCGCCATACCGGACTGCTCAAGGTTCGGAGTACACCCATACTCTCTTGTTGCCCTTCTTGTCCCTCATTCGCCGAAGTTCGCGGCGTTGCACCAAAACTTGCAGTGGACCGCTCAAGCTGGTTAAAGGATAGTGCCAACCATGAGTGGCAAGCTCGTCACAAATCTCAGCGATGGACTTCTGGTTCCGAAAGAACCCTTCATCTCGGAGTACGAGAATCCGGCCCGTCGTGGACCGTGTGTTTTCGGGTTTTCTTTGTTGCCTGCGGGAACCTTCGTCGACAGCTTTGCCGACTGACTTGACTGCAGCTCCCTGAGCTTCGATCATATGTGCCAAGATGACTTCGAAAGCCTTCACTTTTAGGTCCCCATCGGGCATATCCACAACGGCTTTCTCCGCTGCCTTACGTAGTTTGACAAGGCTCTTCGTGTTCATCGGCGCTCCCCCAAATAACTGATTAACGCATATGTCAATGCGTTAATCTTCGGGAGTCTAAGTCTCGGTGTCTAATGGTGTCAATCATTGACTCGACAAGAGAGTAGGTCGAAAGGGACAGCACCCCGGCAGTCCGTTCAGACAAGTCGGCCTCAGAGAGATAGGGCCGGTTTGCGTCCGGCCTGATTAGATGACGGCGTCGGCTCCTCTCGAGCGAGTAGACTTGGTTGCTGTTCAACGACCAAGGCTCGGAGGAAAGGAGCCGAGCAATGCTGATTATAGGCTGCGATTTTCACACACGCTATC
>Ga0247727_10018256_pt1 | contig 11049 bp, 12 predicted proteins | sample WisWelCaveWW1625_FD_202498 | JGI IMG/M metagenome (GOLD analysis project Ga0247727, IMG submission 202498) | Biofilm microbial communities from Wishing Well Cave, Virginia, United States - WW16-25 | ecosystem: Environmental > Aquatic > Deep subsurface > Groundwater > Cave microbial mat | place...
CCATTACGCGCTTATAGCGCCGGGCTTCATACTTTGCATTGGAACCGTACAAATGGGCATGCCCAAGAACCTCTTCACAGCGGCTTGTATTTTGTCGTTTTGACCAACAATTCAAATTTGCGGCTGACGCGTAAATTTACGGTGTTGAAATAGACTGTTTAAGTTAAATTCCAATAAATCTTAACCAAAACAAGGAGGTTTTATGAAACGGTTTAATGTATCTGCTTTTGCCGCCCTACCGTACTTTATTTCTGCTCTTTTCTTTTTCGGAATGTTGGCGAACGAGATGCGAGCAGCGGATCAGCAATGTGGAAACGTCTCGTCAACATTAACCCCTCCCTACATCCCGACCACCGGCACATTTCGTGTGCTTATCGTTTTTGTTAATTCCAGGACGACGTTTTTGATGGGCCTCAAAATTGCGTTGCCAATCAAACCAATGGTTGGCCAAGTAGCACCCATGCCCTTCCCACTTGGGCAACGGGAACAACATTCATTCACTCCCAGACGGCCGCGCAATATACGACGGGTAGTCTCAGTCACTTTTATGATTTAATGTCCAATGGCACGTTTGACTTTATTGGAGATGTCTATTCACAAGTTTATGTAACGCCTCAACCGAAAAGCTACTACGATATAAACCAAGGGAGAGGGCGAGGATGGTTAAATCAGCAAATTATCGATTGGATGAATCCCAATGTCAACTTCGCCAATTATGACAATGATAATGATGGTGACGTAGACATGATTATTTTTATCTATCGAAACTGGGATAGTCAAACATTCAATGGTGAACCTTTTCAAGGTAAAGCCGATTTGGGATTCACAGGAAGCATTACGAGAGACGGAAAGAGTATTTTAGGTGGCTTTCCTGGATCAGGCACTTCGCAAGACGACGTTTACACTGTAGGCGATTTTTGGAACATTGGAATACACGAAATCAGCCACTATCAGTTTGGAGCAGGTCATTTTGATTATATCGGCAAATTCGGTGTCCATGATGGCAATAGTGGGGGCTCAACAATGAGTGGGTACGAACGTTTTCTCTTAGGATGGATTAATCCGGCGCTTATCAGTTCTAATACGTCCATCACACTCACTGATGCTGCGACGACTTCAAGTTACTGTCGCATCAACGTTCCAAATAGTGACGAATATTTTTTGCTTGAAAATAGGCAAGCGTTAAGCGTTTATGAACAAGCCGACTTTTGTCTTCATACGGCATTACCTGCAACTGGTCTCATGATTTCTCATATCCGGCCGAGCGTCGCCAAAATTGACCAGTTACGCTGGGAGGCGGCAGACAACACATTCCTGATAACTGAAGAGGGTCAATCCAGTGATTCTTATAAGCCAGGAAATAAAGTTCAATTCACACCCTGGACAAGACCAAATTCAGACAGATCAAACGGAGCTTTTACAGGAATTGCGGTAACAAATATCAACCAAAGCGGCAACAATATAACCGCTGATATTGTTATCAATTTCTCTTCGGGTACTTTAACTGAAAATTCCTGGTGGGAAGTCTCTGAATCAATTGGCGGCAACGTTACGCTCATATCCGGCAAAACACTCACCGTAACACCAAATACAACGGTAACGTTTTCTTCCGGCGCGACGGTTACAATCAATGGCAGCCTCGTTGCCAACAGCACTATTTCCGGCCAACGCATCACTTTCTCCAGCGCAACGACCACACCCGGCTTTTGGAACGGCATCACTATCAACTCCGGCAGCAGCACCAACGTCAGCACGCTCCGCCGTTGCGACGTGCAATATGCGACGGATGGCATCAAGATTAGTTACACCGGCAACACCAATAACGTCACCATCGATAAATGCAAAATCCAAAATAACTCCGCATTTGGCATCAACGTGGCCGGCAACGGCTCCGGCGCTAGCGCCCATCCACGAATCAGCAGCAGCACGGTCGCCAACAACAACAATAGCGGCATCTATCTGACCAACTACGCCAAACCGACCATAACCGGCAATCGCATCGAGAACAACGGCTATGCCGGCATCGAGGGCACCAGCAATAACTCCGATACCCTGACGTATAATTACATCGCCGGCAATCTTGATTATGGCGTGAGGTTTTCATACTCGAGTTTTGTCGAGCTGCACCGCAACACCATCAAGTCCAATTACGGCACGGGGGTGTTTTGTTTCTCCAACAGCAATTTGAATGCGAATGGAACCAATACGGATACCACCAAAGGCCGCAACGAAATTTCCTGGAATTCGGGGGTGGGCATTTATGCGTCGAGTTCTTCACCCAATTTCGGCCAAGATGTAACGAGCCAATACGGCAATAACTGGATTCACGATAATACGAGTTACGAAGCCCAGCAAGTCGGCGCTGGTTATCAATTCGCGGCCAAACGCAATTATTGGAGCGGCCAACAAAGCAATGTCTCCGGCAATGTCACGACGACGCCGGTTCTCAGCAGTCAACCCAGCCCGGTTGGTTGGGGCAAAAGCAGCACGTATGATCCGACTTTCCGGATCGGAACGCCGCCTGCCAACATTGCCACGCTGATCCCCGAGCATATTCAGTATACGATGGCCGCTTCGACGATTATGGCCAAAACCGCAGCAACGAACACGGCAACGACAAATTGGACCACCGATTTGCGAGCCGCCATCGCACTCGGACTCACCACCGGCGATTGGAGCGCGGCCGGTGAGCTAATCGCCGCGCTGCACCGTGAGCTGCAAGAGGCGCGCGTGCCCGATGTTGATTTTGCTTTGGTCGACACGTATGCCAACGATCTTGCCGTTGCAGCCTTTATTCGCAAAATGCTGGCGCTGGTGCTGATGGAAAAAGATTTGGTCGACAGCAACACTTCGGCGGCGCTGGCAAAATTGACAGCTTTTCGTCGGAGCAATCTTGAAAACGCCGCGGAGCTTTTGGCCAACGCCGGATTGATCCATCTCTATCGCCAAAACGATCTCGCCGCAGCGCAAAATGTTTTGGCTCAAATGCAGACATTGGCGCAAAGCGGCGACGTCATTGCGGCAGAGCACGTGAAGGTGTTCGGCAGAATTTTGCAGGATTATCAGGACCATCAAGCCAACACCGATTTGGCAAAGCCGGTTGTCGCGCCATCACAAGCGCTGGCCAAACTTCCTGCGAATCCGGCGCTGGCGCAGAACTATCCCAACCCGTTCAATCCTGAAACGGCAATTCGTTTTCATCTGAACGAACGCCGGAAGATGCGATTGCTGATTTTTGATCTCCATGGCAAGCTCGTGCGGACTTTGATTGACGGCGAGCTTCCTATTGGAGAACATACAATTTCATGGGATGGCCGCAACCAAATTGGCCAAGCCGCGGCAAGCGGAGTTTATTATTACGAACTGGTGGCTGGCAATAAAGTTGAGCGAAAGAAGATGACACTGGTGCGATAATGATGCTGACAAATTTGTCGACGTAACCAAGGCGGCTATGGCCGCCTTTTTATTTTGTTGTCATTTCCGCGGAAATTTTCTTTCTGCTTTTGACAATTTTGCCTTTTGCTTTTTGGAAAAATTGTTTAAATTAACAACTATCCAAGCCTTTACAAAAGGCCATCGTCTGCAAACCGATCTTGTGAATTAGTACGAGGTGTCCCATGAAAAAACTGTCAACCAAAACCGTCTTGCTGATGGGAATGGCGGCCCTGGCGGCGATGTCAGGACTGGCCATGATGACCCGAACTGCCGCCCAGCAAACCAGAAGCGGCAATCTGTTTCAAGAATTACAGCGTTTCAACGAAGTTTTCAACGCCGTTTCCAAATACTACGTTGAGGACGTTGACAATCAAAAACTCATCAACGGCGCGATCAGCGGCATGTTGGAGACGCTCGATCCGCACTCGGTTTATATTCCCAAAGAGCAGCTTGCCGACGTAACGGAAAAATTCGAGGGACACTTCTACGGCATCGGCATCGAGTTCAACATCTTCAACAAAATTCCCACGGTGGTTTCGCCGATGCCGGGCTCGCCGGCCGATCGTTTGGGATTGCGGCCGGCCGATCAGCTCGTCGCCATCGAAGGCAAGTCAACTTTCGGTTTCAACGAAGAAGAAGTTCGAAAACGTTTGCGCGGGCCGGAAGGCACGCAAGTGCGCGTCACCATTCGTCGCAGCGGCGCCGAAGACCCGTTTGAGGTCACGATCACGCGTGAAAAAATTTCCATCACCAGCATTGAATCGTCATTCATGCTCGATCCACAAACCGGCTACGTGCTGATCAGCCGATTTGCGAAGACCACCGGCGAGGAGCTGGAAAGCGCGCTGATCAAGCTCGAAAAACAAGGCATGAAACAAGTGATTCTCGATTTGCGCGGCAACGCCGGCGGCTTTCTCGAACAGGCGGTGGCGGTCGCCGACAAATTCATCGATCACGGCAAAAAGATCGTTTATACGCGCGGCCGTATTGCGCAAGCCAACGACGATTTTTATGCAACGGAACCGGACAAACATCCGCGCTTCCCGCTGATCGTCCTGCTCAATCACGGCTCGGCCAGCGCTTCGGAAATCGTCGCCGGCGCCGTGCAAGATTGGGATCGCGGTTTGGTGGTTGGCGAAACGAGCTTTGGCAAAGGTCTGGTGCAAAGCCAAATCGGTTTGCGCGACGGCGCGGCGGTGCGCATCACCACCGCGCGCTATTACACGCCGAGCGGACGCCTCATTCAGCGGCCTTACAACAAAACCCTCTCGGATTATTATGAGGAAGGTTGGGACGATTACGATCCCAACGCGGCAGCCGATACGGTAAAAAATCGCCCGACGTACAAAACCAGCGCCGGTCGTTTGGTCTTTGGCGGCGGCGGCGTCACACCGGATGTGTACCTCAAGTGGCCGCGTCCGACGCAATTCACCGTTGATTTGATTATCAAACGCAGTTTTTTTGAATACGCCAGCGATTTTGCGGGCCGCAACCGGCAGCTTGCCGCCGACTTCAACGCCTTCCGGCAAAATTGGCAGCCGGGCGAGGTGGTGCTGGCGGAATTTCGCCGTAAAATCGACGCGCTCAAGATCAAATTCGATCAGGAAAGCTGGAACAAAGATATCGACTTCATCAAGCTGCGCTTGAAAAGTGAAATCGCGCTCACGCTGTGGGACAGACAGAAATGGTATGAAATCGAGGCCTCCAACAATAAACAAATGCAAGAGATCTTGCGTCTTTTTCCACAAGCGCAGAAAATTGCGGCCATGGGCGGAAGCGCCGGCAGTCAATTATTGAAGAATTAAAGAAGTTGGTTGGTTAGCGTGTTAACCAGTGGCAAGCTGAAAGAGACTCACGGAGGAGGAAAAGCGTGGAAGGTTACAGCTTTTACCAGATGTATGTGGATGGCGGTTTTTTCATGCATCCGATTTTAATATGTCTGATTATCGGTTTGGGAATTTGTTTTGAGCGTTTTTGGACTTTGCTGCGCGCGGCGATCGATGCGCGACAATTCATGAATAACATCAAAAAGTCTTTGGTGGAAGACGGCCTGCAGGCCGCCGTGGAGCTTTGTGAGAAAACGCGCGGGCCGGTTGCCGCAATTTTTCACGCCGGCTTGCTGCGGGCGCATCGCGGCATCGAACATGTCGAAAAGGCGATCATGAACGCCGGCACGGTGGAAATGGCTTTTTTGGAAAAAAGACTGGTGTGGTTGAACTTATTCGTTAGCCTGGCGCCGATGTTGGGATTTCTTGGCACGGTGCAGGGCATGATCATCGCCTTCAAGGCGATTGAGCAAGCGAATGATGTAAGCCCGACCATCGTCGCGCACGGCATCGCCGTCGCTTTATTGACGACGCTGTTCGGACTCGTCGTTGCCATCATCATTCAAACCGCGCACAATTTTTTCACCAGCCGCATCGACAAGCTGGTCATCGACATGGAAGCAAGCTCGGCAGAACTCGTCGACACCCTGGTTGAGCTGGAATACCAGGCAAAAATTCCGCTCAACCAAATCGGGCAAGCTTGATTTTGGGGTATTCGGATTTGCCGAATCGTTCGGATTAAGACGAAACCAATTAATGACAAAATGATTAAGTGGCAAAATAATTGTTTTAAAAAATATTGAATCATTTTGTCTCTAAATTATTTTGTCTAATGCTTTTGCTTTTCATCCGTTGATGCGAAAAAACTTTTGAATTTAAAAGCATGTTCAGAAGAAAAAATAAGCCCGCAGCAGAAATCCCGCAAGCCTCGCTGGCGGACATTGCGTTTTTGATTTTGATTTTTTATCTGGCCACCACGACGATCAACATTGACAAGGGCATCAGCTTGACTCTTCCGGCCAAAGGAGAAACCAAAGAAGTCGCGAAACAAAATGTGCTTCCCTTGCTGATCAATGCCCAGGGCGAGGTGTTGCTGGATAATCAAGTGGTGCCGATTCCTGCCATCAAAGAGATCGTGCGCGCAAAATTGCTTGCCAATGACAAGCTGATCGTCTCGGTGAAAGCCGATCGCGAAACCGAATATCGGGTTTACATCGCGGTTTTGGAGCAGCTCAAACAAGCGGCAGTGAGCCGGATTTCGATAGCCGAACCGGATTAGCTTATGCCATTCTTCGAGAGAAAAAGCCCGGCCGTGGCCGGCATTCCCACCATCTCACTGCCGGACATCGTTTTTTTGCTGCTCATTTTTTTCATGGTCTCGGCGGTTTTCAAAGAGTATCAGGGACTGCCGGTAAATTTGCCAACGGCCAAACAAATCGAAAAAATTCCCGGCAAAAGAGACGTGGCCTATGTCTGGCTCGACCGCAGCGGCCGCATTTCGATTGACGACAAGATCGTCGCGATTTCAGACGTTGCCGCCGTCATGCAAGCCAAGCGCCACGATCCGCTGCATCCTCTAAAATTGACTTCGTTGCGGCTCGACGAGCATTTGAAAATGGAGCAAGTTTACAGGCTGCAAGAAGCGCTGCGTGAGGCCGAGGCCTTGAACATCAACTATTCGGCGAAACCCGGTTTTTAAATCCCCAACCCGACAAGCCGGAAGCAATGAGGAAAAATCATTAAAAAAGTATTTTGCCATTTTTAAAATTTGTGCAGGCCATTCTGCCGGAGGCGGGAAGAGAAAAGCTCCCGCCTCTTTTTTTATGCCGGAATAAAATTGCCGGAGCGGCAGGTTGTTAAAATAAAAAGCCGATGCCATCTTTTTTGAAACACATATTTTTATTCAGCCTTGGGCTGCTGGCCGGATTGGCGGCCTGGAGCTGCTTGAATCCCTTTGCGCCGGCTTTGGACGACGGCAGCCTGGCCACGGATTTGATCACCGCGCAAAAAACGCCGGAAGAAGTCTTGACCAATTTTAAATATTCGTATATTTTCAGAGACTCTTTGCTTTACGCCGGTTTATTGGACAGCGCGTTTGTGTTTCAATACTTCGATCCGGACCAGGGCGCCTCCGGGCTGTTCGTCTCGTGGACGCGCGAGACGGATTTAAAAACCACCGGGCGCTTGCTGCGAACGTTTGATTCGATCAATCTGGAATGGCTCAACACGGTTTTTACTTCGCGCGACATTGTCAATAGCGACACGCTCGAAACGATTTCCAAAAGTTTTCAGCTCGATCTCGCGGCGGCCGATTTTCGTTTCAGCGTCAGCGGCTTTGCCGTTTTCAAATTCCGCCGGAGCAAAAGCGATGCAAAATGGCGCATCGTGCAATGGGTCGACAAATCCGATCTGTAGCCGTTTCGCCGCTTTAACCGTTGCAAGCGCGGTTTTTGCGCCAGGAATATTTTAGCGCCATTTCGATGTTTTGTAAGTAACAGCTTCACTATTAACCAAAAAGGATTTGATGAAGATGCTTAAAAAATTTTTGTTGGCACTCGTCGTTGGCGGCATGGCTTTACTCGGTTGCGGACCAAAAGAAAATAATGCGGCCAAGACGGCGGCAAGCAACAATCATGCGGTCGGCGAAAGCGAAAAGTTGCCCGACTTTACCTTGAAAACCCTGGCCGGCAACGAGGTTAATTTGCGGCAACTGGAAGGGCAAAAAGTCGTCGTCGTCAATTTTTGGGCGACATGGTGCGGCCCCTGCCGCAGAGAAATTCCGGAATTTAACGACGTCTACTCACGCTACCGCGATCGCGGCGTGGAGTTTCTCGGCATCTCGGTCGATGAATCGCCTGAAACCGTCGTGCCGGAATTTCTCGAAAAAATTCCGATTGCGTACCCGGTGCTGTTAGGCTCGCAGGATTTGATATATCGCTACGGGGTGCGCGGCTTGCCGACGACGTTTATCATCGACCGTTCCGGCAGAATTGCCAAACGCCTCGTCGGCATGACGTTCGCCAATACTTTGGAAAACGAGCTCAACAAATTGCTGTAACGTTCTTTGACGGCGAAGGCATGACCTTCCGAATGAATCCTTGACTTTTGAGCAAATTTATTGTAACCTTCAGTAAAGTCAAGTCAACTCATTTTTGAGTCGACGATTTCATCGAGAAGAACTGAAGGAGAAGTGGACGTTTCATGGCAAGGAAAAAACCTTCGCCGGAGGAGCGCCGCCGTAAATTTGAGGCGCTGGCTTTCCCGCACGTGGACGCGCTTTACGGCACGGCGCTGCGAATGACGCGCCGCCCGCTCGACGCCGAGGATCTGCTGCAGGATGTTTATTTGCGCGCCTATCGCTTTTTCGACAAGTTTGAGGAAGGCACCAATTTCAAGGCGTGGATATTCAAAATCCTGACCAACACCTTCATCAATCGCTATCGCAAAAAGGTGCGCGAGCCGCAGCAGACGGAGTTTGAGCGGGTTGAATACTTTTATACCGAGGCCGAAAAGGAGCGCGACGACAAATACGAAACGCATTACGACGAGCAACGTTACGCCGGCCTTTTTGGCGATGAAGTAAATGCCGCGTTGGGCAAGCTGTCCTACGATTTTCGCGCCGTGGTGATTCTTTGCGACATCGAAGGATTCTCGTACAAGGAAATCGCCAGGATTATCGGCGCGCCAATCGGCACGGTCATGTCGCGCCTGTCGCGGGCGCGGCAGCAGTTGCAAAATTACCTGCGCGACTACGCCCAGCGCCAGGGCATCGTGAAAAAAAGCCGTTGAAAAAAATCTATGACTTCTCCTTGCAAACAAATTCAGGAACAAATCGCCGGGTACGTGGATCGGGAGCTTGACACGCCGCAAGTGAATGTGGTGTCCCGGCATCTTCAAGATTGCCCCGGATGCGCGGAAGAAGCGAACGCACAACAAAAGATGAAGGACTTGGTGCGCGACAACGCGAGGAGCATTCCGGCGCCGGCGCGCGTGCGCGCTGAAATTCGCCGCCGTCTCGATCAGGCAATATTCGGATTCGGTTTCTGGGAGCAAATCCGGCAACTCTTTTTGCTGCAGCCCGCGCCGGCGATTGCAGCCGTCGTCGTGTTGATGCTGTTATCCGGTTTGACCGCTTCTTTCGTTTTGCCGACGCAAAGTCAGCGTGCGAGCAGCTACGGGCGGTTTGTCGCCGGCAGCATCGAGGGCGAAATCATCTGCGTCGATTGCAACTTGCTTGAAATCGTCGCTACGCCTTACATTCATGACGCCGGGCATCGCGTCGGCGTGCGCTGCCAGGACGGGCATGTCTGGAGCCTCTTGCGCTCCGAAAAATCACAAGCGTTGTCAGCCAACATGCGCCGCCGCGTGCGCATCGTCGGACGCCTGTTTGAACAGATGCAATATGTCGAAGTGAAAGAATTTTCTTTGATCTGAATTTTCGCGAACATGGAAACCAATATCACCTATCTTGCCGCGTTATTTGCCGGTTTGATCTCGTTCATTTCTCCCTGCGTGCTGCCGTTGGTGCCGGCTTATATTTCGTTCATCTCCGGCGTTTCCGTGGAAGACCTGCGCCAGGCCGAACGCCAACAACAAACGGCCTTGCGGCTGATGGCAAGCTCATTATTGTTCATCGCCGGCTTCACGGTCGTCTTTGTTTTGCTCGGCGCCACTGCGACCGTGGTGGGAAGTTTTCTTCTGCAAAATCTCGGCTTCTTGAGCAAAGCCGCCGGCGTCGTTCTGGTCATTTTCGGTTTGCACGTCGCCGGACTCATCAAGATTCCGTTTCTCAATTATGAAGCGCGCTTTCAAACCGGCGGCAAACCGACGAGCGCGATCGGCGCTTTTCTCGTCGGCAGCGCGTTTGCGTTCGGCTGGACGCCGTGCATCGGCCCCATTCTCGGCGCCATTCTCGCCATTGCCGGAAGCCAGGACACGGTGGGGAAAGGCATGCTTTTGCTGTTGGTGTATTCCATCGGTTTGGGCATTCCGTTTTTCCTCACCGCCGCGGCAACGCAACGATTGTTGAGCGCGATGAATCGCGTCAAAAAATACTTTAAAACCGTGGAGCTGGTGAGCGGCGTTTTTTTGATCGTCGTCGGCGTAATGATGTTTTTCAATCTCTTCACCGCGCTCAACGGCATATTGGTGAGATGGTTTCCGTGGTTGACGAAGATCGGATGAATTGAGCTGTTTGCAATTAAAAAAGTATGCTATCCCAACGTATAAAATTCATCATCAACCCCATCGCCGGTTTCCGGCGCGACAAAAGTTTTATTGAAGAGCTCATTCGCCGGCGCTGCAAGAATTTTGATTTCACCATCGTCCACACCGCTGCTCCCGGCGACGCCACGCGTTTGGCGCAAGAAGCCACACATGAGGGCTACCCTATCGTTGTGGCTGTCGGCGGCGATGGCACGGTCAATGAAACGGCTTCCGGTTTGGTCGGAACCGATACGGCGCTCGGCATCCTTCCCCGCGGCTCAGGCAACGGTTTGGCGCGCAGCTTGAATATTCCCCTGCAAGCGGCTCAAGCCCTCGAAGTGATTTGCAGCGGCAAGGAACGCCGCATCGACGCCGGCCGCGCCGCGCATCGTTACTTCTTCGTCGTCACCGGCGTCGGCTTCGATGCCAATGTCGGCCAAAAATTCAACCTGGCCGCGTGGCGGGGTCCAGTGCCCTATTTTTATATTGCAGCGCGCGAGTTTGCCAATTATCAACCCGAGCCGCTGCGTCTTTGCATCGAAGACCATGTTATTGACCTGACGCCATTTTTGGTGACCATCGC